>ULQX01060093.1_pt1 | contig 19753 bp, 4 predicted proteins | sample 1954941 | NCBI WGS metagenome assembly ULQX01 (sample SAMEA4835667, study PRJEB28245) | human gut metagenome | biome: gut microbiome; material: fecal sample | place: Denmark | collected 2008
ATAAAATAATGAAAAGATTAATAAAAGTTAGAAATACTGGTAGTGGCATTTGAAAGAACGGTAAAAAAAATCGTAGAGTGGTTGAATTTCAAGAAAGAGTATGCTATAATAAGGCTGTATATCCATGCCCAGATTTACACCTTTGGTGTGCCGGAAAAATGTGGGCTTTGGGAGATACAAAATCTGAAAAACTGTGTTGCAGAAATATGGAAAGGAGAGAAACCGCTATGACACAGGGCGGGAAAAAGATGGAAGAAATCCGAAAAACATCATGCATCAAGCGTGTGATCAGTATGCTGCTTGCTGTTTTGATGATTCTGGTGAGTGTTCCGATAAGTTCACTGACGGCTTCCGCATGGGGCGGCCCAGGATTTGGCGGCTTCGGTGGCTGGGGGCGTCCAGGCTGGGGACAAACACCGGATGTTATGACGAATGTTCGTGCGGAATTTACAGATACTTCTTATCATGGAACATCGGAACAGGAATCCGGGGAACTATTTTATCTGTATCTATCTTTAGCGGGCAACAATGTCAATCACTGGGGTCGTAGTACGACTTACAGAATTGATATTCCGGAAAACCTTTTGCTTCCTGACTTCCCAGGGCAAGGCCTGCGGGATGGAGCAAAGTATAGTGGCTTTACCATGCATGTGGAAGGTAACAGCCGGTATTTGACCTATGACATTGCAAATGGTCAGACAAAGGCAATCTATTTGAAAGCAAAGTTTGCAAACGGGAAAACCCCGAATGGAGAACAAGCAACCGTAAAAATTACGGCGAGCGGCTCCGGACAGTCGAAAACTTCGACCGTTACAGCAAAATCAAAGATTGCTTGGGATGACAGCAAGTCTGCTGGTCGGGATACGATTTCCCTGTCGCAGTTGAGCGGCAACAATGAAATCCCATATACCTTGAAAGCATATCCAAACTATACCTCAACCAAAAAAGGTGAATGGTGGGTTGGTGCAGTTGAGATGACAGACGTTATCACACTGCCGGATGGCTTGACGTTTCAGAGTGGTGCAAATACAGGCAATATTCAGGACTATTTGACGCTGCCGGATGATGTCAAAATCACATCGGCTTCCGCAAGCGGAAACACCTTGAGCGTAACATGGGTAAAGACAAGCACAAACACCAATGCAGAAATGGCACCGTATACGGTGAACGCTGCACTGAAAACGAACATGATTGAAGTTGGCAATTTTACTTCCGGCAAAATTCACAACGACTTGACCGTTCGGGTTCAGGGTGTTAATTCCACCAATCCGGATCAATGGGAAACCCTGCCGAAGAAGTCCGCAGATGTTACAATTTTAACACCGGCACCGGCAAAAATTGATTTGGAAAAAAGCGTAGAAGGAACTGCTGGCGACGATGCTGCTTCTGTTGCACAATACTATTCCAGCAAGGGCTATCTGGTCTGCGGCGAATATGTACTGTTTGAAGTGAAAGCAACCAACAGCGGCGAAACCGCAAAGGGCGGCACGCTGACACTGACAGACGTTGTTCCGGCTGGCTTGACACCGGTATCCGGCGTTTCTATCACTTCAAAGGATGATAAATCTAAAAAATATGAAACGGATGGTACAATCAGTGGACAGACCGTTACCTGGACAAAGGAAGGGCTTGGTGTGAACGAATCGTTCACCGGCTATGTAGTCTGCAAGGTAGATGACAATATCAGCACTTCCATGCAGTCCGTCCGGAACGCTGTTTATCTCGGCACACCGGAACAGTATGAATCGGTTGCAGCGGCTTATGTCAATATCAAAAAGCCGTCCTCCAGCTTCTCGATTGCAAAATCGGTTGATAAGTCCATTTATTCTGTAGGGGATACGTTGACTTATACGATTACGGTTTCCAATACGGGTGAAGAGGATATCACATTCAGTAGCTTGACTGATGCCTTTAACGATGAAACGAATCTGGAGATTGACAAGTCCAACTTGCCGACTGGCTCTTTTGAGTTAGCAGTTGGAGAAACAAAGACATTCGAGATTCCGGTTACCGTAAAGGAAGGCAAGACTGGTGACATCACCAACACAGCAACTGCAACACCGGAAGGCGGCACGCCGCAGTCCGCATCTGCAACGGCTTCTCAGAACGCATTCAGCTTTGGCGATGGACAGTTCACTAAGAATGTCAGCAGTACGGTTGCCATTGCTAAGGGTTCGATTACTTACACGCTGAAGTACTATAATAATAGTCGTTATGCTGGTAAGTATACTGAAAATGATCCGTTGATTTTCACCGATGACTTTGCACAGTTGAATGATTTGACTGTAACTGGCGTAAAGCTGAATGGAAAAGATTTGACGCTGGCAGATGTTCTGGATGCCAATAATCTTTTAACTGTAAAGTATAGCGGTGATGTTCCGGCATATGGTTCTGTAACCGTTGAGGTAACTTGTCAGGTTGCAGAGGGTGCAAGTGGCACAATTCCGGCAAACACCGCAACGCTTTCTCATGGTTCTGATAAGGCATTGGATGGTACTTCTCCAGAAGTTGAAATTTCTGATATTTCTTTCGATGTGGATAAGTTTGCCATTGCTGATGATGGTACGATTGGGGATTATAAAACCGCTGAAGACATCAAAGGCAATATGACAGCCTGGGATACTGCATTACAAGACTCATCTGTGATTCAGCAGAAAATGGGAGAAGGAGCTTATGGCAGCGTATTGCCAGGACAGCGGATTACATTCTATATTAAGATTACCAATACTGGCGAAACAACATTAACAGAAAAGAACCTGACAATTACAGATGTGATGCAAAATACGATTGCCAGTCAAAATTCTAATGTATACATTGTAGATGCTGGAAATGGTGCAACATTTAGTGGCACATTATGGGATGGTTCTGATCGGATTGGTTCTATTTATAGCGGGAATGTTGGTATTGCAATTGATAGTAGATCTCAAAAGCTTTCTATTCCAAAGGATGGCTATATTGTAGTTGCTTATCAGGTCATTGCACCGGATGCAACCAATCAAAATGGTTCCTTTAGTTCTGGTACAAATAAAGTAACAGTAGAAGCAGAAGGTGTAACTGTAGAGGATTCCATTCAATATAAAGCGGATGCACCGCAAATGGAATTTGAAAAAGGATTTGGAACAGATAGCCATGGAAATGTTTCTGCAAAAGCAAAATCAGAAACGATTGAACCAAAATATGATAGTTCAGGAAAATTCAGTTATGATGATACAGTGGATGCTTTAAAGAAGAGCAGATTTGAGTATACTATAATACTAAGAAATGTATCTACTGCTGCTTCGCTTTATGGAAAAGATGTTACATTAACTGACGTAATTCCAGATGGAATGGAATTTGTCGAAGTAACAGATACAGATGCACGTATGCATAGTGTAGATGTAATAAATCCTCTAAATCCTCGTGGGAAGCCGATTGTTATTTGTCGTAAGCAAGATGTTTCTGATACAGGAACAACGTTGACATTCGATTTGGTAAAGCAAAATTATGCTACAGGTGCATTATTTGATTTTGATTGGTGTATAAATAACAGAGAATTTTTGATGTTTAAATATACCGTAAAATTGACAGATACCAAAGCAGCTCAAATTGCAACTGAATTGCAAAAGCAATGTGCAGACCCAGAAAATGTAGACCTTGTTTCTGAGTTATTCCAAAACAAAGCACAAGTCACCGCAAATAAAGATGTTTTGATTGATGGAAAACCGGGCAGAACGATTATCGATACCGCAGACTTGACCTTGAAGCAGGTTATTAAGAAGACCGCTCCGGGTCTGACAAAGGCTGCTAGCGATGTCAAGGCAACTCGTAAGTCTAATCCTGGCATTAATATTCCAACATGGATCATCACTGTTTCCAATGATGATGATGCAGATGCTCCAATGACGAATATTGTTCTGGAAGATGAACTGAGTGGCGGCATGCAGTATGCAGCAGGTGCAAAGATTGATACATTAAACGAAACCACTCCGACCGAAGCGTTTAATGGATACAGCACGGATGGCGGAAAAACTTGGAACGATTTAGACGGTTGTGTAACGGTGAATGGCAGCAAGTTTACCATCAAGTTGCCAAATACTGTGCAATTGCAGCCGGGTCAGAGCGTTCAAATTCGCTATGCAGCAGATGATCCAAATCTGGCAACAGATGAATTAGTTCCAGAAAAGACCTATTTCAATAAGACGACCCTTTCCACCAGTGAAAAAATCTATCAGGATCGTGTCACTGCCGGTGACTTGGTAGATGGAAAGCTGGAAGCAACCGCAAGCAATAGCCAAGGCGGCGTGGAAACAACCTCCTTTAAGACGATTTCTTTTGATCCAAAAAATATTGATGAACAACATAAGGATGGTTGGATTGATAACAGTGCAACGGGTCAAAGCGATGGTTATGGACAGGGCAATACCCCGAACGATAACTATGTTAAGGGCTTACAGGGAAAACAAGTTGAATACAAAATTTATGTAACCAATGATTCTACCACAAAGTCTTTGAAGAACTTCACGGTTATCGACCGTCTGCCGTTTGAAAATGTGGACATCGGTCTGGTTTCCGGTTATGACCGTTACTCTGCATTTACGGTAATACCGGATCTTTCAAGTGTGACTTATGAAGTCGGTACATTGACCAACACCACAGATGCAAGAGGTGCATTCTCTGGTACAGAAGTGCAAGGCGTAAAGGTTTCTTATTCTAGCGATAAGCATTCTAGTCTGGATGAGCACGCTGGCGACTGGATGGGCGAATCCGGCAATATGAACTGGCAAGATACTCCAACCAGTGAAATCGTAAACCTGAGATTCCAGTTCCCGAGTACTTTTGAAGTAGATAAGGGTCAGACCGTTTGCATTACCTTCAAGGGAACGATTCCGGATTACGTACAGAATACTGGCGAAGAAAACATCGCATGGAACAGCTTTGCTTATTCTTATCAGTACCTGAATGATAAGAATGAACTGGTAGAAACACCGATGGTCGCAGAACCGGCAAAGGTTGGTGTCTGGGTTCCGGAAGTGAAAGATACCGTTAGCTTGGTTGTCAACAAGAAATATGATAGCGGCCAGGGCGATACACAGACCTTCTATTTTGCACTCTTTACCGCAACAGAAGACGGTGTAACACCGACTTACGGTACAGATGGCAAGCTGACGAACGCAGATAAGTTCAAGCGTTACAGCAGCGAAATCAAGCCGATTACCGTAAAGGACGGCGAAACAGAAACCGCAACCTTTACCAACATTCCGGCATCGGCAAAGAAGAATCTCTATGTCTTTGAAACCGATGAAAATGGTGTGATTAAGGACAATGTCAATGTTGCAGTGGGCAAACCAGAGGCTGGAACAGATGCAAAAGCATTGAATCCAAGCATGCCAGAAAGTGCTGTCAGTGGTGACAGCGGAACGAAACTGACGTATAAAGACGAAGATACGGTTGCAGCTGTTTCGTTCCTGAACGAAATTCAGTACGGTAAGATTACCGTAGAAAAGACCTTCAAATCTCCATTTAACACAACAGATACGTTCTACTTTGGCTTGTTCTATAAGACCAAGGATGGTGCGTATGTGAAGTATGGCGATTTGCAGACAGTAACCTTGACGGGTTCTAAGACGGGTGCAACGGATACTGTAACCTTTGACGAAGTTCCGATTCAGCGAAACTGGTATGTATTGGAAACGGATGCAAAGGGCAATCCAGTAACAGACAGCTATCTGAATTATACGGTTACTTACGGCGATTCTGCTGGTAAGGATCATGCAATTAAATTGGATGATGTAAATGTTCCAAAGACTGCAAAGATTACCAACGAAGAATCCGCAACTTATCAGATTCAGGCAACCAAGGTTGTAAACGGCGAAAAACTGACAGCTGAATCTGGTACTTATCGGTTTGCATTGTACAGTTCTGATAAGGAAGAGCTGACCAACGATGACCTTGCAGGTCTGACCATGGTTGGCAAGTCGCAGGATGTTGCAGCTGGTAAGACGGTTTCCTTTAGTGAAGACTACAACCTGAAAGAAAACACCTATTACTATCTGTTTGAATTGGATAGCAATGACAACATCTTGAAGCAGGGCGACAAGGTAACCAAGGGCAAAATAAGTTACATTGTAGAGTATCCGAATGTGGATACCAGAGAAACAACCGATGCAGAAACCAATACAATGACCAGCACCGTTTATTATCTCCCGACACAGTTCGGAAAGACGGATGCGGATGAACCGTTGACAGTGGATGATTGCATCAAGCAGTCTGCAATCCAGAACCGGGAACAGATTACTAAGGCTGTAACTGGTTCGATTACTGTTGATAAGACGGTATTGCAGAACAGCACCAAGCTGACTGACTGGGGTGATACCTTCTATGTTGGTCTGTATGTACAGGATGCAGAGGGCAATCTGAAACTGTATGGTGATGTTAGCGAATCTGTACATACATTAACAAAGGATGCTCCTTCTACCATCTTTAAAAATCTGCCGGCGAAGACCGATGCAGAACCGGATGCTGGAATGTATTACATTGCAGAATGTGATGACAAGGGTACTCCGTTCTCAGATGGTACAAACGGCAAATATACCATTTATTATAATGTAAATGGTTCGGACAGTGCGGACGTTTATGGTGCAGTGCTGCTGGATGGTCGGTTTGATACTGCTCCGACTGGTGCAGTTTCTGTTACCAATAAGACTGTAAGTGTTACACGGACATTGGTCAAGAAAGACCTTGCAGACAAGGACGGTGCAGCACTGACAGGTGCAAAGTTTGCAATTTATACCAAACTTGCATATGAAGCATATCAGAACGGACAGGAAACGACTTTGTCTGCAATTCAAGAAAATATTACAGACAAAATCACTGCCAATCTCGCAGAAAATACGGAATATGTTCTGGTAGAAACCACCGCTCCGGAAAATTATGCAATTATGAACCCAATCTTCTTTACTGTCAACGCAAACGGTCAAATCGTTTCGTCGGATAACACGAGAGAAGATGTTAATGTTGTCAATGGCGGCGATGATACAAGCGGTTATACTTCTGAGCTGACTGCTTACGACTCGAAGGAATCTACGATTATCATCGGCAAATATGACATCACAAAGCAAACGGAACTTGCAGGTGCAACCCTGACCCTGACCTCTGAAAATGATGTCGATTGGAGCAAGGTTACACTGGAAAACAGCACCGCTGTTTTGGATGAAAATAAGAAGCAAATTGGTATTCAGTGGATTTCTACCGGTACTGATGCAGTTATCAAGGGATTGCCGGACGGCGATTACACCTTGGCAGAAACCGGAAGTGAATTTACTTCTGAAACCGATGGAAAGGCGTATAAAGTCGCAGAAGGTACGGCAACCTTTACGCTGACCGATGGAACAATTGCCAATACTACAGGAACAACAGACACGGTTGACGCAGATGCAGCAGATAGCTACTTCTATTACAATGGAACAGAAAGTAATATCACTCTTGCAGTTTGTGATGTCGTGATAGGAACAACCATTATCATCAACAAGCATGACATTGACACCGAGGAATCCAGCAGAGTCAACTTGCCAGATGCGAAAATGAAGTTGACACCGCAGGAAGGTCAGACCATAGATCTGAGTAAGATCATATTGACTGACGGAAATGTTCTGACACAGACAAGGGATAGCATTATTTGGACAACCGAGGAATTTATCAGTACGAAACTGGAAAATGTTCCGGATGGCAAGTATTTCTTGACCGAAGATGCTGCTCCGAATGGCTATACCGTTGTAACAGCATTCTCCTTTGAAGTAAAGGGTGGAAAAGTCATTACTGCTTCCAGAGAAGATGGTTCGATTACCATCAAGGAAGATGAAAATATTATTTCTGTCAACGATAAGCGGACAGAAGTAAGTATTAGCAAGGTTGATGCTGCAAATGATGAAGAGTTGCCGGGAGCAACCCTGACCCTGACCAACAAAGACCTGACTGCAGAACAGTGGCAGAAAATCGCATTTGAGAACTTTAACCTCTCAAATGAAAACGTTGACCTTACATTGACAGAAGCCGGCAATGGTGTTTATTGGGTATCCGGAGTAGAGCCGACTAACATTGTTGGTCTGCCGGCTGGCACTTACACCTTAACAGAAACCGTTGCTCCGGATGGCTATGCTTATTCTGAAGACATTACCTTTACCATTGGCTCTGATGGCAAGGTTGTTGACAAAACAACTGGTGCTGACTTGAATGGAACAGTTGTCATGAAGGATTATCGGGCAGAACTGACCATTTCCAAGAAGGATGGCAGTGATGCGTTCTTGGCTGGTGCAACCTTGCAGCTGCTCAGCAAGACCACAGATCCGCTGAATCTGGACGATGTTCAGATTGATGGCAAGCCGCTGACCGAAGATCAGAAGGTAACCGTAGATGGCAGACAGGGCATTCAGTTCGTTTCGACCGATGCAGAAATGAAGATTACCGGCTTGCCGGCAATCGAGTATGAATTGTCAGAAGTTTCTGCTCCGACCGATTACTTGAAATCATCAGATGTGCAGGATGTTATTTTAACGAAAGCAATATTTGATGATGAAGGAAATCAAATTCCTGTTTCGAAAAAAGTTGTCAACAACAAGTTGGGTGAATTGACCATTCAAAAGGTTGATCAGGATGGCAACGCTTTGACAGGTGCAACGCTGCAATTAAAGGCAGACGATGCAAATGTTGACTGGTCGAGTGTAAAGCTGAATGGCGATGCAGTAACAGACCTGATTTCCGCAGAAGATGCAACCGTTTTGGTTTGGACTTCTATCGGAGAATCCATGACCTTTAAGGGCTTACCGGCTGGAACTTATGAAGTTTCCGAAGTTTCCGCTAAGGCTGGTTACCTCGCAACGACACAGAAATGGGCTGTAACCGTTTCTGCAAATGGTGCAATATCTGTAAATAATCAGGTATCCACAGACGGTCAGGATCGTTCGATTATTACCATTACCAACGAAGCAAGCACCATTCAAATTAACAAGGAAGCACTTGACGGCGGAAACATTGCAGCAGAAGAAGCAGAATTCAAGCTGACTGCAAAGGATGAAAATGTAACGCTGAACGGTGTTCAGATTGGTGCAACCAAGATTACAGAAGATACGACATCCGCAACATTCAAGGGAAATGTTACCATTTCTGCTTTGCCGGATGGCACGTATGAACTGGAAGAAATCACAGCTCCGAACGGATTCACAACGATTTCCACCTTTACCTTTGTTGTAAAGAATGGCGTTGTAACAACCGTATCGGAAGTAACAAACGGCGAAGTCGAAAAGTCCGAAGATGGAAAGACCTTGACCATCAAGGACGAACGTTCTGCAATCCAGATTGACAAGCGGGACATCACTGGCGAAAACGAAGTTGCAGGAGCAACCTTGACCCTGACCAATGATGACCTGACCACAGAACAGTGGGATGCAATTGCTGCTGCAGACACAGATTTGACAGCAGTGGGCAATGGTGTTCAGTGGACATCTGGCGATGCTGCAAAGAGCATTGTTGGTTTACCAAGCGGAACTTACACGCTGAAAGAAACTGCTGCTCCGGATGGCTATGCATATGCCGAAGATTTCACCTTTACGGTTGAAAAGGACGGCACGATCACAGTAGATGCAGCAAACAAGGACGAAAACGGCGTGATCGTCATGAAAGATGCTGTCACAAAGGTATCCATTGACAAGCGAGATATTACCGGTGAGAACGAAGTACCGGAAGCAACCCTCCAGGTAAAGGATGAAGCTGGTAAGGTCGTTGAAGAATGGACATCCTCCGACAAGCCACATGACATCAGCGGAAAGCTGATTGCTGGTAAGACCTATACGCTCCACGAAGAGAATGCTCCGGATGGTTATGCGTATGCTGAAGATTTCACCTTTACGGTTGAAAAGGACGGCACAATTACAATAGACGCAGCAAACAAGGATGAAAACGGCGTGATCATCATGAAGGATGATGTCACAAAGGTATCCATTGACAAGCGAGATATTACCGGTGAGAACGAAGTACCGGGAGCAACCCTCCAGGTAAAGGATGAAGCTGGTAAGGTCGTTGAAGAATGGACATCCTCCGACAAGCCGCATGACATCAGCGGAAAGCTGATTGCAGGTAAGACCTATACGCTCCACGAAGAGAACGCTCCGGATGGTTATGCGTATGCCGAAGATATCACCTTTACGGTTGAAAAGAACGGCACAATCACAGTAGATGCAGCAAACAAGGATGAAAACGATGTTATCATCATGAAGGATGATGTCACAAAGGTATCCATCAGCAAAAAGGCAATGACTGGTTCGGATGAACTGGCTGGTGCAGAGCTGAAACTGTACTATGTAACCCAGAACGATCAGGGCGAAGTTACACTGGAAGTGGATGCTTGGACATCTGGCACAGAAGCACACGTGATAGAAGGTGCACTGATTGCTGGCGGCACTTACAAACTGGTGGAAATCACCGCTCCGGATGGCTATCAGGTTGCAGAATCCATTACCTTTACCATTGACAAGACCGGCAAGGTTCTGGTAAATGGCGAAGATGTAAATGGTCAGGTAACCATGTATGATGCAGCGTTGGGTGATGTTGTCATCAGCAAGCGTGCAGTCAATGGCACGGAAGAACTCGAAGGTGCAAGCCTGAAGATTACCGATGCAGACGGCAAGACCGTTGCAGAATGGGTATCCGACAGCACACCAAAGACCATTCAGCTGGATGCTGGCACATATACCTTGACAGAAGAAACCGCTCCAGATGGTTACACGGTTGCAGAATCCATTGAATTTGTTGTGGATGCAGCAGGCAAGGTAACCGTAAACGGCGAAGATGTCAATGGTACGGTTCTCATGGAAGATGATACGACCAAGGTAACCATCAGCAAGAAGGACATTACTGGCGACAACGAAATCCCGGGAGCAACCCTCCAGATTAAGGATGAAAACGGTGATGTTGTAGAAGAATGGACATCGACCGACCAGCCGCACGAAATCAACGGCAAGCTGATTGCAGGCAAGGAATATACGCTCCATGAAGAGAATGCTCCGGATGGATATGCATATTCTGAAGATGTGAAGTTTACCGTAGACGAAACCGGCAAGGTAACCGAAGTTACCATGAAGGACGATGTGACTAAGGTATCCATTAGCAAGAAGGACATCACTGGCGACAACGAAATCCCAGGAGCAACCCTCCAGATTAAGGATGAAAACGGTGATGTTGTAGACGAATGGACATCTTCCGACAAGCCGCATGAAATCAATGGCAAGCTAATTGCAGGTAAGGAATATACGCTCCATGAAGAGCATGCTCCGGATGGATATGCATATTCCGAAGATGTGAAGTTTACCGTAGACAAGACCAACAAGGTAACCGAAGTTACCATGAAGGACGATGTGACTAAGGTAACCATCAGCAAGAAGGACATCACTGGCGATAAGGAAATCCCGGGAGCAACGCTCCAGATTAAGGATGAAAACGGGGATGTCGTAGAAGAATGGACATCGACCGACCAGCCGCACGAAATCAACGGCAAGCTGATTGCAGGTAAGGAATATACACTCCATGAAGAAAATGCTCCGAATGGCTATGCATATTCCGAAGATGTGAAGTTTACCGTGGACGAAACCGGCAAGGTAACCGAAGTTACCATGAAGGACGATGTGACCAAGGTATCCATTAGCAAGAAGACACTGACTGGTTCGGATGAACTGGCTGGTGCAGAACTGAAACTGTACTATGTAACCGAAAACGAACAGGGCGAAACGGTAGAAACCGAAGTGGATGCTTGGACATCCGGCACAGAAGCTCACGTGATTAACGGCAAGCTGATTGCTGGCGGCAAGTATAAACTGGTAGAAATCACCGCTCCGGACGGCTATCAGGTTGCAGAAGCAGTGACATTCACCGTAAACAAGGACGGTACTCTGACAGAGGTAACCATGCATGACGCAGTCGAGGGCGAAATCGCCATCAGCAAGCAGTCTGTCAACAGCACAGAAGAACTCGAAGGTGCAAAACTCAAGATTACTGATGCAGCTGGCAAGACCGTTGCAGAATGGGTATCAGAGAAGACACCGAAACTGGTTCAGCTCGATGCTGGCACTTACACTTTGACAGAAGAAACCGCTCCGGACGGCTATGTATTGGCAGAATCCATGACCTTTACCGTTGACAAGAACGGCAAGGTTACAGTAAAGAACGAAAACGGCGAAGATGTAGATGCTGGCGGCATTATCGTGATGAAAGATAATACCACCAAGGTATCCATCAGCAAGCAGGACATTACTGGCGACAAGGAAATTCCGGGAGCAAAGCTTCAGGTCAAGGATGAAACCGGTAAGGTCATCGAAGAATGGACTTCCACCGACAAGCCGCACGAAATCAACGAAAAGTTGGTTGCTGGCAAGACTTACACCCTCCACGAAGAAGGTGCACCGGATGGCTATACTTATGCCGAAGATGTCGAATTCACTGTGGATGAAAAGGGCGAAGTTACAACTGTTGTCATGAAGGATGCGGCAACAGAAGTTTCCATCAGCAAGCAGGATATCACCGGAACGACAGAAGTAGAAGGGGCAACCCTCTCGATTCTGGACGAAAACGGCGAACAGGTTGCAAAGTGGATCTCCACCAAGAACGCTTATGTTCTGAAGGGTGTTCTGAACGCTGATACAACCTATACCCTGCACGAAGAAAACGCACCGGATGGTTATGCGTATGCAGAAGACATCACCTTTACCATTGACAAGACTGGTAAGGTCACCGTCAACGGCGAGGATGTCAATGGTCAGGTTGTCATGAAGGATGATGTGACCAAGGTAACCATCAGCAAGCAGTCTGTAACCGGCAGCGAAGAAGTTCCGGGTGCAACGCTCCAGATTCTGGATCAGAATGGCAGCGTGGTAGAAGAATGGGTATCTGGTACAGATGCACACTACATCGAAGCAAAACTGACCGCAGGCGAAACCTATACGCTGCATGAAGTTGGTGCACCGAATGGTTATGCATATGCAGAAGATGTTGTCTTTACCGTTGGTACAGACGGCAAGTTGCAGACGGTAACTATGCAGGATGACACCACAAAGGTATCCATCAGCAAGCAGGATCTGACCACTGGCGAAGAATTGCCAGGTGCACAGCTCTCCTTGTATGATGCAGATGGTCAGCTGGTTGAAAGCTGGGTATCCACCGATCAGCCGCATTATCTGGAAGGCGTTTTGACCGCTGGTGCAACCTACCGACTGGTAGAAATCACCGCTCCGGATGGCTATCTGACTGCAGAAGATGTGACCTTTACTGTCAGCGAAGATGGTTCTGTGGATGAAGTTGTGATGCAGGATGAAAAGACCCAGGCAGAAATCAGCAAGCAGGACATCAGCGGCAAGGAAATCGGCGGTGCACATCTGACGGTTACTTACACCGCAAAGGATGGCAAAACCTACACGCTGGATTCTTGGGTATCCGAAGAAGGAAAGTCGCACACCATCACGGGCTTGCAGATTGGTACGATTTACACCTTGCAGGAAAAACAGGCTCCGGATGGCTATGAACTGGCAGAATCCATTGACTTCCTGTTTGATGAAAACGGCGTTCTGAATCTGGTAACTTACCAGAAGGATGAGGCTGGAAACATCACTGAAACCGTATATACAGCGGTTGATCAGATTGTTATGGTAGACGTTGCAAAGACAACAACCGAAACCACTACAACAACAACCACAGAAACAACAACAACCACCACAGAAACTACTACCACAACAACAAAACCGACTACAACCACGACAACCACTACTACAACCACAACGACTACAGAAGAAATCACAACCACAGAAGAAACAACGACAACAGAAGTAGTTACAACTACTGAAGAAATCACGACCACCGAGGAAGTAACCACCACAGAAGAAGTCACTACGACAGAAGAAGTCACTACGACAGAAGAAGTGACTACAACTGAGGAAGTGACTACCACGGAAGAAGAAACGACCACCGAAGAAGTAACCACAGAAGAAACCACGACCGAAACCACCATTCCGGAACGGACGATTACGATTCATAAGATTGCTCCGGCTGCTGCATCTGCAACGCAGTCTGAAGATGGCATCTATTCGATTCAGTATGACCCGCACGATATGGCTGGCGTAACCTTCGGCATCTATGATGCAGATGGAAATCTGGTAGAAACTGTGATTACAGACGAAAACGGCTATGCAGAAAGCAGCATCCTGAACGGCGATTATTACACTGTACAGGAAATGCAGACTGTCAGCGGCTATGTGATGAGCACAGAACCGTATGTCATCGACTTCACCACCAATGAAGGCGACACTGCAAACTTGGAAATCACAAACGATATCATTCGTTGCCAGATTCACCTCTCCAAGCAGTTAGAAGGCAATGCTGGTGATATTACCATGGTACAGTTTGGCTTGTATACCGCTCAGGACATTCCGCTCCTGGATGGTACAGTTGTTCCGAGTGACAGCTGCATCGGTATTGCCAATGCACAGGAAGACGGTACGATCTTGTTTGAAGATACGCTGCCGGCTGGTAACTATTATGTGAAGGAACTGGCAACCGCAGATGGCTATGTACTGTCGGATACCATTTATCCGGTAGAAATCATTTATCCGGAAGACCAGACCATTGCAGATATTACCTTTGAAGTCAACAACGGTGATCCGATTATCAACTATCAGACAACTACCACAACAACGACTACCGAAGAAGTTACTGAAACACAACCAGAAGAAACGACTGTTACAACCGTAACAGAAACAACAGCCTCTACTGGTACAAGTGATGTACACGGTGGTACAGATTCTAAAACAACAACTTCTACTACAACGACAACAACAACTACCACTACTACGACAACGACGACAATTACAACTACGAAGGATGATTCTTCTTCGACAACGAAGAAGAAAACGACATCTTCTTCTGGTTCTGGCAAGACCTCTTCCGGCGGCAGCAGCGGCAGCACGAAGACGACACCGAAGACAGCAGATGATCGGATGCTTCCGATTGTCATCACTGGCAGTGCAGCATTCTTGTTTGCAGCAGCAAGCAAGCCGAAACGGAAGAAGAATCAGAAGGTGTAAACCGACTGACTGGAGGGATTTGGTAATCAAATCGCTCTGACCGACAACCGGGAAAATAGACAGCAGAAAGACCGTTGGCAGAAATGCCAGCGGTCTTTTGTTTTTCAGCGTGCTTTTTGGGGTTCTTGTGAAAAGGATATTGACGAACATGCTGAAACTATGGTACAATAGACAAAATACAAAAGAAAAGTTCCTCGATTTTGGGGCAATTGTAGGAGAATAGAAAGGATTATTTTATGAAATTTCCATATAAGGGTATTTTTGCATTTTGTACAGCAGTCTGTTTGTTTGCAGGTTCCATGCCGATTTCTAAGGTGGCAGCATCTGCGAAAACGTCACCTCGAAAGACCGTGCAGGCGAACTGTGTTTCTGATTTTGCGGATGCCGATTCCGAGGACGGGTATCTGCCCTTACAGGGAGCAGCTATCGCCTTTGAAAACAGCGATGGGGAACAACCGCTGTATGGCAGTGCAGCAGAAACGGATACTGTACCGGAATCCTATGATTTGCGGGAGCAGGGTATTATCACTTCTGTAAAAGATCAGGGTTCTGATGGTATGTGCTGGGCGTTTGCAACGCTGGGAGCAGCAGAAAGCCATCTGCTGAAATATTATGAAACCGATTTGGATAATATCAATGATATGGACTTGTCCGAAGAGCAAGTTGGCTATTTTCTCTATACGCCCGACCCGCAGCCACTCAGCCCAACTTATGGTGATGCCATCATTCAGACAAAAAAGGGAGCATCTGGCGGAAATGCTCTGCACGCATCGTTTTTTCTCAGTACTGTTGGCGTTCAGGAAGAAGCCTATTTGCCCTATCAGGGCTGTTCTGGATTTCATTCGGAATATCAGCGGAAGCAGGCTGCTTATCGAATGACTGGCTCAGAGATGACATTGAGCGTTCAGACAAACAGCGAACGGCGAGCCATTAAAAAACGCATGATGCAGAACGGCGGCATATATGTTGCGTTTCATAGCGATGGTGCAAATTATTATGACAACGGAACGACATATGCGTATTATCAGAGCGATTCCAGTTATTACAATGCGAACCATGCGGTTTTATTGGTGGGCTGGGACGATAACTATGCAAAGGAAAACTTTGACCCGAAAGAACAGCCGGAAAATAACGGTGCGTGGCTGGTAAAAAACAGCTGGGGCGATGGAAAACTGGATGATGGCTATTTCTGGATTTCTTATGAAGATACCAGTCTGGGCGAGTATGCAAGCTTTACCTTTGAACCACGGGAAGATAGCGGAAACATCTATTATTATGACGGTGCAGGGTATAGCGTTGCGTATTCGTTTGATTCTGTGGCAAATGTTTTTCGGGCAGAAGAGGACGAAACGCTGTCCCGTGTGGGCTTTTATCAGACTAGTTATAATGGCAACAATCCAAAATATCAGATTCAGGTTTATCGCCTGTCAGAAACAGCAACTGACCCGACCGATGGCGAACTGTTATTGGATACCACAGGGCATTCCGGCGGATTTGGTTATCAGGAAATTACCCTGCCGGAGACGGTTTCCTTGCAGAAGAATGAGCGATTTTCTGTGGTATTGTCGATGAAAATCAAGAAGAATCAAACCTGGCAAAACGGCTATTTGACCATTGAAGAAGATTTCGATGCTAATAATTATAGCATGCAGTTTTCTGCCCAGCCAGGACAGAGTTACATTTTGGATCAGGGCAGCACAGAATGGCTGGATGCCACACAGTTAACTGGGGAAAAGGGTGCGTTTCACAATGTGAATCTGCATGCAATCATGCTGCCGAAAGAACAAGAAATGGACACAGCACAGCTGCAAGCGATTGAAACTTGTGCGAAAGCAGCAAATGAAACCGATATTGCAGAAGTAGCAGCTACGATATTAGAATTGTCGAAAGAAGAAACGATCCCGCAGGGGTTGTTGAATCGTGTTACTGCTGCATTAATGGGGCTGTTGGAAGAACAAGGAACGATTACTTATCCAGATTATGCATACCCACATGCAAAATGGGGCGATATCAATGAAGATGGCGTGGTAGATGTGGAAGATGCGGTTCTGGTGCTGACCACTTATGCAAAGAAAGCCGCTGGACGGGAAAATTCTTTGCGGTATTGGCAGCTGATTCAAGGGGATGTGAACGGAACTTTGGACGATTTAACGGTAGAGGATGCTGTAGCGATTCTGACATATTACGCAAAGAATGCAGCAGGGCAGGAAGCAATCTTTGCAGAACGGCAGAATTCTGTGCCATAAAAATATTAGCAATCATGCAACAACGTCGCAAAATTGCACGCCGCAGGCGACTGCGGTCGAGCTGGCTCAGCTCGGCGGAGGGGGTGATTCCCCACAGTGTGGGGAAATGTCCCGAAGGGACAAAAGGGCAGGGCTTCCTCTAAATAGGGGGACAAGCTGTCCCCCTTAACGAACGTATTGATGAGATGATATTGTAATCTAAGAGAAGCAGGGAAATTGCTGTTCGCCATTCTAAAAACAAAAAAACTTCAAGCAAACTGCAATCTAAGAAAGATTCATAAGCAATTCGGACAACGCAACTCCGGCGAACAGCACAAAGGCAGACAGCGAAGCGATTCTGCCGAACCGTACGCAGATGGTTTCCCTAAGAGCATTGACCAACAATCACACGTCCTTACAAAAAATCATTTGCAATGCATCCGAATTCAAGCAAGATTCATAGGCAATTCGGACAACGCAACTCCGGCGAACAGCACAAAGGCAGACAGCGAAGCGATTCTGCCGAATCGTACGCAGATGGTTTCCCTAAGAGCATTGACCAACAATCACACATCCTTACAAAAAATCATTTGCAAATACAGCCGAACTATGGTATAATAACAGTGTTATCCGTATAACCGTTTGAAAACCATAGAAAGGAAGTTTTAACCATGGGCTTTTTCACGAAAAAAACAGTGATTATCACCGGAGCAGGCAGAGCCGTTTTGAGTGATGGCAAGTGCGGTTCGATTGGCTATGGCATTGCAACTGCATTTGCAAAAGAGGGTGCAAACCTTGTCATTACCGGCAGAAACGTACAGAAGTTGACCGATGCAAAAGAAGAACTCGAACGTCTGTATGGCATTTCGGTATTGCCTGTACAAGCAGATGTGCACGCTGGAGCAGATAATGCAGCCGTTGTCAAGCAGGTTGTGGAACAGGCAGTTGCTGCATTCGGAGCAATTCACGTGCTGATTAACAATGCACAGGCTTCCGCCTCTGGTGTAACCTTGGCAGACCACACCACAGAACAATTCGATCTGGCAATGTATTCTGGTCTGTATGCAACTTTCCACTATATGCAGGCTTGCTATCCTTATCTGAAAGAAACACAGGGTTCTGTCATTAACTTTGCATCTGGAGCAGGACTGTTCGGAAACTATGGACAGTGTGCGTATGCTGCCGCAAAGGAAGGCATTCGTGGTTTGACCCGTGTTGCAGCGACAGAATGGGGACGGGATCATATCAATGTCAACATTGTTTGCCCGCTGGCATGGACAGCACAGCTGGAACAGTTCCAGAAAGCATATCCGGATGCATTTGAGAAAAATGTGAAGATGCCGCCGATGGGACATCTGGGCGATGCAGAACAGGAAATTGGCCGTGTTTGTGTACAGCTGGCATCACCGGATTTCAAGTATATGACTGGCGAAACCATTACGCTGGAGGGCGGATTGGGATTGCGTCCATAAGAAATTAGCAAAATTCATACGAAATACACAGGGGAATGCAACTGCGTTCCCCTATTTTTTGAAAAAAGAAGTGCGATAACTTGCAGAAAATTCGAGTGACTACTTTCTTTTTTGCAAGATAGACGTTTTTCTTCTTAAAAAAAGAAAAAAAGAGAAAAAATGCTTGACTTTTTTTCTAGACTGTGATATACTATATAAGTCGCTTGAAGAAAACGACAAAGTTCATCAACGAGGTGTGGCTCAGTTTGGTAGAGCACTACGTTCGGGACGTAGGGGCCGCAGGTTCGAATCCTGTCACCTCGACCATATTTTTAAAAGCACGTTGGTTTTTATCAGCGTGCTTTTTCGTTTATAAACGGATTTTTGAAACAAGAAGGGGAATGAAAATCATGCTGGTGGAGAAAGATGTTTCTGAAAGAATCCTATCGCTGTATGATGCGGAAGATTTGGAACTTTGCGAGGCATACGCTGTAGATGCTCATTTAGGGGAAAACTTGCCGGAATTTGCAACAGTTTATCGGGCAGAACCAGAGCATTTCTGTTTCGTTATTAATCCCGATCGGATTGGTAGGAATTATTTCAAACTTTATAACCATCGTTTTCCGGAGGAAGCAACGAAGATGGCGAGAATTTGTTTTTTCGATGCCAGTTATTGCAAAGAGGGCTCGCTTGGTAAAAAGACATTCTGGATTTTGAGTTCAGAAGAGAAGCAGCAGTTGTTGCAAATTTTACAGCGTCCTTGCGAAGCAGGGAATACCGTCTGGAGGAAGCTTATCGAAACATTTTGCTGGGAAGCAGACGAAGAGCGGATTCCACTCGATACACTCATACCAGATTATACAAAACTGGAAGGATAACCATGCCGCAGGCAAATTGCGGTCGAGCTGGCTCAGCTCGGCGGAGGGAGATTGTTAAGGGGGACAAGCTGTCCAATGTCATTAACTTAACATCTAGCCAAGCG
>ULQX01000263.1_pt1 | contig 19549 bp, 10 predicted proteins | sample 1954941 | NCBI WGS metagenome assembly ULQX01 (sample SAMEA4835667, study PRJEB28245) | human gut metagenome | biome: gut microbiome; material: fecal sample | place: Denmark | collected 2008
TTGCGGCGACATCTGGATCGCCACGATGGACGGGCTGATTCGTTACGATGTCCGCAGCGGGCGCACCGTTACCTATACGGCTGCGCACGGGCTGGCATCGAATTCCGTCTATTCGCTGCTGGCCGATGCGAAAAACGGACTGGTCTGGGCCGGGTCCGCGGAAAGCGGACTTTCGAAAATTCGCTATACGGACTCCGGCTCCGGTATCGAGGTCGAGGTCGTGCGGCAGGATTCCGCGCCGTTCGCCCTGAGCGACAACCATGTCTGGTGTCTGCGTATGACCCGTGACGGAACGCTTTGGGTGGGAACCGACGCCGGACTGAACCGGATGACGGTGGACGGCGGAGAGATCCGTGCGGTGGAGCATATCCACTCGCCGGAGCTCGAAGACGCCAAGATACTGGCCATCACGGAAGACCTCGCCGGCGACCTGTGGCTCAACGGCAGCCAGGGGCTCTATCGCTACCAGCCCGCTACGGGGCGCGTAAAGCGTTATGTGAGCGATGACGGTTTGCAAAGCAATACCTGGACCGAGGGGGCTGCCGTGTCGGACAACGGCTGGCTGTTCGTGGGCGGCATCAACGGCATCAACTATTTCAATCCGTCCGATTTCCGGACCGATCCCTATCCCGGGGAACCGATGTTCACCGGATTGAAGGTGTTCGGGCAGCGGGTCGTACCCGGCGGGGAGTACGACGGACGCGTCCTGCTCCGGGAACCCCTGAACCGGACCCGGAGGCTGGAACTGGGGTATCGGCAGAGTAACTTCACGCTCGAATTCACCTCCGACCAGTATGTCAATCCTGCCAAGAACCTCTTCCGTTATCGGCTGGAAGGATACGACCCCGATTGGACGGTGGTCGGGGCCGGGCAGCGTTTCGCTGCCTACACACGGCTTCCGGCGGGACATTACCGCTTCCGGCTCGCCTCGTCGAACAGCGACGAGGTTTGGAGCGACCGGGAGCGTTCGTTGGAGATCGTCGTGCATCCGGCGCCCTGGGCGACCTGGTGGGCCTATTTGCTCTATGTCTTTGCTGCGGCTGCGGTGGTTTTTGCCGGGATATTTTATCTGGTGTCGCGTCAGCGCTGGCGCCGCAAACTCTTCATGCAGCAGATCGAGCAGGAGAAGACCCGTGAACTTTCCGAAATGAAGCTCAGCTTCTACACGAACATCACCCACGAACTCCGCACGCCGCTGGCGCTCATCACCGCGCCGCTCAAAGACCTGGAGGAGCGTACGGACCTCGGCGAATACGTCGGTTTCCGGCTGGGGCTGATTCGCCGGAACGTCAACAAACTGCTGAAACTGATCAACCAGCTGCTTGAAATCCGCAAGGTTTCGGCCCAGAACCTGCCGCTGAAAGTGTCGCGCTACGATCTGGCCTATACTGTCCGCGAGGTGGTGCACTCGTTTGGGAGCATGAGCGAACAGACCGGGATCATGATGCACTTTGAGGCGCCCAAGGAAATTCCGGATGCGTGGTTCGACCGCGATAAGATAGAAAAGGTGCTTCAGAATCTGATCTCCAACGCCTATAAATTCACACCCGAGCAGGGCGATATCCATGTCCGGCTGGCTGTCGAGCAGCACGACCGGGTTCATTATGCCGTGATTGCGGTACAGGATTCCGGGGTCGGCATTCCGGCTGCGGACATGCACCGGATCTTCGACCTTTTTTTCCACGGGACGCCTCTGAACGGTGTGAGCAGCGGCGTGGGACTGTCGTTTTCAAAGGCGCTGATCGAACTCCATGCGGGCGAGATCACGGTCGGCAGCGAGGAGGGCAAGGGCTCCGTTTTCACGGTTCGCTTTCCCATCGACCGCAGCTGTTATTCTGACGAACAGATTTCCGAGCTCGGTGAATCTCCGCAGTCCCGGACCGGAGAGGAGCCGGCGGAATCCGGGACTGATGGGAGGAAATATCTGGTGCTGATCGTCGAAGACAATGCCGACATGAGCGCTTACATCGAGAGCTGCCTGAAAGAGCATTTCCGGATAGCCGTGGCTCCCGACGGCGGGGCGGGGCTGGCGCTGGCGCAGAAACTGAAACCCGACGTGGTCATCAGCGACCTGATGATGCCCGTGATGGACGGCATCGAGTTCACCCGCCGGATGAAGGAGAATCCCCGCACCAATTTCATCCCGATCATCGTCCACAGCGTCAAGGAGGATCAGCAGTCGATCCGCGAAGCCCTGACCGCCGGGGCTCAGGAGTATATCATCAAGCCGTTCGAAGCCGAGAACCTGATTTTCCGCATCCGCAATCTGCTCAGTTCGCGCGAACACTTCGCCCGTAAGCTCAGAACCGAGACCATTACCGAGCCTACGGCCGTCGAACTGCCTTCGGACGACGAACAGCTGCTGCGCCGTCTGAGCGCCGTAGTGGAGGCCAATATCCAGAACCCGCTTTTCGACATCGAGTATCTGGCGGGCGAACTGCATATGAGCCGTATGCAGCTTTACCGCCGTATGCAGCGCATTGCGGGCGGGCGCACCGTCTCGGAGATCATCCGCGACATCCGCATCAAGCGTGCGGCCCAGCTGCTTGCTTCGGGAGGCATGCGTGTCAGCGAAGTGATGGTCGAGGTGGGGATGAATAACCAGTACCGGTTCACAAAGTATTTTCAGGAGGCTTACGGCATGACCCCGAAGGAATACAGCCAGCTGCATGCTCCGCAGCAGAAGTCCTGACCGGCGGGGCAGATGGACCCGGGGCGTGTCGTGAAGAAGCCGGAGGCGAAAGATTCCGGCCGACCGATTCGGGACTTTGGGGTTCTCGGGATTCCCGGAGAGTGCCGCATTGTCGGGTGACAGGGGCGGTGCATGGCCCGTTTTCGGGTGATTCGTCGCCTCCGTAGCTGGCTGTCGGTGAATCGCCGGCCATTCCGCCGAATATATTCCGTCAGAGGCCGATATGCTGGATTTTCCTTTCGAAATCGCTGCGCGAGCCGAGCGCCGAATTGCGGAGTTTGGTGCGATAGGTATAAACCGTTGCCGAAGCGCAGTTCAGAAAACTGGCGATGCAACCGCTGTCGGTGATCCCCAGCCGCATGACGGCCAGGATGCGCAGTTCGGTCGAAAGAGCCCCGTCCGAACGCGCCGGAAAACGCGCCGGCTCTTCGAGCAACTCGTTGACCCGCTCTACGAAGTCGGGGAAGATGCCGAGGAACGTTTCGTCGAAGATGCGGTAGAAGTCGCGGTAATTGCGGTCCACATCCGAAGGCGACCGCAGTTTGCGCATCAGGGCCTCCGTACCGTCGGTTTTGGCGGTTTTTCGCAATTCCATCCGGTATTCGTCAACCCGGCCGATGTAATGCGAGGCGAGCTGCATGTAGCGGAACACATAACTGTCCTTGATCTTGTTGGCGTCGCGCAGACGGTCGTTCACGATTCGGAACTGTTCGTTGCGTTCGTGAAGCCGCTTGTTGACTTCGTAAATCAGGGAGGTGTTGCGCCTCAGCCGCCGGTGCTGGCGCTGCGTGTGGAACAGCAGCAGGGCTATGATCACCAGCAGAAGCAGGAAAACGCTGACCATGACCGTCAGGATGCGGCTGCGGGAGTTGATGCTGTAAACCACGGCCTGATTGATGATCATCTCGGCCTGGCTCGAATGGAAGATGCGCGTGTTGTAGTTGCACGAAAGCATATCGGCGACCGTGCACTGAATATAGCGGGCCGCACGCTCCATGTCCTTCTCCTCGAACATCATCAGCGCCAGTTCGTACAGGGAGAGATACTCCCGGACGGGGGTTCGCAGGTCGTTTACCGCGGCGCGGGCGAGCCAGTATTTGCGCTGCTCGCGGTCGCCGAGGGTTTCGTACACGTTGGCTATGTTGTACGCCACGCGGGCCAGTGTCCGCGAACTCTGCCGGGGATTGTAAAGCGGCAGCAGCACATCGAGCGCCTCGTCGCAACGCTGCTGCGACAGCAGGTCGATGGCCCGCAGCCGCTGGCGTGTGACATACGAGTGTCCGTCGAAGCCGATGCGCACGCGCCGTATCCGGGCGAGCGTGTCGGCATAGGCCCTGCTGCGGGATTCGGAGGTGTTCTGCGAGGCGAGACGCCCGTAGACGACCATCTGCTGAGTGTAGTAGCTCGCACGCATCCGCTTAGTGATGCCTGCGGTGTCGAGCGACCGAATCCGGTCGTAGGCGTCTTCGATGTTGTTGCGGCCGATCAGGACGGATATGTCGCAGGTGGTGGACAGAAACTTCATGTCCCGGCGGCCCGTGTGCTCGGCAAGGTCGTACATCAGGGCGACGTAACGGGCGGCCGTGTCGATATTGTAGGTGATGTAGGCGTCGAAAAGCCGGTTCGCGGTCTGCCAGCGCCGCGTGTCGTCGCCGGCGTCCCGCAGCGCCCGGCGCAGCGAATCGGCGCGGAGGTTGAAACGCTCGGTGTAAACGGCCTTGTTTTCGATGGTACGGTCCAGTTCGGCCAGCAACAATTCCGTTTCGCTCTGGCGGCAGGCGACGAGTCCGGCAAGGCAGAGAGCGCAGGCGATATATGGCGGAAAAGTCTTCATCGGTTCGGGTTTATAGACAAATTTATAAAAAAAGACGAATCCCGCACCGTTTCCCGGCGGAGATTCGTCGCACGTTTCGCTCTCCGGGGTCGGATCAAACGATGATTTCGATCTTCACCTCCCGGCGGATGTCGGTCGCGGGGACCTCTATCACACGGCATTTCAGCTTTTCGTCGAACACGGGCTTCACGCTGCGGCCCCCGACCTTCGCTTTTTCGATCTTCCCGGCGGCGGGGAGCTGAAGCCGGTAGGCGCGTTTGACGACCTGACCTTCGTAAGAGCCTGCGGTGGGACGGACCGTTACGGTCGTCACCCGCCCCGTCCGGCGGTAATTGAGTTGCGTGGTCGCATACGCACCCCGTTCGTAATCGCGGGTCACTCCGTCGTCCTCGTAGAGCGTATAGGTGTTGTCGGCATCGTCGGCCGAGGGGTAGACGCGCATGACGAGCGTCGTGAGCGGCGTCGAGGCCGGCCGCGGCGTATAGGGCTGCATGGGCAGCACCCAGCCTCCCCGGACGTAGAGCGGAAACTCTTCGAGCGGCTTGGATATTTCGCACTCCCGGCCGCCGTCGAAGCGTTCGTGGGTGAAGAAGTCGTACCAGACATCCTCTCCGGGGAACCACACCCGCTGCGAAGCGACCTTGTCGGGGCCCGTGCCGGGCGAGGCGATGGGAGCGGCGAGCAGCAGGTCCCCGAAAAGGAACTCCTGCTCGTTGCAGTACGCGCGTTCGTCGCCGCCGTATTCGATATACATCGGGCGGTTCAGCGGCACCATCGTCGAATGGGTCTGCCAGACGCTGCTGTAAACGTAGGGCATCAGCTCCGAGCGCATGTGGTACATGCGGCGCATGGCGGCGGTTTCGCGTTCGCCGCTGATCCACGGACGGCGGTCGAGCCGCGCATCCTTGGTCGAGTGCACGCGCAGGGCGGCCGACAAGGCTCCGAACTGCGTCCAGCGCACGGTAAGTTCGGGATTGGGGTCGCCGCGGAATCCGCCGATGTCGTGCGCCCAGTAGTAGCAGCCCGCATTGCCGCTGGCGGCCGTGAGCTTGACTTCGAAAGCCAGCATCTCCCAGTTGGCCTGCGCGTCGCCCGAGAACTGGATGGGATGGCGGTGGTCGCCCCACCCGGCCCAACGGCTGTAACCCGCGCCGCGCAGCCCTTTCCGCTCCGTTTCGCGGTAGTAAAGTTCGTTGATCCACTGCAACGAGGTGGAACGGTATCCCCGCACCTCGGGATAGAGGTAGTTCTGCTGCCAGTCGAGCCACCAGAAATCGACGCCCATATCCTCGGTGGTGTGATGGGCGTGTTTGAAGAAGGTCTCCATGTATTTGCGGTCGCCCAGGTCGAAAAGGAGCGGTTTGGCCGGATCGGCCCCCATATCCTTCATAAAGGCGCCGTACATCTCCTCGTGGGGACGGATGCCGTCGTGCGGATGGTCGTTGAGCGACACGGTCACGCCGCGGCGGTGCACCTCGGCGATCAGCGCTTCGGGATCGGGAATGCGTTCGCGCTCCCAGGTATAGCCCGTCCAGCTGCGGCTGCCGGCATGACCGGTGCCGGTTCGGGCCGTGTAGGTGTGCCAGCCCATGTCGAAGACGAGGTTGTCGAGCGGGAAGTCGTTCTGCTCGTAGCCGTCGATGATCGAGAGGAACTCCTCGGAGGTGTAGTCCCAGTAGCGGCAGTACCAGACGCCGTGGATGTATTTGCGGGTCATCGGAACCCGTCCGCCGATGGTTCCCAGGTCGGCCAGCGCGGCCTTGTAGTCGTTGCCGTAGACGAAGCAGTACTGGTCCTGCACATGGCTGCGGGTGTCGCGCGGCCGGAGCCATCCGTCGACCAGCAGGTCGGAGCGTTCGTCGTCGATCACGTACCAGCCGTCGCGGCTCAGCAACCCGTCCTGCATGGGGATTTCACCGGTGACGCGGTCGAGGGTTTCGACCGGGCCGCCGAGGTTGTTGCGGAAGATGCAGCGGTTGGTGAACTTCTTTTCCTTGCCGTTGAGCTTGTAGTAGGCCGCGAAGTTGTGCAGTCCGAACGGGAAGCCGTCGTGCTCGTAGACGATACGCAGGGCCTCGGTCGTGATCTCGTAGCGGTCGCCGCCCAGCGCCCGCACCTTGAACCGGTCCGCGGGAAGCAGGTTCGAACGGTCGTAGGCGAAGATCGTGGGATCGTCGATGAATTTGCCGTCGCGGGCGAATTCCAGGCGGAAGAGCGTCGGCGTGATGAGCGTCAGGCGGTTCTCGCCGAAGACGAGCGGATTCCCTGATGGCTGTGCGACGGCCGAAAGTCCGCAGCTCAGCAAGAGCAGAAGTGTCGGGAGAAATTTTTTCATGGATTGAAAAACAGTTGAAAAATTCTCCGCACCGTTCATTCCGACGATGCGGAGAGGGGGATTCGATTCTTCGTAATGGGTTCTATTCGTTCCGGATACTCTCGGTATAGACGTTTCCGTAGGGGTCGGACGCCTTTACCGTGACTTCGCTCCACGTCGCGGACGACGGTTCGTAATAGAACATGTGATCGTTGTTCGTCTCCGGTTCGGCCGTCGGGCGGTGCTCGGGTTTGGTGTCGCCGTACATGAAATCGTAGGCCCGGCGGTCCATTTCGTATTTCAGGTTCGATCCGGAGGGCAGGGTCGTCCAGGCGGCATCGTCCTCCCGGACCTCGACCGTCCAGGTGGAGTGCCAGTTGAAGATGTTGAAGATCAGCCCGCCGCGGTATTGCTCGGACACCGCCTGCCCGGGACCGTAGAGGTACATCTGGTACTCCTTGGGATAGGCCGTACCCTTATAATACCAGTTTGCGATCCGGTTGCCTTCGATCTCGTAGACCGCATAGCCGCGGGGGCTGCCGTCGTTGCACAGCTCCTCGCCGTTCCAGTAGGCGCCCATCACGGCGCCGAGCGTGTTCTCCTCGATGGTTTCGGAGATCGTCGTGGTGTAGTTGTTGTGCGAGTGTCCCGAAAGGATGCGGACATTGTATCCGTCGAGCAGGGCGTAGAGCTCCCGGTAGTTGGCGATGTGGCTCGTGGGGCGGTTGCGGCGCGAGGTGGCGATATGCACGCCGAGAATGATCAGCTTGTCTTTGGACACGTGTTTCAGGTCCTGTTCCAGCCATGCCATCTGCGCCTCGGTGATTTCGGCGGTGTAGTTGGAAGAGCCGGTGTAGAGCACGTCGTCGAGCACGACGAAGTGGCAGTCGCCGATGTTGTACGAATAATAGGTGGGGCCGAACGCCGCACGGAAACTGTGGTCGGCCTCCGTGTCCATGCCGATGGCCTTGTCGTGGTCGTGGTTGCCGATCACCTGGAAGACGGGTACGCCGATCTTCCGGATCTGCTCCTTGTAGACGCTGTGGAAAGGCATGTTGTCCCACACCAGGTCGCCCAGCGAAATGCCGTAGACCGGTTTGTCCAGCTGCTGTACGTAGGGCACCAGCAGGGGCAGCACCTCTTTTTCGAGCATCACGACCTCGTCGTCGCGGCCGATCTGCACGTCGGCCAGCGCCAGCAGGGTGAACCGCTCCTTTTTGCCGGTGCGTTCGAGCGTGAAACTGCGCTGCACAACGTCGTTGTCGCCCAGGGCGATCTTCTTATAGATCTTCGGCATGCCGTTCTCCACCGGGATCTCGCAGTCGGCGGGCACCGAGACGAACACGAACGGAGTGCTCTTCTTCACGCGCATCTGGTAGACCCCCTGCGCATCGGTGGTCGTTACGGTGAAGCCGTCGCTCACGACCGCGCCTTCGATCGGATTCTTGCCGTCGGTCACGCGGCCCACGAGGTTCATGCCGGGTTCGGGGGCGATGTCAACCTTTTCGTAAAGGCCGCCGAGTATTTGGGCGCCTTCGTCTTCGGAGCAGGCCGTGAACCCTCCGGCGAGCAGGACTATCAGCAGGTATTTGAACAGGTGTTTGATCATTGTTCGGTTTTTTTGTTTGGTTTATGAAAAGGCCGGATTTCTCCCCGGACACCCTCGGGCATCCGGGGAAAAGCGGCGTTCTACTCTTCGGTCGTACCTCCGTATCCCGGATTCTGCTTGATCAGGTTGTTGGCTGATATGGCCGAGTTGGGAATCGGGAAGCGGTTCATGTTCTTGTCATTCGAGGGGGTGTGGTCCCACCACGACTCGGAGGTGAACGCGCCCCAGCGGATCAGATCGGTGCGGCGGCGTCCCTCTCCGAGGAACTCGATCATCCATTCGTCAAGCATGCGGTATTCGTCGAGATTGTCCGCGGTCACGGGATCGGGGTCGTTGCGGTTCTCGAAGTTGCGCGCACGCACCTGATTGATCAGCTCGGCGGCCTCTTTCTTGTGCCCGGCGCGCAGTTCGCATTCGGCCAGCATGTAATAGATCTCCGACAGGCGGATGACCGGGCAGTCGGGATTCCAGCGCAGCTGCTTGTCCGCAAGGTTGGGCTGCGGGGATTTCACCAGACGGATGCCCGAATTCTCCTCGCCGTCGGCCATCGTCGAAGTCAGTTCGGCCACCGAGCCGTATTTGCTGCCCACCTCCGAGAAGCGGGCCACCTGATCCACCATATTGATAACTTTGCCGCTGTACTCTTTCTGTCCCAGGCACACTTTGGTCGGATCGTCGAAGTTGACCTGCTTGCCGACGAGGAACATGCCCTCGTATCGCTTGTTGCCGAGATAGCGGTAGGGCTTCTTGCGCAGGTCCTTGTCGTTGAACTTGCGGTAGGGGCTGCCCAGCTTCCACTGGGTGTAGTAGCTCCCCTGCGGGTTGAGCGAAGGCGTCAGGATGAAGCCGTTGTAACCGGCGGTTTCGATGTCGAAATAGACATAGGACGAATAGTGGTAGAAATACTTGAAATACCAGCTCCACTCGACCTTCGAGTTCTCCGACGGAACGTTCCAGATCGCCTCGTGCGAAGAGTCGTTGTCGAACGTGTGGGGGCCGTACCACGTGTCGTCCAGTTCGTAGACGCCGTAAAGGCCGCCGATGATGTCGCGGCAGATCTGCGCGCATTCGTCGAAGTGCTTCTCGCCGATGTACGCTTCGGCGTTGAAATAGAGCTGGGCCAACATCGCCGCCGCGGCAGCCTGCTTGATGTAGCCGTCCTCCGGGGCTCCGAGCGAGGATTTCTTCGCCAGGGCGGGAATGGCGTTTTTGAGCAGCGTTTCGACGTGCCGGTAGGTTTCGAGCGCCGTATTGCGGGGGCGCAGACCGTCGTTCACCGAATGGTAAATCGGCATCCCTCCGAAATAGTCGAGACCTTTCATGTAGAAGTAGGCCGTGATGGCGTTCAGCTGGTTGATGTGGTCGGCCTTGACGGCGTCGCTGAGCCCGATGGCGTTGTAATCGACGCCTTCCAGATCGGCTTTGGCCTCCAGAGCCCGCGAAATGCCGCCCGTCGTGCCGTCGTAGGTGTTCACGACGAAACGGTCGTCGGGCGACCAGGTATGGTAGTGCAGGCGGTAGTACTCTCCGCCGTTGTACCAGTCCGCGCCGCGTTTGGGACAGGTCATTTCGTCGGTCGTCAGTTCCTGGAGGTACCAGCGGTCGGCGCCGATGTACCACTTCCAATGGGTGAAGGGGCGGCACAGCACGGCATAGGTGCTCTCGGGCGAGGTGAAGAACGTGTCGGGGGTCACCTCCGAATAGAACTTCTCGTTGAGATCGCAGGAAGGCGCGGAGAGTGCGGCCGCTCCGGCCAATACGGCTGCTATATGTTTGAATTTCATATTCATCTCTGATTTTGTTTAGAACGTTAATTGCACGCCGAGCGTGAAACGGGTCGTCTGCGGATACATCGACGCCGTGTTTTTCACATACTCGAAACCGGGGTTCAGGCCGTTGATGTCTACCTCGGGGTTGATGCCGTTGTAATCGGTGAATACGGCCACGTCGCGGATCGTCAGGTAGATCTTGGCCGACTGGATGTAGCGCGTCCACCTTTTCAGGTCGAGCGTGTAGCCGAGGTTGATGGCGTCGATTTTGAGGAAGGAGGCGTCGTCGATCCAGTAGTCGCAGAGGATCTTTTCGTCCTTGATGTTGCGGTTGCGCGTATAGGCCGACTTGAGGACGTTGAGCTGCGAATCGTTGGCCAGTCCGTAGTACATGTTGACCTGGCTGAATACGTCGTAGTCGAGCCAGCTGCGCAGGAAGACCGACAGGTCCCAGTTCTTGTAGCGGAACGTGTGGTCCCACGAAAGGATCACTTTCGGAATGGCGTTGCCCACGAAGTGCTTGTTTTCGGCGACGAGATTCGACTTGGTGCCGTCCACGGCAGGCACGATCTCGTTGTTCTTGTCGTAGATCATCCACTTGCCGTCCTCGTCGAGCCCGGCATACTTGTAGACGAAGAACTGGCCGATCTCGACGCCGTTTTGCAGGCGCACGGCCGTGCCCGGGTTGCCCGGCGAGGGGAAGGTCACCTGGTCGAGGAAGTAGCCGTCGTCGCCCAGACGCTTGATTTTGCTCTTGTTATGCGACAGGCGCAGGCTGGACGTATAGCGGAAATTCTTGCTGCGGACGATGTCGCCGCCCAATTCGAATTCCCAGCCCTTGTTTTCCAGACTGCCGATGTTCTTCATCACCGTATCGTGCACCATCGGGGGCATCGGGGCGTTGACTTCGTAGAGCATGTCATCGACCTTGCGGTGGTAGATGTCGAACTTGCCCCACAGCCGGTCGTCGAACAGCGAGAAGTCCAGACCGAAATTCAGCTCCGATTTCTCCTCCCATTTGAGGTCGGGGTTGACGTTGCGGACCGAACCGTAGCCGGGCTGCCAGATGCCGTTGGTCGGCCACATGTCGTTGGCCTTGTACATGCGGGTCGTGTAACCGTTTCCGAAGCCGTTGTTGCCCGTGACGCCGTAGCCCAGGCGGACTTTGAGGTCGTTGACCCACCTCACGTCGCGCAGGAACGTCTCGTTCGAGATGCGCCAGCCTCCGGAGAGGGCCCAGAAGTTACCCCAGCGGTTGTTCGCGCCGAATTTCGAGGAACCCTCGCGGCGGAAGCTCGCGCTCACCATGTAGCGGTCCCTGTACGAATAGTTGGCGCGGCCGAACAGCGAGAGCAGCCGTTCGCGCGGGTCCTTGCCCGAGTCCATCGTGGCACGCCCTTCCGAGAGGTACGAACCCACGCCCATATCCCACGGACCGACCCCATCGACCGGGAAGTCGTAGTTCGCCATGTTGAAATCTTCGCCGCCGGCCTGCCAGAAACTATAACCGGCAACCGCGTCGAGCGTATGGTCCTCGCGGAAAACCTTGTGGTAGTTGGCATAGGCTTCGATCGAGACCCGGTTGTCCTTGCTGAACTTGTGCGACGCTCCGCCGCGGCGGCTGTTGTCGATCGACTCCTTGTGGTCGTGCGAAACGTAGGTGTACTGCTGATACTGGCGTTTGTCGATACCCACGGTACCCTGCAACGAAAGACCTTTCATCAGGTTGATTTTCACGGTCGCATCGGCCAGCAGCCACTGGTCCTTGCCGTTGTTCGTGCGCAGCATGATGTCGGCCACGGGGTTGAAGCTCGTTCCCGAGATGCCGTTGCCGACGACGTTGTAGTTCGACGGATTGGCGGGGTCGCGGAGCGGAATGGTCGGGTTGAGCCCGAAAGCCATCTTGAAGATGCCCGACGAGTTGCGGTTGTCGCGCTCGGCCTCGCGGAACTGGGCGTTGGTGCGGATCTCGACCACTCCGTCGAAAAGGTTGAACTTGGCGTTGACGCGGCCCGAGTAGTCCTTGCGGTTGTCGCCGATGACGATGCCTTTCTGGTTCTGCGCCATGAAGGAGGTGTAGACCTGCGCCACGTTCGATCCGCCCGAAATGCTCACCGAATGGCGCTGCGAAAACGGAAGTTCGTTGGTAAGCTCCTTGTACCAGTCGGTGTCGTGGCCGTAGTCCTCGCCGAGTCCGTACTCGACGTACTCGCTTGATGAGAGCAGGTCGGGGGTCTTGCGGATGGCCTCGACCGAGAATTCGCCCGTATAACGCGCCGTTACGCGGCCCTGCCGGGCCTGTTTGGTCGTGACGAGGATCACACCGCCGGCGGCGCGCGTGCCGTAGATGGCGCCTGCCGAGGCGTCTTTGAGCACGTCTACCGACTCGATGTCCTCCTGATTGAGCGCGCGCATGTCGCCGCCGGGGATGCCGTCGATGATCACGAGCGGACCTTTGCTGGCGTTGACCGAAGCCACGCCGCGCAGCTGGAAGTCGTTGCTGCTGTTGGGGCTGGCGCTGCCCGAAATGGTTAGGCCGGGAATCTTGCCCTGAAGCGCCGTGGCGATGGTCGAGCCGCCCATGCCGGCCACCAGATCGTCGCCCTTGATCGAGGAGATGGACGAAGTCACCGACTTCTTCTCCATCGTGCCGTAGCCGATCACGACGACATCTTTCAGCATCTGGCTGTCTTCCTCCAGAACGATGTCGAGCACCGACTGCGCGCCGACCTTGACGGTCTGCTCCACATAGCCGATGTAGGAGATTTTCAGTTCGCCTCCTACGGGAACTCCGATCGTGAAACGACCGTCGGCCCCCGTCGTCGCACCTGTCGTCGTGCCGACCACCACGACCGTGGCGCCGATGAGCGGTTCTCCGGCCTTATCGGTCACCTTGCCGCTCACCTGATTGCGGTTCTGGGCCTGCGCCAGCGACGCGGCCGCCGTCAGCACCAGGCAGAATACGAAACGCAAGAAATACCCTGCATGGGATTTTCCCCTGTCTGCAAATCTGTTTTTCATATCTGTGTTCTTGTTTTTCATTGATTAGTCTCCGCAGGGTCATTCGGCTGCGATCTTCGTCATTTTGATGTCGTCGAGGAACCAGCGGAAGTAGCCGGATACTTTCTGCTGGGTGGAGCGGATGGCAATCCGGGTTTCGCCCGTAATGCGGTAAAGTTTCATGCTCACGGGCGTCCACACATACCGGCCTTCGGGAGTTATCGGGTCGCTCAGTTTCGCTTCGCCTTCACCGATGGTGCCCGGACCCGAAACGATCTCGACGGAAACGGTGACTTCATCGGGTATCTTGCTGTCACCGATATTGGGACAAATTTCGAACGTAAGTTCCACGTCTGTGCAATAGCCCTCTGCCACGGCATCGAGAGCCGGCAGGATCACTCCGGTCTGGTTGCCGCTTCGTCCCATTTTCAGGTAGTCGGAGGCCAGGTACATGCATTCTCCAGCCGGATTATAATCCTCGAGTCCCGATTTCACGAACGCAGCGTTGCCCTCTTTCCGATCCTCGGCCGTGCCGTAGATGGGCAGGGTGCTGGTTTTGGCTCCGTCGCTGCCTACCTGGTCGTCCTTGTTGAACGGCTTGCACCATTCGAACGTTTCATCGTAATAGACATGCCCGATCTCCTTTCCGTCGTCCTCGAACAGATTGTCCTTGGCGTTTTGGCTGACATGTACGGTCTCTTCGAGTCCGGTCAGCGCGGTGACGATCTTCACTTCGCCGCTGCGGGGAGCGCCTGTGGCGTTCTCGCCGACGGTGAGCGTCACCTCGGTTTCGCCCGCGTCGCCCGAAGCGGGGCTGAGCGTCAGCCAGCCGTCGGCCGTCGAGGTCCATGCTTCGGCGGCGGTGACCGTGAAGGTCAGCGGCGTGCGATCCTCGTCGGCGAAGCCGAACTTGTTGACCTTGAACGAGGCGGCGGAGACTTTCAGCCCCTCGAGGTTCTGGGTCACGGTGACGGTCGCTTTCTTCGACCCGGCGGTCACGACGAAAGTTCCGGTACGCACGGCGCCGGTCGTATTTGGGGCGATCGTCAGCTCTACGTCCTCTTCGCCGGCTTTGCCCGAGGTTTTCGAGGGAGTGATCCAACCGCTGTCCCCGGAGGGCTCGATCGTCCAGTCGCTGTTCGCGGAGATATAGACCGAGGCTTTCTCGCCCGTTTCCAGCAGGCCGGATCTGACGACGGTGAGTTTGCCCGGGGAGACCATCAGGGCGTCGATTTTGAGTTTCTGGGTGACAGCGACCGTTCGCCGCGAACCGCCGCCCTCGAATATGACATAGCCTTCGCGGTCTTTGCCCGTGTCGTTTTCGTCGATCGCAAGGAAGATGCGCGTACGGCCGCGGTCTCCCTCCGTGTGGGTCGGATGTATCCACTCCTCGACGTAGGTCGCCTGCCACGCATGGTTCGACCCGAGGTCGAAATTGACCGTTTCGCCGTTGGCCGTCAAACCGTTGTATTCCACTTCGATCTCCTGTTTGGAAACCGTGATGAACGCATCGGGATCGTCGTCGTCGCAGGCCGTGAAGAGGGGGCCCGACAGCAGCAACAGGGCGGACGACGCCCGGATTATTATGTATTTGAAATCCATTGTTATTCTGATTTTGAGTTGATTGCGGTTAGTTGCGCGGAGCTTTCACGATCTTCACGTTGTCGAGATACCAGCGGAAATAGCCTTTTTCGCCGGCGGTCACACCGGGATTCCCCTGCTGCGTCGAGCGGATGGCGATACGGGTCGCAGCAGTCACGCCGTAGAGTTTCACGCTCATCGGCGTCCATTTCCAGGTCTGGTCGGGTTTCATGGCCTCGCTTTCGCGGTCGGAATTGCCGTTGACCGTGCCCGGCCCCTCGACGATCTCGACCGTGACGGTCACCGCGTCGGCCTTGCCGGAGCCGCCGATATTCGGGCAGGTCTCGAACGTGAGTTCGACGTTGGAGGCTTTCTTGCGGCCGATTTTCAGGGCCGGCAGAATGATTCCGGTCTGTTTGTCGGTCGCTCCCATCTTGAAGTATCCGGCGCAGGCATACATCGTTTTGCCCACGGGGTTGTAATCTTGAAGCCCGGCTTCGCCGAATTTTTGCAGCGCGTCGCCGGTGCTATAAATGTTTTTCGCACCGTTCTGCGAACCGAGTCCTACGCAGTCGGCGCCGCCGTACACGGCGATCCAGTCGAAATTCTCCGAATAATAGGTGTATCCCACGGGATTTCCGTCGTCGGGATCGGGATCGAGCGTCTGCGTGACGGTGACCCGCTCGGAGAGTTTTCCGCTCGTGACGGTGAGATGTCCGGTGCGTTCGCCGGCGGTTTCATTGGGCTTCGCTTCGAGCGTTACGGAAACGCGTCCTTTTCCGGTCGGTTTATCGACATCGAGCCATTCGGCGTCGGACGTGATGACATACCCCCGGTTTGCAAGTACGTCGAGCGAGGCTTTCGAACCGGTGTTCAGCATTCCGGTCTGAATCAACTCCACATCGACCTTGCTTACGACGAGCCGGTGTGCGGCGTCTTCCGCTTTGTCCTCGATGCAGGAGGGAAGCAGACACACGCAGCCCGATAGGAGCAGCAGGTGTAAAAAGGTTCTTTTCATAGGAATAGGGTTTAGGTATATATTAAAAAAATTACGAATCGAAATCTCCGTATGGGGATGAGACAAAATTACCTATTTCCTTGGGGGGGGGAAATACCCTGTTCCGAAAATATAGAGCCGAGCTATTTATAAATATTTGATAATAAATATTTTGTATATGAACAGTTCCGGATGTTATATAGATTCTCAGGGCCTTCGGACGGCTGGAAAATACCTTTTCCCCGGTTTTTGCCGACCCGGAATTTTCCGGTTCGCCGGAATTTTTCGGGTTTTATGGATTTCGCATCGAAATATTCGGAGTTCGAATGACAGGGCGTTTTCCGGCTTGCGGATCGTTCGCGTATCGGACGGACGACAACTGAACAAGGGGCGGCGGCACGTATGCGCACGGATTTGAAAACGGTCGCGGGCGACCGCATATGCCCCCCCCCTTCGACAAATTTGTCGAATGCGCTTGTTGCGGTCGCATGCGGATATTCGCTTGCCTGCCATAGGGGAGGGCGATGCTGTTGCAGCACGATGGCAAATGAAAAATCGCAGCCGATTATCAATCAGCTGCGATTTTATTTCCGTGTGCCCAGGACAATATTCGAAAATTGCAATTTTATACCTTTTGTAAATACATTGATATTTAGTTGTTTGTGGGTATATTGCAAAGATAATCAATATATTGTAATTGTCGATAAAATTGTGTAATATTGCAAAAGATTTCATTGTGTGGTGCAAGTGTGGTGCAAATTTTCTAACTTGCACCACGGAATTAACAGATTTTGTAATATGGCATCGGTTACGGCTTTTATACGGGTATCAAGAAAACGGATAGATCGGGCAAATGTCCGCTTTCGGTTACGGGACGGTCGGGGCGTTCAGCTGTTCCACGCTTCCGAGTTGGAGATCGACCCGACAAATTGGGATGCAACCCGGCAGGAGATCAAGGCAAAGGTTCTCTACGATGCGGAGAAACGGGCGGCATTCAACAAAGCTGTGGCCGACCGCAAGAATATGATGTTGGAGATATATAATGCCGCACCCAGTACGGAGACTTTGACATCTGATTGGCTGGATCAGGAGATTGATAAACGTCTGCATCCTGATAGATATGCCGTTAAGGAGCACCGGCAAACCTTTTTCGAGGCTTACGAAGAGTTTATCAAGAAGCGTAAGTTGTCCGATTGGCGGGTGCGGGCTATTCAGGTCGTAATCCGAGCGTTGAGGCGGTATGAATTGTATGCCTGCCGGGTGATGGATAGCCGGTTTACGCTCGATTTTGATACCGTGACGCCGTTGGTGTTACGGGACATCGAGGAGTTCCTTCGCAATGAATACACCTTCTGCGACCAATACCCCGAAATCTACGAGGCCGTTCCCGAAAGCCGGAAACCTCAACCAAGAGGGCAGAATACGATCAATGGAATACTGACTAAACTGCGTACTTTCTTCATTTGGGCGAATGACGTAGGCAAAACGACTAATAACCCTTTTCGGAATTATCCCGTGGAGGAGTGTATATACGGGACGCCATACTACATTACGATTGACGAGCGTAACAAGATTTATCATACCAATCTTACCAGGCATCCGCAACTTGCCATTCAGCGGGATGTATTCGTTTTTCAATGTCTGATAGGTTGCCGTGTGGGCGATCTCTATAAGTTGACCCGAGATAATTTGATTAATGGAGCGGTTGAGTATATTCCCCGCAAAACAAAGGACGGCCACCCGGTGACGGTCCGTGTACCCCTTAACTCGATAGCACATGAAATATTGAACCGTTATGCAGATTATGCCGGCTCGTCGCTTTTTCCACTTATGGCCGAACAGCAATATAACAAAGCGATTAAACGGATTTTTCTCGCTGCGGGGTTGAAACGTAAAGTAACGATCCTGAATCCTCTGACCCGGGAGGCGGAGCAACGTCCTATTTGGGAGGTGGCCTCGTCGCACCTCGCTCGTCGGGCGTTCGTTGGAAACCTCTACAAGCAGGTGAAAGACCCGAACTTGGTGGGGGCGTTGTCTGGCCACAAGGAAGGAAGCCGGGCATTTGCCCGTTATCGGGACATCGACGATGAAATGAAAAACGAACTGGTTAAAATGTTGGAGTAAATATGAATGATGTGGTATTTTATAATATGTGGGGACGGGAGCGGTATCAAGATTATATAAATCTCCCTTTCAAATACAAAGAGGAACACGAGTGGGTGACTGATCTTCAGAAAAATAATGCCTATTTTTTGGATCATATCAACGAATATGCATCTGGGCCGCAAAAAGCGGATTATGCACTGACTGGATTTCTGGACTGGTATGTAAAAAAACGGGCCGCTAATGATGGGGATGCTGAGTATAAAAGAGAGTATTATGCTGATTGGCTGAATCATACGATTTTTATCTGCGACCATAAGCCTGGCTATGAGTGGGTAGTGGATTGGTGTCGTAGGTATTTGACAACCATGAATATAACAAAAGACGGCAATAGCGTGTTAACCGAAACCAAAATGTGGAATAACGGTAGGACGGGGACATTTCATGCATTTCCGCAGGATGGCGGATATTATGCTTATTTTCTCGATACAATGAACCCAGGATCGTGGCTTGCAGTAGAGAATCGAATTGCTTCAGGCTTGATTGCTTATGCTATTAATTATTTGGAGCTTAATGAATGTAATATTTATACCGAGACTCTATACTCGAGTTATTATGACGAGCAAAAGCGAATTTATGAGCAGGGACATTTTCAGAATGACATCGACGATGGGACATTTGCTATTTATCTGTATAAGCAAGAAAAAAGCCTATATGATCAGAATGTGATCGGAGAGTTTTTATCGGAGGTGGACCGTAAAGAGGTAAAAATGATTTTTGATCATTTCGTTGTACAATATTGCCAGCAATCCGATAGCAAAATCGGAAATATTATCTCTTCAATCGAGGAACATGCACACTTCTCTGTGCAATGGAGTTATGAGCAGGCTAATCGTATATTGGAAGCCTTGCAAAATGAAGGTTTTATTTCTACAAATACAACGATTGAGGTGTTCTATTATAGGATGACCGGACGTGGGAAAGCCTCAGACAATAAGATTGAGTGGGTGAAAAGGGGAAAGAGACGAAAAAAGGACATAAGTAAAAGTGGTTTATTAGATTTCGTTTATTTGGCGCAAGGAAAAGAATGTGATGCGCCGACCCGAATATTCCCCCGTATATTTCAGATTAATAAACTATGTGATACTACCTATACCCGATTTAAGGCGGATGTGGGTAGTGAATATCGAATTGAGTTAGAGGGAATAATGAAATCATAATCTACTTGTTACGGGATCGGGCGTCATTCCTTCACTGTCATTTTGCCTATGGACTGGATGATCTTGGCAGCTTCGGGATCGAGGACCACGGAAATAGGCTGTGTTGCGGCCGTTATCGCCTTGCCGTTGGTCGTCACATCCTGACGGTCGGCAAGATGAAGGACACGGGCAACGATTCCTGAATCGTACTGCCCACATAATGCGCCCTCCAACTGGTCCGCCTCAATAGCCACTCGCACGTGCGTAAGGAGGTCGCAAAACTCATCTTCGTATCGGCGGAATGTGTCTTTGCTGATCTTTGCAAATTGGCAGAATCCCACTAATGTCAGGGGACGCTGTGTTGGAACCGCAATTATTTCCCCTGCTGAAGCCTTGTTGCTGTATCTTGGATTCGCTTTCACCCATTCGACATACTCTTCGAACTTGGCTT
>ULQX01000079.1_pt1 | contig 19442 bp, 18 predicted proteins | sample 1954941 | NCBI WGS metagenome assembly ULQX01 (sample SAMEA4835667, study PRJEB28245) | human gut metagenome | biome: gut microbiome; material: fecal sample | place: Denmark | collected 2008
TCAACAACTATCGTCCTCAGTTCTACTTCCGCACCACCGACGTTACCGGCATCATCACCCTGCCCGAGGGCACCGAGATGTGCATGCCCGGCGACAACGTCGATATGCATGTTGAGCTGATCACCCCCGTTGCCATGGAAGAGGGCCTGCGTTTCGCTATCCGCGAGGGCGGCCACACCGTTGGTTCCGGCGTTGTTTCCAAGATCGAGAAGTAATTTCTTGCTCTGAAAAGCAATACAAAGGGCGCTGTCCGCAAGGGCAGCGCCCTTTTTTGGTGCGCCCCTACGTCATAAAACACATTGCGCCGCGTTTGTACACTCTACACAAACGCGGCGCAATTATTTTGCAGAAAAAGTCAAATAAAAAGCCTATAACCTATTGACATTCTAGGTAAATGGGTATATTATACTGGCATCGGGTTTGAACAATGCAAACCAAAAACAGGAAAGGGGAATACCGCTATGTCCGCTATGTGTTGTTGTCGTATGCGCTGTCACCGGGCATGGTCTGTGGGGCCTACCAGAACCCCCATGTGTTGAACCTGACCTTTGTCCGGGAACCTTCGCAGAGAAGGCCCGGATTTTTTTGTACCTAAATTTGTTCGTAACCCGATAGGGAAGGGGAGACTTTTGTGGATTGGAATGTGGTCGCACAGTACCTACCGCTGTTTGAAAAAGCGGCGTGGCTGACCCTGCGTCTGGGGCTGGCAGGTATCGCGCTGGCTATTGTCATCGGGCTGGTCTGCGCACTGGTCCAGTATTATAAGGTGCCTGTGCTGCGCCGCGTCGTCGGCTTTTACATCCAGCTCAGCCGCAACACGCCGCTCCTGGTCCAGTTGTTTTTCCTCTATTATGGTTTGCCGAAGATCGGCATCAGGACTGACGCTGCGGTCTGCGGCATTGCAGGTCTGGCGTTTCTGGGCGGCAGCTACATGGCGGAGGCGTTCCGCAGCGGGCTGGAATCCATCGAGCCGATCCAGACCGAGAGCGCGTACAGCCTCGGCATGGACCGGATGCAGACGATGCGCTACGTCATCCTGCCGCAGGCCATGTCCACCAGCGTCCCGGCGTTCGTTGCCAATGTCATTTTCCTTTTAAAGGAAACCAGCGTGTTCAGCGCTATCAGCCTGATGGACCTGATGTTCACGGCGAAGGACCTCATCGGCCTGTACTACAAAACCACCGAGAGCCTCTTCCTTCTTGTGGTCTTTTACCTGCTGATCCTGCTCCCGGTTTCGCTGCTGGGGTCTCTGCTGGAAAGGAGGCTGCGCTATGCCGGATTTGGGGCTTAACGTACTGCTCAAGGGCAAAAACATGGCCCGCCTGCTGGGCGGCCTGTGGGTGGCCCTGCGCATCAGCCTACTTTCCGTCGCCATCAGCATCCCGCTGGGCATCCTGCTGGGCGTGCTGATGAGCGGCAAAAATCCCGTTGTAAAAGCCATCCTGCGGGTTTATCTCGAAATCATCCGCATTATGCCGCAGATGGTGCTGCTGTTTCTTGTGTTTTTCGGCACGACCCGCGCGTGGGGCTGGGACCTCTCGGGCGAGACGGCATCCGTCATCGTGTTTGTGCTGTGGGGCACGGCAGAGATGAGCGACCTTGTGAGAGGCGCGCTGATCTCCATCCCGAAGCACCAGTATGAGAGCAGCGAGGCGCTGGGCCTGACGAAGGCGCAGACCTATTGGTACATCATCATTCCGCAGACGGTGCGCCGCTTGATCCCGTTGAGCATCAACCTGATCACCCGCATGATCAAGACCACCAGCCTTGCGCTGATGATCGGCGTCGTCGAGGTGCTGAAGGTCGCGCAGCAGATCATTGAGGCCAACCGCATGGCCAGCCCGAACGCTGCATTCGGCATTTATCTGGTCGTGTTCCTGCTGTATTTCTTCGCCTGCTGGCCCATCAGCCTGCTGGCATCGTACTTAGAGAAAAAATGGAGGTAAGGAACCATGGCAGAACCGATTTTGACCGTAGAGCATCTGGTCAAGGGCTATGGGGAAAATACCGTGCTGGATGACGTCAGCTTTTCCGTCCGCCCCGGCGAGGTCGTCGTGGTGGTAGGCCCCAGCGGCTGCGGCAAGAGCACGCTGCTGCGGTGCATCAACGCGCTGGAGCCCACCCAGAGCGGGCGCGTCCGCCTGGGCAATGAGACTGTCGCCTACGGCGGCAAGGGGCTGACGAGTCTGCGACAGCGCATCGGCATGGTATTCCAGAGCTATGAGCTGTTCCCGCATCTGACCGTGCTGGACAACGTTATGCTGGCTCCGCTCAAGGTGGCCAAGCGCCCCAAAGACGAGGTACAGAAGGAAGCCGAGGCCCTGCTGGACCGCGTGAACCTGCTGAACAAGGCCAGGAGCTACCCGCGGGAGCTGTCCGGCGGCCAGAAGCAGCGCGTTGCCATCGTCCGCGCACTGGCGATGCACCCTGAAATTTTGTTGTTCGATGAAGTGACTGCAGCCCTTGACCCCGAAATGGTCCGCGAGGTGCTGGACGTTATGCTCGATTTGGCGAAGCAGGGCCGCACGATGATCATTGTCACCCACGAGATGCAGTTTGCCCGCGCGATTGCGGATCGTGTCATCTTCCTGGACGGCGGCAAAATCGTCGAGGAGAGCACGCCGGAGGCGTTCTTCGACTACCCCAAGACAGAGCGCGCGCAGAAGTTCCTGCGCACCTTCACCTTTGACAGTGTGAAGTAATGGACTTGGCCCCCTCTGCGAGGGGGCTCCCGCGAAGCGGGTGGGGGAGAGAACCTCGCCATTACCCGAAACATTTAGAGCTGTGGCAAAGATCAACCCTTCCGGCTCTTCGAGCCACCTCCCCTGCTAGGGGAGGCAAGCGCCCGCTTCGCGGGGCATACCATAGATTCCCTTTTGCGGAAAGAAATACATAGAGGAAAACGAAAGACGAAAAAAGGAGGATATCACCATGAAAAAAGCAATCAAATTGACCGCCGCGGCCCTGGCCGCAACCCTGAGCCTGTCTCTGGCCGCCTGCGGCAGCAGCGCCTCCACGGGCACTGCCTCGACCTCGGCATCCGCCGACGGTGTTGTTTACCGCACGCTGGACGAAATCAAGGCGGACGGCACGATCAACATCGGCGTTTTCTCTGACAAGAACCCGTTCGGCTACGTCGATGAAAACGGCGTGTATCAGGGCTATGACATCTACTTTGCCAACCGCCTGGCAGAGGATCTGGGCGTCAAGGTGAACTACGTCTCCACCGAGGCCGCCAACCGCATCGAGTACCTGCAGACCGGCAAGGTCGATGTCATTCTGGCCAACTTCACGGTCACGCCGGAGCGCGCCGAGGAGGTCGATTTTGCGCTGCCCTACATGAACGTTGCACTGGGCGTTGTTTCCCCGGACTCCAACGTCATCACGTCGCTGGACAGCTGGAACGCCGATGACCAGATGATCGTTATCTCCGGCACTACCGCAGAGACCTACCTGACCCAGAACTACCCTGACATCCCGCTGCAGAAGTATGACTCCTACGCCACGGCCAAGAGCGCGATGGAGAACGGCGGCGTGGCCTGGGCCAACGACAACACCGAGGTCATCGCGTTTGCCAGCCAGAACCCCGGCTACACTGTCGGCATCCCGTCCCTGGGCAGCCAGGACACGATTGCCCCCGCCGTCAGCAAGGGCAATGAGACGCTGCTGAATGCCATCAACGACGAGATCAAGGCTCTGGGCAAGGAGAATTTCTTCCACGCCGACTATGAGGCCACCCTCGTTGACACCTACGGCACTGACTATGAGGACAGCCTCGTGGTCGAGGGCGGCGAGACGAGCGCACAGTAAAAGGGGAAGGCTTAGGAAAGCAAAAGCGGCAGAGCACAAACGGTCTGCCGCCTTTTCTATGCCTTATTCCACGCCAAATTCCGCTTTTACCCGCGCGTATATCTCCCGCTGGGCGTTCGCTTCGTTATCGTCATCCACGCTGCCAAAGGCGCGCTTGGCGGCGCTGCCGGGGCCGGTGGAGCCGTGCTCACCAAAGCGGGCGGTCTTTTCGTTCTCGGGGTCACGCCAGTTGTCCCAGCCGTCGGCGCAGACCTCGTCGCTCAACGCGCAGTCCAGCCAGTAGCAGGCCGCGTCCGCGCGCCAGGGGCGGCCTAGATAGACGCTGCCGGGCGCACAGCTGCCCTGCACAGTGCAGTTCACAAACAGGTAGCCGGGCTTGCCTGCGGGCGTGCTGGGAGCCGTGATATAGCAGGTGCCGCTGATGTGGTGCCACGGCTCAAGGCGACAGGTGTCGAACACAGCGTTTGCACCGCCAAAGATAAAGTCGATGTTGCCGCGGATCGTGCAGTTTTTGTAGTACTGCACGGTGTCCAGCCGGGGCGTGTTCTCCCGCGGGCCGCGGAAGCCGTTCTGCTCGCGCTCCTGCAGGGGCAGGGGAGCGGTGAACAGCGTATCCTGGTTGCCGTAGAGGTTCACATTCTCCATCAGCACGCGGCTTGCGTCGGCGTAGACGGCCAGCGCCTGACCGGCCTTTGCGCCGTCCCCGGCGTTGTTCTGCACGGTCAGGTTGCGCACAACGGCCTTGCCGCCGCCCAGAAACAGCGTTGCGCTGCGGAAGGTGCCGGTCTTGACCTCGCCCGGCCACGGGTCACGCCCGCCCACAGACGCCGTGATGACTGTCGCGTTGCGGTACTCGCCCTCGATGACATAGTCCGCCAGCTCAATGAAGGGCCGTTCCTCGTAGATGCCGTGCCTGATGTAGAACCGCACCGGCTCGTCCGGCGTGGCCGCACAGGCAGCAACGGCCTCGGTCAGCGTGCGGTAGTCGCCCGCACCGCTCTCGTCAACGATCCATGTTTTGCGTTCCGTTTCGGTCATGAAAAAAATCCTCTCATAAATGCAATATCGCTGGCAGCGCGGGCTGGCACAGCCTCCTCACGCAGCACGGGCAGAGCGTCCTGCGGCAGCTGCCGCAGCATGGCGAACGCGCCCGCGTAGTCTGTCAGGCTGTCCTCCAGGCTCGTGTGGAGCAGCCCGCCGTCCGGCGCAAAAGCCTGCCCCTTGAAGTGGACGGCCACGATCTGGTCGCCCAGCAGCTCGCCCACGTCGTTCCAGATGCGGTCCTGCGCGCCGACGTTCCCGGCATCCACCAGATTGCTCATGTCAAAGATGACCTTCAGGTTCGGGCTGCGCATCGTGTCCAAAATATGCCGCGTCGCGGCGGCGGAGTTCATGCTGTGGTAGGTCACAGGCTCTACGGCGACGGTCACGCCCAGGGCCTCGGCGGCGGGCAGAATGTCCGCCAGACTGCGGCAGAGCAGCTCCTGCGCTTCCTCGCGGGTCGTACCGGCAGGCTGCTTTTCCATGCTGGTCGTCTCGGTGCCGATGCACCCGGCACCCAGCGCCTTGCAGACGGCCAGCTGGCTCTTGAAGTCCGCCGCATTCTTCAAACGGCTCTCATCGTTGATGGCCAGCTCCACGTAGGTTCCCAGCACGGCCACCTGAATGTTGTGCGCCTTTTCGGCGGCGACGGTTTCGGTGACCAGCGCGTCGGTCACGTCCGCATAGCTCCTGACGGACGGCACACACTTTTTATAGGCCAGCTGCACAGCGGCAAAGCCGTCGGCGGCAACGCGCCCGAACAGCTCGTCTGGGCTGCCCTTGCCGTAGTCGTGCAGGCGGGCACCGAGGATAAATTTCGGCATAGTGTACCCTCCTTACTGCTTTTGTGCGGCCAGAATTTCCGTGTAGGCCAGCAGCAGCGGGCCTACGCCCTTGGCGTCGTTCTCGACGATGGGCTCGCTGAAATAGTACGCCAGACTGCCATCGCGGCGGGTCGCGCCGCCGAGACCGGCCACCAGACAGATGCCGCCCAGCTGCAAAGCGCCGTCCGCGCCCACGCCCAGATGGCGGTCACAGGTGCCGTAGAACGCCTTCTCACCGTAGGCCGTGTAGCGCTTGGGCAGGTAGCCCAGACGCACGCCCTTGAGCACGGCGTAGGCGAACAGTGCGCTGCCGGAGGTCTCAAGGTAGTTGCCTTCGACCCCGGCTTTATCTACTACCTGCCAGAACATGCCGCTCTCGGCATCCTGGAAGGCGATCATCGCGTCCACCGCGTCCTTCAGCATTGCCATGATGGCGCGGTACTCGTAGTAAAGCTGGTTGTCCATCCGCTCCAACGTATCTACCATGGCCACCAGGAACCAGCCCATGGCGCGCAGCCAGAAGTTGGCGCTGCAGCCGGTCTCGGGGTTCGCCCAGTACATCTCGCGGCTCTCGTCGTAGCCGTGGTAGTACAGGCCGGTCTTGGCGTCCTTCATGTGCTTCTGGATGTTCATGAACTGCTTGTAGCTGTCAATGCAGCCGTGCATCCCGTTGCAGCGTGTCTCATACTCCATATAAAAGGGCTGGGCCATGTAAGTGCCGTCCAGCCAGACCTGGTTGGGATAGATCTTCTTGTGCCAGAAGTTGCCCTCCTTCGTGCGGGGCTGGGTCTCCAGCTGGCCGCGGATCGTCTCAATGGCGTCGCGGTAGCGCTGGTCGCCGGTCAGGTCGAACAGCGTAAACAGGTTTTTGCCCTGGTTGACGTTGTCTAGGTTGTACTCGGCGGGGTCGTAGGTCTCAATGACGCCGTTGTCCTTGACAAAGTAGTCCAGAAACTTCTTGGAGAAGTCCAAAAACTTCTCGTCGCCGGTGGTCTTGTACAGGCTCAGGCAGGCAGTGATCATGCAGCCGTCGATGTAATTCCACTTGTTGGGCTTGCCGCTGCGGACCTTCTCGATGTTCCAGAGCGGTGCCTCGGCGGTGGAGCCTGCGATCAGGTAGTCTACGTAATGGCCCAGCGTGGTCAGAATCTCTTCATGGGTCATGGTTCAGTCCTCCTCAAAGCTATCTACGTTTGTCAGCTGCAGGCGCTCACCCTCGTAGCCGGTGATCGCAACGTTGTGCAGCTCAATTTTATGCACGTTCTCGGCATGGACGCCCACCTTGCAGGAGGCATCCGCGCCGCACATCATGGCGGCCTGACCGGCTTTAGCGTCCGGTGCAAAGCTGATTTTTACGTTGTGCATCTTGACACCCTCGATCGGGTGCTCGGGCAGGCCGCTGAACCAGCAGCCTGCGTACTGGGCGTCGGTGGCCGTGATGTTTTCCATCTCCAGCGTGCCCAGTGTCGGGGTCATCTCGTCGAAAGGCAGGGCCTCGTGGGTCTGCACATAGTCGCTGCGGCCATCGGGGTCGCAGAAATAGAACATGTTGATGACAAACGGTGCCAGCACGCCATCCATAACGACGTCACGGAATACCAGCCCGTCGATGATGGCGTACTTGCCGCGCCCGCGGCGGGTCTTGACACGCAGACCCCGGTCCGTATGGTCCATCAGGCACTGGGTCACGGTGACGTTCTTGACGCCGCCGCTCATCTCGCTGCCGATGACAAGGCCGCCGTGGCCGCGGCTCAGGCAGCAGTTGCGGATGATAACGTTCTCACAGGGAACATGCAGCTTCATGCCTAAGAACAGCTTACCGGATTTCAGCGCGATGCAGTCGTCACCGACGTGTACATGGTTGCCGATGATGTTGACATTCTTGCAGCTCTCGGGGTCGATGCCGTCGGTGTTGGGGCTCGTGGAGCTGTTGCGGATGCGGATGTTCAGGATGTCCACATTTTCGGAGTAGGTCGGGTGGATGGTCCAGGAATAGCTGTTGCAGACCAGAACGCCGTGCAGCACGACGTTTTTGGCACCGCTGGTGAAGAACAGGCGCGGACGCCAGGCAATATTGTTTTTCTTCGGGTTCTGGTACCAGTCGCCGTTCTGGGCGTTGGCGTCAATCGTGCCCTCGCCGGTGATCGTCACGTTCTCGGCGTTGATGACGTTGATAAGACCCGCAAAGCTGTCCAGCGGGTTGCCCTCCCACAGACCGAGGTAGTGTTCGTCCTTCTCGTTATGGCAGGGGAGAACACCGGGCAGAATGGGGTAGTCAGTGCGGTTGGTGCCGCCCAGCAGCGTGCAGCCCTTTTCGAGATACAGCGTCGTGCTGCTCTGCAAAAACAGGCTTTGGGTGCGGTAGGTGCCGGCGGGCACGTAGACCGTGCCGCCCGCGGGGCAGGTGGACAGCGCCGCCTGCAGCTTGGCCGTGTTGTCGGTCACGCCGTCGGCGACGAGGCCGTAGCGGGAGGCGTCCACAAAGAAGCTCTCCTCCGCGGTGGTGAAGTTCAGCGTATCGGTCACGCCGTCAAGGGTGACGGCCAGCGTGTAGCTGCGGCCCGGTTCCAGCGAATAGAGTGAGAACACATTCGTATCGCCCTCACGGACTGTGGCGCCGTCCAATGAGACTGTATAAGGAGCCGGGGCGCGGTAGCAGCCGGAGTTGACCAGCTCAAACACTGCGCTGCGCGCCATAGAACGTACAAGCGTGATTTTCATGTGCGAACCCCCAAGTATTCAAAAATAGTATAAAAATAGTTTGAAAAACAGCAAAAAATGTGCTATTCTAAAAAAGACAACAATAACCAATCGCCGGGTGCCCCGCACCACGGCAGTGAGGAGCAGCGTTATGGTTTCGGAATATGTCTACTCGCCCCACGTTGACTTTTTTATTGACCGCGTGGACCGTGACTCCGGGTATGAGATGGCCAGCTTCCATATCCATCATAAATACGAGGTCTATTATGAGATAGAGGGCAGCCGCCGCTATTTTATTGAGGATGCCGCCTATATCGTCAACGCGGGATGTGTGGTGCTGATCGGTGAAAACCAGATCCACAAGACTGCCTCGCTCGGCGACACAGCCTCGAGCCGTATCGTGATGAATTTCAGCCGTGAGTACCTCGACAAAATTATGGACATCTTCCCGGAGGTGGACTTCTTCTCCTTCCTGAGTGAGGAGCATAACCACCTGCTGTCAAATATTACAGTCAAGCAGCAGAACCACATCCAGGGCCTGCTGCAGCAGCTGCTGGCCCTGCAGGAGGAAACCTCCCCGGAATCCGATGCACTGCGCAAGATGCTGCTGGCCACGCTTTTGCTGGAGCTCAAGGATCTCTGCCGCCAGCAGCAGGAGCAGGGCGGCGAGAATGGCCGCGTCAGCAACCACATTGTGGATCAGATCCAGGCCTATATCGCCGAGCACTACGCCGAGAAGCTGACCCTGACCGGCATCGCCAGTCAGTTCTATATCAGCCCGTATTATCTGAGCCGCCTTTTCAAGAAGTCCATCAACCTCTCGCTCATCGAGTATATCAACGGTGTGCGCATCAAGGCCGCGCAGAACCTCATTGAGAAGTCGAACGAGAGCATCTCGGACATTGCGGAAAAGACCGGCTTTATGACGACGGCGCATTTCCGCCGCGTCTTTAAAGATGCCACGGGCCTTTCGCCCCAGCAGTACCGGCAGTATTATAAGAGAGTGAATAAGTAAGAACAGGGAAGCGCTCCGCAAGGGGCGCTTTTTCCTTAGGCTTCCCCATCGGGGGAAGCTGTCCGCGCAGCGGACTGATGAGGGCAAACCTTGCAGCCGCAGCCCGTACACGGGTAATAGCGGTACAGTCTCGCCTCATCCGGCCTCGGGCGGAGCCTCGGCCACCTTCCCCTCCGGGGAAGGCTCTCTATCATACAACCCCTCCGCCCGCCAGGGCAGGGGAGTCCGGTTTTCAAAATAAAGGCTGCCCCGTACCCCATTCCTGTGGTACGGGGCAGCCGTGTGCTACAATAGATTTGGGACTGCCAAAGCGGCGTTTAGCCCTTCACGGCGCCGGCGGAAATGCCGTCGATGAAAGCATCCTGTGCGCAGAAGAAAACGACCAACTGCGGGATGATGGAGATCAGGGATAGTGCCAGAATACGGTTCCAGTTGAAACCGCTGTCAGCGTCCATGGACAGCTTGACGAAGATGGACATTGGGTACTTGCTGGGGGTCTGGACGTAAAGCAGGGGACCCATGTAGTCGTTGCAGCTCCACATGAACTGGAACAGACCGCAGGCCACCAGAGAGGGGCTCAGCATCGGGGCGATGATCTTGTACAGGATCTTGACCGGGCCGCAGCCGTCGATGGCGGCAGCCTCGTCCAGATCGTGGGGGATGCTGCGCATGAACTGAACCAGCTGGTAGACGAAGTAGGTTTCCGTCGCAAACAGGGTGGGCACCCACAGGGGCAGGTAGAAGGGGCTGTTGATCCAGCCGAAGGAGTTGTACATCAGGTACTGGGGAACGTTCAGAACGACCTGCGGCAGGAACAGGGTGGAGATCATGATGCCGAACAGCATATCGCGGCCCTTGAACTTAAAGCGGCTGAAGCCGTAAGCGGCAATGACCGAGCTGATAACGGTGAAGATGACCTTGGGGATAACGAAGCTGTAGGTGTTGATGAAGGCGCGCCAGATGCTGATGTCGCCGCCGTAGTTCTGGGTGACGGCGTCAATGTAGCCCTGCAGCGTGGGGTTCGCGGTCAGGAAGCCGATGCCGGCGAAGATCTCGGCGTTGGACTTGAAGGTGGCACCCACCATCCAGACCAGCGGGTAGATCATGATGACGCCGACAAGGATCAGCACAAAGTACTGGAAGAAACGGCCGATTTTATGGGCGGTAGAAAGTTTCATTTTTCATTCCTCCTTAATCAGCGTAGTAGACCCAGTGCTTCTGGCTGGTGAAGGCAATCACAGTCAGCAGGGCAACGGCAATGAACATGACCCAAGCCAGCGCACACGCCATGCCCATCTCGTTGGACTTGAAGGCGTAGTTGTAGACCAGCAGGGAGACAAGCGTCGTAGCATTGCGCGGGCCACCCTGGGTGATGATGTAGGGGCCGTTGAATTCCTGGAACGCCTGTGCGATCTGGGTAACGAGGTTGTAGAAGATAACGGGGGTGATCATCGGCACGGTGATCGAGAAGAACTGCTTGGTCTTGGAGGCACCGTCAATGGTGGCGGCCTCGTACAGGTCGGCAGGCACACCCTTCAGGGCAGCCAGGAACAAAACCATGGCAGAACCGAACTGCCACACACGCAGCAGGCAGATGACGAACAGCGCCCAGGTCTTGTCAGCCAGCCAGTCGGGACCGGCAATGCCGAAGAAGCCGAGGATCGTGTTGACAACGCCGGTGTCCTTGAACAGGGCACGCCACAGAACGGCAATGGCCACAGAACCGCCCAGGATGGACGGGATGTAGTAGACGGTACGGAACAGGTTGACGAACTTGATTTTGAAGTTCAGAATGTAGGCGATGAACAACGCAAAGACCAGCTTGAGGGGCACCGTGATGAAAGCATACTTTACGGTGGTCAGCAGGACGGAGACCGTCTTGCGGCTGGTAAAGATCTCGACGTAGTTCATGAGGCCGTACTGGCTGATGCCCTTGAAGAAGTTCAGGTCAGTAAAGCTGTACACCAGAGAGCTGGCGAACGGATAAGCCTTGAAAATCAGGAAACCGAGGATCCAGGGAATCAGGAAGAAAAGACCGGTGTTTTCGTCGCACCAGCGCTTGAACGGGGTGCGCTGAACCGTTTTGGGGGCTGCAGAGCTCATCCAAAAACCTCCTATCGACAAATTGCTGTATTGCGTTTTAACATAAATAGCCGGCCCCGCCATGCGTGATAACGGGGCAGGAGCCGGCTAAACTTTACTTTTTAAAGGATTTCGATTGCTCTTAGGCGTTGGCGCTCAGCACACCGGAAACGCCGTCCAGCAGGATTTCGGCAGCCTCCTGCGGGTCGTACTCGTCGTAGCTCAGACCATCAAAGACATCGGTGTAAATGCCGTCGGTGGTGTCCTTCAGCTTGCTGGACTCGTAGTACGGATCGAGCGGCATGTCAACGAAGGCCAGAACCTTGGTGTTGGCCTCGAGGACCAGAGGCTTCACAGCGTCAGCAGCCTGAGCGGCAGCCAGACCGGCGGTGGAGGCGGGGATGCCGCACTCGGAGCCCATGATGGCAGCGCCCTCGCCGTTCCACAGGAAGTCGATCAGGGCAGCAGCCTCAACGGGATGCTGGCAGGACTTGGTGATGGCCATGCCCATGGAGACCTTGGAGAAGCCGCCGTTGGCCTTGTCGCCGAACTTGATCTCCTCACCGACGGTGAAGCCGGAGTTGTCAGCCAGAGCAGACTGGTACTTGGAGGGGGCAGAATCCCACTCGAAGATGCCGGCGTACTTGCCGTCGATCCATTCCTGAGACTTATCGATGGAGTCGAAGCCTGCAGCGATCATGGTCGGACGGGTGGGGATAACGTGGTTGTCCTCGAGGGAGTCGATGAAGTTCAGGCCGTCAACGATCTCTTCCTCGCTGTACTGGCACTCGTTGTTCTCGACCCAGGCCTTGCCGTACTTGGACTCGAGGTAGAAGGTCATCAGGATCATGCGGTCATACTGACCGATGGCCAGAGGATAGTAATCATCACCCAGCTTCTCCTGGAAGGCCTTGCCGGCGGCGATCAGATCATCATAGGAGGCGGGAACCTGCTCAATACCGGCCTGCTTGAAGGTGTTCATGTTCCAGTAGAAGATACGACCGGTCATCGAGATGGGCACAGCCTGCAGGCTGTCGGCAACGGTGCAGGCGTTCTTGGCGGTATCACTCCACTGGCTCAGGTCGATGATGTCGCTGTACTCGCGCAGGTCGACGAACTTCTCGCCCGTGGGGCTGTACTGATACAGCCAGTTCCAGTTGACCTGCATGACGTCAGAACCCTGATCGGCAGCCAGCGCGGTGGACTGCTTCTCCTCCCAGCCGGACCATGCGCCGTAGGTGGGGGAAACGGTGATGTTGGGGTACTTCTCGTGGAAAGCTTCCAGAGCCTTCTGGTAAGCCTCATGGCGGGAGTCGCCGCCCCACCAGCTGATGGTCAGCTCAATGGGATCGGTGGTGTTGATCTCGTGGGCCTCGCTGGGAGCGGCTTCGGAAGCAGCAGCAGACTCGGCAGTGGTGCTGTCCGCAGTGCTTGCGGCCTCGCTGGAAGCAGCGGCGCTGCTGGCTGCCGTGCCGCAGCCAGCCAGCAGAGTAGCAGCCATGGCGGCGGCAACACCGAGAGAGATTGCCTTTTTCATGTTTTTGTCCTCCTAAAATTGCTGTGCGATTTATTCTTGCAGACCGTTGTGTGCGGGATACCGTACCACACCATCTGCTGTTCGCTTGCCTATATGATAACAAATCGTTCACAGAAAATAAACAGCTTTTTTGGCTCGTTACGGCATGGAAACGTACAATTCTTGCCATGTTGGCTGTAACAAATTTGACATCACCGTCAAAACATACGAATGTTGCAAATGGTGTTTGTGCATATTGCTGGGTACACCCCTGCGCCGCCGCGCGGGCACCGCAGCAAACGCAACTATCTTTACCTTGCAAAATACGCTGGAATACGCCGTAAACCGCAAAATATGCAGTATCGTTGCAAAAAACATGCGTTTTTGCAAATATTATTGCATCTGAATCTGCACGGTGCAAGATAAGTGCGCTATTTGCAGAAAAATGATGCGAACCACACAAAAAAATCCCACCGGGCAGCACCCGGCGGGAAAATCAGCGCAAAATATTTACTTTTTGGGATGCCGTGCCAGAAATGCGCGGTACTCGCGGTACCAGCACTGGGGGCAGAGGCTCTGGTATTCTACATCGTCCACCGTGTCGATGGCGACCTGCGCACCTTCAAAGACAAACTCGCCGTTGACCTTGCGCCCGTTGCAGATGGCCTTGCGTCCGCAGGCACAAATCGTTTTGAGTTCCTCAATCGTGTGCGCAATTTCCAGAAGCCGCGTCGAGCCGGGAAAGCCGCGCATCATGAAATCAGCCCGCAGACCGTAGCAGATAACGGGAATACCCAGGTCCACCGTGACCAGAAACAGCTGGTCGGCCTGCTCGGGCGTGAAGAACTGGCTCTCGTCGCAGAGCACACAGGCAATTTTGCCATGGGCGGCCTCGTTGGCCCTGACCAGTTCAACAACGTCCATCTCGGGGGTGACCAGCTGATCGACCTTGCAGCTGATGCCTAGGCGGGAGATGATGGAGTCCTGCCCCTTGGTGTCAATGGCAGGCTTCAGGATCAGCACGCGCATGCCGCGCTCTTTATAATTGTAGGCGACCTGCATGAGCGCGGTAGTCTTGCCGCTGTTCATTGCGCCGTATCGGAAATATAGCTTTGCCATGATGACTCCTTATCGGTTTATTGATAACCGTAGGGGCCGGGCATGCCCGGCCCTCAACCTTTCCGCAATCGCGCGTCAACCAGTAGGCTGAGGGCCGCACATGTGCGGCCCCTACAAGGCGGTCTTTTTATAGAGATATCACTTTTCCTGATTTCTCAGCCTGTACCCCAGGCTCATCAGACTGTCGCCAAGGTGGACGTTCTCCACTGTGACGTCGGGATACTCCACGGACAGGTCGTAGTGGCTGAAATTCCAGAAGCCCTTGATGCCCTGGTTCACCAGTTCCCCGGCCAGATCCATGGCGCTCTGGCGCGGCACGCAGAGCACGGCCACCTCGGGGTGATGCTTCGCACAGAATTTGTCCAGGTCACTCAGCGGCAGAATAGGCACGCCGCACATTTCTTTCCCGATCAGGTCGGGGTTGACATCAAAGACGCCCAGCAGCTTGTAGCCGTTGGCGTCGCGGCTGATGAAGCTGGACACCGCAGAACCCAGACGGCCGGCACCGACCAAAATGGTAGGCAGCTTTTCGCCGTCGCCAAACAGCAGATTGCCGATCTCGGCGCGCAGCACATCGACCTTGTAGCCGATGCCCTGCTGGCCGAACCCGCCAAAGCAGTTGAAATCCTGCCGCACCTGGCTGGCGGTGGTGCCCATCATGTGGGCCAGCTCGCTGGACGAAATCTTGTCCTTGCCGTCGGCAGAAAGATTGGTCAGATAACGATAATATTTCGGCAGCCGCTTAATGACCGGAAGCGACACCTTGTTTTGAACAGCCATGCTCGATTACCTCACATCTGCAATACTCGTTTATAACTATTATAAAATGTGCCGCACCAATTGTCAATTTTTTGTCTAAGTTTTTGGCTGATTTTCCAAATATTAGACGGTTGTACAAAAATAACCTGAAACTTTTTGACAACATCGACAGACACCATTGGCCCGTCACCCGAAACCGCGCATATTTTGCAATGCCGCTGCGCAGACTTAGTCTGTGCAGCTACTTTTGTTATAAGGAGAGCAGGAATGGAAGCGAACGCAAAAAAGCCCAAAGCCAAGGCCCGCCCCAAGCTAAACCCCACCGAAAACGCCGCGCTGAAGCGTCTGGAGCACGATTTGATCACCGACGATGGCATTGTGCCTGCGACGAAGGGCCGCCACGCCATCCACTGCCTGACGGTCATCGGCACGATCGAGGGGCACACCCTTTCGCCTGATGCGCAAAAGACGACAAAATATGAGCACGTCATCCCGCAGCTGGTGGACATTGAGGAGGACCCCGAGATCGAGGGGCTGCTGGTCATCTTGAACACTGTCGGCGGCGACGTGGAGGCCGGTCTGGCGCTGGCAGAGCTGATCGCGGGAGTCAGCAAGCCGAGCGCCACGCTGGTGCTGGGCGGCGGGCACTCCATCGGCATCCCGCTGGCCGTCGCGGCGCGGCACAGCTTTATTGTGCCCACCGCGACAATGACGGTCCATCCGGTGCGCCACTCCGGCATGGTGCTGGGCGTGCCGCAGACGCTGCGCTATTTTGAGCAGATGCAGGAACGCATTGTCAGCTTTGTGACGGAGCACTCCAAAATAACGGCCCGGCGGTTCACCCAGCTCATGCACAATACGGGGGAACTGGTCATGGACATGGGCACGGTCCTGGATGGCCGGCAGGCCGTGGAGGAGGGACTCATAGACGAGCTGGGCGGCCTGAGAGACGCGCTGGGGTATTTATATAAGGAAATAGAGAAGTGAAGGCGGACGGGCAAATCTTGTTTGTCTGCCGACTCTGCGGTAACCGCGCGATTCCGGGCGTGCAGCCCTGTAGGGGCCGGGCATGCCCGGCCCGCGGCCTTCCCGTAAACGCGGCTATACCTTATAGCGCCAGGGCCGGACATGTCCGGCCCCTACTATGCGGCGGCGCGGAAGCGTATGTACTGCCACACGAGACCGGGGGTGAACCATGTCCGCCCCTACATAATTTTGTTGCGGCAGCCTATTGCAAAATACAATATTATATGCTATATAATATATAACCCTATACACCATACACCCGGAAAGGGGGCGCCCTATGGCCATCAACACCACGGCGGGGCTGCTGGATGCCATTGTGCTGGCTGTCGTCGGGCGGGAGAAAACGGGCATCTACGGCTATAAGATCACGCAGGAGGTCCGCACGGTGCTGGACCTGTCGGAATCCACGCTGTACCCGGTGCTGCGCCGCCTGCAAAAAGACGGCTGCCTGACCGTCCATGACGAAGCCTTCAATGGCCGCAACCGCCGCTACTATCAAATCACGCCCGCAGGCCGCGCACGGCAGGCAGAGTTTGCCGCCGAGTGGGAAGCCTACACCACAAAGATCAACAAGCTCTTTAAGGGGGAGCAGCAATGAAAAAATACGAGTACTTATCCGAGCTGGAAAAGCGGCTGTCTGCCCTGCCTGCTGATGCGCGCCGCGACGCACTGAATTATTATGAGGAATACTTCGACGCCGCAGGCCCCGACAACGAGGACGCCCCCGCCGCCGAGCTGGGCGAACCTGCCGAGGCCGCCCGCAAGATTCTGGAAGGGGAGGGGCTGACGCCGGACGCCGACCCTGCCGCGCCCGAGAGCGCACGCGGCGGTGCTGTGCCGCCCGCCGCCCCGGAGCCGCCCGCCGCCGATCCACAGCCCGCCCGGCCCCAAAAGCACGGTCCCGGGGCAAAAACTATGTGGCTGATTTTCGCCGTTGTCATTGTTGCGGCGCTGCTCATTCAGCTGGGCGTCCTTGTGCTGGGTTTTGCAAAGCCCGGCGGCGGCACGGCGTCGATGGTTGTTGCGCCGACGGAGGAAGAAACTGCTGCATCCGGTCTTGTCCGCACCGAGGACTTTTACAACGGGACCGCCGCCACCGAGGACGCGGACAGCGGCAGCCCATTGGAGAAGATGGTTTTCACCACCGGTCTGGCCGACGCCAAAAATATAACCTTCGACATCGACTACGGCGCGGTCACAGTCGTTGTGGACAGTGGTGCGGCGGAGCCGACCCTTTCCTGCACGAACCTGCGTCAGGACTGGTTCACCTTTACCAACACGGGCGACAACACAAGCCCGGTGCGTGTCAGCTACAAGGTGCCCGCCAACTACAACCTCGGCAAAGGGCCGGGGCCCGAGCCTGAGTTTGTCCTGTCCGTGCCGGATGCGAATACCTTCCATTTTAAAAGGCTCTCCATCACTGCCGCTATGGGCGATGCAGAATTTGACAACAGCAATACCATCGCCGCCGACAGCATCGACTTAGACCTGGCGATGGGCAACTTTACCGGTAGCACCGTGCAGGCAGAGCAGTTTACGGCGAATATCTCAATGGGCGATTTTGATTTGGGGCTGCTGGCGGGCGTTGAAACCGCTAAAGTCGAAGCTGCCATGGGCGATATTGGCCTGACGGTGGACGGCAGGCCCGATGATTACGCGCTTGACCTGCAAACGTCCATGGGGAATGTGATGTTCAACGGCAGGACGATGAGCAGCACCTACACCCAAACAGCCGCCGCGCCCCGCAGCGTGACCCTTACCGCGCCGATGGGCGATGTAGTGCTGACGACGACGCAGTAATCCCGTATTGCAGGGGCCGATGCCCGCAACGGCCCGCCCGGCCGCTCCAAAGTCATACTACACACCCAATCCATTGTTCAAAATCCACAACTTTCGTTTTGACAGTGCAAGAAAGATTTCCGCAGAAAACTTTGTATTTTGTCCGCGGTTGTGGTACAATCTTTTTAATAAGCAAATAACGTCGAAACAGGAAAGTCAGGAGCGTGTATTATGGCATATTATTTTTCCGAGCCGTCCCGTACCTTTGGTGAATATCTGCTGGTCCCCGGCTACTCCTCCTCGGAGTGCGTCCCTACGGCTGTCAGCCTGAAAACCCCGCTGGTCAAGTACCGCAAGGGCGAGGAAGCCTGCCCGCTGGAAATGAACATCCCGATGGTCTCCGCCATCATGCAGTCCGTCTCCGGTGAGAAGCTGGCGATTGCTCTGGCCAAGCAGGGCGGCGTCTCCTTCATCTACGGCTCCCAGACCATTGAGCAGGAGGCCGATATGGTCCGCCGCGTCAAGGCCTACAAGAAGGGCTTTGTCACCTCCGACTCCAACCTGCCCCCGGAGGCTACCTTGGGCGACGTGCTCGACCTCAAGACCCGCACCGGTCACTCCACCGTCGCTATCACCGACGACGGCACCGCCCACGGCAAGCTGCTGGGCATCGTGGCCAGCCGCGACTACCGCCTGTCCCGCATGACGATGGACCTCAAGGTCACCGAGTTCATGACCCCGCTGAACAAGCTGGTCACGGCCCCCGCCACCACCAGCCTGCATGACTGCAACGACATCATCTGGGACAACAAGATCAACTCCCTGCCGCTCGTCGATGAGGAAGGCCACCTGCAGTATATGGTTTTCCGCAAGGACTATGACTCCCACAAGGAGAACGTCAACGAGCTGCTCGACGAGAACAAGAGCTACATTGTCGGCGCGGGCATCAACACCCGCGACTTCGCCGAGCGCGTGCCTGCGCTGGTAGAGGCCGGTGTGGATGTGCTCTGCATCGACTCCTCCGAGGGCTTCAGCGAGTGGCAGTCCCGCACCATCGCCTGGATCCGTGAGAACTACGGCGACAAGGTGAAGGTCGGCGCAGGCAACGTCGTTGACCGCGAGGGCTTCCTGTTCCTAGCCAAGGCCGGCGCAGACTTCATCAAGATCGGCATCGGCGGCGGCTCTATCTGCATCACCCGCGAGACTAAGGGCATCGGACGCGGTCAGGCTACGGCGGTCATTGAGGTCGCCAAGGCCCGCGACGAGTACTACAAGGAGACCGGCGTCTACATCCCCATCTGCTCCGACGGCGGCATCGTGCAGGATTACCACATCACGCTGGCGCTGGCCATGGGTGCGGACTTCGTTATGCTGGGCCGCTACTTCGCCCGCTTCGACGAGTCCCCGACGAACAAGCTGCGCGTCGGCGGCAACTACGTCAAGGAGTACTGGGGCGAGGGCTCCAACCGCGCCCGCAACTGGCAGCGCTACGACCTGGGCGGCGCCCAGAAGCTGAGCTTTGAGGAGGGCGTCGATTCCTACGTGCCCTACGCCGGCCCCCTGGCCGACGGCGTGCAGACGACGCTGTACAAGGTGCGCTCTACCATGTGCAACTGCGGCGCGCTCTCCATCCCCGAGCTGCAGGAAAAAGCCCGCCTGACCGTCGTTTCCTCCACCTCCATTGTCGAGGGCGGCAGCCATGACGTCATCCTGAAGAACGGCCCGCAGAACCGCTAAACGATAATAAAAATTGCCGCCGACCGGACAAAAC
>ULQX01058975.1_pt1 | contig 19370 bp, 19 predicted proteins | sample 1954941 | NCBI WGS metagenome assembly ULQX01 (sample SAMEA4835667, study PRJEB28245) | human gut metagenome | biome: gut microbiome; material: fecal sample | place: Denmark | collected 2008
CGAAGGGTTTGATGCGTTCAACTAACTCGTCGCCGGCGTCGATGGAGACTCCGGAGTCTGCATAGGAAAGAGTTTTTGTCATCTTTAACAGCTTTGAGATTGAAGATTGGGAATTGCTCAATTTTAGAGGAGAAAAGGCCTCTGAGCGGTAATTCAATTCCGCCGATGCGGTTAATTGCTAACAAAGCTATCCTGCAGGTGTTTTGTGAAGCAGAGAAAACAAAAGCCGGCGATGAGCCGGCTCTGAGAAACGAATGCAAATTAATAATGTTCGGCAGAAATGATCTTGTGGGTAAGAGCTTTGGCGCTCATTGCTCCGAACGGTCCGCGACCGTCGGATAAAAAGATTGCGGGCGTCCCTTGAAGACCGAGGTAATCAGCCAACGCGATGTTCTGTTCGATCATTTCTTCCGAATATTCATTCGACATTCCGGTGGGCATCTGATCGTATTTCATCCAGCGGACTAAGGCGTCTGCCTTGTCGGCGCTGGAGTAGATGCAGCCGGCGATCTCTTTGGATTCTTCGCTTAAGAACGGCCAAATGTAGCAGTAGATGGTGACGTTCATTAAATTGGCGAGCGTTTCGCGGCTGAGCCGTTTGCAGTAAACACACATCGGATCCATGAAAACAGCGAGCTTGCTCACACCGTTGCCTTTCACTACCTTGATTGCGTTTTCTCTAGGCCATCGTGATTCATTAAATGTCATTGTCATGGATTTTCCTCCGATCCAGTTCAGCCTAGGATAAACCCGAGGAAAAGACGACGGGGGCGAGCTGTTTCGTTTTGAGTAGCAACGAGAAAGGCCGATTAATCTCAGTCTTACCGAGAAACCTTTAGAATCCGAAAAGTACACAAACAGACTGATGCAGGTTAACGATTTGGTTGAATCCGAGAAAGACAAGAAGGAACAAATAAGGGGTCAGCTTCCTTTGGATTTTTTCCCTGAAAAACAGCCGACTCTCTCTAATTTTATTGTGGGGTCGAACAGCGAAGCTGTCGCCGTGATTTCCGAGCTGAAGGAAGGACGCGGACCGCAGTTTAGTTACCTTTGGGGATACGAAGGTGTGGGCAAAACACACCTTGTACGCGCTTTGGGCAAACAAAGCGAGGGCGTTCCTGCTTTCGACGAAAACCGCACAATCTACGCCGTAGACAATGTCCAAGATCTGAGGCCGGAACAACAGCAGGAGCTGTTCGTTCTATACAACACCGTGCGGGAGCATCCCGGAACCCATCTTGTCGTGACTGCAGACCGCAGTCCGAAAGATTTTGAACGTCAGGGCTTTCGCAAAGACCTCACCAGCCGTTTCAGTTGGGGCGTGGTTTTTGAGCTCTCTCCGCTGTCCGACGAACAAAAGCGTCAGGTTATTCTGGAGGCGGCTTCTCAGACCGGCCTGAAAGTGGCGCCGGAAGTTCTGAACTGGATCGAGAATAATTTTCCGCGCGACATGCACACGATGAGTAATCTGCTTCACAGCTTGGACCGTTATGCCATGTCAGCAAAAAGAGCCGTGACCATCCCCTTAATTAAAGAATGGCTCGAACGCAATCAAGACACAAAGGAAGATCGGTGAAATACGCGTTTTTTGATTTAGACGGCACCTTGATTCCCGTCGACAGCTCAATCCTGTGGGCCGAAACTTTGCTTTCCCACGTCGGCAAAGACGAAAAGCAGCTTCGCGCCGAACGAATTCAATACGACGTCGACTATAAAAACGGCTGCCTCGATATCAATAAATTCGAAGATTTTGAAATGAAGCTGCTGGCGCGTTTCCCGCGCCGCGAACTCGATGAACTCCGAGTTCAGTATTTAAAGCGGGACATCATGCCGCACGTACTGCCCATCGCAGTGGATCTCGTCAAAAAATACCGTGAGGCCGGTGCTAGAGTTGTCATGATTACTGCCTCATACCGTTACGCGGTGGAACCGATTGCCGAGCTTTTCGGTATTCGTGACCTGATCTGCGCCGAACCGGACGAAAAGCCCGACGGAGAGTTTACAGGGCGCTGGATCAGTGAAAACTTTGCAGCGCAAAAGGTCGTTAACGCCGAGCGTTTTATACAGAAGTGCGGCGGTTCAACGGCGGATCTGAAGGAGTCGGCGTTCTTTTCCGATTCCATGAACGATTTTCCGCTGCTTGATCATGTGGCCCGTCACGGAGGAAAGGCTGTAGCAACGAATCCCGATGACCGATTAAGAAGTACGGCTCAGGAGAGACATTGGGAAATTCTGGAATTATTCAGCGAACATAAGCTGTTCTAAGAGCTGTGTCCGTGCGGAGTACGAGAGTTGGTTAAAGAAGAAGAGGGCTTCAAAGCGAATGTGCCGACAAAAATTCGGAAGAGAGCTCATATTGTTCCGAGAGAAGAAAACGGAATTGACCTCTCGGCCGTGAGTCCTTTTGCGATATCCGTCTGTCAAAAACTTCAGGATGCCGGATACAAAGCTTTTATTGTCGGCGGTGCCGTACGAGACCTGCTGATCGGGGCCAAGCCGAAAGACTTCGATGTGGCGACCGATGCGACCCCGGAAGAAGTCAAAAAAGTCACAAGACGCGCCATCATTATCGGAAGGCGGTTCCGTCTGGTTCATGTCAACAAGGGTGCTGAAACAATTGAAGTTGCGACCTTTCGCGGCTTTGCCAAACAAGGTGTGACGAAAGACGAGGACGGCGTCATTACCAATGACAACGTTTTCGGGGAACAGTATGAAGACGCCGCCCGCAGAGACTTCACCGTCAATGCGATGTATTTCGACCCCATCAGCGGCGACCTATATGACTACCACCACGGATTAGACGATATCCGTGAGAGAAAAATCCGCATGATCGGAGATCCGGCCACTCGTTATCGTGAGGATCCCGTCCGCATCCTCCGTGCGATCCGAATCGCCGCCAAACTCGGTTTTACGATCGATGAGAAAACCGCCGCCCCGATGCATTACATGCAGACGCTGCTGCTCTCGGTTCCGAGTGCACGTCTGGCGGATGAATTCTCGAAGATGGTTTTAAGCGGATCTGCTGTTGCCTGCATGGAGCTCATGAACCGCTATGACATCAGCATTCCGATTCCGCTCTTTGATGTTCTGAAACGCACTTTCGGTCTTCCTTTTGTTCGCAAGGGTCTGGAGCGCTGTGACGCTCGTGTCGCGCTCGGTAAGTCGATTTCGACGAGCTTCCTCTTTGCCGTTCTTCTGTGGCATGAGATGAAGGAAGAAGTGGCGAAGTCCACCGGCAAAACACCGGGACAGATTTACGAAGAAGCCGCCAAGAAAGTGGCCGACAGCTATCGCTGGGACGGACTGCAGTCCCGCTACGTCAGCGACATGGCCATTATTTGGAAACTTCAGCCAAGATTTTTAGTCAGGAGCCGCCGCGCTGCGATGAAACTTCTTCAGCATCCGCGCTTCCGCGCCGCTTATGACTTCCTTTTGCTTCGCGCTTCCAGCGGCGATGCCTCCCACGAGCTCGCCGATTGGTGGACGGCCTACGAAGGCGCAACCGATGAGGAACGTCTGGAGATGAGCAAAGAAGCCGAGCACCAGGACCGCAAGGAGCGGGAGCGCCTGCGTCAGGAAAGAGCTGCCGAGGGTAAGTCGGAAGAAGGTGAAGCCGACGGCGAGGAAAAAGAAAAGAAAAAACGCCGCAGAAGACGCAAGAAACGTTTCGACAGAAGTAAGCCGTCCAAGTCGGAGAAGGCTTCGTCTGACAAAGAAAAGGTATCCAAGTAAGCCATGATGCTGCAGGCATTTATCGGGCTCGGCGCAAATCTCGGCGAGCCCGAATCTACATTAAAGGAAGCAGTTCTCCGAATTGCCGATATTCCGGGTATCCGCTTCGTTCAAGTCTCCTCACTTTATAAAACAGAACCCATTGATTCGAGCGGTCCGGACTACACCAATGCCGTCCTGGAGATAAAGACGGAACTGTCTCCGCGAATGTTGCTGACACAACTTTTAGCAATTGAGTCGGACCTGGGACGTGTGCGTCCTGCGGGCGTCCATAATGCGCCCCGTACGATTGATTTAGACCTTCTTACTGTCGGAGAGCAGCGCTCCGACGATCCGTTTGTTCTCCTTCCGCATCCGCGCATGACGGAGCGGGCCTTCGTGTTAGTTCCTCTTGCAGAGATAGCACCGCAGTTTAATATTGCGGGAAAAGGTCAGGTTCAAGCCTTTTTGGCTTCTACGGCTGACCAGCGAATTAACCGATTTAAATCTGCCGAGGAGTGGTTCGGCAATTTAGGAGAATGCAATGGATCAGAAAACGGAACGCAAGCCCGTTAGACTCAGCACCATCAAGAAGATGTACGAGGCAGGAGAGCCGATCGTGATGCTCACCTGCTATGACGCAACTTTCTCTTCCGTTGAAGATGAGGCCGGTGTAGACATCAAACTCATCGGAGACTCTCTCGGCATGGTGATGCAGGGACGTGAGACAACGCTTCCCGTGACCATTGACGACATGGTTTATCACACCGCCTGCGTCGCTCGCGGCAATAAGTACGGCCTGGTTTTAGCAGATATGAATTTCGGCAGCTACCTTGTCAATGAAGACGAGGCTGTGGCTAATGCCGTAAAACTGATGCAGGCCGGCGCCCACATGGTTAAATTCGAAGGCGGCACAGAAGTTTGCCCGCTGGCTCGCCGCTTAACAGCGATGGGCATTCCCGTTTGCGGTCACGTCGGATTTACACCTCAATCCGTTAACGCTATCGGCGGCTACTTCGTCCAAGGCAAGACTAAGTCCGGAGAAGAAAAGCTCATGGCCGACACTCTGGCTCTGCAGGAGGCCGGCGCATCCATGATCGTTCTGGAAATGGTTCCGGCAGACGTTGCCAAACGAGTGACGGAAGCTTTGAGCATTCCGACAATCGGTATCGGCGGAGGCCTAAATTGCTCCGGTCAGGTTTTAGTATTACAAGATCTGCTGGGAATCTTTCCCGGCCGTAAACCGAGATTTACTAAAAACTTTATGGAGGGAGCCGCAAGCATCAAAGAAGCGGTGGCTAATTACGTGAATGCCGTTAAAAACCGCGAATTTCCGGCGCCTGAGCACTCCTTCTGATTTTTGAAAAAAATGAAAGTTGTTCACACAATCGAGGCTCTTCAGGAAGAGCTCAAAGGAAAGAAGAATATTGCTTTGGTTCCGACCATGGGCAATCTTCATGAAGGTCATCTGCATCTTATGCAGGAAGCCGGCAAGTACGGCGACACGGTGGTTGCGTCGATTTTTGTCAATCGTCTTCAGTTCGGCCCGAACGAGGACTTCGACCAGTATCCCAGAACTTTGGAAGAGGACTGCAGAAAGCTTGAAGAGCAGGGTGTCGTTGATTATGTCTTTGCGCCGAGCGAAAAAGACATGTATCCGCAGCCTCAGACTTTCCGCGTGAAGCCCGATCCTGCCTTGGCTGATATTCTCGAAGGATTTTATCGTCCGGGATTTTTTGAAGGCGTCTGCACGGTTGTTATGAAGCTTTTCTGCATTGTGCGACCGGACGTCGCAGTTTTCGGTAAAAAAGACTACCAGCAGCTGACGATCATCAAGGAAATGGTCAGCCAGTTCGGCATGCCGATCCGCATTGTTCCGGCAGAACTGCAGCGCAATCAGGAAACCGGACTGGCGCTCTCTTCCCGCAATCGTTACTTGAGCGCACAGGAACTTGAAGACGCTACATTGCTCTACAAGACAGTCAAAGGCGTTAAAGATGCGCTGGAAGCCGAGACGGCAGATCCGGACGTGTTGGAAGAAAGAGCAATGAAGATGCTCGACGGTCACGGCTGGATTCCTGATTATGTCGCCGTGGTTCGCAGAAGCGATCTGCTCGCACCGACAAAAGACGATCTGGTTAAAAGAACGCCGTTAGTCGTTTTAGCAGCCGCAAAAATCGGCACCACACGTTTGATCGATAACGTCGAAGTGTTCTAAAAATCTAAGTACGAGTTCTCAAGTGCCCGGAAGAGCGGCTTGAGAACGAAGATAAGTTTTTTATCCGGTCGGTTAGACCGGATTTTTGTATCCGCCTCTCTTCTGCTGAGAGACAGAAAAGGAAAATCGATGATTGTTCGAATTGCTGAAATTCAAGTGGACCCTGCTAATCTCGATGAGTATCTTGAACGCGCGCGGACGATCGGCGCAGATTCTGTGGCCAATGAACCTGGCGTTATCGCGATTTTTCCGATGCAGGATAAGCGAAACCCGGGCCAAATCCGAATTTTAGAAATTTACGCGGATGAAGCAGCGTACCACGCGCATTTGCAGACGCCTCATTTCCTGACGTACAAGACTTCAACACTGAGCATGGTTGAAAAACTTGACCTAGTCGACATGAACCCGCTTGATGAAGCAGCAATGCCGTTGATCTTTAAAAAGCTTGCTGACCGCAAGTAATCACACGGCCTAAGCGTTAATTTTTCCTTCCTCGAACCGGAGACGCGACTACGAGGTTTGGTGTGCCGCAGCCGCTGAGCGTATTTTTTGTCTGAAGATCTTGCCGAGACTCCCTCGCAGATTTCTGTCTAATGGATTTACCTAGGGGTTTGCGTTATTCCTGCTGAAAAGCGGCCCAATGTGGGTTTGACTGTGGCATGATGATCAGAATGGCCGCGACGTATACGCGGTGACGAATTCTTCTATTGGAGTCTATTAAATGTTGATGAAAAAGCTGCTTTGGACAGCATGCGCTGCAATCGCATTGACTGCTTCCGCCGGTATTAATGCTGAAGAGTATGTCGTCGGAACAGGTGCGACTTATCGTCCCTTCGAATATGAAACACCGCAGAAAGAGCTTGTCGGTTTCGACGTTGATTTGATGCGTGCCATCGCAAAGGCCGAAGGTTTTGACGTTAAGTTCATCAACACACCGTGGGAAGGCATTTTCGCGACTGTCGATAAAGGTGACCGCGACATCATCATGTCCGGCATTACGATTACCGACAAGCGCAAACAGGTTGTCGATTTCTCCAAGCCCTACTTCCTGGCTCATCAGCTGATCCTGACCGATAAGTCCGTCAAGATTAACAAGCTTTCCGACCTCTCCAAAGGCAGCGTAGCTGTTGTGAGCGGTTCTGCCGGTGACGTTGCCGCTTCCAAGGCATTCGGCAAAGCCTCTACAAGAATTCGTCGTTTTGACAACACTCCGCTTGCTCTGGAAGAACTGAATCAGGGCGGTGTCGTCGCTGCAATCGGTGATATCGGTGTTCTGGCTTTCTACGCTCGCAACAATCCCGACAAGCACTTCAACATGACCCGTGATCCGGCCTTCGAAGAACAGTATTTCGGTATTGCTGTTAAGAAAGGCAATCAGAAGCTGATCGATAAAATCAACGCCGGTCTCGATAAGGTTGTTGCCAGCGGTGAATACAACAAGATTTATCGCAAGTGGTTCGGTACTGATGCACCGAAGCTTCCTCAGTAACAGGAACTAACCAATGAAATTGCCCGATCTACATGGTCGGGTAATTTTTAAATAAAATCTCGGGAATTTTTAATACCAAGGAGCGAACGTGGGCGGATTTCGGTACGAAGTAATTACAGAATATTGGCCTCTCTTCTTAGAAGGCGCCAAGATGACCATCCAAATTACGGTGATTTGCGTCACCTTGGGTGTGATTTTGGGTATGGCTTTAGGCATGGCTCGACTGGCCGATGCAAGACATTCCCCTTGGAAACAGATTCTTAAATATTGTGTTCGCTGGCCGGTGACGGTTTACGTGAGCTTCTTTCGCGGAACGCCTCTTTTCGTTCAGATTCTGCTGATGCAGTTCGCGATCCTTCCGTTCTTCATTCATCCGACCGAAGGCCTCTTAATTTCCGGTGACCTTGCCCGTGAGATTCGTTCTACTTACGGTGCGATGCTTGCCGGTATCGTGGCCATTACGTTGAATGCCGGTGCTTACCTTTCAGAGGTTTTCCGTGCCGGTATCCAGTCTTTGGATAAAGGACAGATGGAAGCTGCCCGCTCTGTCGGTATGACTTACTGGCAGGCAATGTTCCACATCATCCTGCCGCAGGCTTTCCGCCGTATGCTTCCGCCGTTGGGCAATAATGCGATTGCGATTTTGAAAGACTCTTCTCTTGTTTCTGCGATCGGCCTGGCTGAACTGGCCTACGCCGCACGTACTGTGGCCGGAGCTACAGCTCGCTACTGGGAACCGTACATTACGATTTCTCTGATGTACTGGGTCATGACTTTAGGTCTGGCTTATCTCGTGAAGAAGATGGAACAACGCTTGGGTAAAGGAGACGACAACAGATGAGCGACAACAAGACCGAACAGAAACCGGTTATCCGTATCGAAGATCTGCACAAGTATTTCGGAGATAACCAAGTTCTTTGCGGCATTAACCTCGAAGTGATGCCCGGAGAAAAAGTCGTGGTTTTAGGGCCGTCGGGCTCTGGCAAGTCCACGATGCTTCGCTGCATCAATGCGTTGGAAGAAACCACCAGCGGCAAGATTTACGTCAATGACGTTGATATCACTTCTCCGAAGACCGATATCAACAAAGTCAGAGAGCACCTCGGAATGGTTTTCCAGCGTTTTAATCTCTGGCCGCATAAAACCGTTCTTGAGAACGTTGCTTTGGCGCCGAAACTCGTGTCCGGTGTCAATAAAGCCGAGGCTGAGAAAAAAGCTATGGAAATGCTTAAGCGCGTCGGTTTGGCAGAAAAAGCCAATGCTTATCCTGCAAGCCTTTCCGGTGGCCAGCAGCAGCGTGTGGCGATCGCCCGTGGCCTAGCAATGGAACCGAAGGCTCTTCTGTTTGACGAACCGACTTCTGCGCTTGACCCGGAACTCGTGGGTGAAGTGCTGAAGGTGATGACCGATCTGGCGAAGTCCGGTATGACGATGGTCGTGGTTACGCATGAAATGGGCTTTGCCCGCGAAGTGGCCGACCGCGTGATCTTCATGGACGGCGGAGTGATTGTTGAACAGGGCAAACCGGAAGATGTTCTTCTGCATCCGAAGGAAGAAAGAACACGTACCTTCCTGAAGCGCGTTCTTCCGAACGCGGAAGAAAAGAAATAGTTCGCAATTAGTTCTTTGATAGCTCGGTCTCGAAAAAGATGCCGAGCTATTTTTATGCCTGCGCTTTCTTGCGGGAGGCCAGAAGCCAAACGGCTGCGAAAACTAGAACACCGCCGACACCTTCAGCCGGCGTGAGCGGAGCACCGAGCAGAACGACGGAGAGAACGACGGAGAGAACGACGGCGGTGATCGGCTCAAAGCAGCTCAAGAGGCTTGCCGAAGTCGCTGAGATCATCTTGAGACTTGAAACATAGAGCAGGAAAGAAACCAAGGTTCCGACCACAACGATATAGGTGTAGAAAAGCGCCGACTGCGTCGTCCAATTGGCTTCAATCACCCACGGCGGAAAAAAGATGCTCATCACTATGCCTCCGACCGTCATGCCGCCGCCGACAACGACGGTAACGGGAATTTTCTTAAGAACGGCATTCGGTTGGATATTGCTGGCGGCGCCGGCAACCGAGGATGCAAGGCCCCAAAGGACACCCGTCAGAGAGAGTGAAACGGAATCAAAATCTCCTTTGGTGGTAATCAATACAACCGCTATGATTGCCAGCGCCGTGCACGCCATTTCACGAATCTGAGGTGCGCGATGCTTTACAAAGATATCCCAGATCGTCGTGAATACCGGAATAGTGGCCGCGAGGATGGCGGCGGTGCCTGCGTTGCTGCACTGAATCGCTAAGAAAAACGTCAGTTGGGTGAGCAGGACGAGCACTCCGTAGAGCGGAATGTCTTTTGCTACGCCGGGTTGAGAAAAATACTTCAGAAGTGATCGGCGCATGAAGAAATGCTCGAACATCAGCAGCAGCACTCTGGCACCCAGAAGCCGGCCTGCGACCAGATCGCCTACTGTAAAGCCGGAATCTTCCATCAGCACTTGCGCTGCGACACCCATCGAACCCCAGCAAATTCCTGCGCTGATTGCAAAACAAATTCCTTCGGTTTTCTTTTGCATAACCAAGTCCTCGCTTAGGTTTTGAGAATAAGCGGATAATGGCGAACATACCGATTAAGTTGTGAAATTCACAAGTTGTAATCATGCGTCCGTCTCTCAAAATCGAAACCTGAAACCTCCTCTCGGAATTAGGCAGAACCAAAGGCCTGGCTCAAGCTGCAGAACGTTTAGATATGGACCTTCCTGCGGCATCCCGTTTGGTTTCTTCGTTAGAGAAAGAGCTGGGAATCGAACTTCTGGACCGCAAACGAAAGCCCGCTCAGATTGTCACGAAGTAGCTGGAGCTCTTTTCCGAGGCCGATCGCATAGCTCGCCAATACCAGCGTCTGCTGAAAACTGTCGACTCTATCAAGCATCAAGACACGATTAAGCCGAAGCGGATTTTGAAAGTCAGTCTTCCGGCGAACATTGACCGAAGCGCTTACTTGAATGCGTTTTCAAACTTTGAAAGAAAGCATCCAGGGCTGCGTGTTGAAGTGCTGATCGACGCCGGAGAAGAAGGTTTATTAAATGGCGCGGCAGATGTGGCTTATTTCGGATATCGGCCTGCAAAAGAAGGTATCACATGGATTCCAGCGGGACACAACGTTACGTTTCTCATGGCTTCACGCGGCTACCTCCGTCGGCACGGATCTCCGCAAAGCGTCGAAGAACTTCGGAACCATACGCTCCTGCTGAGATACACTTCCAATCGATCTTTTAGTCGGCGTTTAGAGAATCGAGACGCCTCTTTTGAAATCGAATCTGATGACAAGGTGCATTTTGAAGATGCATATTCCTGCCGCACGCACTTGATTGCCGGAGAAGGCATATCGGTAGATTTGGTGCCTTCTTTCGTCGCTGATGAGCTGATGCGAGGCGATATTGTTCCGGTGCTTCCCAGCTGGCACCGTCGGCCTTGGGAGATCTGCGTCTGCCGAAGAGAATCGGATCATTCGCCGTTAGTTTCTGAAATGGCAAACCTGATCGTTGAGAACTTCAAGAAGCACACGGTGGACAGCTGGATGTTTTGGTATCGATATTTTGCGATTCCACTGGATTCAGTTGTTTTGCCGAAAGCAGATTAGAGTTTGTCGCGGAACATGAAGTAGGCGGCTCCGAGCATGCACAGAGAGGCCCATAGATAGTCCAGCTTTAAGGGCTGCTTCATGTAGAGGAACGCAAACGGAACAAAAATGCCCAATGAGATGACTTCCTGAAGGATTTTGAGCTGACCTAAGGAAAGGCCGGAGAAACCGATTCGGTTGGCTGGAACCATGATGCAGTATTCGAAGAACGCGATAAGCCAGCTGGAGATAACCGCAACCCACAGAGGAGAGCTTCCGAGATTCTTGAGATGTGCATACCACGCAAACGTCATGAAACAGTTTGAGAGGAGAAGCAGGGCAGCTGTTTTGTACAGAACCGGAATCTGAGAAAAGAACTGGCTTAGTGTCTGCATTTGACTTAAGAAAAGATCAACGAAGCGTTTGGAGATTATAGAAACCCAACAAGCGCTTTGCCGAGACTTAATTGGCTTTTTCTCGCGGCTTGCTAAAGCCGAGAATAACGACAGCGACAAGCACCATCGCTGCACCAGCGAGCATGAAAGCATTCATCTTCTGCGAGAAGAAAAAGTATGAAAGTACGATGGCAGTCAGCGGTTCAATGGTTTCAAGCACGCCGGTAATGGTCGGAAGAATCTTAGAGGCGCTGACGATGTATAGCGTGTAAGCCACGATATGTCCCATGATGGCGACCCATAGGACACTGAGGCTCGTTAAGAAATTCCATTCAAGGCTCACTTTCCAGAACGGATAGTAGAGGTTGCAGAGGATCGTGGTAAAAAGCATGGCCCACGTCATGGCGATGAGCGGTCCGACCTTTCGAACAATAGAGCGACTCTGAATGGTGTAGGCGGCGCTAAAGAGCGGGGCGCCGAAGCCGACCAAAAGCGTCAGCCAGCCGAAAGACAGTGTTGAGAAATCTCCTTTGGTCATCATCAAACACACGCCGACGAGCGCCAGAGCGCAGCAAAGAATCTGCGAAGCCGTCGGCATGACAGCGGCAAAGAGTAAAAGACCCATGATGCAGAAAGGCCGGGTTGCGGCAATGACCGCAGCCGTTTCGGCGTTGGAATACTTCACACAAACATAGAAGCTGACCTGCGTAAGGAGGACCAAAACACCGAACAAGAAGAACTGAAAGACGTTTCGTTTGTCTGTGGCTGCGAGGAACGTTTCTTTCGGCTTGGTAGCAATAGAAATGGCGAAAAGAGCGACGGTCGTGACGACCATCGTCAAAGAAATGAATTGCGCCGGCGCCATGCGGACGGTGTGCAATAAGTACTGAGCAGCAATATCCATCGTACCCCAAAAAAAGCCGGACAAAATGCCGCAAAAGACGCCGAGTGTTCGAATATTCATCATTTCCTCCCACAATGTAATTGTAGTTCTTGGAGTGGATTGATCTACCCAGAAAGATTAAATTTGAGCACTCCGTCTAACTATCTTTGTTCTCGGATACGTAGAATCTTGAGAACGAATTTTGTTTTGAAAGGATGAGCAACGTGCAAGAAAACCGATACTCCCGTCACGAACTCTTGAAAGAGGTCGGTATCGAGGGCCAAAAGAGAATTGCTCAAGGCCGAGTGCTAATCATCGGCGCCGGCGGCTTGGGTTCGCCGGCTTCTCTGTACCTGGCTTCTTCCGGCGTAAAGAAAATCACGATTGTGGATTCCGATATGGTGGATTTAACCAATCTGCAGCGTCAGGTCATTCACAACATGGAGCGCTTAGGTCTGAATAAAGCCGAAAGCGCAAAAGTCGCTTTGCAAGCGATCAACCCGGAGGTTGAAATTGTTCCGGTAGATCACAGGCCGAGCCTCGAAGAATTGGAGAAGCTTGTTTCCGATTGCGATGTCGCTTTGGACTGCACGGATAATACCGAGTCCCGTTATACCTTCAATGACGTCTGCCGACGCTTTAAAAAACCGCTTGTCACGGCCGGCGTGGTCGCGTTCGATGGTCAAATTACCGTCTTCGACTTTAGAGATCCCGAGTCGGCCTGTTATGCCTGTCTGTTCCCTAATCACGAAGGAAAGGACGAGAAGGCTTCGACGAAGGGCGTATTTGCACCCCTAGTGGGCATGCTTGGATGTATGCAGGCGGCCGAGGCTCTTAAAATTATCGGAAAGTTCGGCGAGCCCTTAACGGGCCGTCTGTTAATGGTGGATGCCCGCACAATGACATGGCGTCAGATGAAATACAGACGCGATGACGAGTGTCCCTGCTGCGCAAAGGAAAAATAAGAGATGAAAGTAAAGGTTCTTTATTTTGCTTCTTTAAAAGAACGCCTCCTCAAAGGCGAAGACACGGTTGAACTGCCCGAAGACGTGAAGACGGTTGAAGATCTGATTAACTACCTGTCGGAAAACGACGCAGCACTTAAGGCAGCTTTTGAAGAAATGCCTCGTCTGCGTTTTGCCGTGAACCAGGAAATGGCTAAAGAATCGACGCCTCTGAAAGACGGCGATGAAGTGGCATTTTTTCCGCCGGTCACCGGAGGTTAAATCTTAACTAAGCAAAGAGGTTCTCGAGTGAGCCTCTTTGCGGAGATTTCTTATGATTGGCGCCGGACTCCGAGCAGAGATCGGAACGAAATCGCGTGTGACTGCAACTTTAAGATTTGTGATCACGATTTCGACGGCGCTCCTGTTGTCCGGCCTTTTTCATAGCCCCCAATTAGGCGGTTTTGCCGCGCTGGGGGCTTTTATGGCTCTCTTAAGCGACACCGAAAGCGACTTAATTTCGCGCTTGGGCGGTGTTGCCATAACTTTTGTCGGCGTAATGTGTGCCGCACTCCTCGGCGTTGTGCTCAAAAACATGGAGTACGGCAAATGGCTGGTCATCGCATTGGTCTGTTTTGGCCAGAACCTGGTGACCTTTGCTGAGAAATTCTGGTGGCTTTGGGGAAAACGTTTTAGTTTTCCTTCTCATCTCCATCTTTGATTTCACGCCGGATCTGATGGCTTTTGTCGGCTACTTCGTCGGTTTTAGCCTGGCGATGGCTGCCATCGTGCTCGATCACTTCGTTTGGAGATACGAGAAACTGTCGCTTCGACCAATGGCTCAGCTCAAACTCGTCGAAGGCGGCAACCGCAACTCTTACGCCTACGCGGTCATTTCCACGGCTACTCTGATATGCGCTTTGAGCTGTTCTTTTCTGTTTGATTTTTCCGAACCCGGATGGGTCGGAATTACCGCGCTTTATTTATTAAATTCCAACGTGGCCGCCGGCTATAAACGTGTGGTCCAAAGAATTCTCGGAACACTGCTCGCTTACTTCTTAGTCATCCTTATCTTTCCGCATATTGACGATAAGCTTGTGCTCGGTGCGCTGATCGTGGCATCTTCTGCGGGCATTCCGGTATTTGTCGGCGGGAATTACACCTGCATGACTTTCTTTATCACGTGCTACATCCTTTTTGTATTGGATTGGCTAATGCGTGCATACGGAGGAGACTATTCCATCCTTATTTGGAGGATTTGGGACACGCTGATGGCGGCAGGATGGGTCGCCTTCGGACTCGGCGTACTTTATCTGTGGGAAAAGTATCAGAAAAAGGCGACTTTAGGTCCGACATCCCAAAAAACGAGAATTGACAAAAATTGACCCCCAAACCAGAATTAACCGTTTGAGGAAACAAAAAGTTCTTCACAGAAAATCACATAATCAGGAACGATTCCATGGCTGACGACAACAAGACACCGAACGCAACATCAACCGCAAAACCTGCTGCTGCAGAACCGACCAAGGCGGCTGCTCCGGCAGAAGCAAAGCCCGCTGCCAAAGCTCCGGCAAAGCCTCGTACTGTTAAGGCACCGACCATCCGCAGACCGGCTGTACGCCGAACGGCTGTTAAAGCTACTGCACCTGCTGCAAAAGAGCCCTCTTTGAAGGAAGTGTCTTTGGACGATCCTTCTCTGTACATTAACCGCGACATCAGTTGGATTGAGTTCGACCGTAAGGTTCTTGAAACGGCAATGGATCCCGAGATCCCGCTGCTCAACCGAGTTCTGTTCCTGTCCATCTTCTACAATAATCTCGACGAATTCTTCATGGTTCGCGTGATGAACGTTCAAAGACAGGCCAGAAGCGGAGCCGAACCGACCGGTCCGGATAAGATGCCGCCCGCCCGTCAGCTTTCCGAAATTCGCCGTAAAGTCACGGAGATTCTCGAAGAGGCCGAGAATCTTTGGATTGATACGCTCAAACCCGAGCTCGAAACCAAAGGCATTCGTTTCGCTAAATACTCTGCGCTGAATGCGGCTCAGAAGAAAGAAATGAACCGCTATTTCGACGAAGACATTTTCCCGGTTCTGACGCCTCAGGCCGTTGACAAAGGCCGCCCGTTCCCGATGATTTCCAACACAAGCTTGAACTTTGTGATGGAGCTTGAGGCGGTAGAAAGCGGTGTTTCGGTGAAGAACCGTTTTGCTCGCTTGAAGTGCCCGAACAATGTGCCGCGTTTCCTGTTTGTTTCCAATAAAGACAACACCGTTACGCCGGATCTTTCCTATGCCACAACAGACGGCGTGATCGTTCTTACCGAAGATCTGATCGGAAACCGTTTGAATACGCTCTTCCCGGGTTACAAAGTTAAGTCTCAGGGTCTTTTCCGTATCACCCGCAACACTGACGGTGAAATTGAAGAAGACGAAGCCGACGATCTGCTGTCTGCTGTTCGTGACTATGTCGAACAGCGCCGTTTCGGTTCGATCGTCCGTGTCGAAATTGAAAAGGGCATGCCGCAGCGTCTTCAGGACTTCCTGTATGAACATCTGGATCTCCATCCGAACCAGTTCTATCGCTGCCGTGTTCCGCTGGCCTTCTCCGAATTCGGCCGCATGATGAAGATCGATCGCCCGTCTCTGAAGTATCCGGCTGATCATCCCAAGACACCAAAGGCTTTTGAACCGGGCCGCAATTGCTTCGACGAGATCCGCAAACGCGATATCCTTGTCTACCATCCGTATGACTCTTTCAACTGCGTGCTGGAGTTCTTAAAGCAGGCCGCGCTGGATCCGAATGTTGTCGCAATTAAGCAGACGCTTTATCGCTGCGGCAGTGACTCTCCTGTTGCTAAGGCATTGCTTGAGGCACGCCGCCGCGGCAAGCAGGTGACAGCTGTCGTCGAATTGAAAGCTCGTTTCGACGAAGAACAGAACATTAACTGGGCCGAAGAGATGGAACGCAATGGTGTCAACGTTGTGTACGGTTTTGCCGGTCTCAAGATTCACGCCAAGCTCTGCTTCGTGGTCCGCCGCGAAAAAGGCAAGCTCGAGCGCTACACGCACATCGGTTCCGGCAACTACAACGCTGCTTCTGCCAAGATCTATACCGACTTAGGTCTCTTCACGGCTAATAAAGACATCAACGATGACGTCCAAGATCTGTTTAATGTGATGACCGGCTACGGTTTGGTCAGCCATTACCGCAAGCTGCTGGTGTCTCCGCACACGCTGCGTCCCGGCATCACCAAGCTGATTCGCCGCGAAATCGAACAGCACAAGAAGCACGGCAACGGCCATATCATCATTAAGTGCAACCAGCTGGTTGACTATGAAATGGTCAAGGTTCTTTATGAAGCCAGCCGCGCCGGTGTGAAGATCGAATGTATCGTTCGCGGTATCTGCAGTCTGCGCCCCGGCTTGCCCGGCGTTTCCGATACGATCACAGTTCGTTCGATCGTCGGACGTCTTTTGGAACATGCTCGCATCTACTACTTCCATAACAACGGAGATGAGGAGATGTACTTTGGCAGTGCCGACTTGATGACGCGTAATCTGAACGGCCGTATCGAAGTGTTGACGCCGCTTCTGCAGGAAAACCTGCGCAATAACGTTATGAATCAGATCGTCATTCCTCAGCTGAAGGACAACATCCACGCCTGGGTCATGAATTCCGACGGTTCCTACACCAAGCTTCAGCCTAAGAAAGATGAGCCTGTGTACGACAGCCAGGAAGAAATTGCGAAGAAATTAAACCTCATGAAGAAATAATCTTCTGATGCGTTAACCACAAAGCTCCCGCGGTTTGATACTCGGGAGCTTTTTTTGGAGTAGAGATACATGGCACGAGACACTTCATCTCTTCAAGAAGCAAAAATGCTCCTGGAGGTTCTGAAGCGGATTCCTCTGAACCGTAAAATTTCCACGACAGACCTGCATCAGCAGCTCACGGCGGCAGGCTTTGAATTAAGCCGCCGGACTCTGCAGCGTTATTTGAAGGCTTTGTCTGAAAGCGATATGGGTGTTCAGTGCGACGACAAATCGAAGCCCTTCGGATACCGGCGTCTTTTGAATTCCAACGACTTGGATCGTGTAGGGCTTGGCGCCGACGGAGCGCTTTTGCTTCTGCTTGCTCGAGAGCATTTGCGCTATCAAATGCCGCCCGATCTTACCAATTCACTGTCCTATCTTTTTGATGCAGCAGAAAACTACATGCACACAGCGTCGGGCTCTTCGCCGGAGAAGCGCTGGCTGAGCAAAGTGCGTTTTGTGAGCGGAAGTCTGCCGCTTTGCCCGCCGATGATCCGTCCTTCGATATTTAATAAGGTTTCCGAGGGCTTATTTAAACAAGTCAAACTCGATATCGTTTATTTCAAAAGTGAGAACGAAGAAGAGGTTCAGCTGCGGGTATCTCCGCTGGGACTGGTTCAGCAGGATGTCAGACTGTATTTAGTCTGCTGTTATGAAGACACGACACAGATCAGGAACCTTGCACTGCATCGCATAAAGAAAGTTGAACTGACCTCTTTCATAGCTGAAGAACCGAAGGGATTTGATCTGCAGCAGTACGTTGACAGAAGTCCGTTTAATTACGGCAATGCACAAAAGGTATTGCTGGAGATGGTATTTAAAAACCGTCAGACAGCTTTGATTCTCAGAGAAACACCGTTTAATCGGATGCAGAAGCTGGAAGAGAGAAGAGACGGAACGTTTAAATTAACGGTAGAAGTGGCTGATACGGTTTTGCTCACCGGGTGGATAGAAGCTTGGCGAGAGAAGGCCGGAATTATTTCGGTCAAGAAAACGCCAATCCGATAACAACAAAAATCCCGCCACAGCAGCGGGATTTTTGTCGAATGCTTAAGAAGAATTACTCGCGGTCAGTGCGATAGAAATATTTTTGATGACGGCTGTTTCTTCTTTGATCATATGCGTAGCGAATCCAGGCTTCAGAGAGAGATTCTCCGTCTCTCCAATTGAAGGTGCGGACGCCTGCCCAAAGTTTCGGGTTCCACATCGGTTCGTCAGGAATACGAATAAAGGCATTTAAGCTCGGATATTCCTTCGGATTCTGCTTCATCATGACCGTCTTGCAGTCACGCACGAAGTCACCGTAGAAGTCGTCTACGAAGCGGTCAAACTTGGAGAAATCGATGGTGACGTCTTTGCCGCCGTTCGGAGAAGGTTCAACGAGAAGAATCGGAGAGCCGGTACTGTTCTTAGCAAGACGAAGCGTGATGCCGCCGTAGGTTTCATAGACGCTCTTGGAATAATCCGGCGTCGTCTGGAAGAAGTCTTCCGCGATCGGATTTAAACGAGGTTTGCGAAGCCAGGGCTTGTTCGGAACATTCGGTCCGGAAACGACCATGGTGCGGGGATCTGCAAGAACTTCGGGCGGAACGTTCAGATCTTTAGAGTGAACCATTTCCTCGAAAGCATGCTTATCTGCGTTTTTCTGCATCAGATCGAGGATTGCCCAAACTTCAGGAAGGTTTTCTGCCGGCAGATCAAATTCATCGACATAGCCGAATTTGGCGCTTTCTTCCTTGTAATTCGGACGCTGATCCAAAGCATGCATGACTTTCCAAGAACGACCTTGAGAAGCAGAGGGGACAGGCCATTTAGGTTCTTCAGCTTCCTGACCATCAGCGTTCATATCCACCGGAAGTTCGTTTTCCATGTCGTAGGCGGGAATCTGATAAATATTTGGGTTGTGTTTGGGAAGCTGGGGTTTATTTTCCTGTGCTTTTTTGACCTGAGCAGAAGCTACGGCGTTGTCCACGGCGCTCTGAATAAACGAGTCGTGCAGGGCCTTTTCATTCTTACTTGCATTTCGGCCGCGCATCGTTCTTTGAAACAGAGAGTTTCTGCGGTTTCCTTTATCACGCTGCTGGAAGTTTTCGCGTCGGCTGTTGTTTGAAGAAAATTCGGAATGTGAAGCGGGCGTTTCAAACGCTGGCTCTTTGACTTCCGGAGCGGAACGAGTTTCCTGAACGGCAGGTTCGGGCGTCGGACTAAAGACTCGCGGCTCGTTGCTGAAAGTCGGCGCCAGTGCGGGCATCGAAACGGCCGGTGCAGGACTGACAGGTGCCGGGGCAGCTGCTGCCGGAG
>ULQX01067546.1_pt1 | contig 19134 bp, 9 predicted proteins | sample 1954941 | NCBI WGS metagenome assembly ULQX01 (sample SAMEA4835667, study PRJEB28245) | human gut metagenome | biome: gut microbiome; material: fecal sample | place: Denmark | collected 2008
ATGACGATAGGTAATCCTTTGAACGTGATGTGCGGCGAAGCCGCACATTCGTTTCCTCCGGATTTTCCCCCGTCTCACGCCGGGCGTGCACCTTTCAGCGCACCCGGCCTACCATCAGATTGACTTACTTTCTACTGATTTCATTGCATCTGTACCCTCACGAATACAGCGCACTTGTAAATTTCACTTTTTGAGTTTTTCACGATATTTCTTGATTTTGCGTACCGCCTTGGCATCCAACTCTGGCGGTATAGGACTGTTGTGTACCATGCGGTGACACGGTATACATAGCCATGCTAAATTTGGAACTTTGTTGATTCTTTCAATCGGAAGTCGTGGATTTACATGATGACAATGTTTCGGAATCAGTTCAGAGAAATATCTACCACAGCATTTGCATTTTCCCTTATCTCGGTTGTAGGCATATTCCCGATTCATAAAATACTCGAAATTGGCTTTCCATCCCTTGCCGCTAGCGTAGATGGATAAGGCTATATCTTCGGGTGTATTGATGGAGGGGCGGTCACAGGGCAACGGTTTATGCTTGGTACGATAATTTACATACCGCCTGCGTCCATCCTCCGTATAAGGGGTCATTTTCTGGTCAAATGGTTTGCTTTCATAACGACTGTGTGTAATAAACGCATAGGTTATTCCGAACCATTTCCCATCAATTTGAATTGCGAAGGTTTTACTGTCATAACCTTCGTGCCGATGTGGCAGATTACTTAATTCCTTTAACGGCACCTGCATTTGGTTGTACTGCTTGGGAAACAGGTTTTTCCATACTGCCAACGCCGTATTATTCACTCTACGGTCAATGGCATGGTAGGCATGAGAACAGATAGAGGGTTGCAAATACTGTGCCAGTCCCATAATCACGGAGTTCACATACTGGATTTGAGCCGCCTGCGTGTTGGATTGCGTGTATAATCCAATTTTCCTAACTTCTTTTTGCAAGGTATGGATTTTCTTCGTCAATCGTTCCATATCAGGGAATGGCTTTCCTACCAGATTATCTGACCATGTGGCTGGGTCTGGTGTTTTCCTCTTTCGTTCTGCCTTGACTATGTAACCGAGGAAATGAATACCATTCTTTCTCAAATCGGTTACATAGGTCTTTTCCTGTGACAGTTCCAACTTCATGCGATGCTTAAAATACTTTGTCAGTTCATGCTTCATACGGAACGCTTCCTGTTCCGTAGAGGTCAGGATCACCCAATCATCCGCATAGCGAAAATTGTATTTCGGGGTGATTCCAGACCATTTCAGCCTTCGGGTATCGTTGCATTTGTGCTTGCATTGACGGTGCGGCTCCATATAGCAGCGCCCCACATACCAGTCAAAGTCATTGAGATACACATTGGACAGCAACGGAGATAATATACCGCCCTGTGGTGTTCCCATTTCTGTTGCATGGTATAAGTCCTGATCGATATATCCGGCTTTTAGCATTTGGCTGATGATTTTCAGAACCCTCTTATCGTGGATTCCGATTCGCCATAGCTTTTTCAGCAACAATCTATGATTGATGTTGTCAAAACAGCCCTTTATATCTCCCTCGACTGCCCATACCGGCTGGTCTTTGGATTTCACACTTGCATTGATGACATTGACAATATCCCGGATAGCGTGCTTCTGCGCCCGGTAAGGACGGAAACCATAGCTGTGCGGATAGAATCTCGCTTCGCATATCGGTTCCAGAATCAGTCGCATACATTCCTGTATAATCCTATCCAATACAGTGGGAATACCCAGAGGTCGCTTTTTGCCGTTTGCCTTTTCGATATACTTCCGTTTGGCTGGCTTCGGCTTGTAATTGGAGATATTTGATTGAATCAACTGAAATAGTTCTTCTTTTGGCATTTGCAGATACTTGTCCATTTTCATCCTGTCCACACCGGCAGTTTTGCTGCCCTTGTTGGACTTGATGTTATGAACAGCGGTTACAATAGTCACTTCGCTGACCATTGCTTCCAACAGTCCCGTGAATGAAACGCCTTGCCCCGATTTTTCATAGAGCAGGTCTTGAAACTGTTTCAATTCTTTTTCTGTTGAAAATCTGACGCTTAAATGCACAAGGTTTTCACCTCGCAGTTCGTCACCCGTCTTTCAGGGAGTTATTGGATTTTCTTTCGTGAAATTTACAAATCAATCTGACTCGTGCCCTTCGCCGTGGGGCATTTCAGCCCCGTGTAATTGGCATTACCCAATTGCAGACTACTATGGCACGGCTGACTTCCTGTATTCTTCATTGTGCTGTAACACTCCAAATACAGGCTCTCAAACGTTCCCAAATCTCTATCCTTGTGGTCAATAGACCGTTGAAACCCTTAGGCCGCTACCTTACACCGGGAGAACCTAACCACACTTTGAATCACAGTTGTTGTGTGGTTCCGCATGAATATTTCATTTCATGGGGCATATACGGAAAAACCAGCCGTATCTGCTTTCTCCAATCTTCATCCTTTCGGATGCCAAGCACTCTTACGATGCTGCATAGCTTTCACTACTGGATAGCCATAGGTTTCGGAAGCCCGCACCATTATTATCCATGCCTTTCGGTTTAGGTTTTCAGGTTACGACTTCACCACGCTTTGTACCCTGTCTATTTACAGATAGACAACGCACAGTGGAGTATTGGCTCTCGTACTGCCTGCGGTTTGACAGACCGCTGTGGGATTTCTCCTTTCCGGCATTGATTCTGTACGGCAGAGGAATTTCGCCTCTGAATTTGAGATTTGAGTTCTCTACGATATTTTCTTGATATATCAAGTGCTATCGCATGGTGCTTTTCGTCATAGCTGTCTGCTACGACTTATGCACAACGTTTCGCACGATTTTTGTAATTATGGCTCTCATCCACGAAAAGCCTGTCCACGCCAAGCTGCTCAAAGGTCACTACATTATCTTTCCTTGATGCATCATTCAGCTTTTCAAGCCTTGTAAGAAGTGATTTTCTTGATTTCTCCATCTGCTTAATGGTGTAACGTTCCCCGTTGTCGGCTTTTGCCTGTGCAATGGCAAGCTCTATCTCATCAATCTGCCTTTCAATAATGGCTACCTGTCTTTCCTGCGAAAGTGGAATTTTCTCAAACTGACTATGTCCGATAATAACCGCATCATAATCTCCCGTAGCTATTCTGGAACAGAATTTCTTACGGTTGGCAGGCTCAAAGTCTTTCTTTGTTGCAGCAAGGATATTTGCTCCGGGATATAACCGCAGAAAATCACTTGCCCATTGCTCCGTCAAATGGTTCGGAACCACAAACAGGCTCTTTTGACATAATCCAAGGCGTTTGCTCTCCATGGCTGCCGCTGTCATTTCAAAAGTCTTTCCAGCTCCCACACAATGGGCAAGCAGGGTATTATCTCCATAAAGTACATGAGCCACTGCATTTTTCTGGTGGGGCTTTAACTCAATATCCGGTGTCATGCCGGGGAATTTCAGATGTGAACCGTCATATTCCCTTGGTCTTGTGGAATTGAAAAGCTGGTTGTATTTTGCCACAAGTACCTGTCTGCGTTCCGGATCATGGAACACCCAGTCCTTAAATGCTTCCCTTATGGCTTCCTGCTTCTGTGATGCAATGGTGGTTTCTTTCTTATTCAGGACTCTCTTTTCCTTGCCGTCCTCCTCTATGGTATCGTAAACACGGCTGTCCTTTAAATTAAGGGAATCCTCCAGAATGGTATAGGCATTTCTCCGGCTTGTACCATAGGTCATATTTACAAGGGAATTTCCATAGTCCGCATTTTTGCCCTTTATGTTCCACTGTCCTGTCACATCGGAATACTGGACTCCTACGACATTCCTGTCTAACAAATGCTGCGGCGTTTCAAAGGTCTCCCTCATAAAATCCTCAATATACTTCGGGTCAATCCATGTGGCACCGATACGCACCTCAATCTCGCTGGCATCCAGTTCCTTCGGCTGTACCTGTGTAAGTGCCTGCACATTCACGGCGTATTCCGGGTGGCTCTCTGCATAGACCTTTGCTGTTTCCAGCTTGTCACGGACATTTCCACTCAGATACTCATCCGCTGTTTCCCATTGATCCGTCAATGGGTTCTGGAATATAATTCCTGTCAGCTCTTCCTTTACCGTATCCACATCTTTTCCGGTCAGCTCTGCCATGTAATCGAGGTCAACCCTTGCTTTTTCCGACAAGGATACTGCCAATGCTTCACTTGCCGTATCCACACTTGTGACAACCTCTGCCTTTTTAATGGTACGCTTCGTGAACATATCCGCTTTGCCCTTGAAATTGCCCTCATCGTCCAATTTTTCCAGAGAACACAACAGACAATAGCTGCTGTCCTGATTAAATGCTCTTTTGTTGGTCTGCGAGTTGATCAAACCGTGTTTCTTGGAAAAAGCATCATATAAACTGTTTAACTCCGCCTGCTTTTCCTTGATTACCGTATCCGGATATTCTTCTAATTGCAGATTGATAAGCTCCTGCGTACAATTTCGGATACCCACCATGCCCTTGATACGTTCCTGCATGGAATCGGACATATCCACAGGCTTCATAATGGAATTTTCACGGTAATACACCCTATCGTCCACAAGAGTGTAGCTGTAATTCTTAACATCCGGGTCCGCCGGAATGGTGGTATCCGCAAGCTCATCTGCCAGTTCATCCAGCTCCACCGCTTCTATCTCTCCATCAATATGGCTGACCGCTTCCTGTAGCTGCTGTGCAAATGGTCTTGTGGTATCGGGCATACAGGTACTTTCCATACCATACGGTCCGCTGACCATTTCCATTTTTCCCACAATCATCTCCGGATGTTCGGCAAAATAGCTGTTCATGGCAATGCCGTTCTCATCCTCTGACAGATGCACCCAGTCCGGCTCCAAATCCATCACACGGTCACGCTTCTTTAAGAACAAAATATCAGAAGTAACCTCTGTTCCAGCATTTTCCTTAAATGCCGTGTTAGGCAGTCTGACCGCACCCAGAAGCTCTGCTCTCTGGGCAAGGTATTTTCTGACTTCCGGACTTTTCTTGTCCATTGTTCCCTTGCTGGTAACAAAGGCAACTACACCGCCGGGGCGAACCTTATCCAAGGTCTTTGCAAAGAAATAGTCATGGATTAAAAAATTCTGCTTGTCATACTGTTTATCCGCCACCTTATACTGTCCGAATGGCACATTTCCGATTGCCACATCAAAGAAATCGTTCGGATAATCTGTCTTTTCAAAGCCTGTGATTTTAATGTCGGCATTCGGATATAGCTGCTTTGCAATCCTTCCCGTAACGCCGTCAAGCTCCACGCCGTAAAGTCTGCTCTCCTGCATCTTCTCCGGCAGCATTCCGAAGAAATTTCCGATACCCATTGCCGGCTCCAGCACATTTCCTTTTTCAAATCCCATTTTATCCAAGGCATCATAGATACTGCGGATTATGGCAGGACTTGTATAATGGGCATTTAGGGTACTCTCCCTTGCTGAAGCATACTCCTGTTCCGATAACAGTCCCTTTAATTCCTGATATTCATTTGCCCAGGCACTCTTGCTTTCATCAAAGGCATCCGCAAGCCCACCCCAGCCAACATACTGAGATAAAATCTCCTGTTCCTCCGGTGTTGTGATACGGTTCTTACTTTCTATTTTCTCCAGTGTGCGTATGGCTTCCACATTTCTGCGGAATTTTTCCTTTGCAGTACCAATTCCTAAAGCATCATCCGTGATACGGAAATTGACAGCTCCGGTCTTATCAATCTGCGGTTCTGCCTGCTTCACGGGTACTTCGATATCCGGCTCTAATGGAGTATCTGACACTTCCTCCGGCTTTTGGACATCCTGTCCGGAAGTTTCCCTATTTTCTCCAGACAGCTCATTTTCTTTCTGGCTAAATTCTTTCCATACCCTATCTGAAACTGCCAAAAAATAAGGAGACTCATCTTCCATAATACTGAACTGAATCTCCTCCATATCCTCTATGCTCTTTGCCCCTGCTATTTTATCATGGTATTTAAAATACAAGGCTTCACGGCTGATAATATCCTCAAGACGCTCAAGTTCCGGCTCAGACATCCGTTCCCAAATATCATCCTTCTGCGTATGAATGGTAAAACCTTCCCCGTCATCGTGATGCTCTAAGGTATATTGCAAAGTGTCATGTTCCCCACGAATATCACATTCAAAATCATAAACCGTGGTTCTGGTTCCTGCAGAATACTCCCTGTTAATCAGAACCAGATTTTGCACATCCTCTGCCGTTAATGGTGGTTTCTCAACACCTTCAGGATAATCTTCACTTCCTTCAATCTGTGTAAACACCTCTGTTTCGTGATGGTCTATATCCCTTTTCGTCATCTCGTTGAGATAATCTTCCTCGACTTCTCCCCGCTGTGGCTGATAATCGTACTCAAAGGCAACACCATTTACCTCTGCATAAAAAAATTGATTATCTGTTACGGAATTTCCAAGCACATAGGTTTCTTCCTCAGTCCCCCATTCATCGACTTTGATGCACTCCTGTCCATCAATCGTGATTTTCTCAGCCGCCTGTGCTGCAAGCTCTTTCTCCTGCTCGATATACCGTCGTGTCTGGTTGATAAATCCATTTAATACAGCAGGGTGGGAATCCACAACCATATCCTCATTTTTCACCATGGCATAAGGCTCAATGGCTTTTGCCCACTCCTTATTCTCCGGAGAAAACCGTCCATCCTGTCTTTTGTGCATGACAGAATTGGCAAGCACATAGCTTACTCGTTCCGAGCCATATTCCTGAATGACTCCCTCCGCTGTATCCTTTGGCAGACGATACCCGTCAAACTTTTCAGCAATTGCCTTTTCAATGGCATTCTTACAGGCTACCTTGGTTTCATGCTCCATCTTTGCCTGTGCCTGCTCCAAAGCCTTCTGCTCCTGCTCCACTCTGTACTGTGCATAGGCTTCTTTTCCTTCCGGAGATAAATACTTATCTTCTTCAATGAGCTTTCGGATACGTTTCTCCACAACCTTCCAAGACAAAAGCACCTCTGCGTATGGTTTTCCGATATTTCCCTTTTGCAGTTTTATTCCTTTTGCATCGTGATCCTCATAGCTGTGGTCAGCTCCGGCAAGTGCATGAGTACTACCGCCTGTTCCATACTCATTCTTTAAGAAATTTGCTGCTTCTTTGCTGTCATGCCCTTCCTTAAAATAATCATAAATGCGGAAAGACCCATGTGAAAAACCGCTCCCCCTGCCAAGCCTATGGTCAATCTCCTCCTGCGTGATAAAATCCTCGTGCTTAATTTCCACATGTTCAGCAGCTGGAAATGTCAGCTTGTCTACCAGAAGATTGTCGAGTTCGGCACGAAGCTCCTCTTTGGGCATAACAGAACGGAAACGCAGGCTTTTTTCTCCGGTTTCAAGCTGATGCAGAGCATGATCCATGTGGGCAGCTATCCTCTCCACCTCTTCCGGTGTAGAAAGAAGTTCCACCAGTCTTGCATGGGCATCCGGGTAATTGCCTGCCTTTAGCTCCAGTTCTTCCGGCATTTCTCCCATACCGTCACGGAAAAAGAAAAATAAATGGTTTGCAATCCTGCCACGCTCTACCTCATCCACAAGATAAGCTTCATTTGCACCCATATAGGTGCCATTCTCTACCTGCCTGCGGATATTCTGCTCAATATCTTTCCATTCCATCGTAAGTATCGGATGCTCCGTTGCTGATGTACCGTATCCAACACGCATGCCACCTTCATCAAACCATACGGCTATCTCCTTTCCGTCAAACTCAAAACCTTTTCCGGTGGTTCCATACTCTTTTTTCAGAAAGACAGTCATTTCCTCCGGTGTCTTTCTCTGCTGGTACTTGGCATAAATACGCTTGCGGCTGTCATCCCTGCCTCCGCCGCTTCTTAAAATATCATCAATCTGTTGCTCCAGCAGTACAAAGCCTGTCGGCATAACACTTTTTTCTTCTGCCTGCTTCATGGCAATGTTGCCGACCTGCTCCGAAAACATGGTAAAAAGATCAAGCTGTTTGAACATCCCGTCTGTATCAATCTGCTCTGCCACTTCCCCCGGAAGTAAATAGACACCATCCTCGATATAAGAATTGACCCAGTATCTTGCATCTTCCCATGACAACCTGCTCTCTGCTTCACGGGTCAGATAATTGCCTTTCCACATGGTAAGCCCGTCCTCATCAGCTCGATACCCGGCTCTTACATCCCCAATATACAGCTCTGTAAATTCCTCCATCCGGAAAGAATTTTTCAGATACTCCGTCTGTAAAACCGCATCCTGCTCTGACTGGAAATATCCCGCAATCTCCGGTCTTTTATGGATAAGGTAATTATCAAAACATAAAATTCCTTTCTGAAGCTCCGTGAAATCTTCGGTTTTATCCGAAAAAGAACCGGATAATGAATTGCTGTCACTATCCGGCTCCTGCATGGTAATATTCGCTTGTTCCTCACTGCTTAAATGTAGATCAGTTCTGTCAGCACGATTTCCTCCGCTGAGTGTCTGATGTTGTTCATCTTCGCTACCCAGCGCATCTGATCGGCTGCTTTCAGTTCCTCGTTCACTCCCTCCGACTTCGCCATCTGTCCGGTCAGCATTTCCATTCTCTGCTCTGCCTGCTCCTGTACCTGCAGACAATGTGCTTTCAGTTCCCCTGTCAGTATCATTCCCTGATAAATCCCTCTCCTGTGCTGCTTCAGAAAGTTCTTCCTCATCAGTCCGTACTTGGTCAGTGCCTGTTCCGGCTCCTCGTTCGCTGTCAGGTTCGGAATCAGATAATCCCCGTTCTTTTCGTATGTCAGTTTCATTGGCAATGCCCTCCATTTCTGTATGATTTTCAGTTTCCTTTGGTTTTTCTATTGTCGTTTTACTTTCACGCTTTAAAGCATTATAGTCTGCTTCTGGTGCATTTGCAAGTCCTTTTTCAACATTTTCTTCATGGCTTCCAATATGCTCCCCAGCCACTTTTTCTCTTGCCTTATTTGAGGCATTCTGCCTTGCAATCTGGCGTTCGTATGCCCCTATTGTCCTTCCAATTTCCATAAGCAGGGGCTTACACATTTCCGTAGTTGCATTTCCAATGACAGCTAATGACTTTGTATTATTAAATTCGTGGATATATTCAAAATTCATGTCATCTTTCCACAAATCCATATCGGCACCGCATCGGGATAGCAGGGTAAAGGAAATACTGGAAGCCAGCGTTTCCCTCAACCTGATTCCGAGATTCAGTTCATCCAGATCATCAAGGAAACTGCCCTCTTTCACATAGTTCAGCTCCGGTAAAAGTTCCTCATAATAATCCTGGGCAATCCTGTCAGCTATCTCCATAATCCTCTCTTCAAAAGGCATATTTACATCGGTTCCACCATAAGTCTTTTCAAGCTGTGCAAGCACAGGAGCCTTATGTTCCTCCTTAAGTTCCCACAGATTTGGGTCACGCCCGATTCTTCTTGCCTTATGCACATCTGATACATCAAAGACATATTTTAATCTCGGACGTTCGCTGTCCGTATCAATCAGGGCAATTCCTTTCGCTCCACGGTTGACCCAGCAATTCATCTTTTCATTCCACGTTTCCAGCGAAGCACAGGCTGTAGCATCCGGTCTTTGGGCGTATATTAACATCTGCTCGTTAAAGGGATATTTATACAGTCTTGCAGCCGTGGTCAGAAATCTGGTCCATTCATTTTCGTTTTTAACAATATCTCCTGCTGTCATTTCTGCCAGTGCAGATATATAATGATATTTTCCTGCCATAGATACTCCTTTCGATTCAATTTCTCCTAATAACAGAAAAGCAGCCCAAAGTGGCTGCCTTCCTGTGTATTATGTATGAAGTGGCTAAATCACCGCTTCTTTCTTTTTATCTGCTGTCGGTTGTTTCCTGTCAGCATCCATCTTCATCACATCATTTTTCTTTTCTGTAAGTCTCTCTTTTAGTGAAGGACGTTCTTTTTTCTCATCACGCTTTTCCTCTTTCTGTTTTGCACGTTCCTCTGCACGGTCACTGCGAAACAGCTCATGTTCTTTTGCATCATATTCATACACATGATCTGAAAGTCGTTCCTCTGGTGCTACCTGTGTCTGGTTCACTTCCTGCACCATCTGTTCAAGGTCTCTTAACTCCATTCCGGCATCTTTCGGGATAATCAGCGTTTCATGCACAGATGAGGGCAGTACATAGAAGTCTCCAACCTTGTCTGCAATTTCCTGTCTGGTATCATCATTTAATATAGTGGCAGCTCCATTTACCTTCGTGTCATTTGTCAGGACAAACATTGTATCAGGAACATCCGGTATCATCTGGGATGCCATTTCTCTTGCCTCTGATATATCCATATCATTATCCCTGGCAATGTCCCCAGCCATCATTTCTATAATGGTCTCGCTCATTCCCTTGAAGCTGTATGGTTGCAAAACATCCATGTTCAAAAGAGCCTGTTCGTGCAACTTCTCAAGGGTAATCCCATATCTGTCCATCAGATTATCTGTAATCGTTATGGTTGCAGTACCTTCCGCATTTTTGTCCATTAAAATCTGATACACAACCGCCAGATCTTCCACCTTGGTGTATGGTTTATCCTCAAGGAACTGCCTGTTGGCTTCCTCATTGATGAGCTTGCACACAATCTTGTCTTTTACGTTATCAAAATCAGTAACCGCAGATACATCCATATCATGGTCAATATAATGTGCCTGATATGTGGCTGCAATCTGCCCAAGCACATCATCCATCTCAGCTCCATCCTGTATCTGCTCAAAATACGGATTCAGATATACGGTTGGAGAAATATTGCTTTCTTCCGTCCGGATTGTCAGACCATCCAAAACACAATCATTATTCTTTACTACCTGATGAACAGAAACCGTTGCATCTGCAAATTTCTCCGGTAAAAAGTCCTGTATCTGCTCTTTTACCTGTTCTACAAAATCCTTATATTCCATTACTTTCTCTCTCCCTTCCCGGTATTCTTCTGTGATTTGTCTGCAAGCTTTGATGCTTTCGTTCCATACAACTGATAACGCTTCATCATGCTCTGCTTGCTTGCTTCCGCAATTTCTTTTTCTAACTGTTTCATTCCTGGTTTCCTCCTTACTCTGCATGTGTTCCAAAAGAAAAAGATGTATTATCCTGTTTCTTTGTACTGAATTTTGCTTTTACATCTGCTACCTTATTTTCTAAAGCACCAAACATAGCCTCTACCTGCTCCGCTGTATATTCATAGGCGGACCTGTTGGCAAGGTGTTCCAATCTTCCAATCGCATCAATCGCTTTGTTCATGCGGTATTCTCCAAGACGGATGAACTTCTCCGCTTTGGTTTCATTATTCTTTGCCGCAGGCTCCTCATCCTGTGTTCCGGCTCCGTTTACAGTTACATTTTCATTTACTTCATTCATGTTCGTATCCTCCATTTTCTGTGCTGTTACTTACTTCTTTTTGCAAACTCCAGCTTGACCTTATACTGTGAGCCTTTGATTTCCTTGCCATCTTTGGTATAGGAATAATCCTCAATTCCTTCTGGAATCAGGTAAGCATCGTAAGTGCCTTTCTTTCCCTTTAAACCCTTGACGAAAGTCTTTTTCCCCTCCAGCATACTCTTAATCTGCGTATCGGAAAGTACAGTCCCCATAGCCTTGCCGACATTCATACCACACTTACTTTTGCAGTAAGCTCCATATTTTCCCTTTACCACATCCCCGCCACATTTCGGGCATTTTCCAAGGGCTTCCTGTGCGCTCTGATTTCCTCCAAACATGGATTTCTGTTCGTCACTAATGCTGTGATAAGTCTGCACAAGGTTCTTTACCATATCCGCAATTCCATCCATAAATTCCTGCATGGAATACTCGCCCTTTGCTACAAGGGTAAGGGCATTTTCCCAATCAGCGGTAAGTTTTGGGGACTTCACCACATCGGGAAGCACCGTAATCAGCTTCATTCCGTCCTCTGTGGGGATCATCTGCTTTTTCTCACGCTTCACAAAACCATCCTTGACTAACTTCTCGATAATGTCCGCTCTGGTGGCAGGTGTGCCGAGTCCTTTACGCTCCACATCATCTCCCATATCTTCACTTCCGGCTCGCTCCATTGCAGATAAAAGAGAATCTTCCGTAAAGTGCTTCGGCGGTGTGGTGTAATGCTCGCTAATTTTCGTCTGTACCCCGTCAAAGGTCTGCCCCTCGGAAAGCTCTGGAAGCTTCTTATCCTCCTGCTCTTTCTCTTCCGTGGTCTTAAAAGAACGCTTAAAGGCATCTTCAAAATCTTTCCACCCGTTTTTTAAGACCGACTTGCCGGAAGTTGTAAAGGTGTAACCGCCACAGGAAAGATCTGCCTTGACCGTTTCATACAGATGTTTCTCCCCTGTAGCACACAGCAACCTGTTGGCCACAAGGGATAAAATCTTTCGCTCCGTTTCCGGCAGAGCTGCAAGGTCAGCTTTTGCAATCTCCATGGTAGGGATAATCGCATGGTGGTCTGTGACCTTTTTGCTGTTTAACACACGCTTAATATCCGGATTGAACATCCTATTTTCCTCAAACAATATGGAACCAAAAATTGCTTCAATCACATTTCCGGCTGTCTGCTCCATATCATCAGACAAATACTGACTGTCCGTTCTCGGATAGGTACACAGCTTCTTTTCATAAAGACTCTGGGTGTACTCCAAAGTCTGTTTTGCAGTAAACCCGAATAAGCGGTTGGCATCCCTCTGAAGCGTGGTAAGGTCATAGAGCTTCGGCGGTGCCACCGTCTTTTCTTCCTTTGTCACAGACGTAACAAGAGCCTGTCCGTTCAGACAAGCTCCTGCAACATTTTCTGCTTCTGTTTTACTGTCAATCCTCTCTGTGACCGCATCCACGCCGCCGCAAAGGATATGAGCCATAAAATACTGCTCTTTCTTGAAATTCATAATCTTTGCTTCACGTTCCACAAGCATTGCAAGGGTAGGTGTCTGTACCCTGCCCACCTTTAGCACCTTGCCGCCATATAAAACGGTAAAAAGCCTTGTACCGTTGATACCCACAAGCCAGTCCGCTTCCTGTCTGCAAAGTGCGGAATGGTATAAATGATCATAGTCACTTCCCGGCTTTAAGTTCTCAAAGCCTTCCCTTATGGCACTTTCCTCCATAGATGAAATCCATAAGCGTTTCATCGGTTTACTGCATCCCGCCTGTTCATACACCAGACGGAAGATAAGCTCTCCTTCCCGTCCTGCATCCGTGGCACATACCACGCTGTCTACTCTTGTATCATGCATCAGCTCCTTTAATACCCTGTACTGAGCAACCGTGTCTTTCTTGACCTCATGCTTCCAATTCTCCGGTATCATAGGCAGGCTGTCGTATGTCCACTTTTTCCATGCATCAGAATAGGCATCCGGCTGTGCCAACTCAACCAGATGCCCTACGCACCATGAAACAATAGAACCGTTTCCCTCCATGTATCCGTCTTTTCTTTCATCTGCACCAAGCACCTTGGCAATTGACTGTGCCACACTTGGCTTTTCCGCTATCACTAACTGCATTATTCTTCCTCCTGTTCCTCAAAGAAATCATCATCCGAACTTCCCTCTGATTCCTCATCTTCGTTCTCATATTCTTCGTTATCTTCCTCGTCCTCATCTTCGTCCTCGATGAAGTCCTCTTTCTTTTTGCGTACTACCTTGAAATAATACGCACCTCCGATTACTGCCACTGCAAGACCTCCCATCAGGATATAGGAAATCATAGGATTTGCCTGCTCTTTAACCTCTGTTTCTTCCGATTCCTCAGTGCTTTCTGTATCTTCTTCTGTTCCCTCTGTATCTTCCGCAGCTTCCTCCTGCTTATTTTCCTGTTCTGCATTATTATTCGGCAATGTACTTTCAGAAGTCGGGATTGCAGACTCTAATGCGGCAGAGTTTTTCGGTAAGGTCTCGCTGTTATCAGATGTGGTATTCAGCAAGTCATTTTCCGTAATCTCTGTCAGGAAATAGGCCATTTCTTCCTCACCATCCCTGTCGATAATCAGATAAAACACCTTGTCCGATGCCGTCTGAATGGTATAAAATTCCTTGCCCTGCCCGGACTGCTTACTCTCCTTATCCTCATTCTCTCCTTTCTCCGAAGCATCCGCTTCCGCCATTGCCTGCTTTTTCTGCTCCGCAGGACTTGTCTGTGAAGTGGTATTTCCATCACTGTCTGTCTTTGTATGCTCTGTTACGGTTCCCGTGGCACTTCCCGGCTTAGTAGCTTCTGCATTGACCGGAAGCTGTTCTGCCGGATTTTCATCACTCTCATCTGCCGGGTCTTTGTAGTATGGATTTTTCGTCTTGTAGACCTCCGACATATTTCCGGCATTGTCCATTGCAGAAATGGTAAAATACTCATACCCCGCATCAAATTGCTGCAGGCGGATATTCAAAGTTCCGTTTGTAAGGTCTGTAAATTCATATCCGTTGACATAGACTGCTTTCGCTCCGGAATCCGTATCATGTACCTGTACACTCAAAAGTCCGTCACTGACCGCAGCATTAAGCGTAGGCTTTGTGGTGTCAAAACATTTGATTGCACGGCTTCTCTCATAGGTATGATCCTTCTGGTCAGTGACCTGCACATACACCGTACAGTTTTCAGAAACCTCCAGCTTTCTGTCCTCTGTCACATCCGTCCAGCTTCCATTCTGTCCTACCTTCGCCTGAATCTTGGCAATTTCAAAATTTCCTGTGTGTGCCACATCCTCAACCGTAAATGTCACGGTTGCTTTGTCATTATGCCACCCATCCGGCTGATTGATCTGGATTGTGACATTCGGCTTTTTATATGCACAGAGCTTATAATCTTTCACGCATACTTCGCAATTATGGTCGTATTCATACGCACCACATTTATCCTCACAGGTACACTCCGGTTCTTTTACATCACCACCGGATACCGTATGCTCTTCCGTGCTGTTTTCTTCAGAACCGCTTTCTGTTTCCTGCTCTGTATCATTCTCGGTTCTGTTTTCCTCAGAACTACTTTCCGGCTCTGTATCCTCCGCATGAACACTCACTGCATAATTCCCGTTCATGGCAAATCCCAAAGCGGGCATACAGAATAAAACCGCTGATAAAACAAGCGATAACACTGCCTTAGATGATAGTTTCATTTTTTTCATGGCTTACTGCCTCCTTTTCTGATTGTTGTGTCTGTTCTTCCTGTTCCTTTTTCTTTAACAGATGCAGAATTTCTTCCTCACTGACTTTGTTCAGTAAAATCAGCCGTTCCAGAGAGATTTTATTTTTCTCAATGAACTTCATCTTCTCCGCATCCTCTGCCATCTGTAACTGCTCCTCTAAGTCCTTCTGCCTTGCCTGCAATCCTGCAAGCTGCTCCCGGACTTTCAGAAGCTCTTTTTCAATTCTTTCCTTTGTCATTTATCCTCACTTCCTGCTTTTAATTTAATCTTCCAAAACTGTAGAAATGGCTCTGCCAGTATGGTGTATTGATAGAAGCATATTTGATTGGGTCACCGCAGTGTATCATCACACCGTTTCCGCAATAGATACCCACATGGCTGACAGGTCCCGGCGAATTGTAAGTACCTGTAAAAAATATAATGTCCCCAGCCTTGGCATCTGCCGCTGACACCGGAGTACACTGGTCATATATGCCCTGTGCCGTGGTTCTTGACAGGTTATGTACGCCGCTGTTGGTAAATACCCAGCATACAAAGCCGGAACAGTCAAAACTTGTGGACGGAGAAGAACCGCCCCAAACATACGGATAGCCAAGATATCTTGCTGCTTCCTCCATTAGTGCCTGTACTGTTGCATCATCATAGGAATCAGGTGGTATGACATTTCCCGGCGAACCGCCACCGCCCGGACTTTCTCCATAAAGAGTTCCCTCACCCACATCAAAGTAAAATAACGGGTTATAATACTCCCCGTTATACAAACACTCGATATGAAGGTGGCTTCCGGTACTGCTTCCCGTATTTCCCGTTGTTCCTATGGTTGTTCCGTGTGTAACAGTCTGTCCGGCACTGACACTTAATGTATCCATGTGTGCATACTTGGTGCAGTAACCATTGCTGTCCTCTATCACAACATAATTACCATAAGAAGCATCATAGGTTGCTGTTGTAACCGTTCCATCCATCGCTGCCAGCACGGTTGTCCCTGTGGGCACCGCTATATCCACACCACGGTGAAACTGTTCCTGCCCTGTGACCGGATTGATACGGTAGCCGTAATAACTCGACACATAGCTATACCAATACAGATTGAGCGGTGTATAAAACTGCTGTGTCAGTCCATGGGTTTCATTGTAAAGAGCATAGATTTCTTTCTGCTCCTCATTCATGTGTCCGGCTACCACCACACCTAGGTCGGTGGCTGTCAGTGTTACTTCAAGTATGGTTACAGTGTATTCTTCCTCCGTCTCCTCACCCGTTTCCGGATCTGTTACAGTCCTTGTCCTTGTTTCCGTCGTAGGATTTAAGGTCAGCTCATACATTTCTTCAAAAAGGCTTTCTATCTCACTTTGCACTTCACTTGCCGTAAATTCCGTATGTACTGCCGACAGGTAACTGATTAAAACAAACGGGTCATGCCCTATGGCATCCAGATTGTAGCGGTATTCGTCATAATCCAGATAGTCCGTTTCTATGTTATTGATTTCTTTCTGCAATTCCATTTCCAGCTCGGAAAACGCCAGGTCCGCAGCATCAATCTCCGCCGGAACACTCATATAGCTTCCTGCCAGTGTGGTACTCATACCATCTGAGAACATCGCCCCACAGGACGATATGGCTGTCATGATCATAATCAGAATCAGTGCAAAGATACCGATTGTTACCAGAAGCGAAACATTCCTGCTGGCTATCTCCTGCATTTTCTTGGCAACCTTGGTAACAAAACTGGCTGATTTTGCAGCCGCTTCCTTTGTATTCTTTGCTGCCTGTCCTGCCCGCCTTGCCTTTGCATACTCCCGCTTGATCCGCTGTTTCTGCAATCGTTTCTGCATCTGCTTTTTCAGGGTCTTTTCCTGCATATCCGGATTTTCTTCCAAAAACTTCTGATACCGGAAATTGACCTCTTTCTTAAACTGCTTTTTCTCCAGCTTTGCGACTTTCTCTTTCTTCCTTTGCAATCCGCTTTTATGGTTGCGTTTCACAAAATGATAGACATCCTCTGCTGTCTGCTCCGTCTTATGTGCTCCTTCCACGGCAGAATTTTCTTTCTCCACTTCGGCAACCTTGCCATGGGTAAAATTGGAATATTCTGCACCTACCCTGCCTGCAACCACTTTTACCGGACTATCCGGTTTGAATTGCTTTTCTTTTTCCACAGCAGTCAGCACATACTTTGCTTTTCCTGTCTTTTCATCAAAGACACGCTCAAAGGAATACTCCTTTTTCTTAGGTATCTTCTTTCTTGCAGCTTCGGTCTTTTTCCCGGCTTTCTCTGCCTTATTTTGCAGTCTGTCTAATTTTTTGCTTCCATGAAACTCCGGTTCCATCCCTTCCGTAAAGGTTTTGTCCTTCGTCTGGAAATCACGTTCAAAATCAGATTGTTTTGTACGTTCCCTGTTCTGATACTCCCGTCTGTGGTATTTTCCTTTTTTCTCGGATTGGTGGTAGGTATCCCTGCGGTGGTAATCATCCTTTTGCTGATGTTCCTCCTGCTCCCTGTCACCATCCTCCGTAAAAGTATTGTTTTCCTGCGAAAAATCGCTTTTCCTCTTACTGTCCGCATCCGTATTCTCAGACTTCAAATTCTTCTGCTCTGCGGAAGGATTTTCACTGTGTCCAAAAGTGTCCTGCTTCTGATACTGCTTTTTATTTCTGCGTTTTGTTGACAGCCCTGACTTCTGGACATTCTGTCCAAAGGTGTTATCCGCATCTCTTGGCTGATGTTTTTTTGATTTATCTTTTTTCTTTTCTGCCACTAATCAACATCCTCCTGTTTCACACTTTCTTCTGGTTTGGTATTCATAATCGCATAGGTCTTTGTGTCTGTCGGATATTTATCCACAAACGGAATGACCACGTTATCAAACAGAATCAGACCGGAGCCCGGCTCTGAATTGGTCACATGGGAAAGCTGCTTTTCCGAAAGCCCCAGCTTATCTGCAAGTATCGCCTGATCCTTTGCATTCTGGTTCAAGAGATAAACAAAATCGGAGTTACCAAGAATACCCTCGATTTCCTCCGACTTTAAAAAATCACCCACATTCTGTGTCAGACCTGTCGGAATACCGCCCCATTTTCTGAAACGCTTCCAGATTTCCACCGAATAAATGGCAGTCTGCCTCTCCTTTAGAAGAAGGTGGAACTCATCACAGTAATAACGGGTAGCGATTTTTCTCTCCCTGTTCTGCGACACCCTGTTCCATACGGCATCCTGTACGATGAGCATACCCAGCTCTTTCAACTGATTTCCCAAATCCCTGATATCAAAGCACATGATACGGTTCTTACTGTCCACGTTAGTGCGATGATTAAAATAATTCTGCGAACCATGCACATACAACACAAGGGAATTGGCAATACGCTCTGCTTTCGCATTCTTATGATCTAAAAGGGCATTATACAAATCCTCAAGGATAGGCATATTCTCCGGTACCGGATTTTCAAAATAGGCATCATAGATATGACGGATACATTCATCAATGATACCCTTCTCATCATTCTCCAGACCGTCCTTCCCTCCGGCAATCAAATCACACAGGGTAATGATAAAATCACTCTTTAGTTTCAGAGCTTCCTTATCTCCCTTATGGCTTAACTGAATATCCATCGGATTCAGATAATCTTTGGAATTGGTTGCCAGCTTTACCACCTGCCCATGCAAAGCTCCCACAAGGGCAAAATACTCGCCCTCCGGGTCACAGATAATCACATCATCCCTTGTCATAAGAAAGCAGGATAAAATCTCCCTCTTTGCACTAAAGGACTTACCACTGCCCGGTGTTCCTAAAATTACTCCGTTTGGTGTACGAAGCCGCTTTCTGTCTGCCATGATCATGTTGTTTGACAGGGCATTTAAACCATAGTAGATTGCCGGTGCAGGCATAAATAATTCCTGCGTACAGAACGGCACAAGAATAGCGGTACTCTTTGTGGTAAGCACACGCTCAATTCCCGTATCATTGCATCCAATCGGTGCGGAAGCCATAAGCC
>ULQX01067726.1_pt1 | contig 19033 bp, 20 predicted proteins | sample 1954941 | NCBI WGS metagenome assembly ULQX01 (sample SAMEA4835667, study PRJEB28245) | human gut metagenome | biome: gut microbiome; material: fecal sample | place: Denmark | collected 2008
GTTTTTGTCTCGGAGGGGGAGGCTGTACAGGAAGGAGACAAAATAGCGGCCCTCCGCCGGGAGGATGTGGAACAGAAGCTGCGGAGCCTTCAGGCAGAACTTGCGCAGAAACAGACGGAATATGCCCGGCTTACCAAACCAGTGGCGGCGGACAGCTATGATCTGGAAAAAGCCCAGCAGGCCCTGCAGGCCGCCTACCAGGCAGCGGAGAACAGCGCGGCAGCCTGGGCGGAGAAAGAAGCGAACGCCGGCAGCGAGCGGGATGCCCTGCAGCGCGAACTGAACGAACGGCAGGAAAAGGCCGCCCAATATGCCCGCGAGATCGCAGAGAAGCAGGCACAGCGGGAGTTGCTGCAGCAGGAAGAATCGCCGGACGAGGAAATCATCAGCCGGATCGAAGCGGAGCTGACGCAGCTTACGGCAGAGGAAACGCAAAACCGGGAGGCACTGGCCGAAGCGGAAGCCCGGCTCAACGAGGCGGACGCAGCGCTGGAAAGCGTCCAAAGCCAACGGGAAGAAGCGGCTCGCACGGCTGCGCAGGCCGCCGAACAGGCGGAGCAGGCCCGAAACGACGCCCGGCACGCCTACGAGAAAAGCGTGGAAGCCGCCAGTGAAACAGCCGCCGCCAATGCGGCCAGTGCCACGGTTCTGGCGGAACAGATCCGGGAAATGGAAAGTAGCGTGGAGACGCTGAAAAAATTGGACGAGCAGGAGGGCGTCTTCTGTGCGCCGCAGACGGGTACCGTGGAATCTCTGCAGCTTATGCAGGGGCAGACCAGCGGCCAGGTGGGCGGGAGCATTTCCGACCCCGAAAGAGGGTATCAGATCCGATTTGCGCTGGAGGCCGAGGACGCGGTGCAGGATACCGCCGGCGTTACGGTGACGGTCATGCAGGGAGCAAAGTCCGAAAGCGTGAAAATCAATTCGTCCGTTTCTCAGCAGGATGGAGGCGTGGTGCTTTCCGCTGCGCTGACCGGGTCGGATTGGCAGGTGGGAAAAGCGGAACTCACAATCCGGCTTTCCGAGACGGAATATGACTGCTGCCTGCCGGTCAGCGCCCTTCACAGTGATAACGGCGGGGATTTCGTCTATTCGGTGGAGGAGCGCAACACTATTTTGGGGCTGCAAAACATCGTGCGCAAGGTTTATGTGGAGGTCGTGGAGCGCAACAACGAGCTGGCGGCCCTGCGGAATTATACGACCGGTGCGCCGGTGGTGGCCGCTACAACGAAGAGCTTGCAGGAGGGCGCACGTGTGCGTACAGCGGGATGAAGATTCGAAAGGCGGTGCTGCTTTTGGCATGCGCGGTTTCCTGGGGGATCGCTGTTTGGTTTGCGGGGAGGCTGTGGGCAGCCTATCCGCTGGTTTCGGTGCGCTCCGACGTGCCGGTCACGGGGCGGCAGCTGGAAGCGCTGCGGTCTGCTTTGCGGCAGGAGGATGGGGCGAGCGCGCTTGTTCCCGCTTTTTGGAGCCAGGCAGAGGGATCGGCGGAAAGCCGCTGGGAAACCTGCGGGATCACTGCCATTCTATATTGCGGCGAGTATGACGCGGTGTATCCTGCCGTGCTTCTGGAGGGGCGGTTCCCCGCTGCGCAGGAGAATGGCAAATGCGCGGTCTCAACCGCTGCCGCGTGGCAGCTCTGGGGCAGCGAGGACGTGCTGGGGCAGGAATTGGAGATAGAAGGAGACATCTACCGCGTGTGCGGGCTCTTTCGCAGCAGCGCCAGCCTGGCCCTGTGCGGGGAAAGCCTTGACCATGGCTTTTCCAACATCGAGTTTTGGGGCGGCTACGCTGCGCCGCCGGTGGAGACGGTGCAGCAGCTTTTGCGTGCGGCGGGGATCGCACAGCAGGTGACCCTCTATTTCCCTTTCCCCTGGATGGCCGCCCTGACGGCCTATGCCCTCTGCCCGGCGGGGCTGGTGCTGCTGGCCGCCGCCCGCACCCTGGGCGGCCGGGTGCGCAGGGGGTGCCCAAAGGAAACGTGCTGGTTTGTTTTGGGCGGCGCTTTTCTGCTTGCGCTCGTCCTGCCCGCCCTGCTACGGTTGCTCCCGCCCTGGATCACCCCCGCCCGGTGGAGCGACTTTTCCTACTGGGGCGGCTTGCTGCCCGCAGTGGGCAAAGCCATAGAAACCGGCTTTTCCCTGAACCCCTGTGCCAAGGATGTCCTCGCCAAATGGAACACGCTGGGGCTTCTCATTGCCGCAACGCTCGCCAATGCTGCGGCCGGAAAGCTGATGCTCAGCAGGCAGCAAAAAAACTCCACAAATTTATGAAACCAATCCACCTTATCTTACGGATAATATTTGTAAGATAAGGTGGATTTTTATGATAATCGCAGTTTGTGACCCGAAAGGGATTGCTATCGAAGCGATAAAGACGATATTGTACCATGATAAAGGACTTTCAGACCGTATCAGTCGTATTTATGAGTTTTGGAATATGGAACAGTTGCTGGATGCCAGCAGAGATAGTTCTTTCGACTGCATTGTTTTTCCCAATTACTGCAATTCCCACAATAGTGTAGTGTGCAGTTTATCCTGCGGATATAATCGGTTCCCGCTTGTTGAACATAATCCGAGGTACACTCTCATTGTACGGGATATTCTCTATTGGGAAACGGCACGTTCCCTTTGGACGCAGTACTTGAAGGCAATTCCTGGCAAGGAGGAAAAAGTAAAGAGAGCCATCAGAGGGATACTGGCGGACTACGAAAAGGAAGAACGTGACATCATCTATTTGGAAAGCAAAACCATTGTGTCCTTGTCCATTTGGATGGCATACGCCAAACGCCGGAAGGCTCTCCGTCGTTCTATGCTACATTGGACGAAGCGGAACATGAATTTGCTTCATCTGCATTCTTACGAATCCATAAAAGTTACCTTATAAACGGCGATCATATTCTACAAATGTCTAATTACAAGGTCCTTCTGGATACAGGAATGACATTGAAAGGATCAAGGAAATATTTCAGCAAGGCAAAATTGGAATTTTACCGAGGCCGTTAACTATATGGCAAAGCATAAGTATTCGAACTTCAAGAGGCTATTCATCAAATGATTCAAGCAGAAGCTTCCACACACGGTGAATTCGACTTTTCACGGTGGCTTCACTGGTTTTTGTCATTTCTGAAATTTCTTTAATTGAATAGCCTTTAACGCGAAGCGTAAGCGCTTGCCGATATATAATTGGCATTGAAGAAAGAATTGAAACGTAAAGTTAAACTCGACCGTGCCAACAAAAGCATCCTGCTCCGGGCGCTGGGCGATGTCTACTACGGCCAGCGCGCCCGCGGCGGCAGTGCCGAAGAAACGGGACGGCTCATCCTGCGGGTGAACAATCTGCCCGCAGGCGGCAAGCTGACGATGTCGGCGGCAGAGTATCGGCTGGCAAAAGCAGCCCTCAACCAACTGCGCACCCAGCGCTTGGCTGAGGGCGGCTATACCGATGCCGTGGATGACGCGCTGACCCGGTTGCTGCACGCGCACACCCCGCTGCTGCTCTGGTGAAGAAGATGCAGAACGGGCAAGAGAATGGAAAATGTAAATATCGGACAAACAGGAACGAAAAAAAGTGAAAAAGAAATAAAAATACTTATGAAAAAGTACAAGATGCCAGATTCGATTTGTGATAACCCAAAGCAGCAAATTGGATATTGGTTTGAGAATGGCGTGCAGTTATCGGGGGGACAATGGCAACGGCTTGCAATTTGCAGAACAATGGCAAGAGATAATGAAATCCTCTTGCTAGATGAACCAAATGCGGCGTTAGATGCAATCACATTTAGAATGTTGTACAATGAAATTAATGCTCAAGCAAACAGAAAAGTATGTGTGATGTTATTACAACATTTTGTGAACTTCATTGGAGGAAACGAAGAAATTTGTGTATTTGACGATGGAAAGTTGATTTCTCGCGGAAAACATGATAGACTATATGATACATGTAGAATCTATAAGGAACTATATGATGCCCAGCAGTAAGGATAAACAAATTTAAAGAAAGCTATGATAAATTAAAACGATTGGAGAGGCAACCGATTATGAAAAGCAGAAGAAAGCATGGCTTCCAGTTTATGACTATACTATATTTTATGATAGTATTTAGTATGTGTGTATCTCGTTTTAACGTGATTATGACAATTATGGGTGGTCAACTAACACGGGTGGAAGAAATTAATCTACTGCCGTTCCATAGTGTTAGAGAGAACTTGCAATATGGTCGCAATCCTATTTCATGGGATATGCTTTATAATATGGTAATGTTTGTACCGTTTGGAATAATTTACTGCTATTACCAGAAGCATTTTCGCGTATATAAGGCAGTTGGAATGTCATGCCTGACAACATTCTTCATAGAAAGTGCGCAGTTCATTCTAAAAACCGGTGTCGTAGATATAGATGATTTTATTGTAAACACATTGGGAAGTTTGATGGGAATTATGGCGTATGCTATTCTACAACAGATATCCTTCAAAAATCAAAAGTTTGAGATTCACGAATTGATTGATATAAGTGCGACAATGCTTCCACCGATGTTTATTGCCTTCGTTGCGGAAATGTTTCTGGGAGATGGTTCACTAAAATTGTTGCCAGTTCACGGAATAGTGTTACTGTGCTATGGAATTTTTGTCTACGTATTTTTAATAGGGGATTTTACTCGTAAAGCAAAAGTTTATTATCTGGCATGTTATGTGGGAATCTTTTGTCTGAGTCGGGTGTTACTGTAGAAACAACAGAGAAATAGAATTTTGACCAAACCATAAAACCACGAACTAGAAAAATAAAGTACATTGTATAGAAAGCCATAAAACGCACAAATGCCCATCGGTTCAAAAGCCGATGGGCATTTGCGCGTTTTATGAGAAAAAATGAGCACCTAGAGCGAGGGAGTATTCTTATCATCGTTACTGTCACGCATCTTTTCAAGAATATTTTTAAGTAGTGGCGGAATAGGAGCACCCATCTTTTCGGCATTTTCAAGGATACTGCCTAATTCGGATACAATATACCAAAACAAAGCAATTGGTGTGAGCAGCATATCATAACTAAAAGGAAGCGTAAGTCCGGAAATATGATTTAATGTCAATCCAAGCAGGATATCTGTCAACACACTGACAAAAATCATTATAATGCTTCCACCTTTATGCCACAATCCCTGCCTTGCTTTGTGGGAACTCCAAACACCATTTTTTATAGCAAGAACGGTACCTGTTACCCAATCCAGCATCATGCAGACGGCATAGAGAACAACAAGCCAACCAAGCCATCCATGCAATGCGGCCCATAGGCCGATTGCGCCGATGCCAGCGGCCTTTTCAACGGAATCTGTTTGCATATCCTTCGGATTCTCCTTTTATAAGATTTATTATCAAAAGAGAGCAAATTCCGCAAAATGTAAACTCAATTTACATTTTGCAGGATTTGCTCTCTTTACTTTTTGAGCGGCCGCTCAAAAAGCAAAAAAGGAGAATCACAAATGGCATACGAATTTAACCACTACTATGAACTGCAGAATGTGGCAACAGGTAAGTATGTGAATGTTCTGGGCAATCACGAGGATGGCACCGTAAAAAACGGTGAAACAGTTAACCTTTTCAACCGTACGAACAATCCTGATCAGCGTTGGGCGTTGGAAAATTTCGGCGGCAATGGCAATGTCCGAATGGTTTTGCAGCGGGGCGAAGGCTGGTACGCGTTGAACTATAATACGCGAAACACCAATTGCATCGTTTGGCACCTGAATACCGCGGATGATACTGATACGGTTATTACTACCGTCGAGGTAGAAAATCGCCCCAATACTTATTATCTTATGCTGCGGGACCGCAGCATTTACCTGACGGCTGTTGGCACTGCCCTAAAATGGAGTGCCTATACGGGCGAAGAAGAACAGATGTTCACCATTTTGGAACCTGGCACCGGCAGTGATGGCAGTGATAGCGGAGAAGTCTCTAATGTTCCCGATTCGAAGCTGGTAACCAAATTTATTCCGGCTTACGAAGGAAATTACACGAAAGACCGCAAAGCACAGGGTGGGGCAATTTCTGAAATCACGATTCACCATTGCGCAAGCATTTTGACCATTGACGCTCTGGGCGCACTTTGGCAGCGCGAAGGTCGAAAAGGATCTTCCCACTACGGCGTTTCGGAAACGAATATCGGACAGTATGTCCATGAAAGTGATGTGGCATGGACGAACGGCAACTGGGAGGCAAACTGCCGCGCAGTAACAATTGAGATATCTAATGGTGGTGGCGCGCCAGAGTGGCCTGTTTCGGATACGACGTTCCAAACGCTGGTTACACTGGTGGCGGATATCGCCCGCCGTAATGGCCTTGGAAAATTGGTTAAGGGTAAAAATCTGACTTGGCACAGTATGTACGCTGCGACGGCATGCCCTGGTCCTTATCTTTCCGGAAAGCTGCAGGAACTGGTAGATAAAGCAAACACGATAAATGGTTTCTGATTTTTTGATTTTAGGGTTTACAAAATTGGTGCAGTAATCTCTTTACTTAGTGAACGTTCACAAAAGCACCTGACGAGGTGCAAGGACAAAATTCAATGAAGGAGTGAAAAAATAATGGCTTACACTTTTGAGCAATCTTACTATTTTCGTCCGTATCGCGGCAACAGCAGTTTTTGGCTGAACCGCTATGGCAATGGCAGCATCGCATCTCACCAGAAGGCTACGCTGTATACGGCAGCAGGTTCTGCTGATCAGCGCCTTAAAGTTCACAAGGTTAGCGGTGGTTGCCAGCTGCTTTCTGACCTCAACAATGCGTATGGTCTGAACATTTACGGAACCAAAGCAGGGAGTGTTTGTGACTTCTATCCGGTCTCTGGCAACTTTAACGATGCTTTGATTGACCTTTTGACCGTTGACGCAGCTAATAATCTGTACCGCATCAAGATGATCAACCACAACCTGTACCTGACTCCGGCATCCAATTCGAGCGGTGCTGCTCTGACATGGGAAAATGCGTCCAATGCAGACAATCAGATTTGGCAGCTTTGCGCGTCCCAGTCCAGCGGTGGCGGCAGTACGGGTGGCAGTACCACCATTACGATGCCCGTAAATGCAAACCAGAATTATTCCGGAAATAGTTCTTGGATTATCAATTATGGCTGTGCGGTTTGCTGTGGTGTGGACTTGGCATCGTGGAAGAAAAATAAGAGTTACACCATTTCTGATTTTGCAAACTACTATGATGAGACCAATGGCTACTACTGGACTGGTCCGGATAACTTCTCTTGCAGCGATGCCATTTCTCTGGCAAGCCTGAATGAGGCACAGACGATTGAGAAGATTCGCTCTTATGTCAAGAATCATATTCCGGTTGCCTGTCATGCAGTTGGCTCTGGTAATCGTCAGCACTGGTTCGTTGCATATGAACTGACTGGTGAAAGTGGCGGCACTTGGGCAACTGCAGGCATTAAGGTCCTTGATCCGTACAATAGCAATTCTGGCTCTACGGAGGGCCGTCGGGTCACTATTCTTGAAGCTATGCAGACTAGCCATGTGACGCTGGGCGTAGATCGTATCCGTATTCCTAACTAAAGCCTAAATACAAATAGGTAGAAAACTCCCCGCTTGTAGGTGGAACACCTAACAAGCGGGGAGTTTTTGCGTAGAAATATTTAGAGAAGCGTCATTAAATCGGCGCTTTGAACGATATTTAGTGTATAAAAGAATAGTAGGGCATATTATATGCACATTTTCTATCTCTTGCAAGTGCCATCTTGACACCAAGGCATAGTACTTAATTTGTATTGATAACCATCATCGGTGTAGAGTGTCTCGCCATCGGCTCCGGTAAAAAGCTTGTTCATTGTCTCGTCAGGCAAAAAATGAGAATCTTCATCATCAAAGTGATTAAAGTTTACACAGAACCATCGGAAATCGGTAGACAAGGTATCGTTATACGACAAGAAGCATTGGATATAAAGATTGCGCCCATCGCTAAAGCAAATATCTCCAAATTGATCTGTGCCAGGGGTACCCACCCAAGGAATTCCATCTTTTGTTAAAGTGTAATGACCACTATCTCCATCTTCCTCAACATAACTTTTATAATCTAATTTTGCATAAGGAACGTCATAAATAGAATCATAGCGTGTAAGAGTATAAGTGTCGGGGGAAACCTGCGTGTCGGAAGGAGATTCGTTTGAGTCAGACGAAGATGTAGACGATGAAATTACATCAGGAGTTGCACTCGGAGAATCCGCTGTAGAGTCGCTGATAGAAATGTCCGAACGGTTGGAAATTTCTGGAGTTGATGGAACTTCAGAAGAATTACCCTCACTGGAAGAACTGCTCGTAGTTGCAGAAGATGATTCCTGATGATTGCCGTCAGTGAAAGTTTGAATGGAGCATGAACAAAGAGAAAGAACAAATAATGTACCAGCTAACAAATAAATCTTTTTTTTCATAATAAGCCTCCATATAGTCGTATGAGTTGAAAAAATTAATAGAAGATACCAAGGTGCTCTTTCAAAACTATTTATGAAAAAGCGGAAAGAAACTTTAAAGAGAATTGTTGACAGCTATGACGTGACGCCAAAATAGCGTCTCAATTTTATGATTGCTGTCTTTTTACATTTGTTTATGGCCTGTCGAGACTTATTGTCTCTTGTGGCGATTTCTTGGATGCTATATTGACGGAAGTAATGGTCATAAATGACATGATACTCTTCGGTACTTAGCGCACGTTTAAGATCGAGCAGCAAGAGGTTATTGTATGTATCGGATTCGCTGAACGCAGTGTCAAACTGCAAAGGATCATAGTCAGTTTGGCTTTCAATCGAAACAGTGGGAAGCTGATGGCGTTTCGCTTTAGAAAGTGCGATATAATGATGATATATTGCCTTGTTGATATAGCTAATAATAGCACCATCTGTGCTCATGGTCAACTTGTCGAGTTGTAAATTCTTGGCAAACGCAAGTAAGAAACATTGAAAATCCGGCAACGCATCCTCTGATTGCATGAAGAATGCATATTTCTTGAGCAGAGGAGAAAATTTCTCCAAAAGAGCGAGTGCCTGCTCACGGTCACCATTTTGAATATCTTGAATGCAAGTATAAAGAGATGATTTCATTCTCTTCTTCCCCCCTTGAAAGGAAAAAGAGAAAAATCATCTGCAAATGTAAACCGAAATCGAAAATATTTTTGTGTTAGGTGTCGAACGATTTAGGTATGCACATTGTTACAGCGTCTGCATCACCGCCGTTCAGCAGGTGTAATACAGGCGGACCATTGGCTATGTCGGCCACACAGGATGTGCCACGAGAAAACATTTGCATCTGGACGTGTGGATCAACGGTAGCCGTGTAGATGCAATGCAATACTTTTCATTATAATGTGACTCCTATAATGAGCGATTTGCTCTATAGATTTCTTATACAGAAAGCGCATACCCCCGTCCCATTACGGTTTTCAAATCATCCGGGCCCAAATCCAGTTTCTTCCGCAGCTTTGCAATATGCACATCAACCGTCCGCGTCTGAATCGGCACTGTGATATTCCATGCAGATGCCAGAAGAAAGTTTCGGGAGCAGATGTGCCCAGAATGGTCGAGCAGTGTAATGAATAGTTGATATTCTGTGGTTGTCAGGTGAATGCGGCAGCCTTGCCTTTGAACGGAGAAATCGCTTTCATCGATGGACAGATTTTTATAGTACTTCATCTGGAACACCTATCATGTCATAATCGTCAATAAGAGCCTGTCCGATTGCCCATGCGAGGAAGAATGCTGCGCATACCAGAAAAATCGGAATCCACATTGCATTATAGCTTTCTCCGTCAGCGGTATATCCTTGGTTTTGCCAGAGCGCGGCTGCATGGAAAAGCGGATAGAATCCCAGCCACTCGATACCATTTTTCATTCCGGAAAGGCTCAGCAGCGCGGGCAGGCAATAGGTAACTGCACTGATAAAGAGCGCCGTCAGCAAATTCCCCAATTTCTGTCCAAGCCATAAGGTGATCCGGCTCATGCAGAGGCAGGCCGCGAAACGACAGATTAACCAGAAAATCAGCAAATCCGACAGGGTTATAAACTTGGGTACAGCCTGCAAGTCGGAGATACTCATCGAAGGCCCCAGCAAAGAGGGAAGGCCATAGTCACGCAGCACCTGCCACAGATGAGGCAGAACGGTTCCGAACGATATAACCGCTGCCACGGCGGTACTTTGCCGCAGCTTTGCCTTTACAGTGTATTTGCGGCCCAATGGTGTGCAGGCCAGAATCTCATCCATGCCGCCTTTGCGTTCCATTGCAAATAAGCCGCTGAAGCACAGCGCACACAGCAGCCCCGCCAGAAGTGTATCCTGTACATCGCCGGTGCCGGTAAATCCGAACAGCTTTTTATATCCGGTTTCATAGACAAGCCATGCACCGGGATTCTCTTTCAGATAGTAATTGATGTTGGACTGCACTACACGCTGATAGACAGAATATTTCTGCCGCAGTGAACTGTAGGCCAGCAACGCATCACTGCTCAATTCGCCGCTGTTGACACGCTTCTGTGTCTCCAGCATGGGAATAAACTCGTTACGCTGATTTCGTATCCAGTCGCGGCTTTCTTCGCTCCACGGGCCGGAAATATGCTTCATATAATAGGCATAGTAAATTTCGTCCGCGTCTATGTAGCTCTCCGCCGTCACGCCCTGATAGATGCCAAACACCAGAAACGCTGCCAAGAATACTGCGGCTCCATTCATCAGCAATAACTTCCTGCCCTCTTCATGGGTAACAGAGGTCGCACGCGTTTTACGGGAAAACGGAAGTGCAAAGCTGTGCTTGGCAGCAGGCAGTAGCTGTGCCTTGGCAAATACCGTACAGAATGCCGCAAACAAGCTGCCGCCCAAAACGGCTGCCGTCAACCATTCGACCAACGGCAGGCTGACAGGATTACCAAACCAGAAAAGATTCCGGTAGTTCCCCAGCAGCTCGTTGGTCTGCAGCAGGCTCACCATATTCGCATATTTTACAACGTTCCAATGACTTGTGGCAGGGATTGCAGCACGAATGCCGTACATTGCCAAGGGCAGGGCCAAGGCACCGACCCACCCGGCGGCAGCGCGTTTGGCGATAAGGGCAGCCAGCATAACCCACAGCCCCATCACAAACGCACCGGCCCACTTTGCAAGTAAAAATCGAAAAAGATACTGCCCAACGGTAATCTGCATTGTGCAGCGCATCAATGCGGGAACACTTTGAATCGTGCGGTTCATAGGCCCCAAACTGAACGATGCCGAGCAATATGCGAGATTGACCCCATACAGCACCGCCAGAACGACCAATAAGCTGGCAGCAAATGCCGCCAGCTTTGCAATGGCCGTTTTTAACCGTCCACCCGGTAAGCTGCGAATCAGGCTCAACAAACCGCTGTCGCGCTCTTGGCGTACAAGAATCAGCGCAAGCAGCAGCATAGCCGCCAACAGGATAAGATCCGTGAATGCATAGCTGATGGCCGTGTACAAGCCCTTTTGCGGGTAATACTCTATAGGCGTATCTGTCAGTCCGGCATAAACCTGTGCAGTCCGTTCTATGTTTTTCAAATCGTACCCAGTACGGTCATTTTGAAAAATGGAGATGCCTGACAGTTGGGCGGCCTTGGTTTGAACCCCCTCCAAGAAGTCGTTGTAAGCAGCCACGGTGTCATACTCGCTTTGCAGCTGGCTGAACAGGCGGTACTCTGTGTTCAAATCATCTGTGAATAGGGTGTAGGATTTGTCATTGTATTCCTGCTCGTAGGCGTCAAACATAGCGGCGTTGTCCTGCCGATACTGGGAAAGCCCGTAGCCGCCGTATGCCATTTCACGGTAATACTGTCCGATTTTCACAAGGCTTTCTATCTCGGTGTATTTGTCATGCAGATAGCTCCCTTTTTCCTCCATGGTCTTGCCTGTCAGTTCTGCGCCTACAGCCCGGTACGCAGAGGCAGGCGGCTGTTTGGCGGTGGGGCGGGTGCCCATCCACAGCAGCAAGAGATTGGCGGACGCCAGTATAGCCAACAGGACAGGAAACACCCTGCCGCCCCAGATTTTGCGGAGTTCAGCAAAAAACAGACTCATTTACCGTCCCCCTCACCGAACACATTCAGGTAGACATCCTCAAGACCCTGGTCGGGTGCATATTTGGCAATCAGCTCCGGCACGGGCGCGGCGTCCACGATTTTGCCCGCGCGCAGCAGAATAACCTTAGTGGCGACCGTTTCCACGTCCGAAACAACGTGCGTTGCCACAAGAATAATGCGGTCTTTTGCCATATCTGCCAGCAATTCACGCAGGCGAACACGCTCCTTGGGGTCAAGACCCGCCGTCGGTTCGTCCAAAATCAACAGCTTGGGGTCGCCCAGCAGGGCGGATGCCAACAGCAGACGCTGCTTCATGCCGCCGGAATAGGCCGAAAGACGCTTGTCCAACTCGGCAGTTAAATTTACGGCAGCCGCCACACGGGCTACCTCAGATGCAACGGATTTCCGCGGGATTTCTTTCAGCGCGGCCATATAGGTAAGAAAACGGCGGCCGGTATAGCTGTCGTACAGTCCCTGCTGCTGCGGCATATAGCCCAAAATGCGGCGAAAGGCAATACCCGCTGCGGGCTTGCCGCACCAAAGCACCTCGCCGGAATCGGGCGCAAGCGTACCTGTGATAATGTGAATCAGGGTGGATTTGCCCGCACCGTTGGGACCGAGCAGACCGTAAAGTCCGGGGGCAAGATCCAGCGATACCCCCGCCAACGCCTGCTTTTTCTGAGGCAGCGCCTTGCGAACGGAAAGCCCCCTGCCGGGCAGCAAATAGGTCTTTTTCAGATTTGTAATTTTCAATTCATACATACCGATCCTACCTTGCGCAAAAACGGGTTCTGTTTACAGATTTACATCGGACTGAATGGCCGTGTATTCGGAGATGCCCTTCCAATAGTTTTCCTTGCTGATAATTCCGTATCCGCCACTGGCGGCGCTCACACTTGCGACACAGCGTATATCTGCGCTTTTAGCTTAGCATCTGCCGCGCTTCGATCGCCATATCGGCGCTTAGAATTATGCGGTATTGCCTTTAAAATGTCTGCGGCAAGAAATCATGCGAAATAGTTGTAGTTTTCTATGCCATACCAAAAATCAGATTTCTTTATCGTAGCATATTGTGAGTTCGACATTGTATACGTCCCACCATCTCCATATTTGACATCAAGTGTTTCCACACCGCAACGAACCAGAAATGCATCATCTTGCATGGCTAAGATTTCTACCTGTGCCGGATGCGAGGTTACAGCGCTGTCATAATACAAAGGCCACGCCTTAGTTTCTCCTGTGTCACAATCAATGATATGCGTGATGCTTTGAGTTGTACCGTCTTCACTTTTCTGCTGTTCGTCTACGACTATTTTTCCGTCTATGACACAGCGGATAGCATAATTTTCGAATTCCTGATCTATTGAAAATTCTTTTATGATGGATCCATCGGTTGCTCCGCCTATATGTTTGACAAGGACTTGATGTGCTTCGGAATCTATTTGATAGAGATTCCCGTCCGTAATGGTGATCTTTCTTTTGGAATCAGAAGATATGGAATCAATCAACGCAGTGTTATTGTTTTCTATATCATAAGCGTAATATTTGGAGATTGTTTTAGAATAAGTTTGAGAGTCATCCTGAGGTTCGATGCTATAATAATATATGGTGTTTCCTGTGGCATCGCAGAGATAAACAATGTTTGTCCCCATGTCCGACAAAACAGTTTTTTCCCCGGTATTCAAATCAATTTGAGCTATGTGTTGCGTCAGGATGGGAATATCATCTTGTATTCTTGTTATTCTTTCCACTGTATAGAAATTCTGATCGTCGCATACCAATGCCCCAAATTCTGAAGAAGCATTTGCCTGATACACTCGCTTCCGATCATTTCCATCCAGTTTTATCACCTCTATGTAAGGTAGATCCCCTTCTTCTGGATCAGAAACACCAATGCCACCACCCACAATGAGCAGTCTATCACCAACTACTGCCAAGCTGGGAACAAGACTGTTTGAATGGATAAAGCTACTGCAGGATTCGTTATCATGAGTACAATTGGGACTGCTGCACAGAATGATATCTGAGTGAGAAGCATAATCCAGATAGTGGATGTTCAAATTCCCGTCTGGACGTAGCACTGTATAATAGTATCCGTCGAGAGTCGCTGCTCCGCCACTTGCAAATGGATCACATAGTTTCAAGTTTCCGTGAATTGCTATCTGTGCCGAGCTGATAGCGGGAGGCACTTCACCGGATTCTGCAGATTCCTGTGCACGATCGGTTTGAGTACAGGCTGTCATCGCAAAGACACCCAGCATGGCAATCATCAATTGTCTTATTTTCATACAGACGCCCTTTCTGATACTAATACAGGGAACGGATCTTCCACCGCTTTGGCCGTTGGATGATCCGTTCCCAGATTTTTCATATACTAATCATCAAGCTATTTTGTTTTATGCGGCCACTTGTACCCACGCTTTAATGTATTGCTCTGCATAAGACCCCCAAGTCAAGTTCTGGTTGAGGCCATTCTGTGTCAGGTAGACATTTCGGCCAGGCAAGTAAATTCTGAAAGAGATTGAATCGATGGTGTGGAAGTCCACTTCGGAGTCACTACGGTTATCTGCAGCAGCTCTCAGCATCGTGCAAGGCCAGTTGCCAGAACGATATACATTTAGGGTATAGCTCTGGGTTGGATTTGCAGACTGATAACCCAGACGAGAGAAAATTCGAAGCGAACCATCCGCCGCATATCGTGCAATAAACTGCTGGCTGGTTGTATTTACCTTGGATTTCAATTTGACCTCAGCGCCATCACCGATACTTCCCGAGACAGCCATCCTCGAGTCAAAAACGGTGTAAGGCCGATAGTAGTGCCATCCATTCAAAGTGGCTCTGGGAGATACAGATTCTGTGGCGGCTGCAAACGTTGGCACTGCCATAACGATACACATCATCAGGGCCAGACAACCGGTCAGAATCTTCTTGTTCAAGGTTTTCATCGTATAAATCCTCCTTTTCGTTGGTTTCCATCAGAATTTCCTCGGGGCGGATATGTTCAGCATCTGCGCGCCGGCGACGGACTTTACAAGCCATGGTCAGTTCCCGGGGTTCCTGACCTTTTCCTGTAATGACACAATACCACACGTTTCACTCAATTTCCACAAATCCGTCACGAGCGCAAAAAATACAGCACAAACGCAAAAATCCCCGCCGCGGATGGTGAATTTGATAATCCTCCAATCTAATGGATTTAATAGGGTTGATATTCGGACAATTATAAGCGCCTGTGCACCGACGCTTACATACACATAGAAACTATAATCGAGAAAGACTGTGCTTTGATTTGCCATAACAATACCATTGGGAATGAAAAAAATCAACGGAAGTGTTATACAAGACGGATTTTTTGCTATGAAAACGGCAAAAGGGTTGCAAACCGCCAAAACGATTTGCAACCCTTTTCATATTATTATATGCTATTTTCACGGGAAAATTGTCCGCCAGAAGTCATTTTCCTCGCTGCCTTGTATCACTAACCTCTGCCAAAATCCTCAAGAATATCGTGAAGAATGTTCATTTTGGATTTGCCGAGATTGCTTCCCTTGCTTGTGGGAGAACGGAATTCCTGAATCAGTGCCTCAACAATTTTTATCTGCGAAGCTGACAGTCCCTGCGTGGAGACGCCCGTTGGTCTTTCGAGACCAAGTAAAGCGTCTAACGAAATACCAAATAGCTCAGCGATACTAATCAGTACATCGGTGGGAACGGGGTGGGCATCGCTTTCATAGCCACTGACAGTCGATACAGATTTGTTAAGCCGTTCAGCCAGATATGCCTGCGTCCAATTACGACTTTGACGCAATTCCTTGATTTTGGCTCCAAGATAGCGCTCCATAGAATATTCCCCCTTACATATATAGTCTACCGTTTGCAATTTCTATATTGTCGTAGTATTATTTTGTTGAAATACGATATTACAGAAATTACATTGACTATCTCAGGGGGATACGCTATGTTGGAAGAAACGAACAAGCTATGGAAATTAGCCGACAGGAGAACAGGTATGAACATTTTAATTTGTGATGATGAAGGATTCGCCGCAGAAAAAATCGTCAAACTGGTAAGTCATTCCGCTGTACAGCACCATCTGGCAGTGTCTGTTGTAAAATATACCGACGTTGAAAAGTGTCTGGCAAGTCCGTTAAATCAGTGCGATATAGCCTTTTTTGATATTGATATGAAGCCCTATAACGGTATAGATCTGGCCAGAAAATTACATAACGAAAATCCGAATGCAATCATCATCTTTGTCACAAATTATATTGAGTATGCACCGGCAGGGTATGAGGTAAACGCATTCCGGTATCTGCTAAAGCCGGAGATGGATAAAAATTTCGAACGAATCTTTGAGGATGCACTGGAAGCATACAAGAAGAATCACCAGATTGTGTCGTTTTCTATTGATGCCGAGCATATTGAAGTGCCGGTACATAACATTTTATATCTTGAGTCCGAACAACGTATTATGCAGATGCATTTGCTCCAAAGTGACCGGGTTTGTCACAGATTCTATGCGAGTATGACGAAAATGGCTGCGGAACTGGGGCCTATGGGATTTTTACGGATTCAAAAAAGCTATCTTGTCAACATGGAGTATATAGAATCGCTTAAATACGGCGAGACAAGACTAAAGGGTGGCATTGTGCTGAAGTCGAGTGAAAAGAACCATTCCGAAATTAAGCAGCGATATTCTTTATGGAGGGCCAAAAACAGATGGAATATTGTTTAAGCATACTTTATGTGGCAATGGACGAATTAGGAATGATCTGGTGCATGGATGCATTTATGGAGCGCCGGTATAAGGATTGGAAGTTTTGGGGTGTTTTTGCAGTTGACTTGGGCGTTTCCTTCTACTTGTTTAATTTTGTTGTCAGTGGTATTACGGTATTGCATACTTTAATCGCTTATGCTGTATTTTTTATTTTGGCTTTCCTGCTTTTTAAGGCGACAAACATTACACTTTTGGCATTATTGGTGCTGATATATTGTGTAGTTTATTATTTCATCTCTTTTTCAGTGATGGGAGCCTCATCCCACCTACTTGGAATCAGTGTGCAAACTCTACGACAGACATATTTTCCCTTTATTGCAAGTAGTATCATAAACTACCTGCTGTTATTGTTAATCTGCTCTACTGTCAAAAAGATTCATCCATTAAAACGGGCAGGTTCGATACGATGGACAATTCTGTTTCTTACATTTTTGTTTCCTTTGGCCAGCTTCGTTGTCCTTCTTACATTGATTTTCACAAGCATGAATTTTCCTGACAACAGTAATGCTTTTCTTCTTTGCGGCATCTTTCTTGTGATTGCAAATATCGCTGTGTTTTTACTGCTGGATCGGGTGGATAGCAGCGATGAGGCAATTAAGCAGAAACTCGCTTTGGAACAGACCGTTCAATTGCAGGCGCAAAATATGTCGGCTCTGGGAAAAGCGTATTCAGAACAACGAAAAATCACACACGATTTTAATTCTCAGCTTGAAACGATTGGATGCCTATTGAAAAATGGCGACAGCAAAGATGCCATAGAGTTTGTTACGGCACTTCAAGCAAAGCAAACCACGCGTTCTCTGCTTGTAAACACGCACCATCCTATCGTGGATGCTTTACTGAACCAGAAAGCGTACATTGCCAAAGACAAAAACATTCAAATTCATTTCGAGGTAAATGATTTATCCAATCTGCAACTGGATTCGGTTGATATTACTACGATATTGGGAAATCTTCTTGACAATGCGATTGAAGCCTGCGTAATTTATGGAGAGAATAGTCAGATTCAGGTAAAAGTACTACTTGGAAATACATTGTTCTTTGCGATACGTAATACTTGCAAGCCGGTCAAGATTATAGGAGAGTATATCCCGACAACAAAGCCAAACGCACAATTACATGGATTTGGTTTGGAAAATGTAAAAACTCTTTTACACAAGTATAACGGAGAATATGCAATGGAATATGATGAGGGGTGGTTTACTTTTACGGGAGAAATTGATAATTACCCGATTTTATGACATAAAAACACTTTTTCATTACAAATCCCGTGCGGTTTTTCCGTTTGTAAACTATAATCAACTCAAACAAGCAGGAGTCATCAAATGGAAACAATTGCGAAGAAAGTTGTCCAAAATTGGGCGGCAAAGGGATATATTTCTGATGACGAAGTAGAAATGTGCCTCTACAACCTTATTCGTCATACATTCACCGTTGCGGTTCTTTGCGTTCTCACTGTTGCAGGCGCTCTTTTGGGCGAATGGGGTAACACAATTGTTTTGATTCTAAGTATTCTGTTTCTCCGCACATTCACAAATGGCTATCATTGTAAAAGCTGCGTTGCCTGCATTTTCCTTAGTCTGGCAGTAACACTATTATCTTTGCATATTGTTCCTCTTTTGAATTTTATCACCGCTTTGATTCTGATGTTCGTTGGCTCCAGTATAATTCTTGCGATTGCCCCTACAAATAGTCCGCAGATGCATCTTACAGAAACCGAAATGACTGCTATGCGTAAACACGTTCGCATACGTTTATTGATTTTAACGGTTTTATTTTTACTGTTTGTGTTTGTCAATATGGAAAAGGCGTATTGCATAGCTGTGGCAGTGGCTGTTGTGGCTGTTTCATTGCTCGCAGTACGGTGTAAATCACAATAAATTTAGGAGGCCGCATATGGAAAAACGTAAGGAAACCACACAGAAAATGGAAGCTGTTGCCAAAAAACTGATTCGATATTCTTTCTTGGAGGGCGTTGAAAAATGGCCGCCTGAATGTTTAGGATTGTACTATCAGCCACACCGCCCGGAAAAGGCCTTGCCCAAAACGCAGGAGCATAAATACTAAAAAGACTCCTGAGTGAGATAAAATTGCAAGCCCGTCGCATCTCAAAATGCGGCGGGCTTTTTTTGTGCGCTTGGTTGGGCAACAACTGGCGAAAGGATGCTACGCGCTTAGCAGT
>ULQX01043616.1_pt1 | contig 18685 bp, 14 predicted proteins | sample 1954941 | NCBI WGS metagenome assembly ULQX01 (sample SAMEA4835667, study PRJEB28245) | human gut metagenome | biome: gut microbiome; material: fecal sample | place: Denmark | collected 2008
CGCTCGTCCGGCTCGCCCAGTTCCATTTCCACGCACGTCATGGCGCGGACAAAGCCGTTTTCATCGCCCAGAATCGCCTTGGGGTTCGTCAGCATCCGGAAGTGGATGCCTTCCTCCTTAGCGTGGTGGACTTCCTCTTTGCGGGCGGGCATTTCCGCCTCGCTGCGGCGGTAGACGATCGACACATCCGCCCCCAGACGGCGCGCACAGCGGGCAGCGTCCATCGCGACGTTGCCGCCGCCAATGACTGCCACGCGCTGACCGACCTTCACGGGCGTATCATGCTCCGGGAAGGTGTAGGCGCGCATGAGGTTGATGCGGGTCAGGAACTCATTGGCGGAATACACGCCGCAGAGGCTTTCGCCGGGAATCTTCTGGAAGTTCGGCAGACCCGCGCCCGAACCGACGAACACCGCGTCGTTGCCCTCTTCCAGCAGCTCTTCCACCGTCATGGCACGGCCGACAACCGCATTCGTGACGATTTTCACGCCCAACTTGCGGATATTGTCGATTTCCTTCTGCACGAGCGCTTTCGGCAGACGGAACTCCGGGATGCCGTACATCAGCACGCCGCCGGGGGTATGGAGCGCTTCGTAGACGGTCACGTCCCAGCCCGCGCGCGCCAAATCCGCCGCGCAGGTCAGACCCGCGGGGCCAGAGCCGACAACTGCCGCTTTCTTGCCCGTCGGCGCTGCTGTTTCCGCGGACACCGTGCCCTCGGTCATGGCATAGTCCGCCGCAAAGCGTTCCAGACGGCCAATAGCGACCGGTTCGCCCTTGATACCGCGGACGCACTTGCTTTCGCACTGCGTTTCCTGCGGGCAGACGCGGCCGCAAATCGCCGGAAGGCCGTTCTGCAAGCGAATCGTCTCATACGCTTCTTGGAACTCGCCCTTCTTGATATGCGCGATGAAGTCCGGAATCGGCACATTCACCGGGCAGCCCTTGACGCAGGGCGCATTCTTGCAATGCAGGCAGCGGTCAGCTTCCTCCATGGCGATTTCGCGGGTATAGCCCAGCGCGACTTCCTTGAAATTCGTCGCGCGAATGTCCGGCTGCTGCTCCGGCATCGGATGCTTCTGAAGACTCATGTTCGGCATTATCGAACACCTCCCGTCAGGCGGCACTTGTGGAGCTTTTCCATCGCCCGCTGCTCTTCCGGGCGGAACATGCGGCTGCGGGAAATTGCTTCCGCCCAGTCCACCTGATGCCCATCAAAGTCCGGGCCGTCCACGCACGCGAACTTCGTCACGCCGCCGACCGTTACGCGGCAGCCGCCGCACATGCCCGTGCCATCAATCATAATCGGGTTCATGGACACGATGGTCTTGATGTCCTTGGGCTTGGTCAGGTCGCATACGGCTTTCATCATCGGCAGCGGGCCGATGGCAATCACTTCGTCGTACGCCTTGCCTGCATCAAGCTTTGCCTGAAGCGCCTGCGTCACAAAGCCCTTGTTGCCGTTCGAGCCGTCGTCGGTCATGATGGTCAGGTCGGTGCAGGCCGCCGCCAATTCATCCTTCAGGATGATGAGGTGTTCGTTGCGGAAGCCGACAATCAAGTCCACCTCGCAGCCCGCCTCGTGCAGCGCCTTCGCCTGCGGATAGGCAATCGCCACGCCCAGACCGCCGCCGATGACCGCCGCGCGCTTCACGCCCTCGGTATGGCTCGGCTCACCCAGCGGGCCGACGAAATCCAGCAGCGCGTCGCCCTCGTTCAGCGTATCAAGCTTCATGGTCGTGTAGCCGACTTTCTGGAAGATGATGGTGACAGTGCCCTTCTCGCGGTCGTAGCCGGCAATGGTCAGCGGGATGCGTTCGCCTTCCTCATCAATGCGGAAGATGATGAACTGCCCCGGCAGCGCCTTGCGCGCCACCAGCGGCGCTTCGATTTTCATGAGCGTGACTGTTTCATTCAGCACACGCTTTTTGACAATGGGAAACATATTGTGCCTTCCTCCCTCTTGTGAAAAGGATATCAGTTTATTCTATCGCAAAGGCGGCGGAATTGCAAGCGAGAAATGTTCTTTTTGCGTATTTCTGCAACCAGCAGTGGCATTTTCAGGGATTCATGCGGAACCAGCAGAAGGATGTCGCGTTCGGCAGATCCCAAATCGTCAGCTTGTAGCCGTCGGGCATATCGAACCACGCAAAGTCATTGACGCCGAACGAGCCGTGATTGGGCGCATCCTCGAACGGCACGCCGATGATGGAAATCGCCACGCCGCCATCGGTTGTCTTGACCCCCTTGTAGTAAGAATCATCCTGATGGGCATCGAGGAACGCCTGAATGCGGTCTGTATAAGCGAAATTCGGCCCGCAATGAATCACCAGCGCGTAATCCAGATACGGCGCAAGCTCCGGCAGTTCCTCCTCTGTGTAGCCAAAATCGCGCAGTGTGCCGATGAACATCATGATATGGCGCGCGCGCTTCTTCGCCACCAGCAGATCGCCCACCTGCAGGTTCTCCGCCAGTTTGTCATACGACGGCATTCCCTTGCCCTTGCGGTGGCTGTACACATGGTTCTTGCCATACTTGCCATACTGCAGAATCATGTTGGACAGGCTGTCATGCTTCGGCAGCCCCGCCTCGGCATACACCCACTGCGTGAAGCCGGAACAGTCCAGTCCATAGAGATAGTACGAACCCTTGTCATAGAAGCGCGTCTGCTCCCAGATTTCGCGCTTGCTGTACAGCGGCGCTCGGGAGAACAGGCGCGTCAATGTCGTTTCGTCATCCGCCTTGCCGCCGAAGAAATACGGGCAGCCATCCACAAACGTCGCTGTCACCTCAGCGCCGGTCATTTCGTTGTAGCGGCGCACAAAGTCGTTCCCCTCTTCCAGCATGGAGAAGGCAGCATCCAGCAGCTTCGAGCGCTCCACCTCCGCCTGCGCCGGCAGAATGGACAGCACCATCGTCAGCATCAGCACCAGCAATGCTGTCAGTTTTTTCATCGTGTTTCTTCCTTTCTTCCTCCGGCGTTTGTGCCGAATATCGACATTATAGCACATCCGTCATCATATGACAAGTACACCCGTGCGAGCTTTCCATTCCGAAGTCGGTCTGCCTGACAGAAAAAAACCCGTCCAGCATAAAAAGTCAGTGTGTTGATTTTTCCCGCGAATTTTATCGTTTTCCCTGTTGACATATTTAATAGGAAGATATAGAATAGACGGCGGACTGATTTTTTACCGCGTCTCCCGCGTGCGGTACAAGGAGGTTACGGGATGTTTTTTCTGCTTTTTGGTTTCTGGGTGCTGCTCAACGGCAGCTGGACGCTCGAAATTGCGCTGATTGGGCTGGTTGTCTCGGCGGCGCTGTACGCGTTCATCGTCAAGTTCATGGGTTACTCGCCAAAGAAGGAATGGGCGATTGTGCGCCGTCTGCCGCGCATCATCGGGTACTTTCTGTATCTGGTGAAGGAGGTTTTCCTCTCGGCGTGGGCGACGATCAAACTCGTCTGGTCGCCGAAGCTCGTTGTTGAGCCGGAAATCACCTCATTCCACACCCATGTGCGGACACTGCCCGGCAAAGTGGTGCTGGCAAACTCCATCACCATGACGCCCGGCACGATTACCGTGGACATGCACGACGATTTGTTCCTCATCCACTGCCTTGACACGTCCTTTGACGTGGGCAAAGAGGGGTTTGAGATGGAGCGCCGCGTGATGGCGGTGGAAGGAACGCCGAAAGCCAAGAAATCCAAGAAAGGAGCGAAAAAAGCATGACGGACGCCTACGCATTTCTCTACAATGGAACGCTGATTGTCATCGGCGTACTGCTGCTGTTCTGCCTGATTCGCGCCATCCGCGGGCCACGCATTGCCGACCGCGTGATTTCCATCAACATGATGGGTACGCTGATTGTTATCACCATCTGCGTGCTGGCGTTCCTGATGAACGAGGGGTATCTGGTGGACATCGCGATGATTTACACGATGCTGTCCTTCCTCGCGGTGGTGCTGCTGACGAAGATTTACATGGGTGTCTACCGCGAAAAGCGCCGCCGCCGGGAAGCGGCAGAAAATCAAGCGAGGGAGGATGAAGCACATGAGTGACTTCTGGCAGATTTTCCGTTTTGTGATTGCCGCCTTGCTGACGCTTGCCGGTGTATTCTGCATGATTTCCAGCGTCTTGGGGCTGTACCGCTTCCGCTATGCCCTCACGCGCATTCACGCCGCTTCGCTGATGGACACGGTCAGCATTTTCCTGATGCTCTCCGGTCTGTCCGTCGCAACCGGCTTTACCGTGGCAACGGCAAAAATGGTCGTCGTCATTCTGTTTTTGTGGATTACCAGCCCCGTCGCGTCGCACCTGATCGGGCGGCTGGAAGTGACCATCAACGATGAACTGGAAAAGGACATGGCCGTCATGGACGAAACGGCGGTTCAGCACGAAAAGGAGGGCGACTGACCATGCAGGTGCTGCACATTCTGCTGCTGGTATTCATCATCAGCTGCGCTGTCTCCGTCTCGCTGACGAAGAATCTGCTGACGGCGCTGGTCATCTTCATGGGGCAGTCGCTGGCGATGAGCGTTATCTGGATTCTGCTGGAATCGCCCGACCTTGCAATTACCGAAGCGGCTGTCGGCGCGGGCATCACAAGCCTGCTGCTGTTCGTGACGCTGAAGAAAATCCACGCCATCGACATCCAAAAGGGCACGGACAAGACCACAAACAACGTTCAGGAAGGGGTGACGCGGCATGGCGAAGATCAGGAATAATTATGAAAAAAGCTGGTTTCCGCGGCTGCTGAAGTGGCTGGACGGCGGTTCGGGGCTGCTCGATGATGCCATGGCGCACGAACTGGACGAAGGCAGTGAAGAGCACCTGCTGCCCGACTCGCAGGACGCCCTCACCCGCGAAACGAAATTCGAGCAGCACCGTCAGGAGAGCTTGGACAAGGACGAGACGCTGTACGAGCGCTACCATCAATGGGCGCACACGCGCGGCAAGAAGCTGCTGACGTGGCTGTACCGTCTGCTGGCGGTGGTTGTGTGCTTCTCCATCATCTGGGTGCTGCTGCAGACGGCCAGCTACCTGCCGCCATTCGGCAATCCCGACAACCCGGTCAACAACGAAGTCAGCCAGCGCTATATCGAGAAGGGCATGGAGGAAACCGGCGCGGTCAACATCGTTGCGGGCATGATTCTGGACTACCGCGCATTTGACACCTTGGGCGAATCGAACGTGCTGTTCATTGCCGCCTGCTCGGTGCTAATTCTGCTGCGCGTATCCGGCAGCAAGGACGGCAAGCCCTCCACCGAACAGCTGGAAGCCGAAGCCGACGACCGCATGTATGAGCCGAAGAACGACGCCATCCTGCAGCACGCGGCGAATTTTCTTGTGCCGCTGATTCTCATGTTCGGCGTGTACGTTATTCTGAACGGACATATTTCCCCCGGCGGCGGCTTCTCCGGCGGCGCGATCATGGGCGCAGGGCTGATTCTGTACCTGAACGCGTTCGGCTTCAAGCGCACGGAGCGTTTCTTCACTTTCACGACGTTCAAGATTGTGTCCTGCGTCGCGCTGTCGTTCTATGCGCTGAGCAAGGCGTACAGCTTCTTCACCGGCGCGAACCATCTGCCTTCCATTATCACAACGGGTACGCCCGGCATGATTTTCTCCGCAGGGCTGATTCCGTACCTGAACATCGCCGTCGGACTGGTCGTCTGCTGCACGATGTACGCCTTCTATACGCTTTTCAGAAAGGGGGACATGTAAGCCATGAATTTTACAAACTACGAAGAAATGGCTGCCATGATTCTCTTCGGCATCGGCTTCACGACGCTGCTGCTGCACAAGAACATGATTAAGAAAATTATCGGTTTCTCGATGATGGACAGCGCCATTTACCTTTTTCTGGCGGTCAAGGGCTACATTGCGGGGCGGAAAGCGCCGATTGTGGTGGACGGCATTACGTCCATGGAAGCCTACATCAACCCCATTCCGGCAGGTCTGGTGCTGACGGGCATCGTCGTCTCCGTGTCGGTGACGGCGCTGATGCTCGCGCTGACCGTCCGGCTCTATCGGCAGTATCACACGCTGGATATTGACGAGATTACCGCACTCTGCCGGAAGGAGGAGGAAACCTGATGTCACAGCCGCTCTGGCATTCCATCCCCTATCTGTGCATCCTGCTGCCGCTGGGTTCGGCGGCAGTGACCAGCGTCCTCAAGCCCCGGTGGGCGCGGTATTGGACGATGTTCGCGCTGCTGGTGGTCACGTCGCTCTCCGGCGTGATTTCCGCCATTTTCGCATCCGGCGCGGAGAGCTACACCTACATGATGGGTCACTTTCCCGCGCCGTGGGGCAACGAAATCCGTGCGGGTCAGCTGGAGGCCGTGACCGCCCTGTTCTTCAGCCTGATTATGCTGCTGAGCCTGCTCGGCGGCTTGAAAAAGATTGACGAACACATCGACCAGAACAAGGTCAGCCTGTACTACGTCGTGCTGCTGCTGCTGACGGCGGCGCTGATGGCGCAGGTGTACACGAACGATATTTTCACCGCCTACGTCTTCCTTGAAATCATGACGCTGGCGGCGTGTGCGCTGATTGCCATCCGCAAGCGCGGGCGCACGCTCGTCGCCGCGACGCGCTACATGATCATGAACCTGATCGGCTCAGGTCTTTTCCTGCTGGGCATCATCCTGCTGTACGACCTGACGGGTCACCTGCTGATGAGCAACATGAAGGAAGCGGTTGCGGCACTGGCGAAGTCCGGGCAGTATCAAGTGCCGCTGACGGTTGTCGTCGCACTGATTTCCATCGGTCTGTCCATCAAGAGCGCCCTCTTCCCGTTCCACACATGGGTGCCGGATGCCTACGCCTATTCTACCCCGACGTCCGCTGCGGTACTGTCCTCCTTGGTCAGCAAGGGCTACATCTTCCTGCTGATGAAGATTATGTACCGCGTAATTGGGCTGGACGTCATTGTCTCCACTGGCATTCAGGATGTGCTGTTCGTTTTCGCGCTTGTTGGCATGGTGATGGGCAGCATTTCCGCCATTCGTCAGACCGACATTCGCCGGATGATTGCGTTCTCCTCCGTCGCGCAGATTGGCTATGTCTTCATGGGCATCGGCTTGGGCACGGATGAAGGCATGATGGCGGCAACGTTCCACATCTTCAGCCACGCGGTGTGCAAGAGTATGCTCTTCCTTGCCGCGGGCGGCTTAGCGGACGCTTCCAACAACTCCAAGAAGTTCCGTGACCTGCGCGGTGCGGGCTTCCGCAGCCCGATTGCGGGCGTGGCTTTCACCATCGGCGCGCTGAGCATGGTCGGCTTCCCGTTCCTCGGCGGATTCGCATCGAAGCTGAATTTCGCCCTTGCCGCGATGGATGTCGGCGGTGCGCGGACGATGCTGGTGCTGATTACGCTGGCAATTTCGACGTGGCTGAACACGCTGTACTTCCTGCGCACAGTGATTACGCTCTACCGCAAGCCCGTGCCGGGGGCGGTGTATTCCGTCGCCCGCGGTCAGCGCGGCTTCTGCTTCAACGCCTCTCTGGTGGCTTTCTCCATCGTCAATGTGGCGCTGGGGCTTTTCGCACAGACCTTCGTCAGCGCCATCACCGCGGGTTTGGCGACATTTGGGTAAGGGAGGAAACGAATGATGAATCTATGGTTGCTTCTTCCTCTGCTGCTGCCCATGCTGGCGGGGCTGCTTCTGCTGACAAAGCCGTTCGCGGAGGGGAAAATCCGCCGCCTGACGGTGCAAATCGGGTTGATTTTGACGCTCGTGTCGCTGCTTCCGGCGTTTCTGACGTCTGGGCGCGACCTGACGCTCTTCACGCTGTCGGACAACGTGGAAATTGCGCTGCATGTGGACGGCATCGGCATGTGCTTCTGTGTGCTGATGGCGTTCGTCTGGACGGCGGCAGGGTTCTACTCGTTTGACTACATGGCGCACGAGGGGCATGAAAAGCGCTTCTACTGCCTGTATCTGCTGACGCTGGGCGTGCTGATGGGGCTGTGCATGTCCGGGAGTCTGGTCACCTTCTACATGTTCTACGAAGCCATGACCCTGCTGACCATGCCGCTGGTGATGCACTCCGGCAGCAAGGAAGCGGTCGCGGCAGGCATTAAGTACCTGATTTACTCCGTCATCGGCGCGTCACTGGTGCTGCTGGGCATTTTCGCGATTGCCCCGTACGCGCAGTCGCTGTCCTTCGCGCCCGGCGGCGCGCTGGACATGGCGAAAGTCGCGGGGCACGAGGGCTTTGTGCTGGCGATTGGCGGTGTGATGCTGCTTGGCTTCGGCGCGAAGGCGGGTCTGTATCCGCTGCACGGCTGGCTGCCGACGGCGCACCCGGCCGCGCCTTCCCCGGCGTCGGCGGTGTTGTCCGGCGTCATTACGAAAGCGGGCGTGCTGGGTCTTTTGCGCGTCATTTACTGCTTCCTCGGCGCACAGAACCTGCGCGGAACGTGGGTGCAGACGGTGCTGATGGCACTCTCGCTCTTGACGGTTTTCATCGGTTCGCTGCTGGCGTACCGGGAGCATCACCTCAAAAAGCGGCTGGCATGGTCTACGGTCAGTCAGGTGAGCTACGTCGTGTTCGGGTTGAGCACGCTGCATCCGCTGGGGCTGCTCGGCGCCATGCTGCACGTCGTGTGCCACTCGCTGGTCAAGGACGTGCTGTTCATGGGTGCGGGCGCAGTCATCTTGAAAACAGGCGAAACGCAGGTGGATGCCCTCCGTGGTATCGGCAAGCGGATGCCGGTCACGATGTGGTGCTTCGCAATCGGAAGCCTTGGGCTGATTGGCATTCCGCCGTGTCTGGGCTTTTTCAGCAAGTGGGAGCTGGCGCAGGGCAGCCTTGCCATGACGGGCGTGGCTTCATGGCTGAACTGGTTTGGGCCCGTTGTGCTGCTGCTCTCCGCCCTGCTGACGGCTGGCTACCTGATGCCGATTGTTCTGCGCGGCTTCTTCCCCGGAAAAGACGCGCAAGTCGGCAAAAAGTGCGAAGCGTCCGCGTCGATGCTCATTCCCATGCTGGTGCTGACGGTGCTGTCAGTGGCGCTGGGCATGTTCCCGTCGCTGCTGACCGGCCTTCTTTCCCCCATTTTGACCGCACTGCTGTAAGGAGGAAGCGCATATGCTGTTATTCTTGACCATCGCGCTGCCCATGCTTGGCGGCGCGGCAATGGGACTGATGCGCTTTTCCAGCGCGAAATCCCGCGGAATCTACGTTGAAACCATCGTGCTGGCGACGAGCATCCTGACGTGGGTGCTGCTGCTCACCCGCACGGATACCACCTACGTCCTCTGCCACATGAACAGCGAGCTGGCGCTTGCGTTCCGTGTGGACGGCATGAGCTGCATTTTCGCAGGGCTCGTATCCATCCTCTGGCCGCTGGCGTCGCTGTACGGCTTTGAGTACATGCAGCACGAGGAGCGTCCGAACACGTTCTTCAGCTACTACACGATGAGCTACGCCGTCACGCTGGCCGTCGCGTTCTCGGCGAACCTGTTCTCGCTCTACGTCTTTTATGAGTGCCTGACGCTGATTACCCTGCCTCTTGTCATCCACAAGAAGGATACCATGTCCATCCGCGCAGGGCGCAAGTACCTCACCTTCTCCATCTCCGGCGCGGCGCTGGCGTTCATTGCGCTGGTGTTCATCATCTACTACGGCACGACAACGGACTTTGTCCTCGGCGGCGTGCTGGACGCGGAAAAAATCAGCGGGATGGAAGAACTGCTGAAATTCGTGTTCCTGCTGGCGTTCATCGGTTTCGGCACGAAAGCGGCTGTTTTCCCGATGTACGCATGGCTGCCGGCGGCTTCTGTCGCCCCGACGCCCGTGACAGCGCTGCTGCACGCGGTGGCGGTCGTCAACGCGGGCGCGTACGCCGTCCTGCGCGTGATTTACTACTCCTTCGGCGCGTCGTTCCTCTACGGGACGTGGGCGCAGACGGTCGCTTTGCTGCTTAGCTGCTTCACGATTCTCTTCGGTTCGACAATGGCGGTTCGCGAGCAGCACTTCAAGCGCCGTCTGGCGTACTCGACCATCTCCAACCTGTCCTACATGCTCATGGGCGCGGCGCTGATGACCCCCGACGGCATGACGGGCAGCTTGAGCCATCTGGTGATTCACGGCGTGATCAAGATTACGCTGTTCTACTGCGCGGGCGCGATTCTCATCAAGACCGGCAAGGAGTATGTGCAGGATCTGCGCGGATACAGCAGGATTATGCCTGCGACGTGCGGCATCTTCCTGCTGGGCAGCATCGCGCTGGTCGGCACGCCGCCGCTGGCAGGCTTCGTCAGCAAGTGGAATCTGCTGACCGCCGCGTCCGCCACGGAGCTGCCAATGGGAACCGTCGCGATTGTCTGCCTCATCATCTCCGCCATCCTGACGGCAATTTACCTCTTCACCGCCGCGCTGCCGATGTACTTCCGCCCGCTCAACGCTGATCAGGCGCAATTGGCGGGGCAGAAGCTCGATCCCAGCTGGATGATGCTCGTGCCAATGGGGATTTTGTGCGCGCTGATGATAGGTCTGGGGCTGTGGTCGCAGCCGCTGGTGACATTCCTGCGGAATATTTCCGCCGGTGTGATTTTCTAAGGACAGGAGGAAAGAAAGATGACATCGTGGATTCTGATTTTGCTGACCTTCCTGCCCTTCCTCGCCGCCATCATCGCCTATATGCTTGGCCGCCGGGATGAACGCGCCATGAACGGGTTCGTGAGCATCACGGGCATTGTAATTTTCGCGCTGAGCGTGGTGCTGCTGTTCCTGCCGGAGGGCGAAGTCGCCCTGCCCGGCTTCTGCGGGCTGGGGCTGTACCTGCGTACGGACGGCTTCCGCGGGCTGTACAGCTGCGTCGCCGCCTTCATGTGGATGATGACGGGGCTGTTTGCGCCAGAATACTTCCAGCATCACGGCAACAAGGCGCGGTACAGCTTCTTCACGCTGATGACGCTCGGTGCGACGCTGGGCGTGTTCCTCTCGGACAACCTCGGCACGACGTTCCTGTTCTTTGAAATCATGTCCTTCGCCAGCTATGCGTGGGTCGCACAGGAGGAAACGCCGGGCGCGCTCCGGGCGGCAGCGACGTACCTTGCGGTGGCGGTCATCGGCGGTCTGACGACGCTGATGGGCTTGTTCCTCTTGCAGCATCAGCTGGGGACACTCGACTTTGCGTCCCTGCGCGCCGCCATGGGGCAGCAGGATGTAACCGTCGCGGTGTGGCTGACGCTGGTCGGCTTTGGCGCGAAGGCTGGTCTGTTCCCGCTGCATATCTGGCTGCCGAAAGCGCACCCGGTTGCGCCTGCGCCCGCGTCAGCGCTTTTGTCGGGCATCCTGACAAAATCCGGCGTATTCGGGCTGATTGTTCTGTGCGCGAACCTGATGCAGGGCAACGCCGCGTTCGGCAATGCGCTGATGATTTTCGCCGCGATTACGATGTTCCTCGGCGCACTGCTGGCGCTGTTCTCCACCGACCTTAAACGGACGCTCGCCTGCTCGTCGATGAGCCAAATCGGCTTCATCACGCTGGGGCTGTCGGTGATGGTGCTGCTGGGCGACGAAGGCACGCTGGCGGCGTATGGCAGCGTGATGCACATGCTGAACCACTCGCTCATCAAGCTGACGCTGTTCATCGCGGCGGGCGTGGTGTACATGAACCTGCACGCACTGAATCTTGATGATATCCGCGGCTTCGGGCGCAAAAAGCCGCTGCTGCACATTGCGTTCCTGCTGGGAGCGCTGAGCATTGCGTGCATCCCGCCGCTGGGCAGCGGGTACAACAGCAAGAGTCTGCTGCACGAAGGGCTGCTGGAACTGATTGGCGAAATGCAGGCGGCAGGCAGCGCGTGGATGGGCTACAAGGCGATTGAGGTGCTCTTCCTCATCAGCGGCGGATTGACCGTCGCGTACATGGCGAAGCTGTACATCTGCATTTTCTGGCAGAAGCACCCGACCCGTCAGGCGGAATTCGACGGCATGACGCACTACATGAACGGCACAACCGCGATTGCGCTGCTGGGCAGTGCGGCGGCGCTCCCCTTCCTTGGCGCACTGCCGGGGCTGCTGCTCACGCCGTTCGGGGCAAAAAGCGCGTCGTTCTTCGGCGTACCCGCGCTGAAGGAAGCGATTGCGTACTTCTCGGCGGAGAATCTGCAGGGCGCGGCGATTTCCATCATCATCGGTGCGGCGGTGTATCTGCTGATTGTCCTGCCGTTGCTGACGCGCAAGGACGAAGGCGGCGTGCGCCTGTACGTCAACCGTTGGAATGAGAAGCTCGACTTGGAGAACGCTGTCTACCGTCCGCTGCTGCTGACGCTGCTGCCGCAGGTGCTGACGCTGGTGTTCCGCTTCATTGCGGAGCTGCCGGAAAACCTCGTGATGGCAAGCCGCGCGACCATCTTCCGGATGCGCAAGACGCGCAAGCCCGTGCCAGTCGGCAACCGCTTCACCTACACGCTGGGGCGCGCGCTGAATGCACTGGCGCGGCTGCTTAACCGCACGATTCTGCACCGCCACCCGATGCGCACGGACTTCGAGTATGTGCTGGACGCTTCCTTCCGTGAAGTTTCCAGCGGCATCCGCAGCATGAGCGTGAGCATTTCCTTCGGGCTGCTGCTGCTGTGCATTGGGCTGTATGTAACCTGTTTGTATCTGCTGCAATAATCGGCATAATTATTTGCGGAGGCATTTCCGGGCTGCGAACCCTTGTGCAGCCCGGTTTTTGCTGCTAAAACAATGGGTTTTCGCTGTTTTCGATACTTTTCGTCAGCGTTCTTTGGCGGATTTGGGCGTTTTCAGACAAATTGTCGTGGAAGCTGGCGGGAAGCATACTTGTCATTTTCCCATTTCTGTGGTATGATACACGACGGCAATGCAAACAATGATTTTGCATCGCAATGTTTGATTCCGGAGCAGGGCATTCAACGGCATTCCACGAAAGCCCTTTGCAAATAAAAGGAGGATTCCCATGCCTACGACATCTTTTGACAAGGATTCCATCAAGGCATCCATTATCGGCAAGCTGCAGCGCTATAACGGCCGCACCATCGAGGAAGCATCGAATGGGCAGATTTATCGCGCACTGGCTTCCACCGTCCGCGACCAGATCATGCAGAAATGGATGATTTCCCGCGAAGAACGCAAGACGAACAACAACAAGCGTCTATTTTACCTCTCCGTGGAATTTCTGATGGGCCGCAGCCTATACACCAACATCCTGAACCTCGTCTCGCTCGATGCCTACAAGCAGGCGCTGGACGAACTGCACATCGACGTGGACAAGGTGCTTCAGGAAGAGCCTGAACCCGCGCTGGGCAACGGCGGTCTGGGCCGTCTGGCAGCGTGCTTCATGGACTCGCTGGCGTCCCTTGACCTGCCTGCGATGGGCTGCTCCATCCGCTATGAATACGGTCTGTTCCGCCAGAAGATTGTGGACGGTCAGCAGGTCGAGCTGCCGGACTACTGGCTGGGCAACGGCAACGTGTGGGAAATGCCCGTAATGGAGGATGCCTGCGAGGTGCACTTCAACGGTCACGTTGAAATGGGCAACGAGAACGGCCGCACGGTGTTCCGTCACGTCGGCTACAACACGGTCGAGGCTGTCCCCTACGACATGCCGCTGGTGGGCTATGACACCTCCACCGTCAACAGTCTGCGCCTGTGGAGCGCCCGCGCCCCGAAGCGCATTGACCTGAGCGACTTCAACCACGGCCACTATGTGCAGGCGTCGGAGGAAAAGGAACTGGCGGAAGCCATCTCCAACATCCTCTACCCCGAAGACAACCACTACGAAGGCAAGCTGCTCCGCTTGAAGCAGCAGTATTTCTTCACCTCCGCCACCCTCCAGTACATCCTCAAGGACTTCAAGAAGCTCAACGGCACGAACTGGAGCAAGCTGCCGGAGAAGGTCGTCATCCACATCAACGACACGCATCCGGGTCTGGCGATTCCGGAACTGATGCGCCTGCTGATGGACGAAGAAGGCCTCGGCTGGGACGAAGCGCAGCAGATTGTCAGCCGCACGATGGCGTACACCAACCACACCATCATGGCAGAAGCGCTCGAAAAGTGGCCGGAAGACATGGTGAAGAGCCTGCTGCCGCGCATCTATCAGATTCTGGTGGAAATGAACAAGCGTCTCTGCGCGCGCCTGTGGAACTTCTTCCCCGGCGAAGCGGAGCGCGTGGGTCGCATGGCAATTATTGCCTACGGTTACATCCACATGGCGAACCTGTGCGTTGCCATGACGTTCTCCACCAACGGCGTGAGCAAGCTGCACGGCGATATCCTCAAGCAGGAGACGTTCCACGACTTCTACCTCGTTATGCCGGAGAAGTTCAGCGCAATTACCAACGGCATCACGCATCGCCGCTGGCTGATGGCGTGCAACCCGGAACTGACCAAGCTTATCTGCGACACCATCGGCACAGACTGGGTGAAAGATCCGGAACTGCTGCATGACCTTGCGCCCTATGCTGACGACGCGGCGTTCCGCGAGCAGTTTGAGAAGATTAAGCACAACAACAAGGTTCGCCTGTCGAATTTCCTGAAAGAACATCAGGGTGCAATCGTTGACCCGAACTTCATCTTCGACGCACAGTCCAAGCGGCTGCACGAATACAAGCGTCAGATGCTCAACGCTTTGCACATCCTTGTGCTGTACAACCGCATCGTCAATGACCCGAACTTCACCATGCGGCCGCGTGTGTTCATCTTCGGCTCGAAGGCAGCGCCGGGCTACAACCGCGCCAAGCTGATTATCCGCTTCATCAACGGTCTGTCCGCGCTGATTGCCAAGCACCCGCGCGCCAGCAAGATGCTGCAGGTCGTCTTCCTCGAAAACTACGACGTGTCCAGCGCGCAGCTGCTGATTCCGGCAACCGAAATCTCCGAACAGATTTCCACCGCGTCCAAGGAAGCCAGCGGCACGGGCAACATGAAGTACATGATGAACGGCGCCATCACGATCGGCACGATGGACGGCGCAAACGTCGAGATTTCCGAGCAGGTCGGCATGGATAACATCTACATCTTCGGTATGCGTTCCGACACGGTGCTGGATATGTACCGTGAGCGCAACTACAACCCGATGACCATCTTTGAGACGAATCAGGAACTGCGTCTGGCGTTGACCCAGATGATCGACGGCACCGTGCTGCCGGACGCGCCGAGCGCCCTGCAGGATTTGTATCACAGCCTGCTGATTGGCGACTGGGGCAACATGGCCGATCCGTTCTTCGTCCTGAAAGACTTCGGCTCGTACTCGATGGCGCAGCGCCGCATCGACGCGGATTATGCCGACCGCGACAAGTGGAACCGCATGGCGGTCATCAATACCGCAATGTCCGGTGTTTTCTGCTCCGACCGCACAATTCGCGAGTACAACGACACCATTTGGCATCTTGACCCGCTCAAGCGCAAGGTATAAACTGCATATTTTCGAGAGCACTGCGGAAAAATATCCATCCGCAGTGCTCCCGGTTCAAAAGTCCGGAGCATTTCGGGCTTTTTTGCCGTGTTTCCGCAATTATTGATGATTGGATGGATGGATATCATGCTGCTGCACGATTCCCACAACGAATTTTATCGCACGCCGTCCGGCCCTGCTCCGGCTGGCAGCAATGTTCTGATTCGCCTGCACTGCGACGAAGCGACGAGCGTCGTCCTGCGCACTTGGATGACGGAAGAGCTTTGCTACACCATGCTGCCAACCGCTGAGCATGTCTGGGAAGTTGCCATTCCCCTGCCGACCACGCCGGGGCTTTTCTGGTATTACTTCCTGATTTACCGCAAGGACGGCCGCACCATCCGCTATGGCAACCAGCCGGACAAACTTGGCGGCGTCGGTGTCGCGTATGACCACGGCGAGCCGGAATCCTTCCAGATTACGCTCTACGACCCGGCTTACAAGACGCCGAATGCCTTCCACGGGGCGAACATCTACCAGATTTTCCCCGACCGTTTCCGCCATGCGCCAACAAAAGCCGTTGATGACCGCAAAGACCGCTATGTCCACCAGAATTGGGATGAAGAGCTGTTGGGCGTGGGCGACCTGCGCGGCGGCAAGTATCAGGAACTGGATTTCTCCGGCGGCACGCTGACCGGCATTCAGGAGAAGCTGCCCTACCTGAAGGACATGGGCATTGACATTATCTACCTGAACCCGATTTTCCGCGCACGGTCGAATCACCGCTACGACACGGGCGACTACACGCAGGTTGACCCGCTGTGCGGCACGAACACGGAATTCACCGAACTGTGCGAAGCGGCGAAGAAAGTCGGCATCCGCGTGATGCTCGACGGCGTATTTTCCCACACGGGCGAAGACAGCGTGTACTTCAACCACTTCGGGCATTATCCGACGCTCGGCGCCTATCAGGGGCAATCCTCCCCCTACTACGACTGGTACACCTTCAACCACTATCCGGAAGACTACAAGGCATGGTGGGGCATTCTCTCCCTGCCGGAGCTGCGCAAGGACAATCCGGAATACCAGAAGTTCATGTTCCAGCCGCACGAGGGTGTTGTGCCGCGTTGGATTGAGGCGGGCAGCTGCGGCTGGCGGCTGGATGTGGCGGACGAATTGCCGGTGGACTTCCTGCGCAAGCTGCGCGCCGCCGCAAAGGCCGCCGACCCGGAAGCCGTTGTCTTGGGCGAAGTGTGGGAGGACGCGAGCAACAAGGTTGCTTACGGCGAAACGCGCTGCTACTGCACAGGCGACACGCTCGACAGCGTGATGAACTACCCCGTGCGCGAGGCGATTCTCAACTTTGTGATGGGCAAAACGTCCGCCAGCACCTTTGTGCGCCTGATTCACCATCAGGAGGAGGTTTACCCGGCGCAGTTCCGTTACGCGCTGATGAACCTCGTCGGCAGCCACGACCGCTGCCGTGCGCTGAACATCCTCGCTGGACGCGAATGTCAGGAACTGAGCAAGGCAGATCAGCAGCATGTCCACCTGAACGTGGAAGAGTACGAGTTAGCTGTGAGGCGCTACAAGCTTTGCATCGACCTGCTGTGCGCGCTGCCGGGCTGCGCAACGGTGTACTATGGGGACGAAGTTGGGCTGACCGGCTGCCACGACCCGTGGAATCGCCGCGCCTTCCCGTGGGGGCGCGAAGACAAGTCGCTGCAGAAATACGTCGCGAACAAGCTGCGCCATCGGCAGGAATCCGACCTGCTGCGCCTCGGCTACTGCGACATCGAAGCGTCGGACGACGACACGCTGCTCATTACACGCCGCATGAAGGACGGTCACGACGCGCTTGGGCAGGAATCGACCGTCACGGGCAAGGAAATCATCAAGGTGTGCCGAAAGCTGCACTAAAAGGTACAATTGCATAACAATAGCGCCGCTTGGTCTCATCGCGAAATCAGGCGGCGCTTTTCGTTACTCAATCCCCGCCGGGCGCACAGTCGTCCGCCCTGTCGGCTCCTGCCACACGTCATAGAAGCCAATCAAGTTGCCCGGATTCGTCGCCCGATACACCTGCACGGCGCGGCGCAAATCCTCCCGCTCGATGCGGACGCTCAGCCCGCACCCCATCGCCACCGCGCGCGGCGTAATCATCACCGACGCACGAACCCCGTGCTGGCGCAAATCGCGTTCAAACGCCATCACCTGCTGCCGCGAGCGGAACGCCGCAATGCAAAACTCCTCCCTCATCGGTTCTACCGCCTCCTTTTCGCCATTAGAATAATATGAAAAAACGCCCGCCGAGGTTCGCGGACGATGGAGGAAATGCGTCGATGATTTATCTGGACAATGCCGCGACGAGCTTCCCGAAGCCGCCGGAGGTCATTCGGGCAATGGCGGGCGTAGAGGAGAAGATGGGCGCGAATCCCGGACGCGGCGGGCATCGGCTGGCACTGCGCGCGGGTCGAGTGGTGGAGCACTGCCGGGAGGAAGCCGCACAGCTGCTGGGTGTGCATCATCCGGAGCGGATTCTGTTCACCGCAAACTGCACTGAAGCGCTGAATCTCGCCATTTCCGGCACGCTGCGGCGCGGCGACGAGGTCATCTGCTCCTACGCGGAACACAACGCTGTCATGCGGCTGCTCGACCGCTACGTTTCGCGCGGGGAAATCACGGTGCATATGCTTGCGCCGGATGAACGCGGTATCCTGTCCCCTGCTTCTCTACGCCGCGTCATCAGCCGCAAAACCGCACTTGTGATCATCGCCCACGCTAGCAACGTCACGGGGCTGATTCAGCCGATTGCGCAGCTGGGCGCGGTCTGCCGGGAGCGCGGCGTTCCCCTGCTGGTGGATGCGGCGCAGACGGCCGGGATGGCGGACGTTTCGCCAGACGTGCTGTGCGCAGACATGGTGGCAATGCCGGGGCACAAGGGGCTGCTGGGGCCGCAGGGTACGGGACTGCTTGTGCTGGGCTACGGCATGAACCCTGAACCGCTGCTGCTTGGCGGAACCGGCTCGATGAGCGAGAGCGTCCGTCAGCCGGACATGCTGCCCGACCGCTACGAGAGCGGTACGGTGAACCTGCCCGGCATAGCGGGGCTGTACGCGGGGCTGAAGTTCGTGCGGGCGCACCGGGCGGAAATCGAGGAATACGAGCTGGCGCTGTGCGATCGCCTGCGCGCGCGGCTGCGGGAGATTCCCGGCGTGCGCATCCTCTGCGACGATGGGCAGGCGCATATGGCGATTACAAGCATCGTCGTGCCGGGACATGACGGCGGGGCGCTGGCGGATGC
>ULQX01059104.1_pt1 | contig 18281 bp, 13 predicted proteins | sample 1954941 | NCBI WGS metagenome assembly ULQX01 (sample SAMEA4835667, study PRJEB28245) | human gut metagenome | biome: gut microbiome; material: fecal sample | place: Denmark | collected 2008
CATTCCCCGGTCGATACCGAATTTCTCCGCATCGTGATGCACCCCTTCCGGCTCGACATGCACGACGATATCGTAAATATTGTCAATCCGCGCCTTGATGCTGCGCTCCACCTCGTTCGCTATCCGGTGGGCCTCCGTCACCGAAATCGTGCCGTCCACCTCGATATCGAGCGCAATCATGTACATGTTGCCTATCTGCCGCGAACGCACCCGGTGGGGATTGTGCGCACCGGGCACCGCCTCCACGGCCTGGAATATCCGGGCATAGACCGTCTCGTCCTTGACGCCGTCCATCAGTTCCACATTGGAATCCATGAATATCGTTACGGACGACTTGATGATGAAAAGGCTTATCACAAGGCCCGTTACCGTATCGAGTACCGGCATATCCAGCGCAAAGGTGAAAACGAGCCCCACGAGCACCCCCAGCGAAATGATAACATCGTTGCGCATGTTCACCGCATTGGCCGTCAGCAGGGCGCTCTGCACCCTCTTGCCCTGCCGGTACTGATAGAGCGCCAGAAGCAGCTTCCCCACGATGGAGAACAGGGTAACATAGATGGCTACCGGTGCAGGCATCAGTTTGGGTTCGGGAGAGAACATGCTCTCAACGGACGATACGAGCATCTGCACGCCGGCATAGAAGATGATGAGCGAAAGAATTTTGGTAGCGATGGTCTCCGCCTTCTCGTATCCGTAAGGATACTTCTTGGTGGGCGGTTTGCCCACGATGCGTGCGGTAAATATCATCACCACGGAGATGACCACGTCGGTGGCCGAGTCGATGCCGTCGCCCAGCACGGCCAGGCTGCCTGCCAAAGCACCTACCGTTATCTTCGCCGCAGAGAGCACGGCATTGCCTACGGTGCTTATCCAAGAGGTTCTTACCAGCACCCTGTTACGCGCCGCATTGTCGTCGATAGCCATTTCACAAAGAGGATTAAAAAAGACCGGAATTTCTCCTTTCCGGCCTTTCGAAGTTAATATTGCAACTATATGCCATTCCGATACCGTCCATCATTTCCTGCCTCGAATCCGAATGACAAATGTACGAATTTTCCGGCAAATCCCCTCACCGGGAGCGGCAGGAAAGGCAACCACCGGCAGAAAGAGAAAAAAGAACGCCAAAAATAGAGGAAAGAGAGTGAGAAGTTCTAGTGTGAGAGTGAGTGTGAGAGCTTTCCTCTATTTGGCGCGTTCTTGTACGACGAATACACATCACGGGAATACTCCCGCCGTTGTTCCGAAAACCCTGCTGCGGCACGACCGAAAAAAGAGAGTAAGTCCGAATTCGGGATGCAATCGAGATACATCCGCATGATACGTCAGAATCCAACCTTTTTAACCTTACCCCAATTAGATTACAGATTCCAAAATAAACGTTAATAGACTAACGACTTACTCTCTTAATCCTGCCACATGTCCTTTCCGATAGGCACCGGCCTTCCGTGTCGCTCCCGCCGCCGCGGGAATCGCCGGACCCGGAAAGCGGAACGGCCGTCTGTCAACAATCCGTTTCGGTACCGGCGTCCATGCCGCCTATCTTTTCGGTTTAAAGATAAACAATGAAAACCGTACTATAAGGCTTATTTCCGTTATAGTCCCTAAAAACCGAATTTCGGCACATCTCGACACGGATTTTCGCCCGGAAACAGCGGTCGGTCTCTTTCACAGATGCGCCTGCTCCCTATATTGCGACGGCGACATCCCCGTATGCTTTCTGAAAAAACGGCTCAGCAGGGACTGGCTGGAGAAACGGGCCAATCTCACGACATCCTTGATGTCCAGCGACGCATCCCGCAGCAGGGATTTTATCTCAAGCAGCGTATGCTCCACGATACACTCCTTGGCCGACTTGCCGGTGACGTCGTGCACCACCATCGTGAGATACTTCGGCGAGATGCAGAGCTTGTCGGCATAAAAGGATACTTCACGATTCGTGGAGTAGTGCTCCGTCACGAGGTTCAGAAACTTATAGACGAGCTCCTCCTTATGTCCGTATCTGATACCGCCCCGGACCGCCTCCTTTTTGAACTGTACGAATATGTCCCAATAGAACACCCGGAGCAGCAGGATGACGGACTCGCGGCGGATATGTCCCGTCTCCGAACCGGCCTTGCACGCAAGCGCGTGTACGAAGTTCCGAAACCGCTCCACCTCGCTCTCCACCAGCGTGAAAACATAGTGTTGGCGCATGTAGAAGAAAAAATCGAGCGTCGGACGGCACATCCCGCTCAGAACGTCCATGAAGAGCGTGTACGAGGTTTTAAAAAAGAGCATGGCAAAATCGTCGCTTTTCTCGCTCAGCACCGCGAACATGTGGGGTATCACCACCACGAGGTCGTCCTTCGACACCCTGCGCCTGACGGAAAAGATATCCAATACGGCACTGCCTCCGGTACAAACCCCGACGAAACCCTCGGAAAGATAGGCGGGGTGACAGCCGACGGGTAAATACCTTACGTCGGAATAGACCGTAAAATCCTCGAAACCGGGAAGCACGCCGCCTTTCGCTGAACTTCTCACTTTCTCTTTCATCGTAACCTGCATGTTTATCGGGAGCCGGAACCGGTTCCCGCTGCAAACGGGAGATAAAGATAATGAATTTCCGGTTCAATACCAAAAGAGGGCGGCCCCGCAGGAAACCGCCCTCCATGCACACACCGTTAATCGGCTCCGCCGGCCGGATAGATGACCCTCCCCCTCTTGACAGTCCGGACAACGGCGATATCCTTTATCTCCGTCCCGGGCACCTTGAGCGGATTACGGTCGAGAATGACGAAATCGGCTATCTTGCCGGGCGTTATCGAACCCCGGTCGTCCTCCTGTCCGTACTGTCTGGCACCGTTGACGGTCACCATCCGCAAGGCCTCCATGGGAGTTACCGCATACTCGGGCCCTATCGGCTGCCCGCTGCGGGTAATGCGGTTCACGGCATTGTAAATGCTGAACAGCATGTCCGGAGGCACCACCGGCGAGTCCTGATGTATGGTGATATTAAGCCCCTTTCGCTCCAAGGCAGTACGCAGCGGACTGATGCGCCGTCCCAGCTCCGGACCGAGAATCGAAGTCAGATAGTAATCGCCCCAATAATAGGTATGGTCGTTGAAGAACGACACGTCCACTCCAAGCTCTTCGGCCCTGTCGAGCTGCTCCTCGGTAATCGTCTGGGCATGTATCAGCACGGGCTTCATACCCTCCTCGGCTGCCGTGACCAGTTTGGCCCGGGCATACTGGTCGAGAAACTGCCCGATAGCCGCCGAACCGTTGGTATGCGCTATCACCTGATATCCTTTCCGGAGGCACTCCGCCAACTGGGAGTACAGTTCATCGTCCGTCATCTGCGGGAACCCGTCGTAATCCGCCCCCTTGCCCGCCGGAACGACATAATACGGCTCCAGCAGCCATGCGGTCTTCGCCTGCGGCGAACCGTCGAGGAAGAGTTTCACGCCGGCACGACGCAGTCCGTCCCTGTAAACGGCCTCACGGCTCGGGACGGACATGCTGCCGAGGTCGCCGTAGCTGTTGATATCAATGATGAGGGAATCGCCCTGCTCCACAATAGTCCGCACGCTCGCCGCAATATTACTGCCTGCACCGTCCTGTGCGGTAGTAATGCCGTGCGAGGCATATACGCGCATGGCATGCCGCAGGACGTCCTCTTCGCTCGGCGCATTCGTAACGGCATTATCCATCAAGACATTCGGGTCATAATAGAGCCGGAAATAAGCCTCCTCCTCCAAAAGTCCGTTCAGCCGGCCGTCCGGATAACGGCCCAGCAGCGCGGCGTACTCCCGCACCAGCGGACTGCCCGGGGAATACCCCATCAGCTCCAGCGCCCTGTTGTTCACGACAGCCACATGGTTGCTCATGTGAATGATACAAACAGGCACCTCCTCCGATATTCGGTCGAGGTCGTCGGCGGTAGGGCCCTCGGCCCCGGGGAAAACCGTATTGTCGTAACCGTTGCCTATGAACCAGTCGCCCGGCTCATAAGTCCCTTCCGCTACCGAACGGTCGTACCATGCATCGAACTCCCGCCGGCCATACTCCACGAGCGTTTCCACGGAGGTCACCCCCTCCGCCGGAGAGAAGTCGGGAAACTTGGTAACCGAGCTGATATGGCTGTGGGAGTCGATAAAGCCGGGCAGCATCGTCATACCCTTCAGGTCTACCAATTTCGTGTCGGGCCGGCGGCTCCGCATCAGTTCGCGCTTGCCGCCGACAGCCACTATCCTGCCGTCGCCCACCAGTACGGCCTCCGCCTCGGGCCGTCCGTCATCGACCGTGACGATATCACCGCCGTAATATATCGCCGTATCCGAATAACCGGAAAGGTCATACCATACATGCTGTCCGCAGGCGACCATCGCCGCCGACAGCGGAATCAATAGATACTTTCTCATCCGTTTCATGTTCAAATGCACTATTTTCGTAGCAATCCATCAAAAACCGTACATTTTCCCTCAGCCCCGGCGAGAAAGCGCGGCCGTCGGCAGGAGGAACGGCCTCAATCCGGCCGGACACAGGGTCGCGTCCCCGTTTCCCTGCTGCCCGGCCACCGCCCGACCGTTCCTGCACACGGACGGTTCTTTCGGCCCGACTCATACGGTACGGAACCGACAGCGGAAAAATTATCGCAAATTTCCCGTACATCCCTTGCACAATAAAAAATAAGTCGTACATTTGCACTCGCAATTCAGCACGGTGTGGTAGTTCAGCTGGTTAGAATACCTGCCTGTCACGCAGGGGGTCGCGGGTTCGAGTCCCGTCCACACCGCAATAGACATTGGAAATCAATGTTTTACAAATTAAGCACCCGATTTTACACCCAAGAATGTAAAGTTGGGTGTTTTCGTATTATTTATGATTATAAAGGGAGAGTATAAAAGTTTTTTGTCGATGCGTTCATAGGATTTATGTGCCTGATGTTTGCCGGGGGTATTGCTTATGCCATTTATCACGCCTTGTTCATTGCTGTTGTCCAGCAGAATATCGCTTCGGAAATTCTCGGGCGCACGTTTTCTTTGATATTTAGTCTGAGCACGCTCTCTTCCTTGTTGGGGATATTGGTATCGGGATATTTGGCTGAAAACATGAGTATTGCAACCTTGTTTGTAATCTGTGGGACGCTCATTGGAGCGGTCGGAGTAGCCGCGTGTTTCATCTCTTCGATAAAATCTCTGCAATAACATATTTATCACAAAGACATCGTTTATTATGACAAAAAAAGAACACATTACGATTTCAGACTTATTCCAAATATTGGATTTATTGGAAAGTACAGGCGTGAAGTATTGGCTCGATGGAGGATGGGGCGTAGATGCCCTGCATGGAGGGCAAACCAGAATCCATAGAGATGTGGATATTGATTTTGACAGCCGTTATACCGACAAATTGATTGCCTTTCTTCAGGAAAATGGTTTCGTCATAGAAACGGACTGGCTTCCTGCGAGGATGGAATTATACAGCGTCGAATTAGGGTATATAGACATACACCCGTTTATATTGAATGAGGATGGTACATCCAGACAAGCGGATTTGCAAGGTGGTTGGTATGAATTTCAGTCGGACTATTTTGGTGAAACTACTTTGGATGGCAGGGTTATTCCATGTATTTCATTGAAAGGGCAAAAGATATTCCATTCGGGATATGAATTGCGGGATAAGGATATTCATGACTTATCTATTCTTGATGCTATTTCAAAATCATAATTAAAAGCTGGAGGATCAATTCCCCCAGCTTTTTCAGCCCTCGTTACATCATAACTTGAATCCTCTACTTTTTCTTGGCTCTTCTGTTTTTCGTAAACCTTGCCGAAGTTTCTCCCATTGTTCTTTGAACCATTCGCCAATCGGTTGCCTGTTTATGGTCAGTACCAGTTTACTGTCATTGGTCGGATTCTTTTCCACTTTGAAAATATCATTCCTGATGTCAAACTTCCGTCTGTGCTCTTCGGAATAAATCCTGCCATTGCACCTGATAGCCTCTTTCTTCGTCAGAAGGCTCTCTATCATTTCTTTGGTGAAGCCGATGGCAGTGCATAGCTTTTCCATTCTCAACATTTCTTTGAGCATCGGGAACCATTTGAACGCCTTTTCAAGAATAGCATTCAGTCGTGATATTTCCTTGTCTTTGGCTTCAAGCTCCAGATTGTGTATTCCTTGCAGATTACGTATCTGCTTGCCGTGCTGTTCCTGCATGTGCCGCATTTGGGCTTTCAGGTCATCAATTCCCTTATCCCGTTTGGCTATTTCCTGATGCAATTCTTCATTGGATAGTTCCAGTTTCTTCATTTTTCCACTGCCGAAAAGAGAACCCACTCCGCTCACTATGACCGTAGCGGCATCGGTGGCTGCGCCTTTGAGCTTGTCCGTGCGTATCTCCGATTTCACCTGACGGAGTTCCTGTTCGGCAAGGTTTATCTGTTCTTCTTTGTGCCGCTTTGCTGCATCCATGCGTTGCAGTTCGGCTTTCTGCTTCTCAATGATGAAGTCGTTCCGTTCCAAATGTTTTTTGCCTGTTACAGCCTTTGACTGCCCACGCTCCATCAGCAGGATATCAGATGCCAAGTTTTGCATTTCGGTCATATCCTCATCATTGAGTTTGCGGCTCTTGCCTGTATCGTGGTTCATCCAGTCAAATACGATATGGGCATGGTAATTCGGTTTGAACCACCTTTCGCCTACTTGGAAACTCTCCATGTCCTCCGGTGCGGGCTGACCGTTCAGCCAATGCCCCTCGTCTTTGTGGAGGAAGATTTGGAGCGGTGTAATGCCCCATCGCCTTTGGCACTCTTCGCCAAACCTACGCACATCCTCCAGCGTGGTGTCCTGTCTGATTAGCAATACACCCTCACGGATGGGAGAACATCCCGCCACCTTGATAATCTTGCCATTCTTCCCTTTGCGCTCACGCTCCTTTTCCTGCATGGCACGGCCTGTCTTTTCTTTGACCATGCGTTTGATGTTCTCATAGTGCGTCTGCAATTCGGGACTGCCGAAATCCGGATTTATCCATTGTTCGTTATCAGCCGTAAGTTCGGACACGATGTAGATTTTGGACTTGCCGATGTTGCGCATATACTCGGCAGTCCTCCGGTTATGAGCCTCGCTTGATGCCACGTTGCAAGGCTTGATATGTATGCTTGATTTTGTTGCCATCTTTTCAATTTTTGATTCGGTAATTACTAATTTTGTTTGCTGCTTTCCGCTCATAACCGCATGGGGTTCTTAGGGGTGCAACCCATAAGCGGAGTTTCCAAAGAGAGGGTCACTCTTTGGTCGGGGTTCTCAGGGGTGAAACGCCCTGAGTGGGTCATTAGGGCAAAGCCCTAATCCCCTCGGGAGAGCCCACAACTACGCAAGCGAAGCGTGTAGTTATAGTGGGCTATAACCGGAAGCCTTTCGGTTTCTTGGATAGCGTGTCATTCTTCTTTCTGACGGATTGCATTTGCTCATCAGCCATGCGCTTCTGCAAATACTCGTTCAGGTCTTTGCATCCGCAGTAGATTTGTGAAGCGTCCCGTATATGCCGGGTGCTGTCGTATTCCTTGCGGATTTGCCGCAAGGCTTCCATTCCTGCACGGTCATTGTCAAAAAAGCAGTGGATGCGCTCATAGCTCCCCAACGGGTAGAGTGCCTTGGAAACATTGGCGACAGAGTTCAGCACCATGTAATCCTGCCTGTCGAAATCGGGGCATTGCGGACAGCTTTCGAGCCGCAGGGTCAGAAATGAGAGATAGTCCATAAATCCCTCAAAAACGTAACAGGTGTCCTTCGGTTCTCCTTGCTGCCGTATGTGGGTGATGTCTTTCGGCGCGATACAGCCCTTGAAATATCGGTTGCGTATCTCATAGCCGCCCAATATGTTCGGAAACGCAACGGCGAAGTACCGCTTGCCGTTGTGCGTAAACCGTGCCTCCCTGCATTCTCTTTTCGCCAGTGCCGGATTGATACCCCTTTCCTGCAAATAAGCGAGCAAGGCAGGGGAAGAAAGCGGCACGATTTCCAACTGCTGGAAACTTGGCTCCGTAAAGGACTGCTTGCGAAAAGAGAAAGAGACGGGGCGCACGTGCGGTGCCTGTTCCTCTATGCGTTTCAGAAGGTACGGCACACTGTCCGTTGCATAGAGGCGCGAAGCCAGTGCGATGATGTTGCCGCCCTTGCCGAGTGCAAAATCATACCATTGGTTCCGCTCGGTGTTCACCTTGAACGATGCTTCGGTTTCCTCCCTGAACGGCGATTTGTACCAGAGATTGGTGCCCTGCTGCTTTACCGGGCTATATCCCAAGCTGTGAAGATACTCTTCCAGCCTGATTTGTTTTGCTGTCTGTATATCCATAAATGATTGTCTTTATCGGTTATCGTTTGTTTTTCTTTTCGCCAGTACCTTTTCATATAGGTTACTGGCTGTATAACCACTTCACTTTATTGTCGTATATATAGAATACGGCTTAAAGTGAAGCGGTTTGATGCTACCCTGCAACCACTTCGCTTTATCCTAATATATAGACCCCAAGAATAAAGTGAAGTGATTGCGATGATTGGGCTAATAGTGGAAATCCGGTTCGTACCTGTACTTCCTGCCGTTTTCCTGTACTATCATCCGCTTGCTCTTTAACACTGTGATGAGTTTGACCAGCTTGTTGTCGCTCAACGGAACGCCTACCAAGGCATACGATTCTTTCAGTGCTTTGCCCAGTTCCTTATACCCGTATTCGTCCTGCAACGAGAATGCGGCTTCCAGTGCTATCCGGTGCTGTTGCTCGGAAATGTCCTTGTAGGCATCAAACCTTTCGCCTTGGGGTCTGCCGGGTGCTTTGGTTTCTGTTAGGTAGTCCTCCATCAGTTCAGGCAATGCCCTGTCATTGATGCGGAAGGCAAACGGCTCGAAGTCCATCGCACGGATGTGCATGGCGGAAACCTTGCTGATGTCACTGTTGCTCTTGTCCTTTTCCACAAGGAGGACGGTCTCAGCCTTGTTGTTCAGTTCCGTGCCGATGTGTCCCCTTGCGTTCTCATCGCCCTTGTTCTGATGGAGTATCGTGTGGATATGTATCTGCCTTTCATCCGTCCACTGCATCAGCTTCGATATGATGCGTGTCGATTCGCCGGGGCTGTTGATGTCATATACCATGTCACGGATGCCGTCTATTATCACCAGACCAAGGTTCTGCGTATGGTAGATTGCCTGTTCGACAATCCTTATGCGCTGTCCCGGCGTGTACTTCCGCAAGGCAAGGAATTCAAAGTTCTCGTTGTTCCTGTCATCGGGCAGCCCGGCCATGCGCATGATGCGTTCCATCACATTCAGGCAGTGATAGGGGCTTTGCTCCGTATCCACGTAAAGCACTTTCCGTTTGGCTTCGGGCAGTTCAGCCGCATACCGGAGTACCGTGCCGTTCTTCAATGCCGCAGCCACGATAGCCGACACATTGAATGTCTTCTTGCTTTTGGCTTTGCCGATGGATGCGCTGAAATTTCCCAACGTACCGATTACGGAACCTTTCACACTGAGAATCTCGGGGGCTTTCTCGTACTTTTCCGACAGGCTCAGCCGTGAGGCTTGCCAGAGGATTACCGCCTGTTCGTCCGATATTTCCTGGATGTCTTTCATATTGTCCATAGCGGTTCCTCCCGTTATTTGCGTCCGCCTGTTTTCTTCCCTGCCAGTTCAAGGGCAAGTTCCGCGTCCACGATAATCTTGCGCCCTATCTGGGTGATGGCCTTGTCTATCTTACCGCTTTTCTTTATGCGGTTGGCAGTGGGCAGGCTGCACCCGAACAGCTTGGCTATGCCGAGTATGCCGTACACATACTTCCTGCTTGTGTCCGTTACGGGCTGCGGCTGCGCTTCCGGCTGACCGGATGCGTGCCTGCTTAATATTATGAACTCTTCGCCTGTCATCTGCCAGACGGGTTTGGATAATAACTCTTGTAGATTTTGCATGATTCTACTCTTTTTGGGTTCAACAATCAGCCCTACGCACTGGCTGTTATTTCAGTTCTCGAACGATGCAAAATTAGGTAGGGTTATGAGTGGTAAGGATGGGGACGGTATAATCCGAATACGCTATATCTTATTGAATATCAGGAAATAAAAATACCACTCAAAAATTAATTTGAGTGGTAAAAGTGGAACTTTCGTAAAATATCAGGATATATCACGGATTATCTGAATATATGTTCCATTTCCTTGGCGAATTTCTGGTTGCTGTCACTGGGAAAATCGGAAACCGGCTCCTTGTACTTTGACTTGTAGTAGCTGTCATCAATGCCCAGCAATTCCAGTATTCCGGTTTTCCATTTGTCCCTGTCCTGTTTGGAGAGTTTCTCGCCCATCAGAAATATCAGATAGCATGCACGGATTTTCTCTCTCGGTTTGATTTTCAGTTTGCAGTTGCAGGGTTGCAGGTTCATATTGGCATAAAAATCCGGTGCGGAAATTTCCTCGAACTGTTCTCCAACACATGCTTCATGAATGAGAGAAAGTAATTTCGTGCTGAAGTATTCGTGCTGTTCCCCTGTCGTTTCCTGCTGGCTGACGGGTTTGCCCGGCTCGTCCTGTCGTTTCCCGTCAGGAACGTATTTCTTCAGTATATCCAGAAAAAGGCAGCTTTGGCGGTATATGTCCGCACAACGGTTCTTCATATATTGGAACGCCTCTTTCCTTGCTGCCTTTTGCTGGTCATAGAGTTCGTTCAGTATGGCTTTTTCCCTGTCATATTCAGCCTTACAGCGTTCATATTCTTTCTCCGCCTGCTTTTCCTCTTCGGCGGTATGTTCCCTGTAGCCAATGGAATCATACCTGTTGTTGGCTTCATTCAGCGGCTTGCTCAGGCTTCTTGTGACATCCAGTTGGGCTTTAATTTCAAAGGAATACCTTTCCATATGTTGATAACAGGCACGTTCTATCGCCCTGTCACTTATGGGGTGCGTTTCATAAGCCTGTATGCTCTTTTCTATTTCGGTTTTCAGGCTGTTGAGTATCAAGGTGTATTGTTCTTTTTGCCTGTCAAGCACCAGTTCAAGGATGGCGGCTTCAAAAGATTTTGTGTCACTATACTGCTGACAGAAATCCGAAATGAATTTCTGCCTGTCAAAAGAGAAAATACTATTGTCTATATAGTCCCTGTATATTCTGTTGAGTTCTCCGTACCGGGGGATTATCGTCTGTATCTTGTCTGTCATAGGTGTCTTACTTTTGTTTGCTCTTTTCATTGTCAAGAAGCATCGTCAGTTCTTCTTCCACCTGTTCTATGCTCGGCAACGCAGATTTCAGATTTTCGGGTACTGCCTTGCTGAGTTGGTAATCGCTGATACCGATAGGCTGGTCATAGCCTGTCAGCGCATACTGCGCTACAATCTCATCTTTGCCCTTGCATAGCAGCAGCCCGATGGTCTTGTTGTCGTTCTCTCCCCTCAGTTTGTCGTCCACCACATTGATGTAGAAATTCAGTTGTCCGGCGTATTCCGGTTTGAACGGGGTGGCCTTCAGTTCCACGACCACGTATGCATGGAGCTTGATGTTGTACAGAATCAGGTCGGCATAGAAATCGCTGTCGCCAATCTGGAAATGCTTCTGTCTTGCGACAAAGGCGAATCCGTTGCCCATCTCCAGCAGATAACGGGTAACGTGCTTTACCAGTTGTTCCTCTATGTCCCTTTCGTCCGCACGTTCTTTGGCTCCCGCCAAGTCAAAGATATACGGGTCTTTCAACAGGTAGTTGGCAAGGTCGCTTTGGGGTGCAGGAAGCGTGGCGGTAAAATTGTTGACTTTGCGACTGTTGATTTGCCTTTCGTACAATTTACTTTCAATCTGCATTTTCAAGACATTGCTGCTCCAGCCCATTTCCACAGATTGCTTCATATACCAGTATTCCACACCCAACGGAAGCGAACTGTTGAGCATAATCACATGGCTTGCCCAATTGATTCTTGCCACAGGTGATGCAAGGAACAGTTTTTCCATGTCCTCAATCGGCATCCAGTAAACGGCGGCTACTGTCCGGGCTACGTCCTGAATTTGTGCAAGAGGTTCTTGCATAATTGCAACTCCCTTGTTGTCTGAGGATTGTATTTGCGCAAGAGGTTCTTGCGTAAATGGCACATTGTTCAGGCTTTGGATTTCATCCGTGATTTTCTGCACACTTGGGGTAATCAATTTCGCATCGGTTTCGATGAAACTCCGTAATACGGTCAATGGATATGAGCGTGCGAACTGGCACATATAAGCCAAGTTCCTGACCGAATATCCTTTCTTTTCGGGATAATTGAACCGTATCGCCTGCGCCAGTTTCTTGATGACCTTGCCGCCCCAGCCTTGTCTGTTCTGGTGGTACAATATGTAATTGCCCATCTTCCAGTAGTGGAACAGCATCTGTGCATTGGCTGCACTGATGAGCCGGACTTGCGCCTGCTCTATTTCCGAGCCGATGGCATTGACAAAAGCCTCGAAACTCTTTTTCTCTATGTTGTTATCGTTGTTGCTCATTGTTGTATGTATTGAAAGTCACAAAGGTAAGCCAAGTTACAGGCTTCCCATGAAACTTGCTGATTGTTTTTACAGTTGGTTGAATTTATTCATTGCATTGGCTTTCACATCGTCGGCGATGTCAATGTAAGGTTTCATTGCTTTGTAGTCGCTGTGTCCCGTCCATTTCATAACCACCTGAGCCGGAATGCCGAGAGCCAAGGCATTACAGATGAAAGTCCTTCTTCCGGCATGGGTGCCCAACAATGCGTATTTGGGTGTAATGGTGTCTATCCGCTTACTCCCTTTATAATAGGTCTCGCTTACTGGCTCGTTGATTTCGGCAAGCTCACCCAACTCCTTCAAATAATCGTTCATTTTCTGGTTGCTGATGACCGGGAGAGCCTTATGCCCCTCAAACTCCACATCCTTATATTTATCCAGTATTGCCTTGCTGTGGTTGTTCAGCTCGATGATAAGCCTTTCTGCGGTCTTTACGGTGGTGATTTCTATATATCCATCCCTGATGTCGCTTTTCTTCAGGTTATGCACATCCGAATACCGGAGTCCGGTGAAGCAGCAGAACAAAAAGACATCCCTCACCCGTTCCAGATATTGCTTCGTTTCGGATATCTGATAGTTTTTGAGTTGGTTCAGTTCTTCCCACGTAAGGAATATCACCTTTTTCGGGGTGCTCCGCAATTTGGGATTGAAATCTTCATAGGCATTGTTCATGCAATACCCCTTCTTGGTACACCAGCGCAGAAACCATTTCAGGTAAGCGACCTGTTTCATGATGGATGTGTTCCGCATGTCTTCTGTGTCTTTCAGGAAATTCACATACTTTGTCAGCTTGGGTTCGTCCAGCGATTCAAAAGTCAGTCCCTTGTCAAACTTTTCAAGGTGCTTCCTTACTGCGGCAAACTTCTCATAGGTGGCATCTGACCAGCCGTTTTGCGTGCCGCATTCCTTGATGAATTCGTCAAACACCTCCAAAGGAAGAAACATCACCGGGGCTTGTTCCTCCTCTTCCTTTTTCCCGTCATGCAATCTGTTGAATGCATCCTTTACCTGCTCGGTAGTCGGCATGAATCCCTGCACCTCGAACTCCTTGAATATGTTCTGTATTTCGGTATAGTATCTCAGCAAGTCCGCATTGATTTCCGATGCGCTTTGCTTCAGCTTGTTGGTGCATCCATTCTTTACCCGCTGCTTGTCTGCATCCCATTTGGCGACATCAATGCGGTAGCCCGTTGTGAACTCGATGCGATGGCTGGCAAAAACTACACGCATACGGATAGGGACATTCTCCACGATTGGCACTCCGTTCTTCTTCCGGCTTTCCAATGAAAAGATGATGTTTCGTTTGATATTCATAATTGGGTGCATTTGAAATTCAACACCCAAATATACACCCAATAATTGAAATGGCAAAAGGTATTTAATGATATTTAGTAATATAGTAGGTTTGTAATAACTTGATTATTATCAGTATATTGCAATCTTATGAAATTTCTTGATTGTGTAAGTTAAAGTCCCGTCCGTACCGCAAAAAACGGAAGCCTTGTAAATAGTTATTTACAAGGCTTTTTCATTTACATTCCTCTACGGCCGATACGGTTCGACCGACTCCGACAGGCCCCGACAGGCCCCGACAGGCCTCTTCGGCCGCACATTGTGCGCCGGTCTTCCATATCCGGCTGGCTCCGTCCCTCTCCGCAGAAAAGGCGCACGGCCAACAACGTTCCGTCGGAACCGGCAGACGATACCCAAAGAGGTCTTCATTACGCATGAATGCACCGTCGCCGGGAGCACTCAACCGGTTGAAAGGCCCTATCTGCAACCCGCATTCACCCGCATACCGAAAGCGCGTTCACAACCGATTCGGAAGGCAGCCCCCACATTCCCGCACTGCACGAGCATCCGACACCGATTCATATCGGTCGTCTTCTGGGCACCGAACCCGAGACTCAGCCCCGGACAGCAACCCGCACAGGCCCGGTCGCCGCTGCGCAGCCAAAGCTGTCCCACTACAAAAACCGAAGCCTCTACACCCGGCCATACAGCACGGCTGGCCGTCCCGCAGCAAGCCGGACTGCGCTTTCCCCGTTTTTTCCAATCCGCAGCCCGATACAAATTCCGAATCCGTGGAATCCACAGGCTGTTGCCGTGTCCTATTTTGGCGGGGGGCATTCCGGCACCGCCGGAAGCCCTCTTTTCCTAATAATCCATTAAACAACAGGACACATGGCAACATTAAAAAGACTCAGGACAGTGCTGCTGCTGGCCGCTGCCGCCTGCCTGCCGTGGAACCGGCTCCACGCCCAGGAAAGCAACTCGCTCAGCCCCTCGCCCGACAGCCGGACGCTCGTACGGGACATCCAGAATCCCGTCGACTACCATACGGGAACCGTGAACGTCCAGGCCCCGCTCTACACCGTTCAGGCCAATGGAATCTCGATTCCGATAACCCTGAGCTACAACACCTCGGGCATCAAGGTCAACGACACCCCGACCTCCACAGGACTCGGCTGGAGACTCTCGGCAGGCGGAAAAATCACCCGAATCGTCAAAAAATATCCAGACGAGCAGTCGCGCCGAACAGCCGTCACCTATATAAAAAACGATTCGACCCGACTCTATCACTACAACTCCGCCTGGCTGGATTATCTCTTCAAGACGGACAGTACGCTGAATGAAGTCTATGAACTGGGGGTATTCGAGTACCTGCCGAACGGAGAACGGGAAGGAAACATACCCTTCTTCGATTTCGATACCGAACCGGACATTTTCTATTTCGAAATACCGGGCAACTCCGGCATCTTCGTACTCGACAACGACGGCGGAGCGCACACCATCCCCTACCAGGACCTCGCCATCACCTTCATACGCGGCACGGAACCGACGGACAACCGTTTCACGATACGGGATAATGCGGGCAACCTCTACAAATTCGGCTCTTCGGCGGAGAGCCGGGAGGTCACGACCGCGACTACCCACGACAATACCAACCACACCAACACCAAAACCCTGACCTACAACTCCACCTGGCATCTCGACGAAATCGCGCCCTTCTCCGGAGAACAGGTACTGTTCACATACGAAGCGGGAACCCACGCAAACGAGATAACCACCCGGGACTGGTTCCAAATCGGCCTCTATGCGCTCAAAGAGGGCCGGTACGAGCTCCTCCAATTCGAGAACGACTACACGACCGCCACCGCCGCGGCTCCGAAATTCCTGCGGCAGATTACATGGAGCGGAGGCAAGGTCGTCTTCACGTACGACGGCATCACCAGCCTGAAACTCAGCACCACCTATCAGGTACTAAAGAACATCGCTACCTACGCCACGACCCGACAGACGAATGACATCCACTTCGACTACTCCTTTTTCCAAAACGGAGCGCTCAAGCTGACCGCCGTCAGGGAACAGTACGGCAACGACATGCTCTACCTTTACAAGTTCCGTTACCTCGACATGGCGGCATTCCCAGCCAACAACGACAGTTTCTTCGACCACTGGGGATATTACAACAACCGCGGCGACTACGGATACCATGACTACATGCCCGCGATAGAAATCGATGGCATCGCCGTACCGGGCCACGACCGCACCCCGACCGCCAACGCCCGAGGCAATATCCTCTCCGGCATAGAGACAGGCAACGGCTTCAGCTTCACCTACAACTACGAATTGAATTCGATAGCCGACGCAGCGAACGGAGACCGTCCTTTCGGCGGGTTGCGCATCGCCAGCATCACGCAACTCATCGGCAACGGCGAACAGACCGTGCGTCGTTTCGAATACACCCTGCCGGACGGACGTTCCAGCGGCAAGGCGTTTCAAGACAAATTCCGGTACTACGACTCCTATCCCAATGGGCCGCAAGGCGAAAAACGTATTCTGGTATATTCCCGCTGCATCAACAATTTGTACGACTTCGGAGGCAACCACATGTCCTACTCCCGTGTAACCGAGTATATGCCCAACGGTTCCTACACCGTCTACTGTTACGACGAGGGCATCGACAATCTGGACCCGGAATGGGAATACTACCCGACTACTCCCGCCCTTACGGAAGCGCAGAAAAACCGGATGGAGCCGTTCGCACCGCCCACCTCCTATTTCTGGCGCCGCGGCCTGCTCACCTCCCAGTCGGTGTACGACTCCGACGGCAATCTGGTATCCGGCACCAGCACCCGGTATGCGTTCGGGGAACCGAAGGCCAAGATAAAGTGTTTGGTTCCCTACACTCCGCTGCAACGGCTCTTTGTCTATTACTGGATAAGCGAACCGGTCTATGTCTCCAAAACCACCACTTACGGCAGCAAATACAGCCTCGCCTCGGAGACCGAATTCACCTACGACACGAACCGGATGCTTCCCACGAAGAGCGTCACGACAGATGCTGCCGGAAATACCTATGAAACCCGCATCAAATACGCCAAGGACTATGGCAACATCACCGGTTCGACCATTACGGACCGTTACGGTATGCTGGCGGCGATAAAACAGATGCTGGACCACCATGCGTACAACCTTCCCGTCGAAACGGTCAAATACAGAAACGGGAAAATCGTTTCGGCCAACCTCGTGCTGTACAAAACGCTCTCCGACAACCCACAGAGACCAGGAGTCGTTCCGGCGACGGAGATGGCCGTCTATACCGACGCCCCCATCGGCCATACGGCGTTCACCCATTCGAGCATCTACAACGCTCCGTACACGAGCGAATTCAGGTACGACTCCCGATACGAACCCACCGTCCGGTACGACGAGTACGACGGCCCCACCCTGCTCTCCTCCCACGCCGAGCACGGCACGGTACAGTCAGTCATGTACGGCTACGACGGGACACTGCCGGTCGCCGTCGTAACGAATGCCGTCCACAGCAAGGCATCCGGCCGCAACCAGGTCATCTACGACAGCTTCGAATCGGGGGCCAACATACTCAAGAGCGCCCACGCCAAAAGCGGAGAATACGTACTGAACGGCTCCTATTCGGTGGAGCTGAAGAACCTGAAACCCGGACGCTACATCGTCTCCTACTGGCGCCTGCCGCGTACCTCCGCCGCTCCGGCCGCCTGGCAGTACGTGGAGAACAGCATGGACATCGGCCCGGACACCCCGCCCTTCACCCTGCCGACGTCATCGGCCTATGTATATGACGAGCTCCGTATCCTGCCGGTCGGAGCACAGATGACCACCTGCGCCTACACGCCCGGCGTGGGCAAGATATCGGAAACCGATGTCAACGGCACGACCACCTACTACGACTACAACAAATTCGGTCTGCTGAAAACGGTACGCGACGACGACGGTACCGTCGTCAAACGGTTCATTTATGACAATTATACCAGCAATCTTTAAACAGAAGCCATGAGAAACAAGATAAGACTCGCCCTATTCGCACTCTGTACGGCCGTCGTATCCGGCACCGCGGAGCTGTATGCAGACGAACGCATTCCGGCCGCTGCCGCCAGGCAGACCGCCGAAGCGTCGCAATACGACATCGTCTATCAGGAAAACCACACCCATACGATAGCCCCGGCCGGAGAGACTTTTTCACTTGACCTGCTTTCCGTTGCACAAAAGATGTACACAGCCATCGGCCTGCCGGACGGCCCGTTGTTGGGCTACGGCGTCGAAACCCGCCTTACAGGCCTCCAGCAGTTACAGTTCGGCACGGATTGGACGGAAGGCAAAACGGCTCTCACACTCGATTTCAAGCCGAACAACGGCATGGATGCCCTCTCCAATACCCTCGATATCTACGTCATCGCCAACACCACATCCACCGGCGG
>ULQX01059130.1_pt1 | contig 18068 bp, 11 predicted proteins | sample 1954941 | NCBI WGS metagenome assembly ULQX01 (sample SAMEA4835667, study PRJEB28245) | human gut metagenome | biome: gut microbiome; material: fecal sample | place: Denmark | collected 2008
AAATGATGGAACTGCTTTTCTGGCTGGATGAATTTAATCCATCAGCATTGCATCTGCTTCTCCCTCGGAAATTTCCTGGTGAGAAATGCAATGAAGTAGCTGACACTTCCGTTTACTACCATGACAATGATAGCTGGCCTGCCCATGCTCCTGTCTGTATGTGGTTTAACTATGGAGTTCTGAATGATTTTTTGAAAGAATGGGTGGTTCGGATGGATGAACTGAAATCCGGTGAGATTACCAGAGATGAATATTTTGAATGGAAAATCAACTGGCCACAGACCTGTGATGGGTGTGGGAAATATGAACCTAAGAAAAAATGGCGAATATAGCAAATACAATGCTCCCCAAAACTGGACAATATTCCAATAATGGGGAGCTACTATTCTTTTTTTAATCTAATGCTCTTCTACTATATGTATTTTTCATCACTCAACTACTTTATAGCCCGCATTTGTAATTACACAAATTTCTTCGCTTTTTCTTTCAATATATTTTTCTTTCAAACAAGCATTAAGCGCCTCTTCCCAAACAGCATATTCACGTCTATCTGGATACTCCTTAGCAACTACTTCGCTGCCAATTTGAATATATGTACCTGATTCCAAATCTGAAGTTATCAGAATCTGCCCTCCCGGTGCATCTGCCACTTTTTTAAGGAGTTGCTTCATTTCCTCTGTAATTAAGGCAGGTGTAGCACTGATATTCTCATTTTTGGTTGATACATCGCCATTTATTTCACTGATGAACTTGTCCCTTGCTTCTTCCCAAATAATATCTTCATTATCTGAAATATCAAATTCTGATTCTAATTCCCGTCTCAACTGATTTAGGCGATCTTTTACTTCGGAACGATCACCATCTAACTTAATAGCAATGCAGTCACTTCCAATTACACCTTTCATTCCAGAAAAATCAAAACCAGGAAGAAGAAGTGAAGTTGCATTGGCTCTTAGTACCCATGCTGCGCCCATTTCATTTAAGCTGACTGGGCTTTCGTAATATTCTGGCGAATGTACGAAAATAATATGCAAGTCATAATTAAGGAACCGTTCCCTTAAAAAGTCAAAAATATTGGCTCCATTTGGTATTCCATATCCTGGTAGGGAGCTGCAAAAAATATCTCTGCGAGGACTTAAATTGATTGAACGAAGTAAATCCGCAATTTTTGCAACTTGATCCTTATTCTTAGAAGAATGACTTATAAATATAAGCGGTTTCTTTTTCATACCAGAAGCATCTCCTTGTGAATGTGACAATCCTGACTCTTTCTCCTCGTCCGGATAATATTTATCAATATTTTTTCTAATAGCCTGAAGTTTTCCGACAAGCTCAATAAAATACTTTTTCTCCGTAAAACCATCCAGACGCTTGCCACAGAAATTGATAGTTTCCCACACAAAAGTGTCATGAGTTCGATCATAAATTCCCTGTAATTCCAATTTTATCTCTTGAAGCCAATTTTGGAATTCAGGCACATCACTGATCCGTTCAAAGGATGTTCCCATACCGCCACCAAACGGATGAAACATTTTTTCTATTTCTTTTCGTGAATCTATAAGTTTAATTAAGTCTTTCTTCAATCATTCTACCCCCAATGCCTTAAACACCGCATCTTCCGCACTCTGGTACGGAATCAGCTGAAATGCACTCATCAGATCAGCCGGAACACTTGCGAAATCAACAAACGAGGTACTCGGAATCAGCACCTTCTTTGCACCGCTATCCAGACACACCTGAAGTGTATTGGCAAGTTCATCCACCTTTATCATTGTACCACTAATTGTTATATCTCCCAACACTGCCAAGTTGCTGACAACAGGCTTTCCAAGGGCAATCGAACAAAGTGCAATTAATGTTGGAAGTGCCAATTTGTCTGTCATACCAATTCCCTGTAAATCCTGATAGTTGATGATATAGTCTTTGGTTGAAGTACTGATAGCGCCACTGATCCGATTGCCGTTGGCTTTCAGATAATTAAATGCCGTGTTCACCGCTTCCTTGCATTTAGAATCGCTGCCTAAGCCAGTCCGTTCAATTTTGCCATTGCCCGGAAGCATCTGACTTTCCAAACGGAATACACCAATCATGCCGCTTTTTCCTCTGGATACGGTATAAATCTGCCCCGGGTTACACATTCCATCCGGTATCAGCTTACCGCCACCCTGTTCTGGTACAGAAACATAATGTTCTGACATATCTTCTAAATCTATATAGAAGAAGTTCACATCATAAAACTCCATACCACCCAGCTTCTTCAATTGCTCCTTGACACGGCGACGCATTTCCAATGCAATCTGAATAATTTCTTCCAGTTCTTCTTTAGTAAACTCACCATTTGGGTACATCAACTTCAGATAACCGTCTATCATACGACGAACCGCAATTGTATCACGCTGATTCAGATTTCTCCCCAAGCGGAAGTAGTGGTCAAGTGCATCTCCATACTGCTCCTTACGAAGCTCTCGGATGAATTCTGCCAAATAGTCACTGATAAAACCGTAATCATCGGTAAAATGCTCCGGTCTGAACTTCGGTATCTCCCATCCAGGAAGATAACAGTGCATACGATCAAGAAATGCTGTATCTGTTCCCATTTCCTGCGGGAAAGGTGCAAACAGACTGGAGGTTTTCAACAGCACATCCACACTCTGATTGATATTTCCCACAAATACCATGGACGCAGTAGCAGCTTTTTCTTCTTTGCCACGGGCAAAAGATCCGGATGCCATATAATCCTTCATGATCTGAATTCCATCTTTATCTTTAAACTTGATACCTGCCACTTCATCAAAGGCTACACAATCCCATAAGCCGACCAGTCCGACCGTTTTGCGTCCCATATTGTAAAACAGATTTGCAACTGTCGTCTGCCCACCGGATATTAAGATACTATTCGGAGAAATCTCTTTGTAGAGATGAGATTTACCGGTACTTCTCGGTCCAAGCTCGCAAAGATTAAAGTTATTCTCAACTAATGGAATCATACGGGTCAAGAGTAACCATTTCTCACGGTATGTAAATTCATCTGGCTCCATGCCGATAGAACGAAGAAGAATATCCAACCATTCATTTTTCGTAAAAGCTGTTCGCCCCTGCTTTAGTTCATCAATATCAATGTGCGGCATCTGGATCGGTGTCAGCTTACGGATACTAATTGGTGAAATATCTTTCTGCTTTTTCTGTTTGGAACGAAGCGGATTTCCATCAATGTCCTCAATGCCAAAATTATTGTCGCCTTCAACCTCATAATCCAGCTGAACAATACACCAGATACCGCCACAGAGCAGGCGATCAAATTTTTCTGGATATTCATCGGCAATCGGTACATTACCAACGCCCAAATTAGAAAACTCTGCAAAAAAGCAATCCTTTTTCATATCCAGTCGAACAGTCACCATATCAATGATTGTGTGACTTCCTTTTTTACGCAGCTGAGACAAAATTTTCTGTGATTCATCCGGGCGTACAAAGTTGTCAGCAAGAATACGCTTCACATTCTGTACGCCTTTCTCTATAACCGTCTCATCATCTGAACTGCAATACTGTCCCAACAAGAACTCAAGAACATACACTGGGACATTCGCCCCTTCTTTAATTTTCTTTGTCAGGTCTTTCCGAACAATCTTACCGTCAAAGTTCTGACGGAGCTTGTTCTTTATTTCTTCACGGGTACTTTCACCCTCTGCAAATTGCTCCATCTTTCTCTCCTCCTGCGGCATTAATTAAAAAAATCAAACTCGTCCACCGCAAAGGCGATGTCAATCTGGAATGGCTCCCGCTGTGGCAGCTGTAATCCCTGTTCATCTGCAATTACCAGATAATAAGTAGCTGTATTGCTGTATTTCAGAGATTTCAAATTAAACTGACAACGGAAAGTTCTTTCTGCACCGTTATCGCTGGTCTTATCTGCAATAATCTTCTGAATATCACTAATCTGTTTGCCGTCCTCATCTGTAAAATAAACTTGATAGGTTGCTGCTTCACGATTTGTACTGACCGCATCTTTTTGATAGAAGTTCAACGAAAAAATCATATTGCTAATTTTACGGTTTGCGGACAGTAAATTGACCGTTACCGGCTTGGTATCATATTTCTGCTTATTTCGCCTATATTCCATAGAATCATTGCGGAGATAATGATACTCAATCACCGGAACAACCATTTCCTGCAAACTGATACCACCATGCACAAAATTCATACCGCCGCCATTCATTTTGATACGAATACTTTCTCTCGGTGCAAATCCATTGAATTCCGTATTTCCGCCCAAGAATTTTACAGGCATCAAGTAATCTGGTTGCACACCCTTCTGCATAATTGCATATCTTCTGCCATACTCCACACATCGCTTGATACTTTCTTTTTTTGTAATGTCAGTGTTTGTTACATCCACATCAAAAAATCCTCTTTTATCTACTTTGTCCTCTTCCTTCAAAGGACTGTATGTATAAAGAAATCCATGATCTGCCGTAATTAAAATATTCGTTCCGCCAAATTCATTTACAATGATACGCACAAGATTCTTCAATTCTGAAATTGCCTTGTCACACGCAGCAAAAACAGCAATATCCGAAGTGTGGCTGGCTTCATCAATGGTATCGTGGTAAATATAAACCACATCCATACCTTTTACTAAAGCACATCTTTCCGCTCGTTTCATAGCAATGATGTCATTATACTTTAAGGCCACGCTTGCCGAATCTTCTGTTTTCAGAACCTTGTCCCTATAAGTACTTGCCGTAGACTGTCCATCTGCCAAAACCGTCAAAATATCGTTCCGAACCTCTACTGTCAATTCTTTGTGCGGCAACAAAGCTGCCATACCAAACTTTGTAGTAGAAGGGAAGATACTCTGCATACTACTGATAGAAACCTTACTTTGCGTTTCTCGCTGAAGCTGATCTGCCATCGTAGCTGCCACTTCATAACGCATGGCATCTGAGATAATTACAAATACTTTAGTATCCGAAGTCTGAATACGAGAACGGTAAAAATCTTCCTGCTGCGGTACTTCCAGAACTTTACCGTAAGTTGCCAGTTCATCCGCACATACATCCGACCAGTTATTGCCCAACTCACCTAAGAACCAGTGAGTATAAAGTCCTTCCACCTTATCGACAACATGCTTGAACAAATCATCCAGCAGAATATTGGAAGTCTCCAAGCTCTTTTGAAAACTAAGATGGAACAAACGGTAATATGTGTCCATCTGATAGTAGCTCTCAGTATATTCTTTCCAGATACTTTTCGCTTCTGCGGTATGGAATCCGGCTGAATGTTCTTTAAAGAAACTTTGCATATTCGCCACTTGTAAGATACCGTCATAAAAATTTTCAAATGGCTCATACCATACACAAGTTCTCCGTTTTTCAACAGTATTCGTAATGGTATCCACATCAATGATATGGTCACTGATCTCTGTCATTAGCTTTGTCAGAATCACTTCATTAATACACGGGAAGTATTCTGTTCCTACCAAATCCTCTACCGTCAGCTTTTCAAAGCGCTGATACAGACGGGCTTCATCCTCAACATAACGTGCCACATCATATAATTGCGGAATGTTGTCACTATGAAGCCATTCAGAAATAAAATCATAGCAATATGCCTGATGTGGCATGGAAATAAAGCCGTCCAGTCCGGCAAGATATTCCTGCCGCATGGTGCGGGTCGTTGCAGTTAAAAGCAGATGAATTGCTAACCGCCCAAGGTCTGGTTCTTCCTCCACAAATCCGCATCCCTGACGAATCATCGCCCAAAATGCTGCGTCTGCATGATATTTTACAAAATCCTGATAAACCGTATTATTATTCAAATCAAGTCCCGCCTGGAACACACTACGGAGAATCATATTAGGCTGTGCATCTTTCAATCCACAGATTGCCGCCATAACAGCCATGTGTAACTGTGCCGGTGTTTCCGGAACTTTATTCTGTGTACTAACTTTCAAACGACGGTCTTTCGCATTGAAGTAAGCACGATAATTTTTAACCTGTTTCCTCATTGCCGGATTTGATATAAGTCCCATCTCATCCATCCAGATAGAAATCAGATCTGCCCGAAACTCTTCGCTGTAAAGCTCCACGTCCAGAAGCCAGTTATCATCCGGGCGATTATAAACACACGGACTGTAAACCAGATAATTTGTGGTCAAATCATCTACTGAAAGCAGTTTTTTTACAGAAAACGAATTATTTCCAGTCAGCGCAATCACCTTTGCATTTTCCAAAACCACTTCATCCAGTTTATCCTCAAATTCCTTATCTTCATCGTACCAGAAAATGATACGACGCTGATAAAACTCAGCCAGAGGTGCAGCAAATCTGCGATTTAAATCTTGTATTATTTTATCTGTATCCATGCTGTCCTCCTACCTTATAATTTTCCAATTTGCTTTTCGTTTTGTTCCGCCCTGTACCAATCTACCTTTTTCCTGTAAAGAAGCGAACATTCGAGAAACCGTTCTTTTCGATATACCCATTTTTTCCGCATAATATGCCTGTGTTGCAGACGGATTCTTCTCTATAATCTGCAACAATTTTTCTATCTGCGTCTGTTCCTTATTAAGCGGCACTTCAGCGCTATTAGTGCCATCATCAACGCCACATTTAACGCCATTGGCGTTAATCATGGCGTTATTGGTAGCAACCTGACCTCGATAAATATTAATACGCAAATCAACTTCGCCACCAATAAACTCCGGCTCCCGCAATCCGGCAGCTTTTACTTTATCAATAATTCTCGGAATGCCGCTTCCCCAATGCTCAATCAGGTTCATATAGGCAAACGCATGGGCAAGAGCTTCATTTCTGATTCTGGAATAGCCTTCTTTCATACGCTCCATCGTTTGTCCCATTGGCAGCTTTCCTGGAGAAGTAATTTCCAATCGGTTGTCATATACCGCTACCTGTATCGTACCATGATCCAGATAACTACGATGTACCATAGCATTGATAATCAACTCACGAATGGCATCCGGTGGGATCTCATAAACATCCTGGCGATAAATTCCCACAATAGTAGCACCCAGATGAATATTTCTTAAGACAAACTGAAATGCTTCGTCTATCTGTTCCCAAAGCGGACCGCTATATTCTCTACGGTCAACAAAAACTGCTTTTGTTGTCCCTTTGAACACACCACATTGCGTTGCAACATGAAGTCCTCCGTTTCCAGTCAAAATAGCAAAAGCATTAGACGGATAATCTTTTCCATCACGCTCAATTAAAATTCCCCAGGAACGCAACTGCTGTCTTCCCACATCTTTAATCGATGCTTTCTGTTCCTCTGTACGGGCATTTCTGACAGCCTGCTCTTTCATAGCTTTGCAAAGGGCATCAATATCTTCCTCTGTAACATTTAACCCAGTACATAAAGCCTGATCATAGTAGCGGTTACTGCCCTCAAACAACAACTCCTTTACCATATACTCATCGGCAAGGCGGGTAGTTCCGGCAACACGGACATATACACCACCATCTCTACCAAGAGCTTTGATATAATATGGACGTTGTCTGCCATCAGAAACCTCTACCACGATGACAGTCTTACCATCAACCGTCTGTAAAGTAATATCCGGGATGATTGCCGGTTCACAGCTGTCTGATACGGCATTGGCAATGGCATCCATTTTCTTGAACACATCTTCTTTGTCAAAGCCGACAACCTCTCTGGTTTTATCGGCAATTCCGAAAATGATTTTCCCTCCGGTTCCATTTGCAAAGGCAACCACAGACTTCATATATTTGATGCTTTTCTCTGGCAGGGTCTCTTTGAACTCTATATTCTTGGATTCACCTGCAAGAATTTCTTCTATGGTCATTGTAACACCTCGCTCTCTTTTACAGTTTTAACTGTTGTTACGATAGCATTGGTCCAACGAATTGAATCAATGCCGCAACTGCCGATCCAAATTCGACAGTTCCTTTTATAGCCTGTAACGAAGCTATTGCTGTCTTTATCATAGATTTCTTTGGCTTTTCAGATATAACTTCTGCTTCTATAACTTCCAAGCTTTCAGATGCTGCTTCTTTATCCTCATCAGATGTAAGAGTATCCATCTTCGTCCTAACTGCATCAATTAACTGTTCAATATCGTTTGCTGTTGCCCCAATATTTGTAGTTGCCATAACAGATGAATTATCATTTGCAATAATAGCTTGACCATTTTGCACCGTCACATTATAAATATTCTTTTCATCTATTCCCATATCAATACCTACTTTCGTTAAATAACTTTCCACATGGCGAATCAACACCATAACAAATCGTTCATTAAAACCTTTGATTTTATCTTGCCATTTGGATGAAGAAGAATATCCCATGGCAACACCACGATATACAGAACTGTTATTTTCCACCAAATATCTTAAAACAGCGTACACATTTCGTATTTCTTCGCTATCAGTTTCACCCAATGAAAAAATCAATCTTCCGTAGGATCCTTGTACTTCTTTAACTTCACTCTCTAAATTCCAATCACAGCTGCCACAATCATGAATATAATCACTTATAATCGGAGTACTATCTATGTAGTTCACAAATTTCCCAAGCACATCAGCATAATCTTCATAATTTGCCTGAAGTAGTCGATTAGAGCAACTATTAAAATCATATTGAATTTTTCGCAATTCTTTTCTATTCAATTTCATAATTTTTCACCCCACAAAACGGGCAATATGCACCCGTCATTTTTAATAATGGTTTAATTTTTGCAGTACGTTTGCAACATGGAAAATCACAAATTTCCATTGCTTCTATTCCTGAACGAATAGGATCTTCATTTTCATGCTTCGGACGTTTTCCAGCCTTGAATGTAATGATTCCTTTTTTTCTATGCCGTTCCATTTTTTTGAATTCATTATAAATCATATCATTGACAGCATTCGTCACCATTTTCATGGCAAGTTCAAGTACATCCTCAGTAACATAGTTTTCGCTTATTAAGCCACAACTTGGACAAAATATATGAAGCACCCCGTCATCCTCCAAATCAGAAGGAGTTGCCTTAAAATATGTGCCACATTGTTCGCATTGCAAAAGAACATAACCATCATCATCTGCAGGAATAGGAATCGTCATATTGATTTCATCACTCATATTGCTCCCCCCTTACTTACTTTATTTTAGCCAAAACATCCTGGAAAATTGCATAATTCTTCTTCACGCCATCATCCAGATCAATGGAAATCATCTGGTCGGCAAGGTGATGAATCTTTTCCTCATAGGTTCTGATTTCAGTATCCTGTGCCTGCAAGGTGGTCAGCTTTCTGTTCAGCTTCACACGCTCTCCGGTGGAAGCGTTGGCAATCCGCTGTTCCAGATCAGCAATAGCTGTGCGATAACGAGCCTGCTGTTCGTGTACATAATCGGTACGGATACGGGCAATGGTGTCTGGCTGATAACGGTGCATATAAATCAGAGCCTTAAAGCCATTCTTCTTGCCACTGTCAAACAACCAATAAATCGGGCGTTTTTGATAAATCTTGCAATGGTCAGAATAGAAATCACTCAGGAAATAATTCCGAATTACATCTTTCGGCTGACCTTTTCCCCCCAGAGCATCGGCAATGAATTTCAGGTTTTCGTCCAGCACATCCGCACCATAAACGGTTTTCACAAACTCTACAAACAGACCAACAATATCATCTTCAAAGTATTCATCATCGCAAATCGGAATAATGTTATCCTTATCAGCCGCAAAAGAGGTATACTTGCTGTCATCCCATTCGCCACCTGCATAGGTAAGACCATCCACATCCAGCGAGTAGCGACCGAACATACAGCCCACCGCATAGGAAATGAAGGAGCGAATATCTCTGCCAAGGTCAGCCTTGCGGACAGTAACATCCTTGTCCTCAACCTCCGGTGTCAGTTCGTCCTGCAAGCCGTAAATATCAATAAAAATACGGTTCAGTTCTTCCTCGTTGGATTTCAGATGATTAAATCGGTCGTCACATTCAGCCTGCCACTGCTCAAAGGCTTCGGCAATAGTCGGAACTTTTCGGAGCAGTGGATGATGCTTGAAATCCCAAGAGGTTTCAAAGGAATCCCAATCAGCTCTTGCAATAGAAATACATTCATTAACTACTGCTGTAACTTCATCTGGCGTAGATAAATATGGTATTTTCCTTAAATATCCTGACTCAAAACCTATCGTTGGAGACAAAACGCTTAAAATACTCATAACAACACTGGTATTCAAAAATCCCAATATTGCTGGAATATCGTTTTTATGCGGGAAGAACATACCATAACCGCTGTTGGAATACAGAAAGCCCTCTGGACAAAACCTAAATGAAGTTGTAGCCGAACTAATTACTGTCCAAGTTATTGCAGACTGGAAAATATAATCTAAATTGTAATTGTGAGATCGAATTCGCCCGGTTTTCTCATCTTTGAAATTGCGGATTTCTATACCATCATTCTCCCAATTTACAACATAATCGTTATTTCCATACCATTTTCTAAACTCTCCACCCTTAGCAAATGGAAACCATTTTTTCTTGCTATTTACTGCCTCCTCACGACATTTCATTCCAAGACCAATTTTATCCATGCCAACTTCATACCACAATCTAATAAATCGATCATTATTAGCTGTAGCCATGCCAACTCGTGGTTCGCAAATATCTCCAATGAAGATTTCTTTTGCGAATGCTTCCATGAGTATATCGCTAACCCAATATGCCACTGGGTTTCCAGGAATCTTCGAAAAGTTCAGTTGATCAGCGTAAAACTGCCCTTTTTTATCTAAAAATGCTTTTTCTCTTTCTTCATTCGACTTCACTTCACCTTGTGCATCAAAAAGACGGTGATAGCATCCAATATAACCGCAAGGATTAGACTTCCTAAATACAAAGGTCGTTGTTCCGAAATCTGACCCAAAGATACCTCTGCCAGGATGAATCATATTGATGATTGTATTATCCCGCAAAAGGGCATTACGAAAATTTTCATAACTTGCCAAGAACATCCATACTGGGATATTTATCATTGTCATGAAACCATTCTTCCTGCACATAGAAAGAGATTTTTCCATGCATACCGTACTCATATCGCTTTTACTGTCAGGATAGCTTTTCTTGACAAAATCTGTGAGTTTTGCACCCATTCCTCCGCTTCCCATATACGGTGGATTCGTCACTACCACATCATACTTCTGTGCCAATGCTTCTGCCACCTGCACCAGTGGCAGTAATCCTCTCAGTGCCACTTCACGAGAGATATGAATATCTTCCTTGATTTCCGCAAAGCGGGCATACAACGCAGACCAATCCTGCGGTGTCACGGTCAGAATCGAGCCATATTCCTTTGCATCATGCAGTTCGCTGATGATGGTATCCATAGCCTTTTTCAGCTTGGCATCCCCATTACAGAAATACTCCAATGCAAACTGATCTACATGGTTGCTCTCCACAATAGCATATACATGGGGCTGAATGCCACGGCTAAAGAAGCGGCGGTCATACTGACGGGCTTTCATCATTACCGCAAAATAAGCCAGCTGTGCCGCACGGTCATCAATATCCAATCCGTAAAGATTATTCTCCACAATGCTTGCCACTGCTTCACGTGTAGTATAGCCATAGGATTCATAAATCTTCATCAGCACATCGAACATATACGCAAGAATATGACCGGAACCGGAGCATGGGTCAATGACTTTCAGTTGATCCGGTGTCAGTGCGGCGTATTCCTTACGAATTTCTGCAAGCTGTGCCTGCACTTCCGGCTCCTGCTCAGCTTCTTCCAGATAGTAGTGCCATTTGGTATCTTCCATGTCACGGTTTCCAGCAGCATAGGCAGACTGTTCTTCCTCGGTAGGAAGAAGCTGATCTTTGGCATCTGGGTGTCCTTCCAGCCACAGACGACCAAGGCTGTTCTCTACCATGTAGCGAACAATCCAGTCCGGTGTAAAAAGCTGGGTTGCTGCAGGGATATTTTCCTTGGTGATTTTCACATTCTTTTTCAGAGCTGCGAAAACATCGTCTTTTTTCTCGCTGTTATAATACTGATACAGCCAGCCGATGATCTGGACAGCATCCTTCCAATCATCCTCTGGTATCAGCTCAATCATCTGCTGAATGACACTGCCTTCACGGAGCAGATTGTCCGGCAGAAGAAGCTCTGTGTAGTCGGCAATCTTTTGGAACATTCCCGGCAAAATTTTATTCAGAGCGTTGCACTGCACAGTCAGTAGGTATTTATACAGTTCTTCGGTCTTTTCTGCATCTTTCAGCTCATAGACTTTTTCCATATTGAGTCCATCCAAATCCAGATGAATGGCTTCGGTTATAATCTGCGGCTTAAAGTTGTTTTCCTCGTCCGTAAATACACGCACATGAGAAGGAAGATAGCCGTTGACTTCCATGAATCGCAGAGCAGAGAAGCGATTGAACCAAGTATAGGCAACCTCTTCCATGACCTGCTTATATCCTTTATCGTTAATCTCGGCAATCAGAGCCTGACGCTGTTTCTTTTCATCGGCAGTGAGGACTTTGCCGCCAACACTGTCCGCATTGGCATCCTCAATGTTATCCTCTGTGATACCGTATTCCACACCTTTTAGGGAAACACGGGCGATCAGCTCTGTTCTTGCCCAGACAGCAAATTTTTTAATCGCATTCTTATCCATACTCGTCTCTCCTCGTTAGTTCAGCTTAATCTCGTCGCAATTCTTCAACAACTGTTTCAGCTGAGAACGAATTTTCTCTACATAATCATCAATATCCGCATCCGTCTGTAAGGTCTTTGCCTGAAATACAACCTGACGGTTATAGGCACGAACCACTTTCTTCTTTACAGGAGCAGTTTCTTTTCCTGACTGTGTCGGCTGTACCTGTGGCTTCGGTACAGGCGGAGCCAGAACGGATTCAATATTATCGACTGTATCATCCTTGTACTGACACATTGGCAGAAACATGGCATCCAGAAGGGCAAGGCTTTTTAATTCTGCGATTTTTTCCTTGCACTGGCTGAAATACCGGTCTGATTTTTCAATCAGATGGGATGCCTTGGAATCGCCGTTTGCGGCAGTGTGGGTTGCTTCCATACACTGACGAACTGTTTCCAGAATCTCAACACGTTTTTCTTCCAACATCTTGTCATGAGCTGTACGAACCGTATCCATCAGCGGATTCAGTTCACGAATCCGGTTATAGTTGAACTTACTTCCGGTCTGAACCATGATAATCAAACGAATGGTATTCAGTGCCTTGTGTGCTTCCTCATTTTCTGCGATACAATCAAGATCATCATGCAGAGATTTTTCAAACTGTACTGCCTGATCGAACACTGTTACCTGAGTTTTGAAGAAGTTTTCAATGCCGTTGCTCATGGCTTCTTTATTATCAAAGAGAGCATCCTCTTTTTTCAGCACACGCTCAATCAGAGCAATATTGTCTTTCTTCTGTGAAAGTACATCGTCCATCAGATGAATGGCTTCCTGTACCAATGCACGATCCGGGTATTTATGTCCGTCATAACGAACATCCAAAGAAGCATAGTAATCACGCTGCTCGGTAAACTTCTCCGTCACAAAGCGAATCAGGCCATCTTCATCGTCCGGTACATCCATGATGTCGAAATACTCTCGGAGCATCGCTTTTACATCACGCATCATCATAGCAGAAATGGTTTTACGCTTGCTGATGGAAGTCTTTCCGATCTCACTCTTTTTGCGGAGCATATCCGGCAACTTCGGGTCATCCGGCTGAATGGTATTGCCTGCATACTTGATGGTTACTTTCTGGAAATAAATCAGCTGTGCCGCAACCGCAGCAATATCAATTTCTTTCCATCCATACGGAATCGCACTGTATTTGCTTTGCACATCTGCCATAGAAGTCGGCAGCTTTTTTGCATCCTGCATTTCCAGATATTCTTCCATGGCAGAAGCAGCATCACGGTTCGGTTCCATGCCCGGAAGTGCTGTTACCGCACCTGTCAGAATCGCAATAATATCTGCATCACTGCCTGCATTATCTGTAATCAAGTCGAGCTTGCTATACACATGGGCAACCAGATATTCAAGTGACTGGTCAATCTTACTCTTTGCATTTCCGGCTTTGATTTCCAGATGCTCACCGTCTACATAGAACTGTGCCCCCTCGATGGCATTTTGCAATTCGCTCATGGCACTCAGCTCATATTTTCCGGCTTCGTCCTGCTGGTCACTTATGATTTTCTGCACAGTTTTTGGAAGCTGGCTTACATTTCTCTGCTTTACATACTTGCGAATTTTCATAGCAGATTCCAGAGATTCATAGTAAGGTGTGTCAGCCAGGACCACGATTGCTTCGTTGCCTTTGGATTCTGCCATCAGACGATAATCCGTTTTTTCAATAGCATCGGTAGCAACAGTCAGGAAACGTAGACGCATACCGCCTGTTGCCACACCGACAGTAATACCATCTACCATTTGGTCGAAGGCAAAGTCATATTTTCCATAACGGAACTTCTTAGTTGTGAAAATATCACCGTAAATCATCTGAGCAATACGCTCTACGATAGAAGCGGTATCCACATTTGTATCTCTAATTTCACGCTGAATGTCCTGTTCTTCGTCAGTCAGGAAGTTATAAGTATCACCGGTTCTGCCGATATAGTTTTGGCTCATCAGACGATCAAGGCATCCACGGACAGCTTCACGCATGATAATCTTATCCTCACGAATATCGTCTGCCATAAGGATAACGATATTGTCCAAATTAGAAGGAATATCATCAATATATCGAATCAAGTACAGAAGTTTCAGCACATCCACATCCTGCTGTTCGATGCCATCGCCGTTGTCGGCTGCTTTCTGACAACGCTCAATTACACGACGGATTGAACCATCCAGAAAAGTATGTACGGTATCATAAAAACGGAAGAATGGAACAAGTGCGTATTCATCCTTCTCCTGAATTTTCTGTGCAGCTTCCTGGAAACCGGACAGCATGGAACGCTCACCACCAGACAGGTGCTTACCGGAATTTCCATGTTTCCGGATTTCAGCAAATACCTTCTGCATGATGATAAACTGATACGGCACGAACGGGAAGTTCTCGGTAAATTCCCTTGGGCCGGAATAACCTTTAATATCCAGAATGGAACCGTTAAAGCTGAATAGGTTACGAAGAACAGAATCATTCTGCTCATAAACATCTTCCAGATTTTTAGCTGCTTCTGGTTTCTTTTTCAGAATACGTTTCTGGATGACTTCATCCACAGAGGAAGATGATAAACTCAGTCTTATCTTAAAACGAGCCTGAATACGGGAGAACTCATCGGCACGAACTTTGATGATTTCATCAATCGCTTCCTGTCCGGTGCAGATCACCCAAATCTTTCCTTCACACTCACTTCCGATTTTTTCTGTCAAAGACTGGAGGTTCAAAAGCATATCGGTGTCTGTGCCGACATACTGACCAACTTCGTCGATCATAAACAGCAGACGGAAGTTCGCTGGTTTAGTATCCACATAGGCTTTCATATCTTCCACAAGCTGAGCAATAGATATTTCTGTTGCAGTTTTATCATTGAACCATGCCTTGGCATCGTCCTCACTCATATCCAGAACTTCCATTAAAGTCGGAATAATAAACTTTCCATTGAATGCAAAGGCACGGCGCATTTCCATCCAGGACTTGCCTTTCTTTTCTTCAAAGACTCTGCGGAACTCCTCCGTTTTTCCCTGCTGGTCGATATAACGCTCCATCATGGCAACTTTCAGATTTTCTCCGTAAAATCCCAGATGGTTATAGAACATCTTCGCAAAAACACGAAGTACAGCTGTCTTATCTTTATTGCTGAATCCCTCAATATCAATATTAAACAGAATTGTCTCCGTTGTTCCCTTTGTAGCACGGTCAATCAGCATAAAGGTTGCCGGATCGTCCTCAAACTTTTTACGAAAACATTCTACACTCCGAATACCTTTTACCTCTTTATTTTCCAGAAGGTAGGAAAGCATTTTCAGAAAGTGAGATTTACCACTTCCAAAGAAACCAGAAATCCAAACCCCCATATCAGCCGTAGGCTGGTCAAAGGCATCTCCATAATAGTTGAAGAAAGTGATGAAGTGTTTCTTCAATTCTCTGGTAATGACATATTCATTTAACTCCTGCTCGATTACATCATCAGCAGCCTGATCTACTTTAATTACACCATTGATTTTGCGGTTGATGTCATCCGCAAACATATCTCGAATCATCATGGCTTTATCCCCCTTAATCTATGACATTGAATGCCCGGTAATAATCATTTGGTGTCAGACGATTGAACAGTTTTACATGATGACCATCGAACTCACCCGGATACATAACCAAAATCGGAACATCCGAAAAATACGGTTGCAAGGCTTCCAGTAACGTATGGATTCTCATAAATGGAAACACCTCGCCTACACCTGTCAACATCAGCACATCACCTGGTTCGTGTGGCTCATACTGAATTTTATCAATGAACTCTCCATTGCCGATTGCGGAATTCAGCTGCTCCAGAAGATAAGCACTCCCGTCAGCTTCTTCCATATCTGGAATTGCATCTGTGATGTCCATATCATCGCAGATAGAGAGAAATGTTTTATATAAATTACAAACAATCAAATGGCAATCTAAGGACTGATCAGTTTCCAGCTGATTCACAAAATGGCGGACAACCATTTCATTTTCAGGTTCATAACAAAAGATTCTGATATTCACTTCATTGCTCAGTCCCTTGCCTTCCAGGAACTCCGGTTCCTGGATCAATGCCCGAACTTTGTCCAGGCGCTCTTTTATTTCACTCATCGGGTTACCTCCTACACAAAGCAATTAAACGCCGGCAGTATTGTCATATCGCCATTGCTTCTGATGGCATTTTCCAAAACAGGATGCAGCCATACTGGATTCAAATGATCTGCCTTGAGATTATCGAGATATTCTGTTTCGACAAGCACTCTGGCAATAATCTGTTTTAACTTTGTTATTGTACTATCGCTCCAGGAAGCCACGGTATCATTCTGCTCCTGCAAGCGCATAAAAAATGTATTCAAATCAATCTTACCAAAAGACGTGTCCCTTAATCTGTACTTCTCGCCAATGACGGTCAGCATAAATTCCCAGACCAGTCGGCTTTGCTTCATTAACGCATACAGACAAATCTGTTTTGCTACATCAGTTGGTTGTGACGCAATCGCAGAAACCAGAGAATCATCTTCCAGAGCATGAAGCCGTTTGATGCAGGCTTTCGCCATGCGTGTGATAGATTTTTCCGTTGGGTACTGGAAGAGATTCTGCTCTACAATTTCTTTTACAATCGCATCATTGGAAATTCCTTCTACCATTAGCTTTGCGGTAGAACGCATTTCGTAGAAAAGGAACGGCTCTCTGGTCAAAGACGCAATATAAGGATAAGAATGATCCATGTTCCCGTACCTCCTTACTGCTCCTCTTTTTTATCAGGAACAAATTCCATGATATCTCCCACATCACAATTCAAAGCAGAACATATCTTTGACAGAATCTCTGTACTTACATTTTCATCTTTTGATAATCGAGACATCGTTGTTGTACTAACTCCTGTCATTGCACGCAAATCTTTCTTCATCATTTCTTTATCAATTAACAATTTCCACAATTTCTTGTAACTAACTGCCATTTTTTCACCTCAATCTTATTTGCTTGAAATATCTGTTCACATGGTATTTATCATCATATCACAAAAATGCGTTTCAAACAATCTAATCCATCAAAAATCAAAATTTAATTCTGAAATATCGCATTTAAAATCACAAGAAACACATCTTAACAAGACAAGCTGAAAGTACAAATGCCACTATATATCCGATTCCACAGAAAAATTTTATCTCGTTTATTTTCTCTGATTGCAATTTTATTCTTTTTTTCAGTTTTTGCACTTCCTTCTCAGCTATCTTTCTATTCTGTTCCGCTTGATACTTTAATGACTGTAATTGTTTTTCTGCTTCTTTTTGTTTTCTATATGCCTCATCAACAGCTTGCACAGATGATTTATTAACCTGTATCTGCAATTTAGCGTTCTGGTCCCGAACGTCTTTTATTTCTTCTTCGAGCTGCTCT
>ULQX01008466.1_pt1 | contig 17643 bp, 22 predicted proteins | sample 1954941 | NCBI WGS metagenome assembly ULQX01 (sample SAMEA4835667, study PRJEB28245) | human gut metagenome | biome: gut microbiome; material: fecal sample | place: Denmark | collected 2008
TTTTTAATTGGTTGGTTTTATACAAAGAAGTGATTTTAAACCAACTAAAGGACTTGAGATGAAAAAAATTTTTTTACCGGCTATGCTGGCCGTTTTGTTCGGTTGTGCCGATTTGTCAAAATATACCACAGTTGACAGCAATGCTTCGGCCAAGACCAAAATGCGCGCCTGCATGGTCAGTGAGGCTAACAACAAGTTTCAGGCCGGCACTTTGTTCAGCAGTTCAGTCAGTGTTACGGCTGACGAAATTGTTAATACCTGTATCAAAAAGCTGGCTTTGCAGTCGGCGGGGATAAGCGAAGAATCGCAGTCAACGGCTCAGACGATTATTACCAACCTGAAGAATATGGCAAATTAGGCAGGTAAAAAAGAAAAAACGCCTCTTAAACAAGAGGCGTTTTTGATTTTGTTCGGCAATCCGGGTTAAAACAGGGCCATTTTGACCTCTTCAATATCCAACGGTTCGGAGGTAAATCCGCGGCGGTGAATCTCTTCGCACTGCTGTTGGCGCTTTGGACCTTCCCAGGCATAAAGTTCGCGCGCATTTTCGGCCAGAGCGCAAAATTCGGTAGCATACATTTTGCCGCCAAAAGCCTGGAAAAGCGCTTCAGCGTGAGTTTTGGAACCGATAAAGTATGAACTGGTCATACATAAGGTTTCAAATTCAAGTCCGTAGTGGAGAGAGCGATAGTAAACGACGTCTCTCAAAACGCAAGCACCGGTATAATACAGAAAAAATATGGTGCCGATGTTTTCTACTTTGCCGTTTGGGAACATGCCGTATTCAAACTCTTCTTTGATTTCGGCTAATTTCTGTTTTTTTTCTTTTAAGTCCATAATGGTAAATTTTTAGTGTTATTACCTGAATTACCGCAGAATTATATTTTGAGTTTCCACAATAATTCGTTTTTATTGTGGAAACTATATCATATTTTCATGCGGCTGTAAACACAAAAAATAGACAAAAAACTTGACAATGGATGAAACGGTAGTAGATTGGAAACAATTGATTGTATAGATATGGATTTATTACCTTTTAAAATTTTGAGATATGACATCGATAAAAATTGATTTTGCAGAAGAAGTATCGGTTGATACGATACTGACGCCGGTTTTTGACAAAGAGCAGAAGTGCATCGGCGGATTGTTGTATGACGGGAAAAAACCGGAAAAAAAGAAATATGTTCCGGTACCGGAGATGATTTCTCTGGTTCAGGGTTATACCCGGCTGCTTTGTTTTGCGCAAAAGGATTTGTCTCCGCTTATTTTTGGCCGAACTTACGCTTTCAGGATGATGCTGGGCGACTGTGTTTTGGCGTATCAGATTTATGAATCGCAGGGGACGTTGGGGCTTGTTTATCAAAAAACGGTGTCCCGTGCCGATTTCGTTTTCGAATACGGAGACTGAAAATCTTGTCATTTCGTATCCCCGTGATGCTGAGCATCGCGGGGTTTTTTTTATGTCTGAAAATGATTAGATAAAATCCGGAGGATTTTATGAAAAGAGCCGTTTTTGCAACGATTTGTCTTTTTTGTATTGTCGTATGGCCGTCAGCGGCCCAGATTTCGCCCGATTTGCTGGCAATGGCGCCGGCGGGGGAGGTTGACCGTCTGATAACGACCCGTGAATTTGAAATAAACAAGCCGTTTGCCGGAGACATGACTTTGTTAAGTTCTGCTTGCCTCAATGAGGATGGGCGCGAGGTGGTCGACGCTTTGCTGGCGAAGGGCGGAGATCCGAACTTTAAAACATATGGCGGAATGACGCCGTTGATGTATGCCGCATCCAACCGCCACGGAAACGTTTATTGCCTCAAAAAACTGCTGTCTATGGGGGTGGCGCCGAATGCAACGGACAATCGCCGCCGGACGGCGCTGATGTTTGCCGCGACCCAGCGCAATCCGGAATTTGTCAGGCTGCTGCTGGCTTACGGCGCGAATGTCAATGCCAGGGATTCGCGAGGCGGAACGGCCTTGTTTTATGCCGTACGGCTGAACGAAAACGTTGAGGTCTGCCGTATGCTTTTGGCGGCCGGCGCCAATGTGCACGCGCGGGGCAATAATGCCAATACGATTTTGAACGAAGCGGCGGGAAGCAACCGAAATCCGGAAATTACCGCTTTGTTGCTGCGTTATGGGGCGGGAATCAATGCCGGGAACGCAGATTATGCGACGCCGCTGATTTTTGCGGCAAAACTGAATCCCAATCCGGAAGTGGTAAGCCTGTTGCTGGACAAGGGAGCTAATCCGTTGTTAAGAACCCGCTTCGGGTATCGGGCGGTTGATTTTGCCGCTTTGAATCCGGGATTGCGCGAAACGGAAGTTTTCGAAAGGCTGAGAAAAGTTTCCGCGCGTTAAAAAAGCCCTCTTGCGAGGGCTTGCGTCTTATATCCAAAAATAAGTCAGGCAACAAAAGACATAAAACAGCAGAAAATAAATGCCGCGCAGCCAGAATTTGGCGTTTTGAATTTTGTCGGGCAATGTATAAAACAGGATATAGACAACGACGTACATTTTGAGTGCCGAAACGAAAATGCTCGGGAACGGATCCTGAAAATAGCTGCGAATGCCTTCCACACTGATGTTTTGGAATGATTCGAGCCAGAAAATGGTAACAACGGAAGCGGTTCCGTAAGCGAAAATCCAGCTGCCGAGCAGAAAAACGAAAGCTTTTTTGATGAAGGGAAGTTGTTGTTTAAGGGTATTCATGGCGGTTCTCCGACAGGTTATATAATATCTTATTTATAGCTTTCCGAATTCTAAAAGAAAAGAGTTATTCGTTGCGACGGGGATAAAAATCAGTCCTTTTGCAGGAAAAGGAGCGGGTGGGGCTTGCCGTTGCCGTCCACTTCGCTGCGGCCGGCAATGTTGAAGCCCATATGAAGATAAAAGGCCAGCGCCTGCGGGTTTTCTTCGTTGACGTCGACCTTTTTTATGTTTTTCTTCTGTTCAGCAAAGTCAACCAGCCGTCGGCCACAGCCGTTTTTGAAAAATTTCGGGCTGACGAACAGCATTTCGATTTTGTCATCGGAAAGGCCGATAAAGGCGCATAGTTTGCCCTCGTTTGTTTTGATGCCGTAAAGTCTGCAGGCGGGCAGGGCGTATTTTACCAGGTAAGGTTTGTAGAAGCCGATTTCTTCCGGCTTGAGAAAATGGTGCGTTGCTCTAACCGAGGTTTCCCAGAGTTCGGCAATTGCCTCGTAATCGGCCGGCAAAAGTTCAATTACCAGGTTTTCCATAAGGTTCCTTTCACAGGTTGTCCGTTTTCGGTACGGAGAACGGACGATTGTCGTTCAATTCGGCGATAACCGGCTTTTTGCAAAAGTTTTTCGACATATTTCGGATTGTGGGCAAAACGGCCGGACGGGGTCAGTCTGCATGTGTCGACGGAATGGTCGTCTTCGGTCGAAAAAGCGAGTTTTACGGGCGCGGCGGCACCAATAACGGATTCCAGTCTGCCGATATAGTTGAAAACGTCGGCAGCGACAAAAGCGTCAGCCTGCGGTTTTTCCCGCAGCCAGGAAACAATGTCGGCTTTAATCAGTTCTTTGTAGATTCCTTTTTTGCGGGCTTGGGCGAGCATTTTTTCGGAGATATCCACGCCGATAAGCCGGGTGCCAGCGGCCTGATAAGCCAGGCCAGCAAGCCCCGTGCCGCAGCCAAGATCCACAAGGGTGCCTTCAACAGGTCCCGTAAAGTTTCTAAGGCTTCGGACAACGCCGTAATCCAGCTTTTGGAGAACCAGCTCGTAATTATCAGCAAAATTGTCAAAAAGCTTTTCAACATAAATTTGATTATTTTCATTTTCCGGTTTTCCCTGCAATGCAGCGCAGACATGAACGGCAAAGGCGTTGTCTGGAGCCTGGCGGCGCCAGTTCTGCGCAATTTTGACGGCTGTTTCGGGTTCCTGTCCGTGCAGAAGAGTCAGTGTTTCGGCAATGTTGACCGAAAATTCTCCGGTTTCAGGCCGCTGGTTGAACGCATTGAAAAACAGCCCCAAAGCTTCTTCATATTCGCCGATATCCTTAAGAATGACGCCTAGGTTGTTGCTGATTTCGGGGATTCCGGGATCAATGACGACGGCGGTGCGATATTCTTCCAGCGCTTCGGGCAGTCGTTTCTGCCGGTAGAGCATGTCTGCATAGTTTATGTGGGCGTCAAGGTTTTGCGGCGACAGTTCCAATGCCCTTTTATAATGTTTTTCGGCCGTTTCATATTCGCCGGCGGCGGTTTCAAGATTTGCCAGATTAACCAAGGCCGGAACCGAACGCGGATCGAGCGCCAGCGCTTTTTGAAAACAGATGCGGGCTTCGGCCGTATTTTCCTGTGCCAGACAGATAAGCCCGGACAATATTTTAATTTCCGCATCGGTCGGTGCATTGGCTGCGGCTTGGGCTGCATATTCGGCGGCCAGGTCATATTCGCCGGTGCGGTAATGCTCGTCTGCCAGAAAATAGAGACTGAGAGCGTCATGCGGAAAACGTTTGGCCAGAGCTTTCAGTTCGGACAGGTCGTTGTTCATACGGGCCAGATTTACCCGAGGTTCCGCGTATTCGCTATCCAGAGCGGCAGCCCGGCGGTAAGCTGTTTCGGCTTCGGCAGCTTGGCCCAGCTTTTGGCAAAGAGTACCGATGTTGTTCCATGCTTCCTTAATTCCGGGGTCAATTTTCAGCGCTTTGCGATAATTGTCGAGGGCTTCGTGAGGTTTGCCCCACAAGTCGAGCGAGAGCGCGAGGTTGAAATAGAAAGGCGCATGCGTCGGTGCTTTGCAGACGGCTTTGTAAAACAGTTCGACGGCTTCGTTATGGATGCCTTTGGCCTGAGCAACCAGACCGAGAAGGTTGAGGACGTCCGGATTTTGGGGCGCGGTTTCAAGAATTTGCCGATACAGGTTTTCGGCTTCGTCAAACTGTCCCTGTTCGTGCAGCGCCAACGCCTGTTGAAACATTAAATCATAAGACATCTTCGTTACCTTTTTGTTCCGAGGAGCATATTGTATTCCGTAATCTGAAAAAATCTATATTTATTTGCAAAATTTTGCTTGAAATTATTAATTATTTGCGATAAATTGCGCATACTTCCGGGAATGAGGGTAAAAATTCCCCGTTTGGCGTTTAAGAACCAAAACTACCGGGACAATAACGTAATTTAAAAAAAGGAAAATTTTATGAAAAGTATCGTTTCTGCAAAGAAAAAACCGGCTCGCCGTTATCTGAGCAACATCTGGGGCGATCCGAAAAGTCCGTTGAACAGAAGAGAATATGCTCCGGGGCAGCATGGACAGAGAAGAAAAAAACAGACCGACTACGGTGAACAGCTGCATGCTAAACAGAAGCTGAAAACCTATTACGGCAACGTTTCCGAGAAACAGTTCCACAAATATTATGTCGAAGCGGTCAGAAGAGGCGGCGACTCTGCCGAAAACCTCATCGGTATTCTGGAATCCCGTTTGGACAATCTGGTTTACAAAGCCAAGTTCGTTTCTACCATTTTTGCCGCCCGTCAGTTTGTAAACCATGGCCATATTCTGGTCAACGGCAAAAAGGTTAACATTCCTTCTTATATGGTTAAGGCCGGCGACGTTATCGAAGTTCGCGAGAAGTCGAAGCAGCTGCCGATTGTCATTGCCGCTGTTGAATCTACGGTTCGCGATGTTCCGGGCTATATTGAAGTCGACAATAAGAAGCTGACTGCCAAATATACCTTTGTTCCGAAATTCGACGACGTTCCTTACGGTGCCGTTATGGAACCCAATCTGGTTATCGAATACTACTCGAGATAATCTTTTTCAAGGTTGCGGAAAGGCCCCGGACTTATGCAAGTCCGGGGTTTTTCTGCTTTAAATGTCAAAAAAAATATGCTTAGATTAGCCTATAAATCTGGAACAAAGTTTTAAGGATTGCAAAAATGGAAGACATTATTGTAGACGAACCGGCGCCGACTTCTATTCGCAGCCGTAAGCAGAAAAGGTTTCGCCGCAGCCGTCCCAGACGCGACCTGACGGTATATCTGTTTGACTGGTTGGTAAAGGGAATGGTTGTTGCGTTGCTGTTGAGCATTAACTTTTTGCTGTTTTCCAGCGCCGGTAATTTTACGGTGTTTTCTTCCGGTTTTTCGATGAGTTATGAAACGTTTTTTGTTCTGGCGGCAATTTTCGGCGTGTCGCTGGCGCTGATGTTTCTGATTTCATTTTCATCGTTTCTGCAAAACGTTATAACGGCGGCTGCGGTTGGTTTTTTTGTGTATATAAGCCTTAATCAGTTTGCCCTGTTTGACAAGTTTTCTTTTCTGGCCTATATGACCGCGCCGTATCTGGGCAATGAAACGGCCATGAATTTCATGACCAATTCGGATATCGTGGCGTCCGGCGCCGCGGCCGTGCTGAGTTTTATTTTTCTGGCAATGTCGGACAAAAAGAACATTGCCTATTTTACCGGTATTCTGATCGTGGTGTTTGCGGGCATTCTGGCCGACGAATATTTTAACCGTGAGAACCACAATGAGTTCAAGACGGTTTATGACAATTCCTTTTCGAAAGCGGAACGCGGCAAGAAGTTTATATATATCATGCTGCCGAACGCGGCGTCCGTGAGTTATTTGGAAGATATGAAAGAAGCAAACGCCGATGCCAAAAAGGTTGAAAACGTTCAGAATATTATGCTCGGCTTCTTTGCCAAAAACGATTTTACACTGTACCCGAACGCCTTTGTGACAGCTGACGATCCGTTTAAAAACATGATCAGAAGCTTTAACAACCTTTCCAAAGACAAGGAAGACAGCTTTATTGCGTCAACGGTTTCAATGGACGGTTACTGGAGTTTCAAGAACATTAATGATGAATATATCTACCTGAACGAAAACCAGCTCTTTGACGTTTTCAGAAAGGCCAAGTACAAAATTTCGGCCTATAAGTCGCGCGGAATGGACATGTGCGCCAAAAACGGCGTCCGCAACGCCGACCGCTGCGTGGAAAAAGTCAACAGCCCGATCAGTTTTGATGATATGAAACTTTCGGCTTTGGAACGCACCAAACTGCTGGTAATTCAATGGCTGGAGAGTATGGGCGTCTTTAATGACATGGAGCCTCTTTATACGGCGTTGAAGGCGGTAACCCGTCCGGACAATCTGCCCATGGTTGGTCAGAAGTTTGACAACCTATATGTGGTTGATGCGCCGAAAATGCTTGAAACCGCAGGAAAGGATATTGTCAAAGACAGAGGAAATCAGGCTTATTTTATTATGGCGGATATGCCGTCCGACATGTTCGTTTATAACGAATTCTGTCAGATTAAGCCGATTTCGCAATGGCTGGATATGGAAAGTCTGCCCTGGATTATCAATAAAAACCTTTACAACAAAAGAACCGCCTACCTGGATCAGACGGCCTGTCTGTTCGGCAAGCTTGAACAATTTATGGATTATCTGAAAAAATCGGGTGTGCTGGACAAATCTGTCGTTGTCATTCAGGGGCTGAGCGGCGCCGACGACCTTAAAAACGTGACCGAACGCCAGTTTATTCCCGATTTTAAGAATAAAAAACTGGTCACAATGGCTATCCGCGATCCGCTGAAAAAGCAGTTTGCGGTCGGAGAGGAAGTTTGTATGGCCGCAGATATTCTTAACCAATATCTGTTCAAACGGGGAAAATGTTCCGAAATGAACGGTCTGGAACTGCATTCCGGTGCCAAAAAAGAGCTTAAGGGTATGTTGGGGCGTTATAAAATTACGCAAAAAGCGGCTCAAGACGCCATCAGACATTTTACAGACTGGCATAAGCTTTGGAACAAGGTTAACAAGATGCCAAAAGGTTCCATAGGGATTGTTCCTTTGCCAACACCGGAAGAACAGGCTGAAAAAGCTTTGGACGAGTTGGACGCCTCGCGCGAGCCGGATGAAATCAGTGCCGGGCAGCCGCCGGAGCGCAGTATCGGCGAAGCTCCGGTTATGCAGGCGCCGGTTTCGGAAAATCCGGAAGACGACGTTGAATCTTTGCAGGAGAAGATGATTGAATCTGATATGACAAGTGCCGGCGACGGTTCGGATATTGCCGCGCCGTTCGGAAAGACAATCTCCGAAGACGATGAAAAAGCGGAACCGGAAAAAGGGTAATATTTTTTGAAAAGCGGATTGAAATCATGGATTATGCGAAGGTTTTCGCCTCTGGCTCAGCGGCGGATAAGGGCTTTTGCCGCAAACCGGAGGGCCTTGACCGCATTGGTTGCTTTTGTTGCAGTCTTTGCGTTGACGCTTCTTGCCGAGTTGATAGCCAACGACAGGCCGCTGTTGCTGAAGTATGACGGAAAGCTGTATTTTCCGGTTTTTGCCGAATATACGGAACAGGAATTCGGCGGCGATTTTCCGACGCCGGCGGATTATCGCGACGAATTTGTTCGGCAGAATATTGAGAAGAACGGCTGGATGATTATGCCGCCGGTGCCGTTTTCCTTCAACACGGTCGACTATGACCTGACCACGCCGACACCGGCACCGCCGAGCAGCCGCCACTGGCTGGGAACCGACGATGAGGGCAGGGACATTCTGGCGCGGATATTGTACGGAATCCGGCTGTCGGTGGTTTTTGCTTTTCTGCTGACAATGGTTTCTTCGCTTATCGGCATTTCCGCCGGTGCGGTGCAGGGGTATTTTGGCGGCAAAACCGATATTTTTATGCAGCGGTTTATGGAAATATGGGAATCGCTTCCGCAGTTGTTTATTTTGATTATTGTCGCCAGTATTTTCGTCCCGACGTTCTGGAGCCTGCTGATTATTTTGATGTTTTTTTCCTGGACATCGCTGACCGGAATGGTGCGGGCGGAGTTTCTGCGCGCCAGAAATCTGGAATATGTAAAAGCGGCCAAGGCTTTGGGGGTAGGAAACGGGCGGATTATCTTCCGGCATATTCTGCCCAATGCCGTGGTTACGACGGTTACGTTTGTGCCGTTTATTCTGTCGGAAGCGATTGTGGCTCTGACGGCGCTTGATTTTCTGGGGCTGGGATTGTCGCAGGATTATCCAAGCCTGGGCGATTTGGTTCGGCAGGGAAAGGATAATTTGCAGGCGCCGTGGATAGGCATAACGATTTTTATTGTTTTGTCCAGTCTGCTGACTTTGCTGATTTTTATAGGCGAGGGTGTGCGAGACGCTTTTGATGCAAGGAAAAGCAAGTAATGGCTCTTTTGGAAGTTAGTCATCTCGGTGTCGGTTTTCGCGGTTCCGACGGAGAAAAAGACAATACAGCGGTTGATGACGTATCGTTTGCTCTGGAGGCCGGCGAGGTACTGGGTGTGGTCGGAGAGTCGGGATCCGGCAAGTCGGTAACAGCGTTGTCAATTTTGGGGCTGCTGCCGTATCCGAAAGCGTATCACATGCCGGGAAGTTCTGTTCGGTTTACGGGCAGGGAACTTATCGGAGCGCCGGAAGAGGAACTGCGCCAGGTCAGAGGCAACGAAATCGCCTTTGTTTTTCAGGAACCGATGTCGTCGCTGAATCCGCTGCATACAATTGAAAAACAGATTGGCGAAACATTAAGGCTGCATAGACAACTTTCTGAAAAAGAAGCGAAAAAAGAAGTTTTGCGATTGTTGAAGATGACCGGTATAAAGAATGCCCGGGCGAGAATGAAAGCTTATCCGTTTGAGCTTTCCGGAGGGCAGCGCCAAAGGGTTATGATTGCCATGGCGATAGCCAATCATCCGAAAATTCTGATTGCCGATGAGCCGACAACAGCGCTTGACGTGACGATTCAGGCGCAAATTATTGATTTGCTTATGGATTTGCGCAAAAAAATGGATATGGCAATTATTTTCATCAGCCATGATTTGCGTATTGTCCGCAAAATTGCCGATCGGATTGCCGTAATGAAGAACGGGCGGATTGTAGAGCAGGGTGACAGTGTCAAAATCTTTGAAAATCCTGAAACCGATTATACTAAAAAATTAATTAGCGCTCATTCTTGCTTGAAATTGCATGATAATATCTCTAGAGATGTTGTGCTTTCGGTCGAAAACGCCGAAGTACGTTTTCCGGTTAAGAAAAGCTTTTGGGGCAGTGTGAGGCAGGAAATCAAAGCGGTTGACCGGGTAAGTTTTGAATTGCGGCGTGGCGAGACGCTGGGAATTGTCGGCGAGTCCGGCTCGGGTAAGACAACGTTGGGACTGGCTGTTGTAAATCTGATAAAGTCGTCGGGGTATTTTTGCTTATATAATATTGAAAAACAACCAATTAAAAGAGAAAGTAAAAGTTTTAGGAAAACAATACAAATTGTTTTTCAGGATCCGTACAATTCTTTGAATCCGAGAATGAATATTGAGCAGATTGTAGCCGAGGGGTTGGAGGTTCATTATTCCGGGCTGTCAAAAAAAGATAAAAAAGAGAGAGTAATCAAAGTGTTGTCCGAAGTTGGCCTGGGAGCGGACATTTTGAACAAATATCCGCATGAGTTTTCGGGCGGGCAACGGCAGCGGATTGCAATTGCCCGGGCTTTGGTGTTGGAGCCGCAGGTTTTGGTTCTTGACGAGCCAACTTCGGCACTTGATGTTACAATTCAGGCACAACTTATTGATTTGCTGCAAAAAATTCAGCAAAAAAATATGCTTAGCTATATTTTTATTTCGCATGACATGAAGGCGGTTCGGGCGATGTCGGACCGGATTGCCGTCATGAAAGACGGGAAATTTGTGGAAGTCGGCAGCCGGGAGCAGATTTTTGACAATCCGCAGGAAGAATATACGCGGAAGCTGATAAGTGCATCCATTTGATTTAAGGACATTAACAATGGGATTTTATGTAAGAAAAGGATTTAATTTCGGGCCTTTGCGGGTTAATTTTTCCAGGTCGGGCATCGGATTGTCGCTGGGTGTCAAAGGGTTGCGTTTTAGTGCCGGACCGAACGGAAATTTTGTTCATGCCGGCAGAAAGGGCGTTTATTATAAGCAGACGCTTCCTGAAATCGGCGAAAGCAAAAATATGCTGCGTCTGAGCTGGCCTTTGCTGACGATTTTGGCGATTGTGATTGCCGGTATTTATTTTTATCTGCAAGCCGGCGGTGATATTAGCGTGATGAAAGGTTTGCTATGGCAGCAACTGACAAATTGGTCATAACGGAAAAGAACAGTCGGCACAGTATTGCCGGGACATGTCTGAAGATTGCAATTGACATTTTAGGTCTGCTGACGGCGGCCGTGATTATCTTTTTTCTTTGCAGCCCATGGTTTCTGGTAAAGTTTATTTCGAAATTCATTGACTGATGATTTTGACGACAACGGCGTAGAATTTATCGAATAATTTTATTCAGCTCGCTCTGAGCGTTCGGTGCACCCCTCTAAAATATAACATTAAATTAGGCATAACATATATTATACAACCTAAAAGAGAGGACGAAAATGCACAAATCTTTTTTCAAAGAAGAGCTTAACCAAAGCGAAAGCAAAAAATTAGGTAATATTCCTAACTATCTGATTTTAATCGAAAACGACGGAAAACTTTCCGAAATAATTCCCGTATGCACGATTTCAAAAGTTCTAGAAATCGCAAGAGAACGTAAACAAATTCTTACCGTTTTTGAAAAACAGGGAAAAGAAAGCTATTACTGGCGTTTTCTGTTCAATTGTTCATACGAGGTAATGTAATGTTAAAAAATCTCGCTTGGAAAATCCTAGAAAAAGAAATTGATAAAATTTATCAAAATCTCGCACAAAAAACTCTGGAAAACGAAAATCTTAAACAAAGAATAAGATTACTGCAATGGGAAAATGAGGAATTAAAATGGAAAACAAGAAATCAGAAAACGAGTTAAAAGATTGGGTGAGCGTAATAGCAAACTTAATCGAAAATGAGATAAATGAGCTTGAAAAAGAGATTGAAAAAAAAATGGAAATTGACAAAATTATTCAAAAAATATCCAAATCACACAAGCAACCAAATAGCAAAGGAGAATAAAAAAAATGCAGAAAATTTTTGCAATCAAAGACTTAAAAATGAACTTCGGCGGCGTATTCGTCGCACCGAACCGGGCGGCAGCCATCAGATTGTTTGCTGACACCGTAAACAACAAAGGCAGTATGCTCAACACTCACGCGGAAGACTTCGACCTGTACGACATCGGAGATTTTAACGACGACACCGGTGAAATCACAAGCAAAGTAACCTTTATCGAACATGCTTCAAACTTGAAAAAAGCAGACGAAGCACCGCACATGTAAAAATTAACCATAACTAACCTGGGACGGGGTATTTTCTCATTTCTCCTCGTCCCTTTTTTTTAAAGGAGGAAAAAAAATGGCAACTAATGACCAGCGGGTGTTTTCACGCACCGCCAAAACAACTCGAAAGATTAACGTATCACCGCGCATTATGCGGGGCGGGACTAGGCTGTAACTTTAAGGATACAAAACATGGAAAAATTCAAGAGCATACTCAACAAAATTGTAGCAATCGGCGGCTGGGTAGTAGCCGTTTGTCAGGCAATTCTTGGTACCTTTTAAGGGAGACAAAAAATGGATTTTGAAAAATTCAAATGGAGAGAGAGAAAATCTCAGACTTTCGATAAGTCTAAAATTTCGCTCACAAAAGCGGGCAAAACTTATAACGTTTACGATAAAATTCAAGAAGCAAGGGAAGATACAGAAATCTATCCGACCTTAGAAAAATACGGCTGTATTGACCGAATGATGTTGAATACACAGGGGGTTTATGCAGACTTCACTTCTTTCAAAGGACTACGAGAAATGAAAGAACAGCAGCAGATGGCCGACAAGATGTTTTATAACTTGCCGCTTGAAACGCGTAAAGTATTCAACAATGACAAAAATATATTCACGCGCGACGGCGAAAAATGGCTGAAAGAAAAAATCAAAGCTGAAGAAACAGCAAAAAAAGCAGAAACTCCAAAAATTGAAACTCCGAAAGTAGAAAGCGAGGTAAAAAATGGATAGAAACACCGAAACCGCATATGCGGAACTCGACACGATTGAAACGCCGCGGTCAATGTGGCAGCGTAGCAAAACGCATAAAACTTCCTTTAACGCAGGCTACCTAATTCCGTTCTATGTCAACATGGACATTATTCCGGGCACGACTATTAAAAACAAAACAAGCATGATTATCCGAATGTCTACACCGTTAGACCCGGTAATGGATAACCTTTACTGTGACACCTATTGGTTTAAGTGCTCAAAATTCTGGTACTGGGAACATTTCCGCGCGATGCTCGGTGAAAATGAACTCGGAGCATGGACACAAGAAATTGAGTACACGGAGCCGAAAATCAAAACTAACACGACCAGACCGACAACCGTCAATGACATGTCAACTTACCTTGGCATTCGACCGGGTATCGCCAACTTGGAATATTCAAAACTTGCAGTATCAGCAATCATCGATATTTGGAATAACTGGTTCAGAGACCAGAACCTGCAGGCGCCTATTCAGATTGATAAAACTGACGCAGATTTGAATGTGGACGGGACTATTAACACGGGCTGCGGATTGCTTCCTGTGCAGAAATTCCATGATTACTTTACCTCAGCATTGCCGGAACCGCAGAAAGGTAATTCAATCTCAACACCACTTGGAACGACAGCACCGGTAAAAGTGTATGGCAATAACATGACACTGGGTCTGATTGGACCGCACACAGCAAAAAATCCCGAGGGATATTATGGCTTAATTCAATCAACAAACGACAACCTTTATATGGATAAAAACGCTTATAATAAAGCAGTTGGAATAGCCTTAACTCCAGCAGGCGGAACGGGTTTGAATAATGCAGGTATCGGCTTATCAGACGACCCGACCAAATCAGGCGTTGTTGGCATGGCAGACTTAACGCAGGCAACAGCAGCGACGATTAACGCACTCCGATTAGCATTCGCAACACAACGTATCCTTGAAAAAGACGCACGCTTTGGTACGCGTTACCGTGAAATCCTGAAAGGACACTTTGGCGTAACTGCATCAGACGAAAGTTTACTTATACCGGAATATCTGGGTGGAACTCGTACACCGATTAACATTGAAACAGTATTACAGAACAGCTCGACTAATGAAACATCTCCGCTTGGAGAAACGGGCGCAGTATCAGTGACGGCAATTGTCAACGAAGACTTCACAAAATCGTTTACAAAAGACGACATCCTGATTGGTGTATTATGTGTAAGAGCAGACCATACCTATCAGCAGGGCTTACCAAGGCAGTATACGAGAACCAGACGGCTTGACCGGTACTGGCCGGCACTGGCTCACATCGGCAACCAGCCTATCTATAACTATGAAATCTACGCACAAGGAACTAATGAAGACAACGAAGTTTTCGGCTATAAAGAGGCATGGCAAGAATACTTGTACGAATATAACATGATTTCTGGAGAATTGTTATCAGAAGCACCGCAGAGCTTAGACGTTTGGCACTATGGCGACGATTATTCAGCTCTACCAGTATTGTCTGATGAATGGATTAGAGAACCACGAAAATTCATTGACAGAACTCTAGCAGTAAATTCGGAAAAACATCACCAGTTTATCGCTGATATCGTGATAGAACAGACGGTTGCAGCGCCAATTCCGCTTAACCGCGTTCCGGGCATGATTGACCACTTCTAGCCATGGAAGAAATCAACGAGAAAAAACTTGTTGAACAGGTAAGGGCGGAGTTCGACCTTAAACTCAAAGCGTGGGACTTCGTCCAATCTGTAAAACAAGCCGTAGAAAACGAAGACTGGACGAGATACGGAGATTGTCCATACATAAACATGATTTCACTAAATCAAATCAAAGAATGTTATGAAAGGAGATTAAAAGATGGTAGCAAGCGCAGCAGCAGCAGGAGCGGCAGCAGGTGCCGGAGGTGCTGGATTATGGAGCGGAGCGGGGTCAGCGGCAATAGCCGGGGGCCTGGGACTAGCGGGAAGCTTGTACGGAGCAAATAGCGCAAGCAAAGCAGCAGGTCTAAGCTGGAAGCAGCAAGTACTTATGGCCATGTTCCAGCGTGACTGGGAAAAAGAAAAGATGCAGAACGCCTACCAGTGGACGGTTGAAGATATGGAAAAGGCAGGACTTAATCCTATTCTGGCAACCAGAAACGGAGCAAACAGCGGCGGGGGTATTACAGCCGGGGCAGGTGACACATCCGGACTTAAATCAGCGGGACAAATCGCGGCACAGGGATTATCGCAAATCATTCCGGCGGCAATTTCTGCATATAGCGGATTAAAAAGCACCGAAAACCAGACTACACAAACGGAAACCGACGCAATTCTCAAACAGGCAGAAGCGGCAAAAACAGTTGCTGAAACGAAAAATCTACCGGAGAAAATGAAATCGGAAATCCAAAGAAACATTGCAAATACAAGCAAAACTAATGATGAAAGAACGCCTACGGGATTAATAGGCAATTTCATAAACAAAATTATAAAAAAAGCCGAAGCAGATGGCCGGAAACAAAGACAAAAAGCACTAAATTCAGCTAAAAAAGCAACAATCAGAGGCCTAGAACCATTCGGCGGAAGATAGATAAATAAAAGCTAGAATAACAAAATACCAAGCAACGGCTAAAAAAAGCCAATAAAAAAACTTACGCGGATATTTGAACAAAAAATAAAAAATACAGCAATATCCAATGAGTTCAACCATAAAACGTCCTCCTTTTAGACAAATATAAAACGAGAGACAAATAAAGTCAAACTATTTAATCAACAACAGTCTAGAAAACCGATGGGGTACACCCAACAGTATTTTAGATAAAATCCTGTCAGTCGGCACATATAGGTCAAGTGGGTACATGTGCCGACCCTGACGGGTTGATAGGACGAAGTAAATGACCTGTTTTCATCCAATTACAGCTTGGAAACAAACCAAAGCTGACTTAGATATACCAGCAAAAGACTATTACGCACTCAAAAAACTCTCATTCAGAGAAGTCAAAGGTAGAGAAAAAATAGAAATTCCATGCGGACACTGCCTTGGATGTCGACTAGACCATGCGAATATGTGGGCAACACGGATTACGATGGAAGCCAAAACCTGGAGCAAATGTTGCTTTGTCACATTGACCTACAATAATCCAAATCTACCAATAAAAAACGGCAGACCAACCTTAAGAAAAAAGGACCTACAAGACTTTCTCAAAAGACTTCGATATTACGAAAAAGGCAAAAGTGAATGGGTTAATCCAAAAACCGGAGAATACGAAAAACCAATCAGATATTTTGCATGCGGAGAATATGGCCCAAAAGGTGGAAGGCCTCATTACCATTTAGCAATATTTAACTGGGAACCAGATGACTTAGTCCTATACAAATTAAATAAACATGGAGACCCAAGTTTTAAATCAAAGAAACTGCAAAAAATTTGGGGAAAGGGCTTCGTTGTGGTCGAAGAGCTAAATTTTAACACAGCGGCCTATATTGCGCGCTATGTACAAAAAAAAGCGGGTATAGAAGCACAAAAACGCGAATACACCGGGGAATACGAAAGACAGCTAAAAATCGACGAAAGAAACGGATTACCATTTTGGCACTTCATCCGAAAAACAGCACCGCAAAAACACGTTGTAGAGCCTGAATTTATCGTTATGAGCCGGGCAGTAGGCATAGGACGAAAATATTGGGAAGAAAACAAAGAAAAAATCAAAAGAAACAAAGGAATATTATTAAAAATTAAAGATAAAGTTAAACTAAAACCAATACCAAGATACTTTAAAAAATTGTGGGAAGATGAAAACTTCGAAGAATATTACAGATTTAAATACGAAAAACAAAAAGAAGCAGAAAAGATAAAAATTGAAATTATCAACAAAGTAAAATTTGGCGACGAAACCGATGAAGACATAATCATGGAAATTTACCTTAACAAACAAGAAAAAATCCTAAAATCAAAGGCTAAGTTCCTAAAACGAAATGAATTTATATAAAATATTGAAGAAGTTACCCACAGGGCTAGGCCTCTTGGCGGGCTCCGCCGCTGTGGATAACTTAAAAAATATTTATTGACAATAAAAAAAATATATGAATTAAATTCACTCACGGGGCGCCGTTAACGTCCGGCGGCGTCCTATCAAAATAAAATAGGACGTAGGACAAAAAAAAGATAACTTTTGTTGTAAATTATACATAATATATATTATGCGACAAATGTGTGTTTATCAAGAGGCGTGTTCCCTCTCATTATTTCTGCCTTTTCAAAGGTTTATACGTTTTGTCAAAAGTTAATCGCTGCAAAGAAAACTGTTGCTGCAATTTGTGTAATGCGCAACGGCGGACAGTGTTGGAGCGCCGTGACGTAATAAAACGGTATCTTGTTTGCGATTCTTTTGTAAAATCAATATATTGCCAAAAATATGGCGGCTGAGAACGAGCAAAATTATTTTATGTGATATTTTATAGCTTCTCTTCGTCCTGAACGCTTGTTCCGTTTAACCGGAAACGAATGTGAAAAAAACCGGGACAAAGCCCGGTTTGAATATTTATCTGTTTTTCCCTGTTGTCGGAACGGCAGCCAGACGTCCCGAGGCCGTAATTTCATAACCTTTGGCCCGGAGCGCTTCCTGCCCGGCCGGATTAAAGGTGTAATAATAAATCAACTCGCGTTCGTTTATGCGATTGGCGTCCACGGCAGCTTCCGGAATGCCCCAGACGACGGAAATCGGCC
>ULQX01008132.1_pt1 | contig 17604 bp, 14 predicted proteins | sample 1954941 | NCBI WGS metagenome assembly ULQX01 (sample SAMEA4835667, study PRJEB28245) | human gut metagenome | biome: gut microbiome; material: fecal sample | place: Denmark | collected 2008
GAGAGCGGAGGAGTTCGAAACTGTAGCACGACAGTGTGCTTATTCGTCCGCAAGGCGGCTTATATCGCACCATCCTCCACAAAGGAGGTTATATAAAGGTTCGTACTAAGGAGTTTCGACACTCCGCCGTCGGTCTAACCGTCTCCGTCGGCAGGGATGATTATAAAGGCTAAAAGCTATTTTGCAACGGCTTTTTTCACGAATGGTATTCCCTAAGTCATCCTTGGGCAAGCGTAGCGCGACCCGGGGATCTTTGGATTGTCGGGTCAAGCCCGACAATGACAATTATTTATTCGTCATTCCTCGGTTTCCCTCTTTCCCTCGTCATGTTCAGGCTTTTCTCCCTCCTGTCATTCCCGTGCTTCCTCCCTCTAAGTCATCCCCGGGCACTTTTTCTTTTCTCTGTCATTCCCCGGCTTGACCGGGGAATCTATGGATGTCCGGGCCAAGCCCGAACATGACATAAAGAAAAGCAAGCCCGGCAATGACAATATTATTTTTTCTTCTGTCATCTTCGGGCAAACGCAGTGCGTTCCGGGGATCTCTGGATTGCCGGATCAAGTCCGACAATGACATAAAAAAACAACCCCAAACATGACAGAATGACGGAGGAGTAGAAAAACTGAGTATGACTAAAAAGGAACGATAAGAATGAAACAACGGTTTATCGCTGAAAATGTTTTCAGAGCGGTTGTTCCTGAAAATATTTGTAGGCATCAAGAATTTTGCGCAAATGGTAAGGCGTCATCGGCTTTTGTCCTTCTTCCAGCGCCTTGAGCGTTTCCGGCGAAAGGCCGCTGCGTGCCGCCAGTTCCTGATAACTCCAGCCGGCAGCCTTGCGCAACCGGCAGATTTTTTGTCTGGCTTGTCCGGCCAGTACCCTTTGAATAAAGTTTTCTTCTTCCTGAACGCTCATTTTGTTTTCTTTCCGCTAAGTACGTTCTTGCCGCATTGCCCGCAGAGCGGTTTCCCAACTTAGGTTTTGCCTTTTTTCGGCCAGATAGCCGCCGGCGAATTTTTCCCGGACGTTTTCGGCTTTCTGCGCATAAGCGCGGTATTTTCCGGCAAACTTGGCAGCGCGCTTTTTCAGCCCCTTATATTTTTTTATATATCCGCTCTGTTCGAAAAAGTCGATTCGCGCCTGTACAAAGGCATTGTAGAAGGCCTCCTGTTCTTTGTCGGTGCAATCGTTCAGAAACGGCGGAACGTCTTTCCAGTTGCGCGGCCGTTTTTCAATGTCTTCGCCGCGCAGTTGCATGACGGCAATCAATCCCTCTTTGGCAAAATTTCGAAAAGTCTTGTAGTCATGGTTGTAAACGGCGTCCAGCAGCATTTCCGACAGCGAATTGTTGCGGATTTCGTTTATTTTGTAATGTTCGTAGAAAGCCACCCGCATAATCTTTTTGGCCTGGGTGCGGGAAATGTCCTTAACCGTTTCCGGAAAGCCTTTCGCCTCTTCCGGAAATTTTTCCTTAAACAGTTTGAGCGTCGGATTGGTAACGCCATATTTGGTTTCCTGGTCGGCTTTTTTGTCGTCGGCATAGCCGCCCTCGCAGCGCAGAATTTCGGTTGCTGCCAATTCAAAGCGCAGCATTTCGCAGCCTTTGAAACCGCCTGCCGATGCGCCCGCAATCAACGTACCGTAAAGAAAACTTTTTCTCTTACGCCTGATTTTGGCCAGAATGGTTTCGCGACTCTTGCTCATAGATTTAATATAATCCATACCGTTTTTTCTGTCTATGCCAAAAAACAACCCGGTATCAGAAAGATACCGGGTGTTAAGGTCAATAATTCGTTACGACAGGGCGGCGCCGATTTGTTCGTCGAAAAGCTTGAGCACTTCCCCGAACAGTTTTTGACAATCGGGAACCGCCATCAGCTCGGCTTTGATGTCCAGCAGCGCAGCGGTGTCATACTGCGAAATAATTTTACGGGTTGCCGTTTTTGCCTCGCGGTTGCCGGATTTCAGCAGTTCGTTGAGGCTGCTGTAAACGTCAGCGAAAGTCATAACCGTTACGCTTATGTTCCGGTTGCGAAACTCTCGGACGATTTCCTTTTCGGCCGCATTCCAGTAAGCCGTTTCCAGAGAGGCGTCCAAACCGCGCTCTTTGGCAAAATGGTCACGAATGCCTCTGGAAGCCGAAAGCAGCTGTCCGAGTTCGGCATTGTCCAGTTTTTGCAAAGCTCCGGGCTTCAGATAATGCTTCATCTGAGCTACCGTCATGTTTTCAAAATTAATCATAAGCCTTCGGATATGTCTAGTTCAACAAAACGGTGCGCTTTTGCAACTGCTGCCGCACTTCTTCCATATAGGGCCGGTAAAGCGGCGGGTTGGAAGACAAAACCTTTTTGATTTCCGCTTCCACGCGCTTTAACGCCTCAAAATCGAGAATGTCCAGAATCGAATAGGCCTGAACCTGAAAGTCTTCGTCATCCATGTTCAGAAGTTCGACGGCGCTTTTGCCTTCGTTGCCTTTTTCAATCCCGACGTACATCAGCTGAATGCCGCGGCGGTTGACTTCTTCGGTTATCAGCGCCAGAGCGGCATTCCACCATTGGCGTTCCATAACCGCGTCCAGACCGCGGGCGTTGTTGAGTCTGAACAATTGCGAATTGACGTAACCGAAAAGTCCGGCCAGGTCGTTTTCGCTCAGGCTTTTGATTTTTGCTTCCGAGCAGAGCCTCTTGACTTTCTCGGACGAGAGCTTCTTAAAGTCGTACATGTCTTTTGATTTTTTAGGTTTTCTCTTTTGGGTTCTGCATAGGCGGGCTCGTTTTCAACCGTTACCTTAACGCAGACGCATACGCCGAGCGGCGGCATCTGCATGGCGATTTCCAGCGGTGCGCTGTCCAGATTGCGAAGAATGCTTTCTTCATAAAGAATGTCGTCCATGTTTTCCCGAAAAAACTTGTAGTCGTCGTCTTCGGGGACGGAACCGGTTCTTTCCAGATAGCGGCGGTTGATTTCCTGCTCAATGTAGCCGACCAGATCGCGGGTCAGCAGAAGCGTATCGTATAAACGGCTGTCTGCTTCCGGGTCACGGGACGACAAAACGCATACAACGTCTATCATGTCCAGCTTGTTGACCAGTTCTTCCCGAAGACTGATAAGTTTTGAAACCGGCGTCAGAAAAATTGACGACACTGCACTGTTTGCAAAGAAAAAATTACTTTTCATAAGATAAATATTTTAGATAAAACAATAAGTTAATTGCGAAAAATATTGTGTCTTATGCCCAAAGGAAAACGAATAAATCCGTATTCATTCATCATCTATCCACAATAATTTTTCTTAAGACCTTCATCAATATCATACTTTTAGACAAAAAACAATAAAAAAACCGCGGCCGGAGCTGCGGTTTGGTATAAAAAGACGTTAAAATCAGGAAGCTTTGTTGAATAAATCCTTGATTTTGTCAAAAAATCCTTTCGTTTCCGGCTGGCATGAATCGTCTTTGCTGATTTCGCGAAACTGTTCAAGCAGTTCCTTCTGTTTGGCCGAAAGGTTGACCGGCGTTTCGACGCGGTATTTGACAAACAGGTCGCCGCGTCCTTTAGCGCGGATGACCGTCATGCCTTCGCCGCCGATTTTCTGAATTTGGTCGGACTGGGTGCCTGCCGGAACAGACAGTTCAATCGTCGAACCGTCGATGGCCGGAATTTCAAGTTTGCCGCCCAGCGCCGCGCAGGCCATGCTGACCGGTACGCGCATATACAGGTTGGCGCCTTCGCGGCTGAAAATCTTGTGCGGTTTTACGGTAATGAAAACGTACAGGTCGCCGTTTTCGCCGCCGCGGCTGCCCGCTTCTCCGGCGCCCGGAATCCGCATTCTGGTGTCGTCTTCAATACCGGCCGGGATTTTGACTTTAAGCGTTTTGTCTTTGTTGACCACGCCGCTGCCGCCGCATTTTTTGCAGGCTTCCTTAACCAGACGCCCGCTGCCCTTGCATTTTGGACAGGTCGTTTCGACGATGAAAAAACCGCCCTGCTGCTGATGAATACGGCCGGAACCGCCGCACTTGTCGCAGATCGGCGCTTCGCTGCCGTCTTTGGTGCCGTGGCCGTGACAGGCTTCGCAGGTTTCGGTCGACGGAATGGTTATTTCTTTCTCAACGCCGCTGAAGGCTTCTTCCAGACTGATGCCCAGATTATAACGCACGTCTTCGCCGCGTTGCGCATAAGAGCGCTGCCCGTTGCGACGGCCGCCGCCCATAAATTCGGAGAACACGTCGGCGAAAATGTCCGAAAAGCCGCCAGACCCGAAGTTGAATTCAAAACCGTTAAACGGGTTGCCGCCTGCGCCGCCGGCAAAGGCCTGATGCCCGTACCGGTCATATGCCGCCCGTTTCTGGCTGTCTTTCAGCACGTCGTAAGCTTCGTTGATTTCCTTGAATTTGGTTTCGGCTTCCTTATCGCCCGGGTTACGGTCCGGATGATATTTCATGGCCAGCCGCCGGTAAGACTTCTTAATGGTTTCGCCGTCGGCGTCGCGGGAAACTTCCAGCAGTTCGTAATAGTCTTTTTCAGTCATTTCTTCTGCTTATAATTCATTGTTGCAAAATCGATTTTACCCTTATTTAGTTTTTTTAAAAGCAAAAGGCAAGCGATTTTCCGTAAAGTAAGGCATTTTTTAATAATTTTCCGCTAAAATTCAGACAGTAAAGAGAATTAGACAAAAACTTATTGCCAGAATATACAAAATATGGTAAGGTTTTATCATATTTAAAACTTTTTTCAGGAGCATGTCCATGGCTGACATCAACGAAATTTACGCGCAAACGCCGGAATACAGAAACTATGTGCAGAAAAGCGGCGATAAAGAGCCGACGGTTGAAAAATTTTTGGAAACGATGTCACCGCAGCAACGCGTGGAATTTGAACGGAAATACGGCGGCAAAGATGACCGTGCGGCCGAGGTGCAGAAAAAAGACAAACCTGTTGAAGAACTTGAGAATGTCGCCGAGACCGAACGCCTGAGAAGCATGTATTCCGACCAGAACGAAATCTGGCTTGACCGCATCCGCGTAAAAGTTCTCCAATCTATGAACAAAGTTGACGGCAGCATCAACGTCGATACGCTGTCTGTTGAACAGCTTGTGGAAGAGGTTAAAAAAGCCGAAGCGCTGAAGGAAGATGAACAAAGGCAGTATCGCCGCGCCGTTGAAAAAAGTCTGGAAGCCGAAATGAATTTCGATCTGGTTCCGCCAAAAGCGCTGGTCGAGTGGGAAAAACACCTTAACAAAGACATTGCCGAAGCCAAAAGCAAAGACGCCGGAGCCGATACGACCAATGAAGAAACGGTTCTTGCCGCCGTACACGGGCGTATGGACAATCTGATTAACGACATGGCCGATCGCAGCGGCATGTATTGGGTAGACAAGAGCAACATTGCCGACGTTTATGACGGTTATCTGGAAATGATTGAACTGCGCAGCCAGAATAAAAAGGGAACCTCTGCCAAAGGAATTCTGGACGAATGGATGGGCAAATACGAACATGACTTCGGTCTGGAAGGCAAAACGGAAAACGATGCCGCCGTTCTGGAGCGGATTGCCGCCGATACCGAGCGCAAGCTGGAAGGCTTTCAGCTGGACAGCGACAGCCGCAAGATTCTCAATGCTCTGAACGTCGCCGGCGCCAAAAGGGAAGATATTGAAGAAATTTTAGTTTTGGCAGCCAAAAGCGACGCCCTGGACGATCAGGTCTTAATCGAAGGCAAAGCTGCCGGGAAAAAAGATGTTCATGCCGCCGTCAATGACCAGTTTGTCAAAAACGTCACGATGCTGGTTAACGCCGATCGCGAGTCGAAAAAACAGCCGCCGGTGCCATTTGACATTCTGCGCGCGGAGCTGCTGGGCGGCAAGACATATGAGGTTTCCGCCGAAGGTTTTGACGGTGCGCGCGATGCCTGGGTAAACAAGAAAACGAGCAAACTGGCGCGTCTGGGCAAGAAAATCGGCAAGTCGGCTCCGGCCTTGGGACGTCTCTATGCTCCGGTCAGAAAACTGGACAAGCTGGCCGAAGCCCGTTTTGAAGAAAAGGCCGACACCAAAAAATATCGCAGACAGTTCTGGACCGGTCTGGCCGGCAACGCCGCGCTGGTCGGTACCATTTCCGCGGGCTTTGCGGTTGCCAGCCGTATTCCGGGCGGACAAACCTATTGCGCCTATGCTTCTGCCGGTCTGGCGGTTGTCGGTATGACCGTCGCCTATCAGCAGCGTCGCCGTGCCGCTCACGCGCAGGGCAAAAAGTACAATTTCTTTAAAGATCCGGAAGGCATGACCAGTGTTCTGATGAGCGGTGCCGCAATGGCCGCCGTCGCCTGGGGGCGTCCCGAAGGCCTGTATGCCGTCATGGGCGCCAATATGGTCAGAACCGGATATTTCTCATATAAAAAGGCAAAAAAAGCCGGCATCAAAAAAGGCGAAGCCGCGGCAATGACCGCCGCCGCCGTTTTGACCACGCCGCTGGCCGCCTGGGCCGGACACGCGGCGGGTACGCATATCGGCGATTCGCTGGCCGGCGAAAACGGCCCGTTCGGTCATTGGGCCGAGACGGACGGCGAGATTATCCCCGGCGAAAAACACGATATCAAGACCTATGAACAGAAACACATTGACAAGGCTGAAATCTGGAACAACAGCGACGGCGTCAGCCACGGCGCGCGCTATACGCCGGACGGCTCGCAGCCGATGGAATCCGCTTTCCATGCTCACGGAACCTATAATGAGGCTTTGAACAACTTGCAGCAGCATCATACGGGTTGGGCGCCGGAAGCCGCCGATGTCAACCTTGCCAAGCTTGAAAATGCCCATCTGCTCGGCGCGCCGGATACGCCGCTGTCCTATGATCCTTCCAAAACGCTGGGCGATGTTATGGGTGTAACCGATGCCAACGGCAATCACATTACCTATGACGATGTTTTCAAACATCTGACGACGGATCCGCAGAGCCCGCTGAGCGAAGCCGAAATTCAGGTAATGGACAAAGTGGCTCAGCATATCAGCGCCGATGCCAACGGTCATATGGGACACCTGATTCCCGACGTTGGCATTAAGCCTGAAGACCTTTACTCTTACGATCCGTCGCGTCCGGACGGTATTATTCATGACGTTACGCAGGAACCGGACCGCGTAATTCCGGGCGAAAAAGTCTGGGTTCCGAACCCGGCCGAAAAAATTGTTCCCTATATTCCGCCGTATTTCTTTGCTCAGGTTAAGAAATTGAAGCAGATTAAGGAAAAAATCGGTTCTCTGGCCGACCGTATCGTCAAAAAGAAAAACGGCGGCAGCGACAAAGTCGGCGTTACGCCCCCGGATAACGGCAAAGAGGACAAAGTCGGCATCGTACCGCCGAACAACGGCGGCAAGGATGATAAGACCGGCGTCGTTATTCCCGGAGACATAGATAATTCCGACGCGGTTCCCGTAACTCCCGTTCCGACCGACAAAAATGAAGCCCTGGCCGAAAAACTGGCCGGATTGCAGGGTGACAACGTTTATTACGATCCGACCTCCGGCGAAGTTGCCTATAACGAAGTCGAAGGTCTGGAAGACAAACCCGAGACCAAACGCGCAGCCAAAGAAGACGTCAAAACGCCGCCGCGTTATGAACTGACTGACAAAGACAAGGAAACGCCGGAATACAGCGAAGCCCTTTCCAAAGCGCTGGACGGCGATGCCAATGCCGTTGAGGCATACCGTCAGAAACGCGAAAAGGAAGAAGCCGCCAAAGGCGAAGTTCAGGAACATATCCAAAAACGCAAGGAAGAACTCCGGGCGCGGCAGCATGAATGGAAAGGCAAAATGCATGGTTCTGTCGTTGCCGACAAGTTTGCCGAGGAGGATATTCATGGCGTCGAAATTTCCGAAAACACTCCTGAAGGCTATAAACAAGCGCAAAAGCAGCGCGAAGCCGATAAGAAAGAATTTAAGGAAACCGGCAAAATTTCCCGCTTTATGAAAATATTCCAACATGAAAAATAAGTTGCAGATGCCGGGCTTTTTGCCCGGCATCTGTTTATCGGCTTTCGGCAAAATTAACTTTTATTAAATGAAAATCGTGCCATAATAACCCATATTTTCACGCTGGCTTTTTTGAGGGTAATTGATGCTGACACTGAACCCCCTGCCGATAAATTCTTTTAACGAAAACCTGGCCTATGTTCATAAGGACTGTACGGCGTATAAGGTAGACGACATTCGCTCGTTGACCAAGGTTGAAATTCACGGCGGCGTCAAAACGGTTTTTGCCTTTCTGCAGGTCGTCGACGATGCCCGTCTTTGCAAGCCCGGCGAACTGGCGTTGAACACCGAAGCCTTCAATCAGATTAACCTGCCTGAGGGTGCCAACGTATCGCTTACGCTGTCGGCGCCGCCGCCCAGCCTCGCTTCCATCAAACGCAAAATTGCCGGCAATATTTTAAGTTCCGGCGAATACAGTGCCATCATCAACGACATTGCTTCCAAACGCTACTCCAATATGGATATCGCCTCATTTCTGGTTGCCAGCGGTTCGTTTATGAGCGCCCCGGAGGTTTTGGCGCTGACCGAAGCCCTTATCGGCGACCGGGTGCTGCATTGGGACAACGAAAGCATTGTTGTTGACTGTCATTGTCTCGGCGGCGTTCCCGGCAACAAAACCGACATCATCATTACCGCCATCGTGGCCGCCTACGGCCTGCCGATTCCCAAAACCTGTTCCCATTCGCTGACTTCCTGTGCCGGCGTGGCCGATACTTTTGCGGTGCTGGCCAATGTTGATGTTGACGAGAAGGAACTAAAGGAACTGATTAGGGAAAACCGCGGCGCCATCGCCAGTTACAATTCGCTGGACATCGCCCGCGCCAACAAAATGGTTTCTTCCGTCGAACGCCAGATAGGTATTACTCAGCAAGAACATATTGCCGCGTCGATTCTTGCCATCAAACTTTCGGCGGGCATTACGCATCTGGTTGTCGACATTCCCGTCGGTCCGAAATCGCGCATTAAGAACACCAACGAAGCCATGCGCCTGCGTAAACTGATAGAGTATGTCGGCGATATGCTTTCCATTGAAATTGACGCGGTCATTACCGACGGTTCCGAACCGATAGGCAACGGCGTCGGAGCGGTTCTGGAAGCCCGGGACGTTATGAAGGTTCTCCGCAACAAGGACGATGCGCCGCAGGATCTGCGGGAGAAATCTTTGTTCTTGGCCGGCCGCATGCTCGAATTTGATCCCAAACTGCGCGGCGGGCAGGGATACCACGTCGCCAAGGAGATTTTAAATTCTGGTCGTGCGCTGGAAGTTATGAATAGGATTATTCATGCCCAGGGCAAAGCTCCGCAGCCGCAGCTCGGACATCTGACCCGCGATATCGTTTCCAACGTCAGCGGCGTAGTCGAGGCGATTGACAATGCCCGTATCAACAAAATCGGCATTTGGGCGGGTGCCGGCCAGTATCCGGGAGCCGGACTGGATTTGATGAAAAAAGTCGGCGACACCGTCGAACAGGGCGAAACCCTGTATCGGATTCATTCCTGCAATTCGACGGATTTTGCCTTTGCCAATTCGGTGGTTGACGGCTATACCGGTTATGAGATTTCCGGCCGCGGAGGTTATTAATGGACAAACTCAGAATAGCGGTTGTCGGCTGCAACAACATGGGTAAAAAGCATGTGGCCGTCTTGCGCGGGCATTTTGCCGACCGGGTTGAAATTGCCGGCATTCTCAATTCGTCCGTCGAATCCTCGGCACGCGTTGCTGCCGAATTAAATGTGCCTTATTTCAAAAATCTTGATGACATCGACAGGAAAACCGCTGATGCGGTCATTGTGGCAACGCCGGGCGTAACCCATGCCGAAATCGGCGCTGCACTGCTTGCCCGCGGTTTGCCTTGCCTTATTGAAAAACCGTTGGCAACTACGCCGTCCGGCTGCGAAAAACTGATTGCCGCGGCGGGGGAAGGGCAAACGTTTATTCTGCCGGGGCACAGCGAAAATTATAATTCGGCGGTGGTCCGCCTGAAAGAGGAACTGCACTCGCCGATTGTCCGTATCAGGGGAATTCGTACCAGCCGCAATGCAGCCAACAAAACCGGCATCAGCGCCGTTCAGGAACTGATGATTCATGATTTGGCCATCGTTTATTCTTTGCTTGGCAGCGACATAAAAAAGGTTGAAGTCGGCAAACGCCCGGATCTGGGCTGGGAAAATCATGCCGTGGCGGAAATGGAATATAAAAACGGTGCGTCCGTAAAATTGGAAGCGCTGCGGGAAGACAGAGAAATAGAGCGTTTTATGGATATTGACGACGCTGACGGGAACACTTTCCATATTGATTTTACGGAGCGCCGGCTGCTTAAAAACGGCCGGATATTGACCGAGGGCGGCAATTCGCTGCAAAATGAACTGACAAATTTTCTAAACAGTGTTGAAGGCAAGGAAATACCAAAAGTCAATGCTGAAGAAGCCGCAAACATTTTAAAACTTTGCCTGAAATTAGAGCAAAATTCTTCAATGATTGACTATTTTAAAGTTTGTAAAAACGAAGGCAGATAAAATCAGCGGCCTTGGTGTTGAAACATCTGAAAACTGCAGAGTGAGATTGTAAATGCACTTCGCGTTTTCCCCGCATTCAGAAACTCAAGATTTTGTTGTAAAGAACCTTTCGACTTTTTGTCTGAGCTGTCTTTTGTCGATACTTAAAATTCCTGACTTCGTTATAACTGTTACTTTATCATAATTTTGACAAAAGCACAATCCGGCTTTCTCTGAAACAATTGACTTTTTGTCAATTTTTTTATATTCTGTTTTCGAGATATTAAACATATAAATTTATTAAGTTTTACAATTATGGAAGATGAATTGGGACGTGCCTATAGTTTGGCAGTAATAAAAAGACGGCTGTGGTATGCGCCGTGGTGTAAAAAAGCAATCGGTATCCGCTTCAACATGTTTTTCATTCCGTTGAAGCAGCCTGCTCCCGCAACTTTTAACAAAGCTTTCCGCAAATGCGGCCGCTTGAAAATGTGGGGCAACAAGGGGCGTCTCGGATCAGATTGGAGCTGGAGCATTATCTTTGACGAAAAAAAACGCATAGACGCCTTCCTGACGGAAAACGGCGGTGATGTGCTTCCTGACAAAGTGATGACCGAAGACGGCGAGATATGCTATGTCAACGGCGACGTCTGGAATATCCCTCAAGGTGCGCTCAAATGCGAGAAATATCCGTATCGTCCGCTGGTCAAGGCTGACAAGGGATAATTTCGTAACTTTCTTAAGGTTCGAAACAAAATGTTTCGAACCTTTTTTGCTGCCGTCAAAAAAATTTTGCTGCCGTCAAAAAAAATGTAAAAAAACTTCATCAAGACTTGCTTATGCTTTTCCGGCTTCCTATATAAGTTTACAGAAAGAATTAAAGCGGTTCCGCTCTGCGGCGGAACGAAGATTTTTGTAATAAATGAGGATGATAAACTATGAGCAACAAAGTTATTGGTATTGACTTGGGTACGACCAACTCCTGCTTTGCCGTTATGGAAGGCAAGGAAGCCAAGGTTCTGGAAAATTCCGAAGGCGCCAGAACCACTCCGTCCATGGTCGCCTTTACCGACACGGAAAGGCTGGTCGGTTCGGCAGCCAAACGTCAGGCCGTTACCAACCCCGAAAACACCCTTTTCGCAATCAAGCGTTTAATCGGGCGTCGTTTCAACTCTCCTGAGGTTTCTAAAGACCGTGAACATGTTCCGTTCAAAATCGTCGATGGCGACAACGGAGACGCCTGGGTTGAAGTAAAAGGCCAGAAATACGCTCCATCGCAAATTTCCGCAATCGTTTTGCAGAAGATTAAGGAATATGCCGAGAGCTATCTGGGCGAAAAAGTTGAGAAGGCCGTTATTACGGTTCCGGCATATTTTAACGATTCGCAGCGTCAGGCAACCAAAGACGCCGGTAAAATTGCCGGATTGGAAGTTCTGCGTATCATCAACGAACCGACGGCAGCGGCTCTGGCTTACGGTATGGACAAAAAGGCCAACGGCACCATCGCCGTTTATGACCTCGGCGGCGGTACGTTCGATATTTCCATTCTGGAAATCGGCGACGGCGTTTTCGAAGTAAAATCCACCAACGGCGACACTTTCCTCGGCGGCGAAGACTTTGACCAGCGTATTGTCAACTATCTGGCCGATGAGTTCAAAAAAGAGTCCGGAATTGATCTCCGCGGCGACCGTCTGGCTCTGCAGCGTTTGAAAGAAGCTGCAGAAAAAGCCAAAATCGAATTGTCTTCCGCTACTCAGACCGATGTTAACCTGCCGTTCATTACCGCGGACGCAACTGGTCCGAAACATCTCAACATCAAATTGACCCGCGCCAAACTGGAATCTCTGGTTGAAGATTTGATTGACCGCACGGTTGAACCTTGCAAGAAGGCTTTGGCCGATGCCGGCTTGAAAGCCAGCGACATCAACGAAGTCATTCTGGTCGGCGGTATGACCCGTATGCCGAAAGTTCAGGAGAAAGTTAAGGAAATCTTCGGCAAGGAACCGCACAAAGGCGTTAACCCGGATGAGGTCGTTGCCGTCGGTGCCGCTATTCAGGGCGGCGTGCTGATGGGCGATGTCAAGGACGTTTTGCTGCTGGATGTTACCCCGCTGTCTTTGGGTATTGAAACATTGGGCGGTGTCTTTACCAGACTGATTGACCGCAATACCACCATTCCGACCCGCAAGTCGCAGGTCTTCTCGACGGCCGAAGACGGTCAGACCGCGGTTACCATTCGCGTCTTCCAGGGTGAACGTGAAATGGCCGCTGATAACAAACTGCTTGGTCAGTTCGATTTGGTCGGTATTCCGCCGGCACCGCGCGGTATGCCGCAGATTGAAGTAACGTTTGACATCGACGCCAACGGCATTGTTAACGTCTCGGCTAAAGATAAGGCGACCAACAAAGAGCAGGCCATTCGCATTCAGGCCAGCGGCGGTTTGTCCGATGCCGACATCGACAAGATGGTCAAAGATGCGGAAGCCAATGCCGAAGCCGATAAGAAGAAAAAGGAACTTGTTGAAGCCAAAAACCAGGCCGAAGGTCTGATTCATACCACCGAAAAGACCTTGAAAGAAAACGGCGATAAAATCAGTGCGGCCGACAAGACGGCGATTGAAGATGCCGTCAAGGCTCTGAAGACCGGCGTTGAAGCTGAAGATTTGGCCGTCATTAAGGAGAAGACCGAAGCTTTGATGCAGGCTTCTCTGAAACTTGGCGAAGCAATGTATAAACAGCAGGCCGAAGCGGCCGGTGCACAGGGTGCCGCCGGTGCTGACGCCGGAGCTAATGCTGGTGCTTCCGGTCAGCAGAATGGCGATGAAAAAGTCGTTGACGCCGACTTTGAAGAAGTCAAATAAATAACTTTGGCTTAATCCTCAGCAAACACCCCCGTTAAATTTAACGGGGGTGTTTGTCATAGGACTAAAATTCCAATACCGTGAGAATGCGGACAGTCGCTTTGTCTGACTTGTTTGCATGGCTGCCGGAGGTTCATACAAATCTGTCTTTGTACCCGTAAAGATTCGTTTCTGTTGATGACCAAAGGGAATTAGAATATACAGCAAGCCGACGTATAGGCTTCTTTATTATATGTCTTATAGAAAATTCCCGGTTTACGGGGAATGTTTTTTTTGGCAAAAAAAGTCTCCGGTTATCCGCCGGAGACTTTTTTGTGGTGCTTAAAGACAAACTTAAGCGTTTTTCTTCAAAGCTTCGCCCAAAGCATCGCCCAGAGCAGAATTGGAAGAACCGGTTGAAGAGTACTCTTCCAAAGCTTTTTTCTCTTCTTCGATTTCGAGAGCTTTGACCGAGAGACCAATCTTGTTGTTCTTCTTGTCTACGGAGGTTACTTTGGCTTCCAGAACGTCGCCTTCTTTGTAGTTTTCGGGATTCTGGGCAGCTTTGTCCTTGGACAGGTCGGCCTTCTTAATCATTGCGGCAACGCCGTTAACTTCGACGTTAACGCCTTTGTCGTCAATTGAGGTGACGGTTGCTTTGACAACGTCGCCTTTCTTCAGGCCTTCCATGGCTTCGGCCATGGCGTTTTCGGACAGCTGTTTGATACCGAGGCTGATACGTTCTTTCTCAACGTCAACGTCGATGATTTTAGCCTGAATGTCCTGACCTTTGGTAAAGTCTTTGACGGCTTCTTCGCCGGACTTGTCCCAGGAGATGTCGGACAGGTGGATCATACCGTCGATTTCGTCAGACAGGCCGACGAACAGACCGAATTCGGTAATGTTCTTGATTTTGCCTTCGATGACGGAACCGACCGGATGCTCTTCAACATAAGCAGCCCAAGGATTCGGGGTGCACTGTTTGATACCCAGGCTGATGCGGCGTTTGTCAGCGTCGACTTCCAGAACCTTAACTTCAACTTCCTGAGAAGTGGAAACGATTTTGCCCGGATGAACATTCTTGCGGGTCCAGCTCATTTCGGAAACATGAACCAGACCTTCAATGCCGTCTTCGAGTTCGACAAATGCACCGTAATCGGTAATGTTGGTAACTTTGCCCTTGTAGACTTCGCCGACCTTGTACTTGTCGGCAACGGCCTGCCACGGGTCACTTTCCAGCTGCTTCATGCCGAGACTGATGCGCTGGTTGTCTTCGTTGAATTTGATAACTTGAACCTTAACCGTCTGACCGACCGACAGAACTTCCGCCGGATGATTGATTCTCTTCCAGGAAATGTCGGTAACGTGCAGCAGACCGTCAACGCCGCCGAGGTCAATGAACGCACCGTAATCGGTAATGTTCTTGACAACGCCTTCCAGAACGGAACCTTCTTTCAGGGTGTCAATGAGTTCGGCACGCGCTTCGGCGCGGGTTTCTTCCAGAACGACGCGGCGGGAAACAACGATGTTGCCTCTGACCTTGTCCATCTTCAAAATCTGGAACGGCTGAGAAATGCCCATCAGCGGCGTAATGTCGCGGATCGGACGAATATCAATCTGAGAGCCGGGCAGGAAGGCGATGGCGCCGTTGAGGTCAACGGTAAAGCCGCCTTTGACGCGGCCGAAGATAACGCCGTTGACTCTTTCGCCGGAGCTAAGGCTTTTTTCCAGATCCTGCCAAACTTCTTCGCGGCGTGCTTTCTCGCGCGATAAAACAATCTGGCCGTCTTTGTCTTCGTAGCGGTCGACATAAACTTCGACTTTGTCGCCGACTTTGAGTTCGGCGTTCTGACCGAATTCGCGCAGCGGAATACGGCCTTCCGATTTAAGTCCGACATCGACGATGGCGAAGTCGGGAGTCAAACGGATAATGGTACCCTTGACAACCGAGCCGGTAATGCCCTTGTCGCCGAACTGTTCGTTCAGGAGGGCTTCAAAGTTTTCGTTTGTTTCGGGAATTTTTAATTCGGTATTTGTCATAAAATATTGGTATTTCAAAAAACTGCCGGCCCCAAAATGTCTGAAAGCGGGGCGGACTTGTGCGGATTAAACATGATACGCCGGCGCACCCCGGAAACATATCGGGTTTGTTTATACACCTAAATTATTATTTTTCAAGCGGATTCTTTATAGTTTTCGATAATTTCGCGGGCTTTGGCAACTACTTCGTCAATGTCCATGTTCGAAGTGTCGATGATATGTGCGTCCGGTGCCGCTTTCAGCGGCGCGGTTGAACGCTGCGAGTCCCGTTCGTCACGGGAGACGATGTCGGCCAGAACTTTCTCGTAAGGCGTGTCGATGCCTTTTTCCTGGAGCTCCTTAAAACGTCTTTTGGCCCGGACTTCCGAAGAAGCGGTAATGAAAAACTTGATGTCTGCCTGCGGACAAACCACAGTGCCGGTATCGCGGCCGTCATAAATGGCGCCTTTGGCCGTCGAACCGTCGGCGAAAGACGGATTCTTGGCAAAATCCTGCTGCATTTTGAGCAGGGCAGCGCGAACCTTTGGTTGAGCGGAAACTACCGACGCGGCAACGCCGCCTTCCGAAGAGCGAAACTCCCTGTGTTTGGAAAGCTCGGTCATTTTTGCAAAGGTCAGCGCCTTGGCCGAGGCTTCGGCCAGCGCTTCGTCGTTGATGTCCTGATTTTTCAGACGAAGGTCAAGTCCAACGGCACGATAAACCATGCCGGTGTCAAAATAGGCCAGATGATAAATCCCGGCCAGAGTCGATGCCAGAGTGCCTTTGCCGGCGGAAGCCGGACCGTCAATCGTAATAATCATTATCCTCGTCCAAATTGCAGCAAAAATTATTTATTCCTTAACATATCTGATATAAAATCTGATGTGTATGATATTTTGAAATTATACCAAACTTTTGTGTACAACCGAACAAGGTGTTGACCATGAGATTCAAAATTTTTGCCATAACCGCGGCGACGCTGCTTTTAAGTCAGCCGGCCGCAGCCAAAACGGCTAAACATAATATCGTCGTGCAAAGTTATCGCGATATTCAGAACAGCAATATGTACGAGCCGGGTTTCAATCAGGGCGGTTATGAGGCGCGTGTCAAACAAAAGCAGAAAGAGTCGGTTATTGCCGTAGCCGAACCGGATGAAAAGCCGGCTGAAGATTATAATGAAAAAATTGCCGGCGAACTTTTCAAAAAAGACATGTCGCCGGTTACCGTCGAACTGCTGGAACCCAGAAGCGGAGTCAGGGTAAATGTCGGGCAGCCGCTGCAGATTTTGCTGCCGGAAGACGAAAATTCGCCGACCAAATGGTACTACGGCGGCAATGATCTGAAACATGTGCAGATTGCCGAGGACTACCGTTATATGGGGCAGCGGATAATCAACGTCAATATTCTGGAACCGGGAAAGGAAAAGGTCTTTTTTGATTTGATCGACGACAGCGGCGAAAAGATAAATGTTTTGGGTTCAAGGGTTTTGAATATTACGGCGGAATGAATATGGCGGGAAAAAAGGCGAAAATAAGGCTTTGGAGCGAAACGCCTCTGGCGGCGGGACGGGAAGTCATGCTGAACGACAAGCAAAGCCATTATCTGACCAATGTCATGAAACTTGCCGCCGGCGACGCGGTTTTGGCTTTTGACAACGAGCACGGAGAGTTTCTCTGCACATTGAAAACCACCGGCAAAAAGAGCTGTCTGCTGGAAGTTTCCGAACAAACCCGCGGCTTTGAAAAATGTCCGGATGTTTGGCTGCTGTTTGCGCCGGTAAAAAAAGATCAGACCGATTTCATCATTCAAAAGGCAACCGAACTCGGCGCGGCAAAAATTATGCCGGTCATTACCGCGCGCACCATTGCGGACAAAGTTAAGAAAGAACGCTTCATTGCCCAAAGCACGGAAGCCGCCGAGCAATGCCGCCGGGTAGATTTGCCGGTGATTGCCGATGCCGAGCCTTTGGATAAGGTGCTGAAAAACTGGGACAAGGAGCGGGTTCTCTATTTTATGGACGAAACCGGACAGTCGCCTTGCGCGGCGGAGGTTTTTCGGTCTCAGAACAAAAAAGCGGCGCTGCTGATTGGCCCGGAAGGCGGCTTCAGCGAAGCCGAGCTGAACACTTTGCGGACGTTGCCTTTTGCCCGCGGCGCCGTGCTGGGCAAACGGATTTTAAGAGCGGAAACGGCAGCGGCCGCGGCTTTGGCCGTCTGGCAGTCTGT
>ULQX01046752.1_pt1 | contig 17230 bp, 29 predicted proteins | sample 1954941 | NCBI WGS metagenome assembly ULQX01 (sample SAMEA4835667, study PRJEB28245) | human gut metagenome | biome: gut microbiome; material: fecal sample | place: Denmark | collected 2008
AAGCCTTCGCAACTCAGAACGGGTTAGCGAAGAGTGATCATTAACTTCGTTTGTTTTAAAGACTGCCTGTATACAATACGACAATGGCAGCTGCATCAAACCTACTACAGCCCATGGTGCCGCAATAACAACACCATCAACTATAAAGCTCAATGATATTTTGATTATAAAATAACCAATGAAAAAGGAAGCAAGCATAAGAACAAAGTGGATGATTTTAAATTTCATTATTATCCTCCTTGTTCATACCTTTACTTTACATTCAGCTCTCCAGCCTCAAGCTTGGAGAACAACCATTTGTGCATCTTTAAGAATAAATCATTTTCATCGATAATGCCATTGTTATATTCGACACTGATATTTCCTGAAAGTTTAATTTCTTTACCAGTAATTTCCCCTCCGCCTTGAAGTTTTATGCTGTAATCATCCCCATCTATATGTCTCAGTGATGTCGCTATGCTGTCAATAACGGCCTGTCCTCCATCATTTGTTTTTCTGAAATATGTAATTTCAAGACTTACCTGTAGATTGGCATCATCTAAGGAATCCTTCAAATTGATATCGTCGGCCCAGTTATCACCTAAAAAAGCCTTAAGCAACGATCCGCCCTTACCAGTAGGCCTGTACTTTATCGTTTTAACTGAACCTGTGGTTTTTGGTGTGGAAGGTGCGTCATCATTTTTCACTTCAGAAGTTATTGGCAAACTGCCAATTCTAATGCTTTTGGCTGGTGATTTTTCCATCTTCTGCATTGTCGCTTCCGATGGCTTATCTTGCAGGAGTAAGACAAAATCCTCTAAATCAGTAAAGCTATTTATAAGCCAGTTAAGATGAGACTCAAATTCTCTGGAACGTAGGGATGTAGACTGAACAATTAACACATGGTTGTTTAAAACACCGAAATATAAAATGGAGTCAACAAACTCCCTTTTTTTATCTTGTGCGTTATCGCCATTAATAATAATATCATGCGAAGTGATTGAGTTAATGTCATAAAATCTGACATTTTCACTTATTTCTAATAGAGATTGACTCTTGTCCTTCTCAAAAAGAACCAGCTGTCCAAAAAGAATTGTTTTGTATGTATTGCTTTTATTTAAAAACCTTATACCAGAATTATCATCTGAGGGTGAGGTTTTTTCTTGACGAAGCAAAACGTTTTCAGCGGAGCCACCATCCCCTATGATTCCAAGTAAAATGCTTTGCAATGATGACGCCCCGCTTGGGATGACTGCTTTTTTATAATGAACTATTTTCGGTCTGCTATCTTTCATTGCAATTATCTCGCTATATGTAACTTAGCCCGAATAGGCACCATAACTATGAAATATTCAAAACTACCAACTATGCGTCAACCAGAGCGCCTTTCCGATCACCCAGACACCCCATCAACCCAAGTCCAGAACCCATTGCCACACAATCAGCGCGACTAGAATGGCAGCTATGATGACAACCAGATACTTTCTCACCATGCTGAGAATCCCTTTAAGGCATTGTCCTGAAGCATAAACACACATATGCCCGCCACTATGACTATCAGTGCTAGAACAAAGATAAGCGACCTCATGAGTTCTCCTTTCAGTCCGTTACCAGTGAAAAATCAGTAGTGAGATAGCCATAACCGAGATCAGCGCTACCAGTCTATTGAAGAAATGTTCCTTCATCTCTTATCTTGCTCCGCGTGTGTTTGTTTTCGCTACCCAAACGTCTTATCAGGCCACATGCTAGCTACCCATGCTTCCTGTACGTCCTCGGCATTACCAAAAACACATCGAACTACCGGTCTGGCTTATTCAAAGTCATCCCGCTCATCCCTTCGCTTGAAGAAAACTTTATCCAGCCTGAGCACTATCCCAACCAGTCCGATAATCAGTAAAGTAATGAGTATTGGGATAATCAGATCAGACATGCTTCCTCTGCGTGCTAAAGCTTTACCCATGCTTCCTGTACGTCTGCGGCATGCTGCCGATCACCTTGCCGAACACGAACACCCGGTTCATCTCGTCTTTTTCGATCGGGTCCCAGGCTGCATAGCTCTTGTTATCTGAGATAACCAGCAGCTTGTCCTTCATCTTCTGCAGGCGCTTGACGTGAGCAGTGTCGTCGTACAGGAAGGCGTATATCCCGTCGCCGTCGAAGCTCTTAACGCTGATGTCGACGAACAGCAGATCACCCGGCTCAATCGTGCCGGACATGCTGTCACCCCGGACGTTGATAATCCGGATGTTCTCAGCCTTGCGCCCATCGAACATATGCCGGGCTTCCGCTGGCGCATACTCAACAGAGCGGAGGATTTCAACGAACTCTTGGTTTACCACCCCAGGTCCTGCGCTGACGGCGATATCCAAAAGGTCAACCCTAAAGACGTCTTTCCGATTAGTTGCCGACCCAGGCTCAATACCGTCCTCATCAGCATCGCCAAGTAGGTACGATGCAGACGTGCCTATATGGGACGCTAAAGCCTGGAGCGTTCCCCTCCTTGGTATTGACTCCCCATTAAACCATTTGCTCACGGCCTTCGGTGTCAACTTCATTCTCTTGGCGATCTCAGCCTGGCGACCGTGTGGCATCAATCCAGCTTTATCGCAGGCCAGCGCTAGCCTCTGAGAGAATTCTTTTCGCGCTCTTTCTTCATGAACCATATGTTCAATCATAATATCACTTGCGTGAACTATCAGTTCCGACTTAATATGTACTTACAGTTCATTATTGAGGGTTAAACATGGCACCTAACAGTCTTGGCGAAATCATCAAAAAGATTCGCGTTCCTGTTGTAGCTAAAGCCTGTGGTTGCTCTCCGCGCGCAATTTACAAGTGGATTGCCAACGGAAGCCTGCCGAGAACGGACTACACCGACGAGACCAATTACGCAGAAAAAATCGCTCTCGCTTCTGGCGGCCAGTTTACTGCTGCGCAGATCCGGGAAGTCAGCAAGCCTAAAGCCGCCTGACTGGCGGCCATTCCAAACAACACCAGAGGAAGTATCACAAATGGAGAGTTCAACGACACGCAACAAAGTGGAGGCTCGCAGGATAGAAAGCTGGTTACACAGCCAGATAGCTGAACTGGGAACCACGAATATCGCCAAGGTGGCCGGAGTGAATAAGTCGACGGTGAGTCGCTGGCGGGAAAGCCTGCTGCCGAACATGTCGCTGCTGCTGGCCATCCTGATTTCTAACAGGCCGGGAGAGAAAGGTGACTTTGAAGCATGAGTGGGAACAGAAAGGCGAAAGCCGCAGTGCGCTAACACTAACGGCTTTCAGGTGCAAAAACGAAGAGGTAATTGCGAGGTAATTATGCCTGGTAAATCTGTAAGAGTAAACAATCCGGAGGTAGCACGTGAGCATGTCACTTATGGCGAAAGCAATGGGGGTCAAAGTGGGAAACTCACTGCGTAAGCTCGTTCTTATCAAGCTGGCCGACAACGCCAACGACAAGGGCGAATGCTGGCCTTCGTATCAACACATTGCCGATCAGTGCGAATGCAGCAAGTCTGCTGTTCGCAACCATATTGATGCGCTTGAGGATATGGGGCTAATCAAGCGTGAAAATCGCGTTGGGGTCAACAACGGGAAGGGTAATACATCCAACGTGTATTATCTGAACCTTGATGTCACCCCTATGCCACCAAAAAGCACAGGGGTATGCCATGAAATAGCACCCCCTATGCCATCTGATGGCACACCCCCTATGCCACCAGATGGCACCAGAACCAGTCACTCTTTTGAACCAGTCACTGAACCAGACTCTCTCTCTGCGCGAGGGCAGTTTATCAGCGAGGCTGCAAAGCGACGGATCGGGATTTCACCCAACGGGGAAATACCTTTCCCTCCTGCCTTCAAGCCACTGGCAGATCACATTGCGATTGCCTCGGAGAAAGGGATCAACATTGAAACCGAGTTGCTGAACTTTCGTGATTATCACCAGGCCCGCGGCACAAAGCTGATCGACTGGAACTCGGCATTCCGTGTATGGCTCAGGAACGCGAGAGTTAATCCGCTTTCCGGGCGCCAGAGAAGCGAACCTGATTCTCCACACTGGAACAGCCCTGAAGGCTGGAAGGACTTCATATGACCGCACAGCTTATGACCGCGATCGGCAATCGCGATGGTGATGCGCTGGCCAGAATGGCCGCAGGTAGCACGGAGCCGCAGAGGCTTCTCGATTTCGAAGCTGAAAGGCTGGTTGATTCTCTGTTCCGACAGCTGAAGCAGATCTTCCCGGCGTCTACCCAGACTAACCTGCGGACCGACGCCGAAGAGAAGACAGCGAAGCGCCAGTGGATTGCAGCTTTTGCCGAAAACGGGATCCGCACCCGCGAGCAGTTATCCGCCGGAGTGCGCCACGCGAGAGCCAGTGAATCGCCGTTCTGGCCATCGCCGGGCCAGTTCATCAAGTGGTGCAAGGACAGCGGAACTGTGCTCGGCGTGACTCTTGTCGACGTGATGAACGAGTTCCACCGCTACAGCCGTGAGAAGGGGCTGCATACCGGCGGTGCTGAGCGCTTCCCGTGGTCTCACCCTGTCATGTACTGGGTTGTTACCGATACCCGGCGAGCAATGTACCAGCGCCAGCTCAGCGAGGCAGAAACCGAGAAATACGCTGCTAAAAAGCTGGAAGACTGGGCGCTGAAAGTCGCCGCCGGAGAACAAATACCGTCGCCGGTACTGGCTCTGGAGAACAACCAGGAAGCCATTCCGACAAACCATGCCAGCCGTCAGCAGGGGTTTCACCCTGAAGGGAAAAGCTTCGGATGCATGCCAAACGCGGCATCGCTCGGTGCGTTAACTCCGGCTCAGTGGCTGCGGGATGAATACCTGCGCGGGAAAGAGAGAGGGCTTATCTGATGAAAAAGAACTCTGGCAAACAAGCCGTTATTAACTTCATCGGCCAGCATCCTGGCTGCAGCTTTCAGGATATCCGCCGCGGTACCGGCCTTGACTCTTCAGTGGTCAATTCCTCCCTGTGGCAGATGAACAAAGACGGCCAGGTTAACCGTGAAGGTGAGTGCAGGAGCTACCGCTACACCCTGATCGACACAACAGCCGTAACCGAAAGCGATCCGTCTGTTCAGTATCGCCAGCGTCCTGGCGGCGTAAACCCAATGACCAACCTGTTTAACCAGTGCCTGGCGGGAGTAATAAAATGATTTTTCTCAAATTAACCCAAAAATCAACGGTAGAGCGCCAGGGCAAATATGGCTGGGTGCCTGAAACAGTTGATGAGCCCGTGTTTGTTGCTGCAGACCACATCGTCAGCATGTATTTCGCTGGCGTGACAATTCTGAAAATGACCTCCGGAGAACGCATTGACGTGAAAGAGACCCCGGAAGAAATCATCGCCATGCTTACCGATGGAGCCGACAAATGACTATCACACTACAGGCAGTAAACGAGCTCATCGCCTCCCTGGAGAGCGCAGGCGAGCTGTCAATCAGAGAGCAGAAGTTCCTGAAGCTGGCGAAAGCGTTTAATCAGCTGGCTGCGGAGAATGTGGAGGCAAAAAAAATAATTAGCGAATGCCGGGAGTATTTCATCGCTGGGGTGATGAACCGTATCAGACCAACGAATGAAGGCTACCTGCATATGATTTGCGACACGTTTGCAGACGAAACCCCCGCCACCGATCGCATCGTAGCCGAAGCCGAGGCGCGCGGGGTCGAGAAGGGTATCGCTCACCTGGAGAAGAAGTTCAGCAATATCGGCGTGCAGATCATGAATTTGCAGTGGCTGGCAGACTCTCTGCGTGAGGGAGCATCAGAATGAGCAACCGTATCCCTAACTTCGGCTGGAACCGCCTGAAACTGGCAACGCTCACTTATGAACAACTGACTCAACTGGAAGAGCAAGTGAAGGCTGAGCATGCCTGCAAAAACGGCATTCACCTCTTCGACAAAGCCGGTCAGCGCAAACTCGATACCCTTAGCTGGGCTGTATACAACAAGCAGAAGGCGGAGCGTGCCGCATGAGTAAGACGCTGGATATTCGCGCCGGTGATCGGTTCGAAACAGTTTACCCATTCATTTTCGTATGCACTGACCATCAGCAATGGGACGGAAATGTATTCACCGATGAAAGGTGGATTGGTGGTTGCCGAAGGACATTTGAGCCAGCTGATTGCGGCTATGGAGACCAGACCGTTTACACAGCTGATGCAGAAGGGAAAAGAATTCTGGAGGTTCTTTCAGTCGCCGAAATGCCTGGAAAGTGGCAGCGCCGGATCATCTATGCCTGCCATCTTGTTGACCCGGAAGGGAAAGAAAGGAAAGGCAGGAAGGCCTATACGGCAACCGAGGACAGATTCATCAAAATGTCGTCAGGGTATTTTGCGGATTATGGAGTGGAGAACAGCGATGACTGATATCACCGAACTGGCGCAGAGAGAGAAATTCGAGGCTTGGTTTAAGTCGTCATTTCATCCCGACAAAACAGGGCCATACATCAAAGACCAACTGTATTTCGCCTGGAAAGCGGCTGGTGCCGAGCTGGTAGAGGCGCTGGAGAAGGCGCGGCAGCGGATTACTCAGATGGAGTCCCGCACCGTCACCGACTGGATAGAACATGACGGGAAATGGCGACCGGAATCGCTGGGTCTGGATGAACTTGTATACCTGAAAACCAGAAAACAGGAGCTGAAAATACCGTACCCGGCGGGAAAGGTTAAAGGGTGGATGAATACCGGCGGAGACATGGATGTTATGGCGTACAAGCTGGGGTCGCCACAAGCCAGCACCGTCACCGTGAAGCTGCCACTACCGCGCCGAAAAACAGCTGATGACTATGTCGATGACACGTTCGAGCCGTGCGATCTGGCTGCGGTATACAACGCATGTCGCCTTGAATGTGAAGTGAAGTTCAAGAACGCACTGACTGCCGCTGGCATCAAGGTGGAGGCTGAGTGATGCTTAATTTAGATGGTCTTGGCGGGGCAATTGTTATTTTCGGCATCATCTGCGCGGTGGTCGGCTGGGGAGTAATTGAGTTCATCCTCTGGCTGTTCTCATTCGTTCACATTTCTTTCGGAGGTTAGGGTAATGACCAAATCAACCATAACCAGAGAGCGCTTGGAACAACTCGCTGATAACAACACTATCTGCAAAGTTTCATGGGATGAGCGGATCGAACTGGCACAAATCGCGCTGGCCGCAATGGACAGCGAGTCAGGGTGTTTGCCTCTCGACTACCTGCAGGGGCACAAAGACGGTCTGGAATGGGTCGCCCAACTGGCAGAAGCCAATCACCCTGAAACAGGAGACTGGCTTTACGATGATCCTATCGAGCTGGCAAAAGCTATTCGCAAAGGTCCAGATATGCCGCCAGCGCAGCCGGTAGCGGACAGCGAGCCGGTGGCGTGGACATGGCACTATCGTGAGCAATGGCATGTTACAAACGACGAGCGACGCGCAGAATTTGTCGCAAAAGATGGTGATGTGGCTGTACTGCCGCTCTATCGCCACGCACAGCCAGCGCCGGTAGTGCAGGAAGTTGACGCTGATGACAATTTCTATTCATGGTTTGGCAGGGAGTGGCGTGAGAATTATCAGCACAACCAATACACCACAGCGGCTAAGCAAATGCTGGGTGTGATGGCTGAATCTGCGTGGAAAGCTGGGCGCCGCGCCGCCATGCTCCAGTCTGGCAACTCTCCGGTAGTGCCAGACGAGCGGGCTGCTTTCAACGCATGGAATAATGACGTTGATTGCCCGCTGGCTGGTCGTGACGCAAAGAGCGCTGCATGGTTGGCTTGGCAATCCCGCGCCGCCATGCTCGCAGCCGCCCCGCAGGAGGTGAAAGGTGAGTAACCAAATCCCTGAAGCTGTAGCCGTAGCGATGATTAATGCGGCCAGAGATATTACGGTAGCAAAAATTAATGCCAAAGGCGCGAAGTTCTACGGTTATACAACCTCGGTAAACTGGTTTGATCGTTCAATGAAAGAGGTCCGCGAAGCCGTTAAAGCAGTGCTTCCTGACATTGAACGGGAGGTAAGGTGATGCCTAAATCCCCCGCAGAACGCAAAGCCGCGCACCCATCCAGTTGATGCTATATAATCCCCTCCACAGAAGAGGGGATTTTTATGTCACAGTGGAACATTGCAACCAAATCGAAAGATGAGCAGGACAAGGTCAACGTAGACCTCGCAGCGTCCGGCGTCGCCTACAAAGAGCGCCTGAACATGCCAGTTGTCGCTGAAGTGGTAGCCAGAGAGCAGCCCGAGCATTTACGCGAGTATTTCATGGAGCGCGTCCGCTACTACCGCGAGCAGAGCATCCAACTACCCCGCGCATCCGATCCGCGCTATCTCGAAATGGCAGAGCAGAACGCCAAGAAATAGCCAATTTCTCGTATATGCTCATTTTGCATTTATCCCCGGGAAGGGCGATAATTACCTCGTCAGCCTGAGCAACTGACGACTTACTTCCGGCGCCAAGTGGGGACACATGGCGCACAAAACCTTACAGCAATCCCTGTCACCGATGGCGAAAGCCACCGGCGATTTTCTGCATTCAGCGTTTGACCTCTCCGGAGGTGAAGCGTGAAGCAACAATTCTGCCTTATCAACGACAACGTTAAGCGTAACGTCGTCAGCTTCATCCAGTCTCTGCCCGTCGACCACCGATCGCCGCTGATTATCGAGGCGCGCGAAGAAAGCCGCACCGACAAACAGAATCGCCTCATGTGGCCACTTTTGAAAGACCTGAGCGATCAGGTGATCTGGCACGGTGAAAAGCTGGAGCCTGCGGAGTGGAAAGACCTCATAACCGTACTGGTCAGCCAGATGCAAAACCCGGAGCGTGAGCAGAAATCAGCCCCGGGCATCAACGGCGGCCGCGTCTATTTCGGCGTTCGCACCTCACAATCCAGCAAGCGCTACATGGTCGAGGTGATCGAGGCGATTTACTGGTTCGGCACCGAGCACAATGTGAAGTTCAGCGAGAAGTCCAGCAGTCGGATTGCATGGGCCCAGGAATGGAGGGCTTCGCATGCACAATCTGCTCGGTAAGGTCATGGATCGCGGCATCTTCCGCGTGCCGGCGCGCCGCAAGCGCAAGGTCGAAGTTAAGCCGTCAGATATCCCGACCCTGAAAGACTACACCGCCCGCCTGGTCGATAAGAAGTGGCTCCGCCTGAGAGCACGGAGGCCACATGCTTAAACCAGCACGCCGTAAATGCGCCCACTGCCGCGAATGGTTCCATCCTGCCCGGGAGGGGCAGGTGGTATGCAGTTTTGAATGCGCCAGCGCGATCGGCAAAAAACAGACAGCAAAAGCCCGGGAAGCGGCGAAGGCCAGGGCGGTGAAGCGCCACCGTGAATCCGAGAAGGAGGGGCGTCAGCGCCGTAAAGCAAGATTGGCTGAGCTCAGACCTAACGGTTACTACAAAGCCCAGGCTCAGAAGGCATTCAACGCCTACATCCGCGCTCGTGATGCTGCTTTGCCATGCATCAGTTGCGGCGAGACCAACCCGCCTGATCTGCATGGCGGCCAGTGGGACTGCGGCCACTTCAAAACGGTCGGCGCTTACCCTGAGTTGCGTTTTGAAGAGCGCAACGCTCATAAGCAGTGCAAATCGTGCAATGCCGGGGCCGGTAAGTACACCGCCAAAGAGTTGACGGTTGCTCAGCAATACGAAGCTGGCCTGGTCGCTCGTTACGGACAGGAGTATGTCGACTGGCTTAACGGACCCCACGAAATGACCAACTACCGCCGGGAAGACTTTATTCGTATCCGCGATGAGTACCGCGCCAAGCTCAAAGCACTGAAATAGCGGGAGGCCGCATGAACCACGACGTTATCGAACGCATCCGCGACCGCTGGCAAAAGCTTCGCCTCTGCCGGCACCGCGGCACCGTACTGGTTGACTACCGCATACCGAGAAATTTCGTTCGCATCTATCAGACCCTGGGAGAGACAGCATGAACCTCGAATCTATCGCCAAATACTTCGCGCCTAAATCACCAATGCTGAGCGACTCGCCACGGGCTACTGCATCGGATGGTCTAACCGGCACTGACATCATGGCCGCTCTTGGGCTGGTAAATGCCAAGTGCGGATTCGGCTTCGACCTCTATCTGGCAAAGATCGGGGTAAGCACACCTGACCGAGCAATGGAGCTACTTTATGAATCAGCAGATCGATTATCAATCCGCTTTAACATCGTTTCAGAACTCAGCCAGGACGTTCGCAAAAGAGTTCTCGAAGTTCTGTGTGCTTTTGCATACCAGGATTACACGCGAAGTGCTGCCAGCGTTAGAAAATGCACTTGCTGCGATGGGACTGGCTTCACAGAGGCCCAGGTATTCACCAATAAATGCTCATATCCGTGGGGCAAGCCACCTTATTGGGCAAAGATGTCCCGAGCGGTTCGCCCAAGCCACTGGGAGTGCTGGAGCGAAGTGCGCGAAGTGGTCAAAGTTAAATGCTCAGCCTGTAACGGAAAGGGTGCTATCAGCAATTCGTGTCGCTGCAATGGGAAAGGAAAGGTACTGGATAAAGAGGCCAGCGAGCGCCTTGGTCTACCGGTAATGAGGGTGTGCGATCGCTGCAGTGGAAGAGGCTATGCGCGCATGAAATTTTCGACGGTGCTGGAAGGGGTAAGGGCCGTGGCTGACATTAAGAAAACGGTAGCATATGAGCAATTACAACCGTTCTTCGAGGAACTGGTATCCGAGTGTCACAAACAGGAGTCCTACGCTGATGTCATTCTATCTCGGGTGACGAAATAATGAATATTTTCTATGAAAATATAATTTTGTGGAAAATACCTATTGCAATCTCCGGAAAAACTGGTTAGATTCATCCCTAACGCTGGGAATCCGTTCAGTCGTTCCGAAGCAAAAAATTCAAGCCCGAGGTTAACGCCTTGGGCTTTTTTATGCCTGCGATCCGGTCAGGGCTCTTGGGTAGAGACGTGCTGCACGACACGTCGACACCCGCCGGTAAGAGCTCTGAACCAGACTGAAGTTAATCTGCAATAAGAAAACTGCATGTCATCATTTGCTTACATCTTATTGACCAGAAAATTAACATCTTGTTAATCTATTCGTGTGGTGAATCCCCCTGTGCGGTGGGGCGACCAGTCACTTACAGTGATCTGTAAATGCAGCGCGGGCCATGTCGGCTGGGACATGCTCACCGGGAGGCACCCGGCACCACGCAGTACTACTAAGACATTTGGTAGTGGGGTTGCTGTTTCGGCTCCTCCATCTATGTTTAAAAGGCAGTAACGGAAAAAGCGAGCGCTCTCCTGGTAAATCGGTAGCTCGGACTATTAGGTGCGCTTTCGTTTGTTACTACCTAGAATGTCTACTTTCTGCCCGTTCCTCTGAGCGGGCTTTTTTTCGCCTGATTAAGGCATTGCTACAAACCATAAGACATTTAAGGGCTGCGCTTTAGCGTGGCCTTTTTTTATTTCAGGGTCGCGGGAATCACCCTCGACGCTTTGTTGGTAAATCAGCCCGACGGCCCTGATCTTCTCACACACAGCTTCCCGATCTTTCATCGGAGGCGGTAACTATGGCTAAGCGTATGCAAGACAAAGAGAGCATTGCCGGGATGTCCTGGCTGGTTCTGCTGATCATTGCTTGCTGGGGTGGACTTGTCCGCTACCTGATAGATGTGAAGCAGAGCAAGGCAACATGGAGCTTGATCAATGCTCTTGCCCAAATGGTGGTTTCAGGGTTTACCGGTGTTATTGCTGGCCTGGTGAGCATTGAAAGCGGACTAAGCATTTACATGATTCTGGCAACCGCGGGGATAAGCGGCGCGATGGGATCCGTAGCGTTGACCTATTTCTGGGAACGCCTGACGGGGATTAAAGATGCAAATCAGTAATAACAGCATCGCGCTGATTAAGCGATTTGAGGGTTGTAGATTAACCGCATACCCAGACCCTGGCACCGGTGGTGATCCCTGGACGATTGGCTACGGCTGGACGGGAAAAGTAGACGGAAAGCCTATCAAGCCCGGAATGAAGATTGACGACGCAACGGCGGATCGCCTGCTGCGCACTGGCGTAGTGAGCTTTGACCAGGCGGTAAGCAAGATGCTCAAAGTATCCGTCACCCAGAATCAGTACGACGCGCTTGTGTCGCTGGCCTACAACATAGGTACGCGAGCGCTATCTACATCAACGCTGATGAAGAAGCTGAATGCAGGTGATGTGAAAGGCGCGGCTGATGAGTTCCTTCGCTGGAACCGGTCAGGCGGCAAGGTAATGGCTGGCCTCACCAATCGCCGCAAGGCAGAGCGAGAAGTCTTTTTATCGTGAACACGGGGAACCTATGAACTATCTCATTAACCGGCTAAAAGAGCCGTCAACATGGCGCGGCATCATCCTGGTCATTGCTGGCGTATTTGGCTACCAGATGCCTCCCGGCATTCAGGAAACCGTCATCGCTGGCGGCGTAGCGCTGGCTGGCGTTGTTGGTGCGGTGATGCCGGACAGTGTTAAGAAATGATCGCGCGATAGGCATTACAGAGCCACTTCAAGAGGTGGCTCGATAATGTCAAGGCGAGGACAAAATTATGGCAACACCGGACTGGGAGGCCATCGAGTCGGCATACCGGCCTGGGCGATGCTTCCGGCCTCCGACTTACTGACTCCGCTGAACGGGATTATTTCACCCTCAGAGAGCGAATCACCAGTCAATTAACTGGACTGCAAGCGTATGTACGTGAGCGGTGTATTGGGTGAGTCTGTTAAAGGAATGAAAAAGAGGCTTAGAAAATAAGCCTCTTGGTTACTCTTACGTCGGTTGTGTGTTCCCATCCGGGACTGGGTTATCTTTACTGTCCGCGATCAGGGCTTCAGCAGCTGCTTTTGTAACGGGAACTTTCGTATGACAATCTTCAAAAAGGGCCTTAAACCCCTTTACCTGTTCGACTGTATACTTATGGTTCGTTGTGCTACCGGAGCTAAGTTGTGCAGCTATAGCTTCAGGGGCTACGCCGCCCTTAGCCATTTTACCAACTCGCTCAACGACTATGCCAGAACGACTTGTCGGTGAAGATACCTTATCAAGAACCTGACTTCCTGTATCAACTAAGGCATCGCCAACCTCTGCGACTGCATCTAGAGCTTTATCAAAGATGTTTTTCTTATCCATTTATTTGCTCCAAAGAACGTAATGGCGAGATTGCCAACCTTTAATAATGGGTAAGTTAGATAATAAAGCAAGGGATTTTTCTAAGAGAAAAATGATATTGCAGAGCTGCATACCTGACAAGGCTGTTTAAGGATTTTTTATGGATAGACCGCAACCGCCTCCTGGCGGTTTTTTGTTGCCATTACAAAAGCTACCTTCGGGTGGCTTTTTTAATGGCCCTAACTACTGGAGTTGAACATGGCTGAGCTAACAGAGAGTAGGCCATTCCCACCAGTCAACTTCACTGGCGAAAACTGGCTGCCGTATACGCGGCTGATCCCTGCTACCGAAATCGGAGAATGGGTAAATCAGAACATCCTCACCGAAGACGGCCGAATCCATAACCCTGACCATGCGCACTTGGTCGATGCTGATGTCGCGTTTATGTGGGCCTCTGGCTCATTCGCCAAAAGCGGGCGCATTTTGCTGGGACAGTGTGAGCAGGTAATGATGCGCGTCGGCGGCTGGCAGAAAGCCCGAATGGAGCAACAGATGCATGAATGGTTCGGTCGCATACCGAAGTTCATCATCACCCTGGCTGCTGACTACTGCGAGCAATGTAACGATCTGGAGTTCTGCGCACTGCTAGAGCATGAGCTTTACCACATCGCCCAGGCTACCGATGACTATGGCGCGCCGAAGTTCAACAAAGAGACCGGAATGCCGGTGCTCAAACTTCGCGGCCATGACGTCGAGGAATTCGTCGGAGTGGTCCGGCGTTACGGCGCCAGCAAAGATGTGCAGGAAATGGTGGATGCGGCGAACAGGCCGGCGGAGGTCGCTAACATCGATGTTGCCAGAGCGTGTGGGACGTGCATGCTTAAGCTGGCGTGATTTTATACTGCTTTATACGGATGGTGATTTATGGCTGCACTAAAACCGGAAGTGAGAGCCTTTATCATTCAAGAGCTTGCATGCTTTGATACGCCATCACAAATCGTCGAGTCCGTACAAAAAGAATTTAAGGTTCAGGTGACGCGCCAGCAAGTAGCGTCGCATGACCCAACAAAGGCCGCAGGTAAAGGGCTCGCTAAGAAGTGGGTGGACCTTTTCAACGAACTCCGCGACCGCTTCCTCAACGAAATTTCCGACATTCCGATCGCCAATAAAGCCTATCGTCTCCGTGCGCTTGACCGGATGATGACCAAGGCCGAGAGCATGCGAAACATGGCGTTGGCTGCCTCGCTGATGGAGCAGGCAGCCAAAGAGTGCGGCGATGCATACACGAATAAGCAGAAGGTTGAACACTCAGGCGCCCTTGCCGTGAGCTCAGTTGCATCTGTCATGGACGAGATAGGAGATGAAGACCTGTAAGGAGTGACTGTGTTAACTGAAAAGCAGAAAGCGCTCCTGAAGAACAGGTTCTGGCGTCTCAATCACCTGTACAAAATCAAAGATAAAAACGGTAAGTGCGTAACGTTCAAGATGACTCCTGAGCAGTTGGAGTATTTCGACGGGATGCACGACCGCAACGTGATACTCAAGGCACGTCAACTAGGGTTCACCACCGAGGTGTGCATCATCCAGCTTGACCTGGCGATCTTCCACAAAAAAGAATGCGCACTGATCGCTCACTCACTTCCGGATGCAGAAAGGCTATTCCGAAACAAAACGCAGTTTGCCTACCAGCGGATGCCCGACGATATCAAGCTGGCCAACCCTCTCGTTAAAGAGACGACCAGCGAGTACGTCTTCGCGAAAGGCGGTAGCGTAACGGTGTCAACTTCCTTCCGAGGCGGCACGCTGTACAGCTTGCACGTATCAGAATTCGGGAAGATATGCGCCAAGTATCCGGAGAAGGCTAAGGAGATTGTTACCGGTGCTTTTGAGGCTGTGCCACTTGGTGGCGTTATTACGCTTGAAAGTACTGCTGAGGGACGAGCTGGGTATTTCTATGACTACTGCGCTGAGGCTGAGAAGGCCATGCTTCAGGGCAAGGAGCTATCCAACCTCGACTGGAAGTTTTTCTTCTTCTCCTGGTGGAAGAACCCGCAGTACGCAATCGACCCGGTTGAATCGCTGCCGGTGCGCCTGATTGAGTACTTCGCCGAGATGGAGGCGAAGCACGGCGTAATCGTCAACGAACGCCAGAAAGCATGGTACTACGCCAAAGAGAAAACGCTCGGCGACGACATGAAGCGCGAATACCCGACCATTCCGGCCGAGGCGTTCCAGCAGTCTGTCGAGGGCGCGTATTACGCCAAACAGTTCCGCTGGCTCTACACCAACAAGCGGATCGGGCAAATCCCGGACAACTCGCACCTCCCGGTTCATACGTTCTGGGATATTGGCGTGGGCGACTCCACGGCGATCTGGTTCGTTCGCGAGGTCGGCGAAGAGTTTCATATCATCGACTACTACGAAAACTCTGGCGAGGGGCTTCGGCACTACATGAAGGTGCTGAAAGACCGCGGCTATGAGTACGGTGAGCACTGGGGTCCGCACGATATCGAGAACCGCGAGTTTGCTGCTGACGCGAAGTCTCGCAAGGAGCTAGCGCGCGAGGGCTACGAGATTGACGGCCGGATGTATTCGATGAACTTCCGCGTTGTGCCGAAGGCTGGGATCGACACCGGCATTGAGTCGGTGCGTGAAATCCTCAAGTCCTGCGTTTTCGATGAGGAGAAGTGCGCTGTTGGCATCTCCCACCTTGAAGGTTACCGCAAGGAGTGGGACGACAAGCGCGGCTGCTGGAAAGACAAACCCCTTCACGACTTTACATCGCACGGCGCCGACAGCTTCCGTTACTTTGCCGTGGCGAAGAACAACCGCAAGCAGGTCGGAACAGTATTCTTCTAAGGAGCATCGCCAGTGAGCGAACAAGATAACGGCCTTCAACTGGCTGTGAACAATCTCGCCACTGAAATGCGGCGAGCGAATTACCTTAACTCCATCGGTATCGGCGGGGGCAATACCAAGCGCCCGACGCTCTATCAGGAGTTTGGTTACCCGCGCACCATTACCTTCCATGACTTCTACAACATGTACCGGCGCAACGCCGTCGGATTCGCTGTGGTGCATCGCCTTCTGGATGGTTGCTGGCAGGACTATCCGGTCATCGTTGACGGTGATGAGTCCCAGGAGGCGAAGAAAACCAACCCGTGGGAAAAGAACGTCACCAGGTTCATGAAAAAATGGTGGCCGAAGGTGAAGGATGCCGATCGCCGCAATATGGTGGGCCGCTACTCCGCGCTGTTACTGCAGATCAAAGATAACCGGCCATGGAATGAGGAAGTCGACACTTCCCTTGTAAGGAGTCTCGGCGAGGCAGCGCTGGTTAAGCTGATCCCTGTGTGGGAGCCACAACTGACGGTCGCCGAATGGGATAACGATCGTCAGTCTGAGACTTTCGGCCAGCCGAAGATGTTCAACTTCAACGAGCAACCGGTTGGAGACGAGGCTTTCGTCGGGCCGACTCGCGGTGAGCCTGTTCATCCGAGCCGGGTGATCCTGTTCTGTGAAGGCTCGGAAGATGACAACGTTCTGTCTGGTATCCCGCTTCTTGAGGCCGGATACAACAAAGGGCTCGACCTTGAGAAGATTTCCGGCGGTGGCGCTGAGGGCTTCCTGAAGAATGCCAGCCGGCAGATCGCGGTCGAGTTCAGCAAAGAAACAGACATGGCTACGCTGTCAGATCTGGCTAAGAAGGCTGGTTATGCCGACCTCGGCGAAGCCATGGGCGACAAGGTCAACAAGCTTAACCGCGGCACCGATGCGGCGGCGGTGATGCAGGCCGGGCAGATGCATGTTCTTAGCGTGACACCCGGAGACCCGGGGCCGACGTGGGAGGTCACCGCGAACGAGCTGGCGGCGTCAGTTCAAATCCCATTCACCATCCTGTTTGGACAGCAGACCGGGCGCCTGGCGAGCGATGAGGATAAAACAGACTGGGCCATTCGCCGCAATACCCGCCGCAACGGCTTCCTGACCGACCGAATCACAGCCTTGCTGGAACGCTTCTGGACCCTGGGCATTATCGATCCGCCGACAAATGGAGAGGTCACCATTTCATGGACCGACCTGCTGGCTCCGGGCGAGAAAGAGAAAATCGAGAACGCTTCGAAACTGGCTGATATCGTCCAGAAA
>ULQX01033702.1_pt1 | contig 17207 bp, 18 predicted proteins | sample 1954941 | NCBI WGS metagenome assembly ULQX01 (sample SAMEA4835667, study PRJEB28245) | human gut metagenome | biome: gut microbiome; material: fecal sample | place: Denmark | collected 2008
GCCTGCGTTTCGCTATCCGTGAGGGTGGCCGTACCGTTGGTTCCGGCGTTGTTGGCAAGATCATTGAGTGATTTTGTCCTTGAACGTAAGTTCCAAGGCTAACTAGCAATTTATAAAGACCTTCCCGTTCCGGAGAGCGGGAAGGTCTTTTTGTTTGTTTATGGCAGTTACAAACGGCTTTGTTTCACAGCTCCTTTACCGTGTCAGGGTGTTATAGCAGTCTGCAAAGGCGTGCAGAAAGGCGGTCAATTCCTCCTCTGTGGTAAGGTGGCTCAGGCTGATGCGCCACGAGGAAAGGGCATTGCGCCGGTCCTGACTGACTGCCAGCACTGCCCGAGAGGGCAGTCCGTCGGACGAACAGGCGGATTTGACCGAGACACACACCCCGCGTGCGTCCAGCTCCCGCTGGAACACGGTGCCCTTTACGCCCTGCACGCTCAGGTTCAGGATATGCGGCACAGCGTTTGCGGGGCTGTTGACGCGCACTTTTGGATAGCGGGAAAGCTCCGCACGCAGCCGGTCGTTCAGGCTGCGCACGGCTGCGGCGCGGGCGGGCAGCTCCGCAGTAGCCTTTTCCAAGGCCAGCGCCAGCGAACAGGCAAGGGCTACGGTGGGCGTGCCGCTGCGATAGGGGGTAGTGCTCTCTCCACCGTGGATGAGGGGCGGCAGTGCCAGCCCCAGCCGCTTTACCAGCACACCGATGCCGTTGAGCCCGTAAAACTTATGGGCTGTCAGGCTCATGGTGTCCATGCCTTCAAACTGCACAGGAATTTTCCCCACAGCCTGTGTGGCGTCCACATGAAAATGGCAGTTGGGATACGCCTTTAAAAACTCTGCGATTTCTGCAATGGGTTGCACTACACCCAACTCGCTGTCCACAGCGGTTACAGCCACCAGAACGGTGTCCGGGCGCAGTCGCCTTTTCAGGTCTGCAAGGTCTACCGTGCCGTCTGGCAGGATGTCCAGCAGTTCCACCTCATACCCCTGCTTTTGCAGGGCCTCCAGACTGCCGATGACGGACGAATGCTCTAGCGGGGTAGAGAGGATGTGCCTGCCTGCCGCACGCCCCAGCGCCGCTAGCCCCTTTACAGCAAGGTTGTTGGCTTCGCTTGCGCCGGAGGTGTAGATGATGCCCGCAGGCGGTGCGCCCAGACAGCGGGCGATGCTGCGGGTCGTCTCGTTTATAGCGGCTTTCGCGGCAGTGCCTGCCTGATGGTGGGCGTTGGCATTGCCCGGGTAGCGCCGCTCTGCTTCACAGAAGCATCGCAGCACTTCCTCGTCCACAGGGGTATTGGCAGAATAATCCAGATAAAGCATAGAACCTCCTGCAATATCAACACATTATGATAGTAGGAAATAAGAACAGGCTCTATTATAGGGCATTCCGCCCAAAAGCGCAACCCCCGCAGCCCACGGCGCAGTGTAACCGGCAAGAAAAAGCTGTCAACACCTTGCTGGATAGCCCAAAATCTGCTATACTTAACAAAAAGGCTGCGGCGTTGCTGCTGCCTTGCCGGAGCGGTTCCGGTTGTTGGAAGGAACACAAAAAGAAGGGGAGGAGCACAATGTTTAAGTGTGAGCGACTGCATAGCGGCTTCTTTCTCATTTTTGTGCGAAGGTCTTGTTCCTGAAATTCAGAGGCACTGCTGTTTCAACGGCAATGCCTCTTTTTTTGGGAATAACAGTACAGGAGGTTTTCTATGAGCGAAAAGATCGATTACTCCAAAGGCGTATACGACGCCAAAAAGCTGGGCACAGGCCGGATGTTCATTCTGGGTGTGCAGCATATGTTTGCCATGTTCGGCGCAACGGTTCTGGTGCCGCTGCTCACCGGCCTGAGCGTTTCCACCACTTTGCTGTGTGCCGGTCTGGGCACCCTGCTGTTCCACCTTATCACCAAAAAGAAGGTCCCGGCATTCCTCGGCTCCTCCTTTGCGTATCTGGGCGGCTTTTCCATCGTGGCTCCCATGCTGGCTGATGCCGACGGCAACCTGACCATTGCCAACACCAAGATGCTGCCCTATGCCTGCGCTGCCATTGCATTCTCGGGTTTGGTCTATCTGGTGGCCAGCCTGCTGATCTCCACCTTTGGCATCCGCCGCATCATGAAGTTCTTCCCGCCGGTGGTCACCGGCCCCATCATCATCTCCATCGGCCTGATCCTTGCACCCTCTGCCGTCACCAACTGCCAGTCCAACTGGCTGCTGGCTTTCGTGGCACTGGGCACTGTCATCGTGTGCAACATCTGGGGCAAGGGCATGGTCAAGATCCTGCCCATCCTCATCGGCGTGCTGGTCTCCTACGCTGTGGCTCTGGTCACCGGCGCAGTGGACTTCCAGAAGATCTCCGAAGCCGCTTGGCTGGGCATCCCCCTGCACAAGGAGGCTATGGGTCTGTTCGCCATTGACGGCAGCCCGGAGTTCATCAGTGCGCTGTTCACCATCATCCCCATTGCACTGGCTACCATGATGGAACACGTTGGCGATATTGCCGCCATCAGCGCCACCGTCGGCCACAACTATATCAATGACCCCGGCCTGAACCGCACCCTGATGGGCGATGGTCTGGCCACTACCATGGCTGGTCTGCTGGGCGGCCCCGCCAACACCACCTACGGCGAGAACACCGGCGTGCTGGCACTGAGCAAGATCTACGACCCGCTGGTCATCCGCATTGCAGCTGTGCTGGCCATCATCCTGAGCTTCAGCCCCAAGTTTGAGGCCGTCATCAACACCATTCCCACCGGCATCATCGGCGGTATCAGCTTTGTGCTGTACGGCATGATCTCTGCCATCGGCGTGCGCAACGTGGTGGAGAACCGCGTGGACTTCACCAACAGCCGTAACCTGATCGTTGCCGCCGTCATTCTGGTGTGTGCACTGGGCTTCAACTCTGTAGGCGGCGTTGGCTTTACCGTTGGCAGCGTCACCATCAACCTGTCCGGTCTGGCTGTGGCTGCTATCGCAGGCATTCTGCTCAACGCCATTCTGCCCGGCAACGACTACGAATTTGACGCCACTGCCGGTACCGATGCTGCTACCAGCGGCAACCTGCAGGTCTGATTCCGGTAATGCGCCCAGTTTTCTGCAGTGGAATTTGGACATTCTGCCAGATTTTAATAAGTAGGAATAATTCTTAAAAATATACTTGACTAACTAGGAATTATTCGCTATAATAGAGCCATGGAAAGGGAAGTGCACAAAGCACAAAACTTCTTTCCATGGCTCTTTCTATACCCGGCAGCGCGGCTGCCCAGCATAGAAACAACAGGCGGGTGGTTTCCGTCCTGTATCATTTTTAACAGATCGAATGGAGGTAAATTCTTATGAAGAAATACGTTTGCACCGTTTGTGGTTATATCGCTGAGGGTGAGATCCCCGCTCAGTGCCCCGTTTGCAAGGCTCCCGCTTCCGCTTTTGTGGAGAAGACCGGCAACACCTATGTTACCGAGCATGTTGTTGGCATCGGCAAGGCAGAGGGCGTGCCGCAGGAGATTGTTGATGGTCTGCGCGCTAACTTTGAGGGCGAGTGCAGCGAGGTCGGTATGTATCTGGCTATGGCTCGCGTGGCAGAGCGTGAGGGCTACCCCGAGATCGCCGAGGCCTACAAGCGCTATGCTTACGAGGAAGCTGACCACGCATCCCGCTTTGCAGAGCTGCTGGGCGAGGTCGTGACCGACAGCACCAAGAAGAACCTGATGATGCGTGCCGAGGCCGAGTGCGGTGCCTGCGCCGGCAAGATGGATCTGGCCAAGAAGGCTAAGGCGCTGAATCTGGATGCCATCCACGACACCGTCCACGAGATGGCAAAGGATGAAGCCCGTCACGGCCGCGGTTTCGAGGGCCTGCTGAAGCGCTACTTCAACACCGAAGTCTGATAAGGGTTCCCCAGTTATCTATGCTGCCCGCTGCAAGGACATTCTGCCCTGCAGCGGGCTTTTTTGACGTTTCAGGCTTAAAAAGCGGCGCAGAAACTCCGCAGATTTCCCCCTACATAACGCAATAAATTAAGCTGTTTACAGAATAAATGTTCAAATCTGTTCTTGCCTGTTTTTAATGGTCGAGAACAGATTTTTTTATTTGGAAACTGTGGGCAAAACTCGCTGATTTGTTCAGTTCTGACCTCTTTTTTGCTTTTGCCCACATAAAGTCCGAAAGTTGGCTTGTGGCCTAGAAAAATCGGCTATAAATATAATTCTCGATGTGGGCAGACTATTTGACTGTTATCTGTAAAGATGCCATTTCCGGTAACGCCCTCCCGCTTGCAAATATAAAATAATTTTTCCTCTGAAGATACGCAAGGCGAACGCGGCGCGCATTCAAAATCGTCCTACTTACAAAAAAGGCAGCTGCGCAGAAATTTACGCAGCTGCCTTTTACATTTTCGCCTTACTGAATGCCGGTAACAGGATAATCCTGTGCTTCCACGGCCTTCTTCAGCACCTCATCGTCCACTTCAGCGTTCAGGGTAACGATGGCGGTACCGGCTTCGTGGCTGACAACAGCCTTGTCCACCTGCGGCAGAGCCTCCAGCGCTTTCTTGACGCGGGCTTCACAGTGGGGGCACATCATGCCTTCTACGGTCAGGGTCTTTTTCATAGCGGTCTCCTCCTTTTGATTGGATGCAGTTGTATCTTCCTCCGCTGCGGGCTGCACAAGGGCAGCGGGCAGGGCAGGGACGTGTTTGGGCGGGTGGTCACGCTTTGCGCTGTGCAGGTCAAACAGGTTCAGCCGCAAGGCGTTGCTCACCACGCAGAAGCTGGAAAGGCTCATGGCAGCTGCGCCGAACATGGGGTTCAGCGTCAGCCCCAAGGGAATGAACACACCGGCTGCCAGCGGGATACCGATGATGTTGTAGATAAACGCCCAGAACAGGTTTTCGTGGATGTTGCGCAGGGAAGCGCGGCTCAGCCGGATGGCGGCGGGCACGTCCGAAAGCTTGGAGTTCATCAGCACTACGTCCGCAGCGTCAATGGCTACGTCCGTGCCTGCGCCGATGGCAATGCCGGTGTCGGCGCGGGTCAGGGCAGGGGCATCGTTGATGCCATCGCCTACCATGGCAACCTTGCCGTACTTTTGCAGCTGCCGGATAACGGCTTCCTTGCCTTCCGGCAGTACCCCGGCAATCACCTCGTCCACCCCGGCCTGCCGGCCAATGGCTTCGGCGGTGCGCTGGTTGTCGCCGGTCAGCATTACCACACGGATGCCCATATTCCGCAGCTCCCGGATGGCCTGCGGGCTGTCCTCCTTGATGGTATCTGCAACCGCGATAACGCCCAGCAGACGGTGAGCGCCGCCAAAGAAGAGGGGAGTTTTACCCTGTGCAGCCAGCGCAGCAGCCTGCGTTTGCAGCGCAGCAGGGATAGCGACCTTTGCACCGATAAAGGCAGCATTGCCGCCAAAGATCTCCTTGCCCTCCAGCTTGGCGGTAAGGCCGTTGCCCGGCAGGGCGGTAAAATCGGTAACAGAGGGCAGCTCCAGCTGCTTTTCCTCCGCATAGGCCAGCACTGCCCGCGCCAGCGGGTGTTCGCTGCGGCCCTCCAGCGCGGCAGCCAGCGTGAGCAGCTCGGTTTCGGTCACGTCCGCAGCGGGCAGAAGGTCGGTGACAGTGGGCTCGCCGCAGGTGATAGTGCCGGTCTTGTCCAGCGCTACGATGCGGGTACGGCCAGCTTCTTCCAGCGCCGCAGCGGTCTTGAACAGGATGCCGTTCTTCGCACCAAGGCCGTTGCCCACCATAATAGCCACCGGCGTTGCCAGACCCAGCGCACAGGGGCAGCTGATGACCAGCACCGAGATGCCCCGCGCCAGCGCGTAGCCCACATCCCGCCCCAGCAGCAGCCAGACAAGGGTGGTGACCACCGCAATGCTGATGACCGCAGGCACGAAAAAGCCGGATACGGTATCGGCGATCTTTGCAATGGGGGCTTTGGTGGCGGCGGCATCGCTGACCATGCGGATGATCTGCGCCAGCGTGGTGTCCTCGCCCACGCGGGTAGCGCGGCACTGCAAATAGCCGGACTGGTTGGTGGTGGCGGCGCTTACCTTATCGCCCACGGCCTTGTCTACCGGGATGCTCTCACCGGTCAGGGCACTCTCGTTCACGGCGCTGCTGCCCTCCAGCACAATACCGTCCACCGGGATGTTCTCGCCCGGGCGCACCACAAAGATATCTTCTTTCTGCACCTGTTCAATGGGTACGGTCACCTCGGCACCGTCCTGCAGCAGGGTGGCAGTTTTGGGGGCAAGCTTCATCAGGCTCTTGAGCGCATCGGTGGTCTTGCCCTTGGAGCGTGCCTCCAGCATTTTGCCTACCGTGATGAGGGTCAAAATCATGGCGGCAGACTCAAAATAGAACTCCATCATGTAGTGCATGACCAGTTCTTTGTTGCCGTGCAGCTGCGCATCGGTCATGGCAAACAGGGCGTAGGTGCTCCACACAAAGCTTGCCATCGAGCCCATAGCCACCAGCGTATCCATGTTAGGGGAGCGGTGCACCAGCCCCTTGAAGCCGTTGATGAAAAACTTCTGGTTGATCACCATCACGATGCCTGCCAGCAGCAACTGCACCAGACCCATGGCAATGTGGTTGCCGTCAAACCAGCGGGGCAGCGGCCAGCCCCACATCATGTGCCCCATGGAAAAGTACATCAGCACCAGCAAAAAGCCCAGCGAGGCGATGAGCCGCCGTTTCAGCTTGGGCGTTTCGTGGTCGGCCAGCGCGTCCAGCTCTGCGCTGGTGCTGGCGGCTGCGGCAGCCTTTTTGGGGCTTGCACCGTAACCGGCCTGCTCCACGGCGCGGATAATGGCGGCATCCTCTGCGGTGCCTTCCACGCCCATGGAGTTTGTCAGCAGGCTTACCGAACAGCCGGTGACGCCCGGCACGCTCTTTACGGCCTTTTCTACCCGGGCAGAGCAGGCCGCGCAGCTCATGCCGGTAACGTTGAATTGTTCCATTGCTATTTCTCCTTGTGGTCAGTTTGCCCGGCGGGCGGTCATTTCATCAGCTTGGGCAGCAGCCGGAGCAGTTCTTCCAGCTTTTCGTCGCTGCCGGCACGCAGGTCGTCCGCTACGCAGCTGCCGATGTGCTGCGCCAGCAATTCCCGGGAAAAGCTGTTCAGCGCCGCATTGGCTGCAGCCACCTGTACCAGAATATCCACACAGTAGGCTTCCTTTTCCAGCATCCCGCGGATGCCGCGTACCTGCCCTTCAATGCGGTTCAGGCGGTTGAGTAGGGCCTTGTATTCCTCCGGGCTGCGCTCTTTGTGGCGGCAGCAGCAGGGGACAGCAGCATCTGCCGCAGCGTCCGCTTCCGGCGCATTATCGCAGCAACAACAGTGCTTTTGGTTCTCTTCCATCTCGGAATCGCTCCCTTCATAAACCCCCATGGGGTATATTTTGCTTGCAACAGCAGTATAGCACACAATATCCGACAATTCAAGTAGGAAATGAAATATAAATGGTGCTGCAAACAAAGAATGGTTCAGAAACGCCGCAGGTGTTTCTGAACCATAAATTTAAAAGTAAAATTCCGCTGCACATAAGAAAACGAGGGAAGCCCCGCAGGCTTTCCCTCGTTGTAAGCTCTTACTTTACTTCCAGAATGCGCGGTGCAAACAAGCTCCACATCTTGCCCCACCAGTACCAGTCGTGGGAGACGTCACCGCCCCAGATTTCCAGATGTGCGGGCATTCCCTGATCCTTCAGCAGATCGACCAGTGCCTGCGTATCGTCCAGTGCATCGCCCTCGTAGGCACCCTGACCGGCACAGAGGATCAGGCAGTTCTCTTCTGCCTTGGTCAATGCCAGCTTGTTGGCAATGCCGTTTTCCTGCAGATAGGCAAGGGGAGAGCAGCGCAGCACCATGTCGTCGCTGTCGGTGCCCCAGAAGCGGGTCAGATCGTAGATGCCGCCCATGCCCACAGCACCTGCAAACAGGGCGGGACGGCGCAGGCGGCAGTGGACAGCGTGGTAAGCGCCCAGATCCACACCGGCAGTCCAGATTCGAGTACCCTTTTTGGCGTTGTTCAGGGTCAGAATGCGGGGAGCCAGCTCAGCGGTCAGGTAGACGAAATACTTCTCCTGCAGCTCGGCGCGGCGGCGCTGGGGCAGATCGCCATTCAAAAGCCCCTCGCCGTCCACGGCATCCGCGCAGAACAGCTGCACCTTGCCCTCGTTCAGCAGCTGGGCAATGGCATCGGGCATCCCGTTGTTCTCCCAGTCGTAAAAACGGCCGCCGCGGGCGGGCAGTGCCAGCACCGGCACACCGGCATGGCCGTACACCTTAAACTCCATCTCACGGCCAAGAACCGTGCTCCACTCTTTGTAATAGGTACCCTGGATCATAAATCAAGCACTCCTTATTTTATCATTCACCGGCCCGGGCACAGTCGCTGCGCACCGGTGCCGGATTTGGAAGCTATAATCAGACAAACTGGTTGCGCTGCGGGTCGTAATCGTAGCCCACAGCGTGCAGCTTTGCGCACAGACCGGCCTTGTCGGCCTCCAGATCCTCGCACAGCGCATCGAGATCTTTATACTGATCCCGCAGTTTCAGGTTCACCACGCTCAGCAGCATGATGGGATCAACAGGCAAAGACATTTTATTCCACTCCTTGCGGCAAATAAAAAAGCCGGCCACTCGACAAAGTGACCGGCCACATACACCAAATTAGACAGCGCGGGTAACTTTGCCAGCGCGCAGGCAACGGGAGCATGCGTAGACATACTTGGGAGAGCCCTCCACGACCGCCTTGACACGACGGACATTCGGCTTCCAGGTACGGTTGGAACGGCGATGAGAGTGAGAGACCTTGATACCAAAGGTAACACCCTTGCCGCAGCATTCACACTTAGCCATGGTAATTGCACCTCCTACAGTGAAGTATGGAATCAAAATAATCAGCTTAACTATTTTACCAGAGATGCAGAGAAAAAGCAAGCCTTTTTTTAAATTTCCTGCAGCTTTTTGTATTCCCGGCGCAGTGGGTCTTGTGCAGGGCGCAAAAAAATAGTATTATAAAGGAAGAAATTCATTTTGACAGGAGATTTACATGACCGCACAGGCAACCTATTATATCATCCGCGCACTGGTGGCGCTGGTGGCCATCCCGTTCCACGAAGCCGGCCATGCGCTGGCAGCATGGCTGCTGGGCGATGCCACCGCCAAACGCGAGGGGCGGCTTTCGCTGAATCCCTTTGCCCACTTTGACCTGCTGGGCACCTTATGCATGGTGTTTGCGGGCGTGGGCTGGGCAAAGCCTGTGTCCACCAATCCCCGCAACTTCAAAAACCCCAAGTGGGGCATGGCGCTTACGGCGCTGGCAGGCCCTGTGGCAAACCTTGTGCTGGCTTACCTTGGCATGGTGGCATGGAAGGTGATGTACTACTGGGCACCGGTCAATAATGCCACCATCTACATTGCCATGTTTTTGCGGTATCTGGTGCTGATGAACGTGAGCCTTGCGGTGTTCAACCTGATCCCCGTGCCGCCGCTGGACGGCAGCCGCATTTTGCTGGTGGTGCTGCCGCAGCGCATCTATTTTGGCCTGATGCGGTACGAAAAATATATCATGATCGTTATGCTGGCGGCGGTTTGGGGCGGCTTTCTGGATGTGCCGCTGTACTACCTGAACAACGCGGTGTGGTCGCTTTTGGGTGCGGGCACCGGGTATATCGATAAAATCGCCTACGCCGTTTACGCAAGCAGCCTTGGGGCGGTGATCTGAGTGGCAGAGGAATTGACCTTCCATCTGGAAGATTTTGACGGCCCGCTGGAATTATTGCTGGCGCTGGTGGCCAAACATAAAATGGACTTGCATAATATCCCTATTTTGCAGCTCATCGACCAGTACACCCGCACCGTGGAGCAGGCCGACCCTGATCCCGAGACTGCCAGCGCCTTCATTGAGATGGCGGCGCATCTGGTGGAGATGAAAAGCTTTCTGTTGCTGCCCCGCAGCGAAGAGGGCGAGCGCATGAAGCAGGAACTCACCGGTCAGCTCATCGAGTACGACCAGTGCCGCCGCATGGCGGCTCTGCTGCGCGCAAAAGGGGAGACCGCCCCGGTATTCGTGCGCCGTCCCATGGAGATGGAGCTGGACAACACCTACGCGCTGCACCACGCCCCGCAGATACTGGCCGACTACTGGCAGGCACTGGCAGGCCGCACGAAAACCCGCCGCGTGCCCACCCAGCAGCAGTTCGAGCCGCTGGTCACCGCGCCCATGGTATCGGTCACCAGCCGGGTGGTGTATATCCTGCGCCGGATGCTGGGCGGCACCGTGGCAAAGATGGAACAGCTGTTTTCCCGCAGCCAGAGCCGCAGCACCAACGTAGCTACCTTTCTGGCGCTGCTGGAGCTGGTGCGCGGCGGACGCATCGCGCTGGATGACCGGGGAGAACTGACCATGCGCCGCACCCGCCCGGAACGCAATAAGGAGAACCCATGAACCAAAAACAAATCCTTGCCGCCGTAGAGGCCATGCTTTTTGCCTGCGGCGATCCCATAGGGGCCGATAAGCTGGCACAGGCAGTGCAGCTGCCCCAGTCCAGCGTGGATGCCGCACTGGAGACCCTGCACACCCGCTACCAGCGGGAGGACAGCGGTCTGTGCCTGCTGCATCTCAATACCCGGTGGCAGCTTGCCACCAAGACCCAGTGGGCGGACTGTGTGCGCCGCGTGCTGGACAGCCGCCGCGCTGTGCCGCTTGGCCCTGCGGCCATGGAGACCTTGACCGTCATCGCCTACAACCAGCCGGTGTCCCGCGCTTTTATTGAGCAGGTGCGCGGCGTAGATTCCTCCTCCAGCGTGTCCGGTCTGCTGGAAAAAGGCCTGATCGAAGAAGCCGGACGTCTGGATCTGCCGGGTCGCCCGGTCAGCTTCCGCACCACCGATACCTTTTTGCGTGTGTTCGGCCTGTCCAGTCTGGCAGACCTGCCGCCGGTGCACAGCGATGCACCGGCAGATGATCCGACCGAAAGTGAGGGCTGACCCATGGGCATGGTTCTTTCCGCAGTGGGCGCTTGTCTGCTGTTCATCCTCAAGGCGGTGGGCATCCTGCTGCTGATTTTGTTGGTGCTGGCGGCGCTGTTGCTGCTGTGCCCCTTCTGTGCGGATGTCTGCTGGGAAAATGATACCCTTACCGTAAAAGCCGGGGCACTGGGCATCACTTTTCCGGTGTTCCAATACCCAAAGCCGGAACCGCCCGCCCAGCCGGAGGAGCCCAAGGGCTTTACCGGCAGACTGAAAGCAAAATTCCGCGCATGGCGTGCGGAGCGCAAGCGCAAAAAGGCTGAAAAAAAAGCCGCACAACCCGCAAAGCCCAAGGCTGAAAAGCCGCCCCGCCAAAAGGCAAAGATCACGCTGGATGTGGTCTGCACCATGCTGCGGGGCGTGGGTACGCTGCTGCGGGCGGTGTTTGGCGCGCTCCGCTTTACAAAGATCTCGGTCTGCCTTGGTGTGCGCGGGGACGACACCGCCGCAGCTGCCCGCAATTACGGCAAGCTGCAGGCGTGGCTTTACCCGACCCTTGGCGTACTGGACCATTTCTTCTTTCTGGAATTTGACCAGCTGCGCGTTCTGCCGGATTTCGGCAGCGCCCAGCCCACCGTGCAGGATAGGGTATCCTTCCGGGTCAGTGCGCAGGCGCTGTTCATCGTCATTGCCGCTGTGCGGGTGCTTTACGAGTTCTGGCGTAAAAAAGTATTGGACATTTTTATTTGAAGATGATACACTAAATCCATATCAGAATGCTTTCCGGCGGGCTGTTGCCTGCACGGATGAATAAAGGAGAGTTGTTTTATGGCAGAGCATCCTATTCAGGGTCTGATGAACGTTACGATGGAAAAGATCCACCAGATGGTGGACTCCAACACCATTATCGGCAAGCCCATCACCACCGAGGACGGCATCACCATCCTGCCGGTGTCCAAGGTGAGCTTTGGTTTCGCTTCCGGCGGCACCGATTTTAACGGAAAGAACGCTGCCAACAAGGATCTGTTCGGCGGCGGCTCTGGTGCCGGTGTCAACATCCAGCCGGTGGCATTTCTGGTCATCAAGGATGGCTGCGTGCGCACCATCCAGCTGTCGGATAGCTCCAACAGCATCGACCGTGCCCTGACCATGCTGCCCGAGCTGGTGGAAAAGCTCACCGCTCTGGTCAAAAAGGACGATAAGGCACCCGCAGAGGAGCCCAAGGCAGAGTAACCCTTTATACAAATCAAGCCGCAGCCGCAGACCTTTTGGCCGGCGGTTTATATAGCCGCGCACCGTGCCCCGCAAAAGCAGGGAAGCGGTGCGCATTTTGAGCGCCGTGAGGCGCACAAGGAGTAATATTATGGCAGAAGAACGTATTCAGAAGATCATGGCCGAGCAGGGTCTGTGCTCCCGCCGCGCCGCCGAGCAGATCATTGCTGAGGGCCGCGTCAAGGTGAACGGCCACCCGGTAAAGGTGGGCGACAAAATGGACCCCAACCGTGACGTGCTCCATGTGGATGACGAGCGCATCTACATCCAGAAGAACCAGCAGCTGTATTATCTGGCGCTGTACAAGCCCCGTGGCTATGTGACCACCGCCAGCGATGAACTGGGCCGCAAGACCGTGATGGACCTGGTCAGCGACATCCCCGCCCGTCTGTACCCGGTGGGACGATTGGATAAGGACAGCGAGGGTCTGCTGCTGATGACCAACGATGGTGCCTTTGCGCAGGCTGTCACCCATCCGTCCGGCGGCATCTCCAAGCTGTACCGCGTTACCGTGCAGCCCCGCGCCGATGAGGCCACCATCCTCAAGCTGAGCAGCGGCGTTGTGCTGGATGACGGCACCAAGACCATGCCCTGTGCCATCAATGTGGTCACCGACGAGCCCGGCCGCACCGTGATGGAAATGACCCTGAAAGAGGGCAAGAACCGCGAGATCCGCCGGATGTGCGAGAGCGTGGGTCTTGAGGTGGTGCGCCTGAAGCGCAACGCTGAGGGTGTGGTCAAACTGGGTATGCTCAAGCCCGGCACCTACCGCGAGCTGACCAAGGCCGAGGTGAACGGTCTGCGCGCCGCAGCCGTCAAGGGCCGTGCACAGACCCGCAGTGCTGTCCAGCAGTCCAAGGCTGCCGAGCGCCGTCCCCGCGGCCCTGTGGGTAAAAACGCACCCCGGAAGCAGAAGTAAGGAGTTATCGGATCATGGAACGAGAAACTCTGAAATCCCGTCTTGGCTTTATTTTGCTTTCCGCAGGCTGCGCCATCGGCATCGGCAATGTGTGGAAGTTCCCGTATATCGCCGGTCAGGGCGGCGGCGGTGCTTTTGTACTGTTCTACCTGATCTTTCTGGTCATTCTGGGTCTGCCCATCATGACCATGGAGTTTGCCGTGGGACGCGCCTCCCGCAAAAGCCCGGTGCGGGCGTATCAGGCGCTGGAAAAGCCGGGGCAGAAGTGGCACATCCACGGCTACTTTACCCTCATCGGCTGCTATTTGCTGATGATGTTCTACACCACCGTAGCGGGCTGGATGCTGCACTATTTCTACATGACTGCCGCCGGCAAGCTGGCAGGGCTCAACGCAGAGCAGGTAGCTGGTAAGTTTACCGAAATGCTGGCCAGCCCCGCCACCATGACCTTCTGGATGGTATTCGTGGTGGTGGTAGGTATTCTGGTGTGCGCTAAGGGGCTGCAAAGCGGTCTGGAGCGTGTGACTAAGGGCATGATGATCGCCCTGCTCCTCATTATGGTGGTGCTGGCTGTCAACAGCCTGTTCATGCCCGGGGCAAAGGAAGGGCTTTCTTTCTTCCTTGTGCCGGACTTTGACCGGATGCAGGAAGTGGGCGTGGTCAACACGCTGGTCTCCGCTATGAATCAGGCATTCTTCACCCTCAGCCTTGGCATCGGTGCCATGTCCATCTTCGGCAGCTATATTGGCAAGGAACACTCTCTGCTGGGCGAGTCTGTCCGTATCGTGGTGCTGGATACCTTCGTAGCTATCACCGCCGGTCTGATCATTTTCCCGGCCTGCTTTACCTACCATGTGGACCAGACCAGCGGCCCTAGCCTTATCTTTATCACCTTGCCCAACATCTTTGCCAATATGTCCATGGGGCGGCTGTGGGGCAGCCTGTTCTTTTTGTTCATGGCTTTTGCAGCCATGTCCACCGTGCTGGCAGTGTTCGAGAATATCATCTGCTGTGGCATGGAACTGACTGGCTGCAGCCGCAAAAAGTCCAGTCTGGTGAACCTTGTGCTCATCATCCTGCTGTCCATGCCCTGTGTGCTGGGCTATAACCTGTGGGCATGGGATGGCTTTGCAGTGTTCGGCGGTGCTGTGCTGGATGTAGAGGACTTTCTGGTCAGCAACCTCTTCCTGCCGCTGGGCAGCCTGGTATATCTGCTGTTCTGCGTTACCCGCTACGGCTGGGGCTGGCAGAACTACAAAAAAGAGGTCAACACCGGCGAGGGCCTCAAAGTGCAGGACTGGATGCGCGGCTATTTGACCTATGTGCTGCCGCTCATCGTGGTGTTCATCTTTGCATTTGGCCTTTACGACAAATTTCTTGCGTAATTTTTTAACAAGTGCGTTCCGCCTTTGATTGACGAACGGGCGGCACAAGTGTAATATAAAAGCATATAGGGTGCTTCTCCCGGCGGGAAACACTGCTATATGCTTTTTTGTATTCAAAAAGGAGGAAACACACCCATGCACATTCTGGTCTGTGACGATGATGCGGCCTTCGCTGCGCGGATGGACGAGTACATCTCGGAATGGTTCCGCGCCCGGGAGATCCAGGTGCAGAGCACCGTCTGCACCAGCGGCGAGCAGCTGCTGGCTACCCCGGAGCTGGAACGCTACCAGCTGGCGTTTCTGGATGTAGACCTGAAAACCACCGACGGCATTGCACTGGGACGCAAGCTGCGGCAGGTCGCCCCGGATATCGTGCTGGTGTACATTTCGGCTTATCTGGAATTTGCCCCGCAGGGCTACACGGTCAACGCTTACCGCTACCTACTCAAGCGGGATATTGCCGCCCAGCTGCCCAGCTGTCTGGAGGATATTTTTTCCGGCATGTCCGACCCCCGAAAAACGCTGGAGGTGCACCATAACCGCACCACCAGCGAGATACCTCTCGACCAGATCTATTATCTGGAAAGCGATCTGCGGCAGATCAACGTCTACGGCGATATTCCGCACCAGCCCATCTGCACCTTTTACGGCAAGATCGCTGATCTGCCCGCCATGCTGTACGAAAACGGCTTTTTGCAGGTAGGGCGCAGCGATGTGGTCAATCTGCAATATGTGCGCTCCATCCGCAACTATAAGGTGGAGCTGCGCAGCGGGGTAGAACTGAGCGTCAGCCGACAGTACTATACAGCCATCCGCAGCGCATGGCTGGAATGGAAGGGGCAGTTCGGCGATGAATGAAGAATTCTGGCGCTGGTATATGTACGGCCACTGGATCTGCCTTGCCCAGTGGCTCGGCTTTATCATGGTGGAATATGCTTACCTTGGCAAGGGCAGGGTAAAGCACCCTCTGGTGTGGTCCGGTGTTATAACCATGCTCACGATGACCCTCTCGGTCGTGTACAACTTTGGCTTTTTTACGCCGAGGGCAGTGGCTCTCACGATCCTTTTTCTGTTCATCACCGTCATGCTATTTGGCGGCACACCGGGGCAAAAGTTTACCGCCTGCCTGATCAACGGTACCATGTGCCTGTTGGTCGAAAACAGTATGCGGTATGTCATATCATGGATCCTGAAGTGTGAACTGCAGCAGGTCATCCAACGCGCAGACTGTCTGATCATCATAGCGGTGGCAAATATGGTGGTGGGCGCAGCTGTGGCCTTTTTGGTAGGCAAGTGGCGCAGGCGCAATGCGCTGGAGCCTTTGCAGGCGCTGACCATGAGCTTTTTTCCGGGCGTGGTCGTGGTGCTGAACATCCTGCTCATGCTCACAGATAACAACAAAAGGGCCACCATGGGAATGACAGTGGGGCTTACGGTGGCCGTCATGGTGCATCTGTGCATCGTGGCAATGTTCAATGATCAGGTCATGCAACGTCGCAGCCTGCATTTTCAGGCCGAACTGGAGCAGCAGCGGGCTTCGGCTCTGCTGGATTCCTACACCGCCCAGCGCCGCCTGACCCATGAGTTCACCAACCACATCAGTGCGCTGCGTGCCTTGCTGGAACAGGGAGATGTAGCTGGTGCACAGAACTATATTGCCGGTGTAGATAAGGCTGTGGCGGCCAGCACCACCATTATGGATACCCACAACCCGCTGCTGGATTCCATCCTGACCCGCAAATACGAGGAAGCCACCCGGCAGGGCGTAAGCGTGTATTTTGACCTTTGTGATTTGCGGAATTTTCCCTTAAGCGGGGTGGATATGGTCACCGTGCTGGCAAATCTGCTGGATAACGCCATCTGTGCCGCAGCGCAGGCGTATCCGCCGGAGGTGTATGTGCGGGTGCGCAAAACGGGGGAGGAATACCTTCTCTCGGTGCGCAACCGGGTGCAGCGGGACGTGGAGCTGCCGCCGGATGGGCAGCTGCCCCGCACCACCCGCAAGGAGCCCGGCCACGGCATGGGACTTTCCAACGTGCGGGATGTTCTGCTGCGCCATGGTGCGGAGTATACCCTGAGCTGCCGGGACAATTGGTTCCGCTTTACCTGTGCGGTGCCCACCGACAATTCATGACATCTGCACCGTCAGAATATGACAGTTTTTGTGCAACACAAGCGTAACTCTGCTATACTAAGCTCAGTAAAGGAAGCCTTCCGTGCGGACATGGTCACGTTGCGGTGGGAGGGTAACACCCTTCTTTTTAAGAGCTTTGTTGCTGGATGGAAAACAGTCTGCGGTGCGTGTAAGCAGGCTGTCTACCTTTGCTTTTTGGGTTGCGCAGAGATGCGCAGACCTCTGCTGACGGGACTTTCTGCAGCGGGCCTTTTGGGGGTTGCAGTCGATAAAGTTACTCGATGCGTCGCAATTCCGGTTTTGTCTGCTGTTTGGGAATGGCGTGGACAAGCCGGAATACCGTGCGCTGCAAAGAGTCCCGTCAGCTCTCTTTTGTGCAAAAAAGGACTGCTCTACATGGGTTTTGCCCAGTATAGCAGTCCTTTTTGTATACTCGACCCTTTCAGTCATCGCCGCGCTCTGCCGATTTCCTCAAAGAAAAACTTTGACTCTATAAGCCAACGGATAAAAAAGCTTTCGATGATGG
>ULQX01039678.1_pt1 | contig 17144 bp, 9 predicted proteins | sample 1954941 | NCBI WGS metagenome assembly ULQX01 (sample SAMEA4835667, study PRJEB28245) | human gut metagenome | biome: gut microbiome; material: fecal sample | place: Denmark | collected 2008
ACCGACAGAACAATATCGCCCTGCTATATTATTACGCTGGCTCAGAAACTTTTTCATCGGTGCCGCCAAGTGCGGCCATAAGCGAGTTCAACCAATTGGAGATTTGATCGTTTCCTTGAGTATTATCACACCAGGCCTGATAAAATGCTGGAATTTTAAAGTCGTTGGAGTTCAGTGTGTTTCTGCCGGAGCCGGCGTTTTTAAGATATGTTTCTGCAAATTGCGCCACAAGTGTGGAATATTGTAAGATCAATTCGATGATGTATTCTTTGGCGCACTTTACATGGTCGGCGCTGTAATCGAAATTGGCAAACGAACGCTCTGCTGTTAAAGGCTTGCCTGCGTGGTTTAATGCATTTACAACATATGCTACAAAAAAGTACCGCCCATTTGCCAGAACGGCCAGAGTGTTGGCATCGGGGGTTGCCGCATTCCGATACTGCTTTTCTACCAAACGGTATACTTCGGAGATGCTCACGGCAAAGTTGACAGGCTTGTACCAGGATAGAAATAAAGCAGCCTTGTCATCGTACAGATCGAACGGAGCATATATCGGTTTGGAAGGATCGCTCTCGGAAAATTCGACTGTGTCATATTCGCTGGAGGTATCACTATACCGAACGATGACCTGTGTGGGGCTGGAACGTGCTTCACCGGGAGCGTTGTAATAGTAGGCAGTTACGATGCGGCCAAAATCAGAAAGCTGATAATGGAAGCGGCCAGGCTCATTTTGCCCCCGTTTCAGAAGCTTAAAGCAATAAAGGGGGTAGGTGCCGTTTTCATAAAAAGAGTTGATGAGCGTGATCTGCGGACAGGTATATGCAACGTCCATGGGAGTAATGGGCTTTTGACGATTGAGCGAAATACTGATTTGATCAAAGGCCTGTGAACAGTTCTTTTGCGGTTTGTCATCCGGATAAAAAACGCGTAGCAGAACCCATGCTTTTTTCTTTGCACACTGGATGTTTTCAATTTGTGAGGCATCATCCGTTTGCTGAAAGAAAAAATTAGCAGCTGCCGAAATTGTTTGCGCACCGTTGATGATCGAGAGGTCCTCTATTTCGGAGTAGGTCAGACGGATATCACTTTCGGCTCGCCGATCCAGGTTCTTTTGACTTTTAATCTGCATGGCGATTCCGTTATTGCAATTATAAAAGCTTGACGGGCATTTGGTTAAAGTGTTCTGGATTTGGGACTCGACATTCAACGCATCTCGAATATGATACCGGACATTGCGTGCAAACAGTTCAGCACCGATGTGATTGTATAGGCTCACAATGTCGAACAGCTTTGCAATATATACATCTGAAGAAATATGATAGCTTTCTAAAGTGCCTGCCTTTGAAGAATCAGCATTAAATTCCATGGCAGAATCATAGTGGGGCGAGCGAATCCTGCTTTGAATTGCGATGGAAAAAACCTGCTCAGTTTTTGCTGGAGTGTGCAGCGTGCAGAAGCAAATTTTTGACCTTTTTTTGTCCTTGAAGCGATTGGAAAGGCTTGCTTTGGCCAGTTTAGTAATCCGCGCTTTTTGGGCCTCGACTTGTGCGTTTTCTGCGATCGTGTTTGTAAGAACGACAATATGGCAGGTCACAGGGTCGCCGTCTTCAAGAAGGGGAGATTGTAGGATTTTGAACACCTCTTCCGGAGGCTTCTTTGGGGAGTAGTGAACGAAAACGACCTGATCACCGTCTTCTGCACAGCCAAGTTGCTGTGCAGTGATTCCGTTTTCGAGATAGCGTCGGCGCTTTAATTCTTTAACGATTTCTTGCGGAGAAGGAAGCTCGCTGTAGGGAACTAGTTCAATTTCCTCAAGGAATCCACGCATCAGCTTGGCGATGGATGTATATTCTTTGCTTTTCAGCTGTTCCATTTGTTTCACCTTTCTCTATCTGGAAACTTTTCTATCTGGACTACAGTAGTAGCTCTCGGCGGCAGATTTGTATTGCAGAATCTGGATATTCCTGCATGAGCGCCTCAGCAGTATCCGCAAAATTGTTGATTAAGCTGTTAAATGTTTCTTTCCAACGTTGACAATCAACTTTGTAGTCCTTGTAGTCCTTGTTGACATTAGAATGACATTCGAGATGATCTAAAAAGCTTTTCAGCCGTAAATGGTAATCGAACAATTCGGCCTCTGCGGTCTTGATGATTTGCTGATATTCGTCTTTGGAGGCTACTTCGAGTTCATCCAGATAATACTCTGACAGCTTTTCAATATTGTGAAAGATCAGTTTCAGTTCATTTTCGAGGGAGAAGGAACCGGAGGAAACGTTCTTACTTTTTCGTATCATTTCGTGGACAAGGTTAAACTCTTCTGGGTAGATGGATCCCGTGTGTATCCCGAAGTAGAGACGTAAATCGTTCCGGAGCTGTGCTTTAGCAGATTTGTCGATTCTGACCGTTTCATAGCGGTAACGGGGGAATGAGCTCAAATGTTCGCCTTGAAACAGGATGAAAGCACCTTGCTGCGCGATAATACGGGGATTCTTCTTGATGTGATCGATCAGCTTGTGATTTTTTTGGAATAGTTCCTGATCGGAGAACCAGTCGGAGTTATGATCAATGCACGCGTTATAGGCCTGATTGATGTTATTGCCGGTCGGACAGTATATATCTTCTAAAAAGAAAATATATACGATACCATCTTCATTGTCGTGACTGGTCTCACTTTCAGTGTAATACGGGGTGATGGCAAAGTACAGGGCAACTATACAGTTGTAGGTAACATCCAGTAATCTGCTGGGAAAACCGCCATGCTGTGCGTCGATGGCAATTTCAAGATAGGTCTTTCCATCTGTCAGATGGTTGGCGGACATCTCGTCGAAGAGATTTTTTCAAAGAACCGATCGGACTGTGAAAGTGGGGTCCTGAAAATATTGGGTTGGCACGGAGTGTCATAAACTTTTGATTCTCCGCGAAAAACGGTGATAGTATGATCTACCTTAGTCTGCTTGGGCTTTTTTTCAATTTCGCTAATATAGTCTGAGATGGATTTTACCGGCAAATTCAAACAATCCACCAACCTTTCAATAAATGAGTGCCCTGCTATTATAATACGATAAGTCGGATAATAGTGTCGATAAAAATATAGAAGAGATATCATTTCATCAAGAGAGATGTCCCAGCACCGGGCGGGAATAAAAACGCGGGGCGCAGATGTCTCCGCCCCGCGCCCGCTCAGGGGATGAGCGGAAGAGAGAAAGAGAAGAATATCATCAGAGAATCGTGCCGCCGCCGAGCACGGTGTCGCCGTCGTAGAGCACGACGGCCTGTCCCGGCGTGATAGCGCGCTGCGGCTCGTCGAAGACGAGGTGCACGTGCCCGTCAGAAAGCACCGTGACCGTCGCTGCCTGCTCGCGCTGGTGGTAGCGCACGCGCGCGGTCGCGCGCAGCTCGCGCGGTGGGACGTCGTAGGCGATCCAGTTGAAGTCATTTGCCGTCAGCTCACGAGAAAAAAGCGCGTCGTTGCCGCTCAGCACCACGCGGTTTTCTGCCGCATCGATGCGCTTGACGTAGAGCGGCGCGTCCGCCGCGATGCCGAGACCCTTGCGCTGGCCGACGGTGTAGTGCACGATGCCCTTGTGCTGTCCGAGCACATGACCGCTTTCATCGACAAAGTCGCCCGCAGGGCAGTCGCGGCCCGTGTAGCGCGCGATAAAGCCAGCGTAGTCGCCGTCCGGCACGAAGCAGATGTCCTGACTGTCCGGCTTGTCGGCGTTGTAGAAGCCCTGTTCCTCCGCGATGCGGCGCGTCTCGCTCTTGTGCATCGCGCCGAGCGGCAGGCGCGTGTGCGCCAGCTGATCCTGCGTGAGCGAGTAGAGCACGTAGCTCTGGTCCTTGCTCTCATCGAGCGATTTTTTGAGCAGCCACCGCCCGTTTTCCTGCTCGATGCGCGCATAGTGGCCGGTCACAATGGCGTCGCAGCCTAAAATGCGGGCGCGCTCGTAGAGCCGCTCAAACTTCAGGTAGCGGTTGCAGTCGATGCAGGGGTTTGGCGTCGCGCCGCGCTCGTAAGACGAGATGAAGCGGTCGATGACCTGCCCTTTGAAGTCGTCTGAAAAGTTGAAGACATAATAGGGGATGCCGAGGCGCAGCGCGACAAGCCGCGCGTCCTCGACGTCTTCAAACGAGCAGCAGGTCTTCGTGCGGCTGACGCCGATGTCCTCGTTGTGGAAGAGCTTCATCGTCGCGCCGATGCACTCGCAGCCCTGCTCCTTCATCAAAAATGCGGCGACGCTCGAGTCCACACCACCGCTCATCGCAATGAGTACCTTATCCATATTTCCTCACATCATGCGGCACGCTTTGGCGCAGGGAATGTCCCTGTGAGAAGCGATGCCGCATTTATCATTTTGCCTTATTTTGCCGTGCTTTTATAGAGCGAACTGCTTTTTGCCGCTGACGAGGTCCTTCCACAGCGGGGACATGCCGCGTAAGTATTCCACGACCTCGGGCACGGCATCGAGGATGCGGTCGATTTCCTCGTCGGTGTTCCACTCGCACAGGCTCAGGCGCAGCGAGCCGCGTGCCACGTCATGCGGGCGGCCGATGGCCAGCAGTACGTGGCTTGGGTCGAGCGAGCCGGATGTGCACGCGCTGCCGGACGACGCGCAGATGCCCTTTGCGTCGAGCAGGAGCAGCAGGCTCTCGCCCTCGACACCCTCGAAGCAGAAGCTCACGTTGCCGGGCAAGCGGTTCACGGGATCGCCGTTGAGCGCGCTGTGCGGGATCTTGGACAGGCCATCGATCAGGCGGTCGCGCAGGGCGCTGACCTTTTTTGCATTCTCGTCAATGTGTGCGCAGGCGTCTTCGAAGGCTGCGGCCATGCCCATGATGGCGGGAATATTCTCCGTGCCGGCGCGCTTGCCGCGCTCCTGCGCGCCGCCCTCGATGAGGCTCGTCAAGGCGATGCCCTGGCGGGCGTACAGCACGCCGGTGCCCTTTGGGCCGTGGAATTTGTGCGCGGAGAGCGACAGCAGGTCGATGTTCTGTGCTTTGACATCGATGGGCAGGTGTCCCGCGGCCTGCACGGCGTCGGTGTGGAACAGCACGCCCGCCTCGCGGCAGACTGCGCCGATCTCGCGGATCGGCAGAATGGAGCCGATCTCGTTGTTAGCGTACATGACGGAAACCAGGCACGTATCCTCGCGGATGGCGCGCTTGACCTGCTGCGCCGTCACGGTGCCAATGGGGCCGACAGGGAGCAGCTCGACGGTGAAGCCCTCTTTTTCGAGCTTTTGGAGCGTGTGCAGCACGGCGTGGTGCTCGAATGCGGTCGAAATGATGTGCTTTTTGCCCTTGCGTTCGCCGAGGCGCGCGGCGGAGAGGATGGCCTGATTGTCGGCCTCGCTGCCGCCGGAGGTGAAGTAAATTTCGCGCGGGGAGGCGTTCAGGCATTTTGCGATGCGGTCGCGCGCGCTGAGCAGCGCCCCGGCCGCCTGCTGGCCGACGGAATGCAGGCTTGAGGGGTTGCCGTAGATCGTCTCCAGATAGGGGAGCATGACGTCGATCGCGGCGCGGCTCATCTGGGTCGTCGCGGCGTTGTCCGCGTAAATAGTGGTCATTGAGATAAATCCTATCTTATAAGTATGTTGATATGATACACAGGAACGTTCGCTTTGTCAATGGATTTTGAGATCGCGAGGGGAGTGCAAAAAAGGAAGAACCGCTCGCAAGAGCGGTTCTTCCTTTTACAATAGGGGGTGGAGGATTTTTGACTTACTTTTCCAGCTGCGTCCAGTCGCGGGTCTCGCGCAGCTCGGTCCACTTTTCATACTGGGAGTTCGTCTTGAACTCGTAGTAGTGGCTGTTCGTCGCTTCCTGAACGGCGAGGTAGTACCAGGCCTTCGGGTTCGCGTTGTCCGTCCAGACCGTCATGTTCGGGAGAAGATCGTCCTCGGTCTCGGGCTGGCGGTTGAGGACGCGGTTGACGAGCGTCATGGTCTCGGCACGGGTGATGTCGCGCTGAGGGCCGAAGGTGCCGTCGGGATAGCCGGTGATCCAGCCGTTGTTGTAGGCGATGCTGATCTCGTCCTTGGCCCAGTGGTTCGCAATGTCGCTGAACTTCGCAGTCGTCTTGTCGCCGTCGTGATCAAAGCGGGCGGCGATGGCGGCGAACTCAGCGCGGGTGATGGCGGCGTTCGGGCGGAACGTGCCGTCGGGGTAACCCGTGATGATGCCCATGGAGCTGAGGGTCGAGACCGCGGTGTTGTACCAGGAGGTGGCGGCCACGTCGGAGTAGCGGTTGGTCTTGGTCAGGTTCTCGTCGCGGAAGTCGTCGGTCAACAGGCGGAAGAAGATGGTCGCGACCTCGGCGCGGGTGATGTTGTTCTGCGGACGGACCTCGCCGTTGCCGTAACCGACGATATAAGCGAAGTGATCCGTCGTGTTCAGACCGAGCGCGTCATCGTCTTTGATCTCCACAGTGGGCTTGGGACGGGGATGATGCGGACGGCGATAGGTGTACACGTTGGTAAACTCAACCTTCTCTGCACTACCCATCGGAATCCACTTTTTGCTATCTTCCGCACAGAATGCAAAATTACTTGCGCTGGCAACAGTACCGCCATCGTTTTCTACCACCGTCAAGGTGAAGGAATATGTCGTGTCATCGTAAACGACATTATCGTTCCCGTCGTCGCGCTCGTACACTTCAACGTAGTACTTGCCTGCGCGCAGGGAAATTTCCTCAAACGTGAACTGTTTCGAGTTCGAGTAACCAGCCTTCAGAGTGACAGAACCTTCGCATTGAACCAGATCATCGTCCAGAGTTAAGCTTTCGCTGACCTCAATGACAGGCTGCTGCTCAGGCGCAGCGGGCTGCTCAGGTGCAGCGGGCTGCTCAGGTGCAGCGGGCTGCTCAGGCGCAGCGGGCTGCTCAGGTGCAGCGGGCTGCTCAGGTGCAGCGGGCTGCTCGGGCGCAGCGGGCTGCTCGGGCGCGGCGGGCTGCTCAGGCTCGTCAGACTGCTCGGGCTCGATGGGCTGCTCAGGCGCATAGACGAAGTAAGGCGTCACCATTGCGTAGGCATAGAAGGTCTCTTCGGTGCTCGCGCCGTATCTGCTCTCAAAGTTCTTGGAGATGAATTCGCCGAGCTGGATCGTGCCGAGCTTGGTGTAGAGGACGTTGATAACGTCATTATCACCAGTCACCTTATAAGGCTTTTCCTGCTGGACACCGGACTTGTAGCCATCGGGCTGGTACGCGTTGAGCGTCGGGGCATTAACATTGTTAAGAGTGATCGTATCGCCAACCGCTGCGGTCATAGTCTCTGTGCCAATCGGCGTACCAGTCAAATCATCCTGATAGTAGTTGACTGTCACGGTAACATCGGTCGGCTCAATTTCCTTTGCGGTCCAGTGGCCGGTCAGTGCTACGTCCTTGGCGGGCATGATGAACTGGTTGTTGCTGATCGCTGCATCAGATGTGTTCCAGCCATTGAAATTATGCGTTTCAGAGGTCGGTAAATCCGCAACCGTCACAGATGCGCCGTACTTAAAGGAGTCTTCCCCGGGAAGGGAAGGCGTGGCATCGTCGGGCGCAGCGCCATCATAGCTGTATGTCACCTTATAGCTGTTTCTGGTGTAGTACAGCTTGAGGACAAGGCTGCCTTCGGCGTCGACCTTACCGCTCTGAACTGTACCTGCAACGGAGCTATCAAAGGTGAAGCCGGTATAGCTCTTTTCCGTTGCGGTAACGTCTGTATCAGTCTTGGCATTCAGAGACTCGGTCTCTTCCAGAGTGAAGCCGCCATTCAGATTTTCCAGATAGTGCTCAACCTGGTAATCAGTGCCGTCGGCAGCGGTATAATAACCCGTCACAGTGACATCATCATCCGGCATTGTCGCAGGAAGGGAAGACCAACCGCTCCACTCATAACCGGACTTGGACATGTTGTTGTTAATCGGGGTTAGCGGTGCACCATACTTAATGTTCTCCTGCTTTGCATACTCTTCATTTGCAAAGTAGCTGCCGGTGATTTGATAAATCACATTATGAGTATTACGGGTGTAGTAGAGCTTGAGCGTAAGCTCACCGTCTTCCGTAACAGTGCCAGACTTTGTCATAGTAGAGACTTGGTCACTGTAGGTAAAGCCGGTATAGGTTTTGGGCTCAGCCTTTACTTGAGTACCAATCGTCCCCGACAGATTCGCTTCGGTATCTTCCAGCGTATACTCGTCATTATCCAAATTCTGGAGATAATGCTCCACCTTATAACTGGCTTTTGCCGACTTGAACGTTGCGGTATAGGTCAAGTTGCTGTCGATGGACGGATTATTTGTAGGAAGAGCAGGGGACCATTGATCGAACGTAAAGTCGTCGCTATTCGGTGCCGGCTCGGGGGGGGTAATATTATTATCATTCCACTTGGTTCCAGCGAGCACCGTATAGGTGGTCGTACCATTCAGAGTGCCGTTGCCGTCTGTCTTGAATTCAACAGTATACGCCGTTTGCTGCACGGTCGGAGATTCATTAAGCAGGGTTTTTGCTTCGCGGCCTGCTTCATCCTTATAGATGAGACCTGCCTGCTTGCCGTTGGTCGTCTCGTTGGTGGGATAGTTCTTCGTGCCGGCTTCCCATGCGGCGTCGGGATTCGGCTTGATGGGGATCGTGATGATCAGTTTTGCACCGGAGTAAGTGCCGTCTGTGTGTTTGGTAACAGCATTGGCCTTATAGTCAAATCCAGTAACATTGATCTCTTTGCCATCAGTAATGGTAACATCAACGCCGCTGGCAGCAATTGCATTTTTCCAACTTTGGCCGTTGCTTGCGATATCGGCCTTCTTGACCGTAATGCGGGAGTTTTCGGCTCCCTCCGGAGCATTCAGTTCAAAGTAGCTGGACAGGGTATCGCTCAGTACCGTATCTGTGCCAACGTCCAGCTTAAGGCTGGAAACCTCTTGGCCGATGCTCTGGAAAATTTTATCTAACTCACCAGCATTGGCAGCGGCAAAATAATAATTTCCAGAAGCACGAGTACCAAGGTTTACACCGGAGGAGGAATTCTTGTCATTTACTGCATTGGGATAATTCGAAGATACGCCGTGCATATATTGATTGAACTTATTGTTAGTATCAGACGGATTTGCATCTCCAAACATACCGATTGTATAAACTTTGATGCCTTTATCTTTCAGACCCTTTGCCGCCTTGACCGCAGCACCAGCAACGGCCTTGTCATAACCACTATCGCGGTTCGGTTCACCGTCCGTAAACATGATGACAACAGCGGGACGCTTTGCATCGTTGCCCTTGCGGCCGTTCAAAATGCCAGTTGCCTTTTCCATGCCATAGTCGGCAGATGTGCAGCCGGCTGCCGTTAGGGAATTTACACTACTTTTCAGCTGCCCTGCACCCGTTGTTACATCCGTCAATTCTTTAAGAACCTGCGTGTGATTGTACGTTTGAGTGAAGAGAATTCCTTCTTCATAGGTGGTATTGCCAATGCTGTCGGACTTCTCTCCTGAGAACTTGACAATTCCGATTCTGTGGGCAACCGGATCATCGCCATCCTTTTGTCCTGCAACGCTGTCGATAAAGCTGTTGACAGCTTTTTGCATGGCCTGTAATTTCGTCTGAGTTCCAGTTGTTTCATTATAGGTATACAGAACTCCATGATAGGACGTATCCCAATAACCAGAGACCTTTTCACCAATTATCTGACCGTTGGCTTCCAACCAATACTGATTATGGTATCTGCCAACGCGAGTGTGCTTATAGCTTACAGGATAGTATTTACCGTCAAGTTCAGCGTAGTAGGTTTCTCTTGCCCGATCAATATTAGAAGGTGCCCACTTATCCTTCTTTGTTTTTTGATAAGCATAAGACGTTATTTTTTCATCCATTGAGCCGGACACATCCAATACGAGGACAATATCCATTGGTACATAGGTCTGCATTGTACTCTTTTCGTCGGTGACCCACGCTTCCAACGTCAGATTTGAGCCACCGTCCGAAACAGACTTCTTGATATTTACAGATCCGTCAGTCTTTTCAACGAACGAATTCGACTGTCCGTCCACCTCTGCCGCCAGCACGTTCAGCGGCAATAGCGACAGGGTCATCACGAGGACCAGGACCCAGGTGAGAAGGCGCTTGCCAACTTTCTTCTCAGACATAAAAAAATCCTCCTTCTTCTGCCTGTACGGCGCGAAGAAGGGGGGAGGTAATCTGCATTTGGCAACCGGCTGCCGTGCGGCGCGAGCGCCGTTTAGGTCCGTGGCTTTGCGACACAGGCTTTCGCCTGCTGTGCCTTTTTCTGTACAGTTGCTCTTCTGCGAGCCGCACAGATATTTGTGTTTGCCAATATTTTATGTTCACAGTATACCAGATTTGCCCAAAAATGCAAGGCGATTTTCAAAAAATATATAAGATATTAACAGGACTAATAATGCGCAGAAAAAAACGGCGGCAGGAAATCCCTGCCGCCGTACTTCGACGAATTGTGATATTTTACGCCACCGCGGACACGACGAGCGTGTCGCTCTGCTGGGAGTAGGTCAGGGGGGAGACGCAGCCGGCGAAAGTGGTCTCGTTGATGACGCGCTTGGTGACGGCATAGGTCATGTCGATCTGGTACCAGTTGCCGCTGACGTTGACCTTGTTCCAGGCGTGGTAGCTGCTGCCGGCGTAGCCCTTGGTGAGGGTGCAGGGGATGTTCTGGCTGCGGCACATGGCGGCGAAGAGGGAGGCGAGGTCGTAGCAGATGCCCTTGTTGCTGTTCAGGGTGGCGGCGGTGTCGGGGATGTACTTGCTGACCTTGCCGGAGGTGATGTCGTTAGCGAGCTTGGTGTCGTAGGTGTAGTGACCGGCGATGTAGTTGTAGATCGCGGTGACCTTGTCCATGTCGGTCTTGGCGTCTTTGCAGAGCGCGGCGGCCTTCTTGCACACATCGTCACCGGAGGTGAACTGCACATCGGTCGTGGCGATGAGGTAAGGGGCGTAGGCGTTTTCAATCTTGGCGTTGACCTTCTTGGAGGTCACGACGCGGTAGGTCGTGCCGGAGATGTTCTCGCAGAGGGAAATGGTGTAGGTGCCGTCGCCCTGCTCGAGGGAGAAGACGGCGTCCTTGCCGCTCGGGCAGTTCTTGTAGGACGTCTTTTCGTTACCGTACTGGATGCCGACCTTCAATTTGGCATTGGAGGTGTAGTTGACGGTGACGAAACCATACTTGGCATTCGTGGTGTCAATGGTGGTGCCATTGGCAGCGCTGGCGTTCACAACCGTGAACATGGACATGACAATAAGCACTGCGAGCATAGCGCAGGCATGACGAAACAGCCGTTTCATACGGCGATCTCCTTTCGGTAACTGGCTGCCAGCCCTGTTCCCAGGGGTAAGGCCCTATAGCTTTGCGTCGCCGGTTTTCACCGGGTTTGCTATTATCGTTTGAGATGCGGTCGAAGCGGCTGCACCTACTCTTTTTTACGGCTCACACTATATACGCGTTCTTGACGTTTGTCAACAAAAATCTACACGATTTTTTGCACTTTTTACACAAAAATCGAATTTTGTCACTATTGTCGGAGAATGCATTCAGAATTTGTTAATATTTATGGAAAAACACACTTGCCACAAAGGGGGCCTGCGTAGTATGCTCGTAAAAATCGCAAACGCGGGTTCCGGAACGGGGCGAGCGGGCGCGGGAAAAGAAAGGATACGACACATGAAAGTAAGGAAAGAGAAAACACTGGCAACGAAAATGGCCATCTCCCTCGTCGCGGGACTGACGGCCGGACTCCTGTTTTTGTTCCTCCGCGAGCATTTGAATTCCTCCGGTCAGGAAGCGGTGTGGACGACCATCAATGATCTTTTGTTCCAGGATATCACCGCTGCGGGAGCGAGCAGCGCGCTTGGCCTTTTCTATTTGGCCGGTCAGATGTTCATCCGTGCATTACAGCTCGTGATCGTGCCGATGGTTTTCACTTCCATTACGTTAGCAATAGGACAGATCTCCGATACCAGTACGCTTGGCAGAATTTCTTTCAAGTGTATCAAAGGTTTCCTGATCTGTTCTTTTTTTGCGCTCCTGCTCGCCTGCGTGTGCGGCATCGTCTTCTATAACATGGGCGTGTTCCACATTGCGGTCGACGGGCTCGAGAGCGTTTCAGGCTCGGCGGGCTCCAATCCGCTGCTCGTCGTGTTGAACGTCATCCCCTCGAACATCGCTTCCACCTTCTCGAGCAACACCGCGGTGCTCGCCGTCGTCTTCCTCGCCGTGTCCCTCGGCCTGTGCATGAAGACGCTCGGCGAGGAGAAGACCGCGACGCTGCGCAAGCTCATCCAGGAGCTCAACGACGTCGTTATCGTCTTTCTGAACTTCGTCGTCAGCAAGTTCGGCCCCGTCGCGATCTTCATGCTGCTCACGCGCACCTTCGCATCCTACGGTGTGGAGCACCTCAAGCCAGCTGTCGCCTACGTTATCCTCACGGTCGCGCTGCTGCTCATCTTCCTCATCATCGGCTATCCCGCTTTCATCGCGATCTTCGCGCATCTTGATCCTTTCAAGTTCGCCAAGAAGATCACCCGCGTCGCGGTCTTCGGCTTCTCCACCTCTTCGAGTGCGGCGACGCTCCCGCTCAACGTCAAGACCACGGTCGAGGAGCTCGGCGTGGATGAGAAGATCGCCTCCTTCGTCCTGCCGCTCGGCATGACCATCAACATGAACGGAACGGCCATCATGCAGGTCATCGCAACGCTCTTCATCGCCGGCTGCGCGGGCTACAGCATCAGCTTCACCCAGCTCGTCGTCATCGCGCTGCTCGCACTCATCGCCTCCGCCGGTACGCCCGCGGCCCCCGGCTCCGGCGCGATCATCCTTTTCACCATCCTCTCCGGCCTCGGCTATGTGAATGATGCGGCAATGCTGGCCTACAGCCTCATCCTCGCCATCAACCGCCCCATCGAGATGCTCGTCACCGCGCTCAATGTTGTCGGCGATTCCGCCACGAGCATCTATGTCGCCAAGTCCGAGGGCGTGCTGAACGAGGACGTTTACAACGCGTAAGATCATTCAAAAAAGTGGTGTCACCACTTTTTTGAGAAAGTTTCGCTTCGCTTTGTGCCTCGCGGGCTCGACACACGCTCCGCGCAGAGTGTTTTTTCTGACGCGCGTGTCGCCAGAAAAAAGATCCAGATCATTTGCCGCCTGCGGGCGGCAAAGTCTGCGATGCTTTTATAACGAAAGAGACGCGGCGAAAGCCGCGTCTCTCCTTATATTATAGGTGTTATCTGTTACACGCTGAGCCAGTCGTCGAGGATAAGACCCTCGTTGTGCTTGGTGAGAAAGCCCACGCTCCACTCGCCGCCGAAGGCGATGAGCTTGCGGCCCTTGAAGTCCTCGAGCACGCGGGAGCCCGAGCAGAGCATCAGGTCCTTCACGTCGCACGGGCACTCGCGGATCAGGCGCAGGTGCTCGTAGGGAAGGCCGCTCATGCGCAGGTCCACGCCGTACTCGTTCTTCATGCGGTATTCGAACACGTCGAACTGCAGCGTGCCGACCACGCCGACGACCACGTCCTCAAAGCCGCTGTCGGGGATTTTGAAGATCTGGATGGCGCCCTCCTGCGCGATCTGCTCCACGCCCTTGACGAACTGCTTGCGCTTCATCGTGTCCTTGGGTGAGACGAGCATGAAGTGCTCGGGCTCGAACGTCGGGATGCCGGAGAAGCGGAACTTTTTGCCGGGCATCGTGATCGTGTCGCCGATGGAGAAGATGCCGGGGTCGAACACGCCGATGATGTCGCCCGCGTAGGCCTCGTCGACGATCTCGCGCTCGGCGGCCATCATCGTCTGCGGCTGGGAAAGGCGCATCTTGCGACCGGACTGGACGTGGAAATACTCGGTGTCGCGCTCGAACTTGCCCGAGCAGATGCGCATGAAGGCAAGGCGGTCGCGGTGGGCCTTGTTCATATTGGCCTGGATCTTGAAGACGAAAGCCGAGAATTCGGGGGAGTAGACGTCCACCTCGCCCGCGTCGCTCACACGCGGCAGCGGCGGCGTGGTCATCTCTAAAAACGCGTTCAAAAACGGCTCAACGCCGAAGTTCGTCAGCGCGCTGCCGAAGAACACGGGGGAGAGCTTACCGTGGCGCACGGCGTCCAGGTCAAAGTCACGGCCTGCGCCGAGCAGCTCGACCTCTTCGGCGAGCGTGTCGCGGCGGGTCTGACCGATCAGGTCGACGAGCGTGGGATCATCGAGCTCGATTTCCGTGATGCCGGCCTTTTTCGCGTGGCCCTCGTCGGTGAAGTGGAGAATGCAGCGCTCGCTGCGGTCGTACACGCCGAAAAATTCCTTGCCGCAGCCGATCGGCCAGTTGACGGGATAGGTGTCGATGCCCAGCTCGCGCTCGACCTCCTCGCAGAGCTCGAGCGGGTCGCGCGTTTCGCGGTCCATTTTATTGATAAAGGTAAAGATGGGGATGTTGCGCAGGGCACAGACCTTGAAGAGCTTGCGCGTCTGCGGCTCGACGCCCTTTGCGCCGTCAATGACCATGACGGCGCTGTCCGCGGCCATCAGCGTGCGGTAGGTGTCCTCGGAGAAGTCCTGATGTCCCGGCGTGTCGAGGATGTTGATGCAGTAGCCGCCGTGCTGGAACTGCATGACCGACGACGTGACCGAAATGCCGCGCTGCTTTTCAATTTCCATCCAGTCGGATTTTGCCGCGCGCTCGCGCTTGCCCTTGACTTCACCCGCCTGCGCGATGGCTCCGCCGTAGAGCAGAAACTTTTCCGTCAGCGTGGTTTTACCGGCGTCCGGGTGCGAAATGATCGCAAACGTCCGGCGGCGGGAGATCTCTTCCTGTAAAGTGGCCATGACTGCCTCCTGAAAAATACGATTTACCGGGCAAGTGTATCACAGCCCCCCGCATTTTGCAACAGAATCCTAAAATCTATGCTTGACAAAGCGAAAAATGTCTGGTATAGTACATCTTGTTCCGCGGGCGTAGCTCATCTGGTAGAGCGCCACCTTGCCAAGGTGGAGGTAGCGAGTTCGAGCCTCGTCGCCCGCTCCAAAAAAGAGGTCACAACGTATGTTGTGGCCTCTTTTTCGGATTCCGGCAGGAAATTAAAATGCTCGGGCGAAGTGAATTCGCCCTCCGCCAAGGTTTTGCTGCGCAAAACGCTTGTACGGCGCAAAAGCGTTGTTTTTTGCTTCGGTAGGCCAGATAGATACGGGACATCCGAACTGGGTGTCCTGTTTTTATAAGAATGTTCCCTGTCAATGATTGAAAACAGGTTTTTAATTTGCTATGATACCTTCACACTTTCCATAGGGGGATAATTTGTGAAAAAAAGATTTGCTATATGTAGCACAATAGTTTTGCTGCTGCTTTTGTCAGCCTGCGGCGCACCGCAGGCGTTGGACTTTTCCTACGCTCCGGAAGGAGAAGAACTTTCTTCTTTGATGGTGGAGACTTCACAAACTCACCGTGCAGAACTGGAGCACGTTCCCTCTGCGGCTGGTTTTGCCGATGCGATTTCGGATGACCCCGCCTCGGCAGGGCTGCTGAGCGAGAGCGAGGTGGAGAGCCTTTTACGAGGTCATGCCGCGATGGAGACGGTGTCGAAGGAACAGGCGCAGTCTGATGTTTCCCTGCTGTTCCGCACGCTGCAAAGCGCTTACGGCGCTTACGAATACTTTGGGCAGGAAAAGTTTGACGCAGCGGAGGACGCTGTGACACAATGGCTTTCCTCACAGGATGATGAGATTAAAGTTTCTGCGCTGGGAGAAAAACTGCAGGAATCTCTCGCATTCATGCTTACGCACGACGCGCATGCCATGATTTATGAACCGGCGGCGGAAGAGATCGAAGCGCAGGTGCGATATGAATACTTCTTTGCCGACGACTTCTATTTTTCAAAGGATGTCAACGGCAGCTATTATATGGTGAATAACGGGGAGAGGTGGACATTGAGTAGCTTCTCCGATGAACATGTCAGCGTGCAGCCGACGCTTCTGCAAGACGGACGCATTGTTTATCAGCCGACGCTTTTTGCACTGCGGAAGGACGCCGTGCAGAGCGGTGTCACACTGAAAAATTCTTCTGGAAAAGCGAAGATCTATCGCCTTGACTGGACGGAGAGTCAGCCGCTTGATGTTGACCTCGGCACGCTGGATTACCGCCTGATACAGGAAGACGGTCTTACCTATGTTTCCCTCCGCAGCCTTGTTTCCGGCACATATGATAATATGCTTGCACGCTATGCTCGGGAAGGGGCAAAAGCACGCGGGAGCAAAGCGGTGATCTATGACCTGCGCGGCAATGTTGGCGGCTCGGACAGTTGGCCGAGAAAGTGGATACAGAGTTTCCTCGGAACACAGAACAGTATTGAGACCTCCATGCTGTATGCGCAGAAAAACAGCGCCCTTTTTGCTGCGGAAAACAGCGAGAGTCTGCTGCCGGAAGATGAGGGAACTTGCTTTGCCCGTGAAGTCCACGGGACCTGGTATGAAAATGATATTCCGATCATCGTGTTGGTTGACGATCATTGCGGCTCGTCCGGCGAGGGCGCGGTACAGCTTTTGAAAACGCTTGACAATGTGCTCGTTGTCGGCAGCAACACGGCGGGATACCAGCTCTGCGGAAATATCAGCACCTTTACATTGCCATATACCGGCATCGGTGTGCGCTTTGGGTCAACGCTTTTCCTCTATGGGGACGGAGAAAATGTCGATCACAGGGGCTATGCTCCGGATGTCTGGTGTGATCCGCAGGATGCGCTTGCTTCAGTGCTGGCACTGCTGAAAGAACAGGGGGTCGTCAGTGCAGATGCTTGCGAAACCGTGAGAGAAAAAATAGTGAAATGATGAATTTTTCGCTCATACAGGCAGAGCGGCAGCGGATAATAGAAGCAACTCAAATCGTATAGCACCCACACTTGGCAGGCATTCGATTCCGCAGGCTGCGCAGATCTTCAAACTGCAAACTGCCAATGTCGGGGGTCGAGGGGAACTTCCCTCGCGTTCTCTTGGGGGGTACAAGGGGCATTCTCTCATGCGAGAGAATGCCCCCTCTTCTGCGCGGCCACAGGGGGAGAACTTCAGCGTCCCCCTTGCGCAGCAAGCCCCTTTCATGCTATGATATTTTCACAGAAAAAGAGAAAGACCTGCTAAGAAAAGTCAAGTAGAAATTTCAAGGCAA
>ULQX01010007.1_pt1 | contig 16894 bp, 13 predicted proteins | sample 1954941 | NCBI WGS metagenome assembly ULQX01 (sample SAMEA4835667, study PRJEB28245) | human gut metagenome | biome: gut microbiome; material: fecal sample | place: Denmark | collected 2008
ATCAGCTTAAAGGATGACAGTCGCTTTTTTCTATGTGTAATTTTAGGCATATCTACTTCTCCTGTTTTTGTTTGTTTACAAAGAGTATACTATGAAATATAAAAAAACGGTGTAATGATCCGGAGTGCTGTATTAAGATTGCATTAAGGCGCTCATTCTTTGAAGCGAGCAAGTATTCCGGTCTGCTGTTCTGTGCCGACTGCGGCTCGGAGTTGCATTTTAATCATAAATTTCTCCTGTTCTGAAATGCCCTGTATTGCCGTGTTTTGCGTTGATTTATCGACTTTTCCGGGCATCGTATTTTTATTTTCTAAAACTACACTTTTTGCAAAATAATGCAAAACGAAGCAAACGGATGCCTTGTGTAGTAGTCAAATCGTAGTCAGTTAAGGGGGGCAGACTACGGATGGAGGTGTGCATTATTTATAATTTTAATGTTAATCCTCGTTGTCTAATTTCAACTGATTTTCGTAACCATATAATATCTCCCTTATATCTACTCTACTCCAACAAAAATGGCCTCCCTTACTACTATTATTTAAAGGATAATGAATTCCGTCACACTTCCCAAGCAAAGTTAAATCCTTTGGACGATTTCTCCTCGAGCTCTCATAAATATGCATTTGGTATCTATTACCTGTTTTTCCTATATGAAAGCATACTCTTTTCGATGTACGAAGAGCATCTATACTTTCGGGTTTATCTTTAGTTAAGAAAAAGTATACATCTGCTACTTCATCAGCCACTCCATTTACATTCCAATCCCTCAAATATATTTTGTTCACATAAAACAAAGCATACCAACCAAGATATTTTTCATAACTCTCTATTTTCTCTTTAATTTGAAAAAAATATACATCTCCCTCTTCCCATCCCAAAACATATTGTTTATGAACAGGAATTTTTTTATATTCCGGCATCGTCTCTTCTAACTGCACTTTCAACTTGTCCAATACCTTACTTCTCTCATACCTAATTCTTTCTGTTTGCCAACGTTGCGATACTCTATCTTCTTCTATCAACTGAAGTGCTATTGTTTTAATTTTCTCTGTCAATCTTCCCTTTTTCCACAACGTATCTGCCAGACCAAAATAAAAATCATATTTGGAGTCGATATCCTCCATGTCCTCCTGATATTCTGATAATATTTCCTTCAGAGCAACTTCATCACTTTTCCCCGACTTAAGTTTTGCAATATAATCTTCTTTCACATCTGCACTTATGTCATTTTGATAAATGCCTACTCCCCATGTTCCCATCAAATCTCTCCTTAACAAAATATTTTTTGTTTTCAATTTACATTATATCGGCCAAGGCATATTTTTACCAGTCAAAAAGGCACCCAAGCCATAATCCTGAGTGCCACCAAGTGCTGGCTTCATGCAGACAACAGCACCTTTAGAGCGTGGTGTTGATGCCTTATCAAGCACCCCAAATACCTTTGTCAGTTCTGTTCCCGGATTTGAGGTTTTCTTGATTTCAATAGGATTTAATATTCCATCATGCTCCAACACAATATCAATTTCTTTGGCATCCTTGTCCCGATAATAATACATATATGGTTTCTTTCCACAGTTCAGGTAAGTTTTCCTGATTTCTGCTACCACATAATTTTCTAAAATTGCACCATTCATAGCCCCACTTTCTAATGTTTCAGCACTACTCCACTTTGTCAGATAACACAACAACCAAAAATGGCAGGCACTCCAATGTGCCCGCCCCTCTGGTATGCAGTCTTCACCACATGATCTAATATTGTCTATTTTGAAATTTCTTCCTTAACCTGAGCAACCCACTCATCAACTGTACCATACCAGTCGATCATTTCCTGAAGCTTTTCTTCCTCAACATCATCATCGCTCTCTAAGATCTGTTTATGCTCATTGAGCACGCCAGCCATCTCGATCATTGTGTCAACTAATTCCTGATCATAAGCCTGTGGATTTTCGTTGATAATGTTTGCGACCTCGTTAAAAGATGTACTTGTCTTATTGAACGCATCAATCGCAGGCTGCTTATCTGCTCCACCACACGCTACCAGCGATATACCCATCATCATGGTCATTATGAGAACCATCAGTTTTTTCATTATCTTTTTCATAATAATCTCCTCCTGTTTGTTGCCACTTTTGTTTGTTGCAATCACATAATCTGAGTATATTTTATTACACATTTACAAACAGTGAGACCTAGACGCACGAATCGTACCAAAAATGTATCGAATCGACACTCTTTTACAATGACAGTCTGAGTATAAACTTTCCGTTCTTTTCCGCAAAACTGAAAACTCCGCCGTAGCGCTGCACGATTGCACATATGCTCTGAACGCCTATACCATGTCCTTCCTTATCTGCTACTGGTATTCCATTTTGAAACTTTATGGGAGCTTTGCAGTCATTTACCACCTGTAAAAAAAGGTGTTTATTTCTTTCATAAAAATTCACATCAATCTCACATGATCTTTCCTCTGCAGCCAAAGGCACACATGCATGCAAGGCATTTTCCAAAGCATTAGATAAGAGCACACACAGATCACTTTCCGACACAGTAAGATCTGCGGGAATTGCACATTGTATCTTTATTTCAATTTCTTTCTTCCTGGCTCTACCCGCAAATGAAGACAGGATCAGATTCACTGCCTCATTTTCACAGTATATTTGAACCTTCTGTGCCTCAATCTCCTTACAGATTCCCGATATATAAGCCTGCGCCTGTTCAACTTCACCATTTTCTATACATGTAGACACATACTGCAGGTGATGGCGCATATCATGGCGATACTGCCTGGTCAATGTCTGTGACTCACGAAGACTGCTGATTTCCCTCACCGCCTGACTTAACTGCAGATCCAGATTATTCCGGATCAGCTTCATCTCATTCTGCATCTGCTCCTTTTTGGAGTTATATAAGAGAAATGCCAGATATGCAACACAGCATACAAAAGGCATAAATTCCGCTACAACGTAACTGCCACTCAAAAGGAGGTTCGTATACACTATTGCAAAATAATCAAATGCATAATATAGCGCCGGTATAATTCCAAACTGCCATTGCTCCCTGAGACTTTTATCTGACAATCCTCTGACAGCAGGGGACACATAGTGAAGCAGGAGCAGCAATGCAGGGATTGTAACCACCAGTTCGGTAATATCCTGCATCATCTGTCTGCCAGAAAATACAGCAACTGTGGCAAGTGCAACCCATCTTCTAAGTTCACAGCACAAGTATGCCGCCTGTACAGAAAAAACAGACCATAGCAATTTTCCTGTCAACATCCAGAGAACAATGACCAACGGAAGATGCACTGCCAACGGATAAATATGCCTTACAAAATCAGCGCCCTTGCTGAAATATAATATGCTCTGTATCAGTGGGAGTAAAACCATGCATCCTATGAAAATGAGTTTTCTTTTCCTGGTGGACAGCGCATTACAAAAAGACGCTGATAATATTCCCCCAAAAAAGCTCACAGCTATATTGTTAAGAAGCGAAATATATAGGCTCATATCATTACCTGCCTGTTCTGGAACGCATATTCAAGGAATGCGTCCTTTACTTCATTGTATTTTCCACGTGGAATCGGTATTTCATCAAGACAGGACATGGTAATCCCCCTAAATGTTATGTTTTGCACATATTCCAGATTTACCAGATAAGAACGGTGGGGTCTGTGAAAAAAAGGATACGTGGAAAGCTGCTTTACAAGCTCATCCATGCTGCCGGCGCTTTCCAGTACTTTTCCTGTATTCAGGTGAAATATAAGGGTGCGGTGTATGACTTCGCAATATTCCAGGGTTTTTATATCTATACGGGTAATCCCACTCTTACATCGCAGAATGAGGCTGGTCTCCGCCTCCTTTTTACAGGCTGCAAGCACAGAATCCAACAAACGGAAAAAGCTCTCTGCCCAGATGGGCTTTAATTGATAATAGTATGCACCTATAACGTAAGACTGCACCGCAAACTCAGAGGACGAAGTGACAAATATGATCTTGACGTTTTTATCGTATTTACGTATCTCCGTTGCCGCTTCAATTCCATTCTCTCCCGGCATCAAGACATCCATAAACAGGATATCATATCTGTTTCCCTTCTCTATTTCCGCCACCAGGTCAAAAGGATGATTAAAAATATTGTATTCTATTTTGCAGTCTCTCTCCGCACAATACTGTTCCATAAGCCTTTGCATCTCATCAAGCACAGAAACATCATCATCACAAAACGCAATTTTTGCCATAATCCCCTTTATGCCTCCTTGGCGCCAAATATTTTCTCCAGCACTCATTATCGCATATTTTTCACAATTCGACAACAAAGGGGCTATTCATCGTTTTGCATCGATTTATACGAATTTATTTTCTCACCCACCTGGCATAGAGTTTCCTGCTGCCGGTGCTGCCGGCTGCAATCTTCGTAACCTTTTTCTTGAATTTTGGATCGCTGTACCACCCCTTGAATGTATAACCCTTTCTGACCGGATTCTTCAAGACTATAGTCCTGGATGCGACGGTATAACTGGCTGGATTTGACCGGCTGTTTGTCCCCTTGCCAAGCCTGTACTGGATCTTATACTTTACCAGCTTCCACCTTGCGTATAATGTCTGATTTCTTGTGGTCCTCACAACCGAGCTGCTGACGATCCTGCTGCCGCCATTCTTTGCTGTGTACCAGCCTGCAAATGTATATCCCCTTCTGGCCGGTGTCGGCAGTATTCCGTAAGTTTTTCCACAAATGACTGTCTTACTTCCGGAACTCACTCGCCCTCCATTTGGAGCAAATACTATTCTCACACGCTTTACTGTGTCCGTGTATTTTGCAGTAAAAGAAAGCTTGGTAGATGTTCCTGCCACACGCAATGCAACCTTTTTACTTCCCGCCTTCCACGTCATCTGATTTAAGGCATATGCGATAATCCCATTTTGAATACCCGAAATGCTCGGCGGATATGACGCATTGTCAGTGCTGACTTCAAATTTGGTTTTACCTGCATTGAGATTTTTCTGAATCCTGTCAGCGTAAGCCCGAGCCCACTTTGCGGCATCTCCGTTCCTGACAAAATAGTTATCTGCCAGACTTATGGACCTCGTACCATAACCGCTTGCCGTATAAATCTGATTATGACCGTTGTGTGCCAACGCCATGAGTTCATCCGTCAGTCCAAAATACAAATGCGTAGGATCAAAGTTATAATAATTGTCCTTTGTATCATCCCATGTACAGTCCACCTGATACCATTTGCCATCCAATTTCATGGCATTCCAGGTATGTCCATCATAGGTATCCCTTGTCTCAGCATTTGTTATACCGGCTGCAGTAAGCAGTTTTGAATAGGCACTCTCATATGCTTGACATGTGCCCAGTCTTCGTGTCAGTGCACTCTCTGCCGAAGACCATTTCAGGGAATGATCGTAATCGAGCTGCTGCAACAGCCAGTCATGCAGCCACAACGCCTTTTCATAGTCCGAACCATCAGTCTCCTTGCTGCACTTTTTTACCGCAGTATTCACAATGTCACCCACACTCGGATAAGCCCTGTCCGATACCTGTATATTTGTGCTCACACGCATGTAATAGATCTCTGACGTCTTGTCCATTACATAAAACCTGAAGTTATAGACTCCCGAAGCAGTCATTGTGAATTCAAAGTCGTGAGATTCACACTCATCTGTATATTGAATCCACGCTCCGCGGCTTGGATCCGCCACGGATTCAAAGCTGTACTCACCCGGATTGGAATAACTCGGTGCATCCATTCTGAACAAATACCGGCCACTGCCACCATCCGCCGAAACGTGGAATGTTGTATCCTCTCCTAATTTGGGTTCGTTCCATTCAACCTTTAATGCGACTCCTTTTTGAGGATCACTTTCAGCACTGTACTTATATTCTGTAGCACCCTCCTGGGGATTTGTTGATGAACCAGCAGATTCTTCCTGCGCATAGCTTATCACCGGGATTGCTAATGCTCCTGTCATCACCAGCATTAATGTCAACATAAATGTTGCTAATTTCTTTTTTATCATAAGCAATACCTTGAACCTTTCTTAATATCCAAATAACATCGCTGCATATCAGTCTCTTAATATATACAGCATAACAGAAACACCGTTTTTTTGCCACAAAAACCCCCCCTACACCACACCGAGCCAGCTTACACAGCCACCATCGATATGCCATATGGGGGGGAATTTCCTTCTCTTTATCTTAACTTTTATCTCTTACACCAGACTGCTCTTACTCTTCCGCCAGTCAGCGTCTACCTTGCCGCCATAAATTCCTTTACCGCATTCAACCCGCACACATCTTCTATCGTTCCGTAACTTGCAGGGATATAGCTTATATTAATGTTACTTATCGACCCCTTTGTATTTCCAGAGTAGGCATCACTTGTCTCGCTTACATCCAACGCAACGGCATAGTCTGCGAACTGCCATCCAACACAATATTGATATGCTGTGACTTTGTCACTTCCGTAATTTTCCGGATGTCTCATCTCGTCTATGAACTTCTTTGCATCGTAACTGCCGCCGTACATGGTTGAATTATCTTGGTCGCAGAACCAGCCAATATAATTTGGTGTTCCAAACTCCTCATACAGCTTGTCAAGGAGTAAATATTCACCATCCGAATCCGGGTTATCATTACATAAAGTGTTATACTCTTCTTCGGTGAGTCCGAGTGTGTCATAATATACTTTTGATGGTCCCATCATCCAGTTTCCGTCTGTCACTGCCTGCTTGATAGTCAACTCGTTTTCGCTTTCTTCATCGCCCAATACCAGATCTGGAAGGTAGAGCATATTCTCACCGGTTTTATCATAGACGATAAAACTAAAATTGTTGCTGCTCTCCGTATATGTATCTATGAGTGATGACAAGGTATTTATGCCTTCTATGCCTACTCCATCCAGAGGATAATCCATAAGATCATCTATCTTTATCGGAAGCGTCAGCTTGTCCGCAAATAATGTTGCTCCGGTTGGGGCGTCTAGAACATCCTTGTCTGTAATATCATGCCTGAGCACCCCGGCTCCCTTGCTGTCATCTGCAACACTGCCTGTGGCATTTGCCGTCTTACCACTGTCGTCATTTACAGTATCTACATCTGTGGCGTCCTGAGAATATCCAGTTTTTCTAGAATCCCCTGTATTTTTGTCTGCATCTGAACCGCCCCCGCAGCCTGCGAGCATTGCCGCCATGGTGATTCCCATAGCTCCACATAAAAAGCCTTTCTTCATTTTTCCCCTCACGTCATTTTTCTTCATTTTCTTCATTTTTGTCATCCCTTCTTTTAAAAATTGTTATTTTGCTTTCAAATATTATTTTTTTAAATTTATTTTTGAACCAACTCTTATATCACTTACTGTCGGTCTTTTCCTTTACATTTTCCCGTGTGATCTTGACCATGTCAAACTGTCCACTATATATATTTGTATAGTCGTCTATAGATATGCTTCTGTATGCCGTTTCGCCGTGTTCCGCTGCATATATATCATATGTGGTAACCCCTCCATAACTCTCAGTATAGTCGCACACATCTACGCTCACCGCAAATGGCTCTCCACCTTCGACTATTTCCTTATTCTTGATCGCATTATCATCCTTGTCTAATCCCGCATCTATCATAGAATGTGTTATATATCCTGTTGTTCCTGCCATGAGACGCAGAGGAGTATCGTATGCTATGTTATCTCCTTTGACCGACACACCCAGATCGTGATCCGTCTTATTTTCCACATAGAAATTCATCCATGCGCTATAATAATTTTTATCCGCTATCTCATCATACACATTTGTCCCTAGATATGTCACTTTAACCTGATCATTATCGGTGACGACCTGTTCGCCATCAACATGAAAATTTCTCGTATAATTGACCGAATCTGCCTCCCCCTTTCCATCCAGATCCACGTCAACAATAACACTGTCAACTGCCCTGAACGGTCCCGCATTTCCTGTTGTATCTTCCAGTGTGCAGAACAGTATCTTAGCCGTGACAGTCGGCTTTCTTCCCAAGTCGAAAAATGTAATGCCGTCAGAATCCACAATATAAAACTTACTTGTAGAATTTGGCTGAACTCCCCAATTAGTTGGAAGTCCCCCCTCGTATGACTCATTATTCGAAGTCAGAAGCATGATATTATAATAAACCATGTAGTCTTTATGATTTACAACCGTATACTCAAGCGCACAATCATTTTCAGATATATCATATCCTTCTGCACTCGCTATGGTTTCATCCTCAGGACCGCAGCCAATATCGTATACCTTATCTATTGTAACCGTAAGATACTCGTTGTCACACACAACATAATTGACTTCCCTGTAATTCTTTCCTCCACTTTCTGAATCTTTATCCCTGTTATGGATTATGATTCCTGCCGCGCCGCCGGCTACTACGGATGCCGCCACAACACTGGCGACTATCTTTGCCTTCAGCGTCTTAAATAAGCCCTTAAGTCCAAGCTTGCCCGCAGTTTTAACCCCTGCAGACGCCACACCTGTTGCGGCTCCTCCGGCTGCAGCACCCCCAGTCAATGTTCCCACTGCAACTCCTCCGGTTGCTGTTCCTAACACTGTTCCAGCTGCAGCTCCAAACGCGGCAGAAAATACGCTTGTAAGGAAATTCGGGATCACCAGTCCCTGTGTCTCCGCCAGAAACACCGCGGTGAGAAGTGCCGTTGTTCCAGATGAATACAGTTTTACGCCACTTGTATTCTCATACCTCTGCACACCCGCTTTTATCTTTCCTCTGGCAGCGGACAGTCTGTAGCTCACTGTACCTTCCGGACACTCCATGCATGCCGCGATCTCCGACGTGCTCATCCCGTCAAAGTAATACATTATTATCGTCTGGTACTGAACCGCCGACAGTTCCTCCTGCATGATATTCAGGATTATCTTACGCTTTTCCGCATTTAGCACGTAACTTTCCGGCAGGAAATTGTCATTTTCCTCCAAAAGATTAGTGGATGTGGCTTCATCCAGCTGCACAGGCATTTTCTTTCCAAGAAACTGTCTGCATTTGTTTACAGCGATGGTATTCAGCCATGCTGTTATCCTCTCAGGATTTTCGAGCTGTTGCAAATGCGTGAGTGCCGTTATGTAGGTATCTTGCATCACATCGTACACATTCTGCTCATTCTTCAAAAAGCTCATACAGGTGTAATAAACCTGCCGGTAAGTATTCTGATATATGACCTCAAATGCCTTCATATCTCCACTCACCACTCTAGCGACCAGCGCCCTTACGTCATACTTTCCGTATTCGTCTGTCATACCTTAGTTGTCCCTCCATTTTTATGATCTCCCTATATAGATTATCCCGAGACGATTTTCGTTGGATTTTTTGGAATTTTTTTGAAAATATTTTATCCAGGTTCCTAGAACAGTTTTACTTGGATTTTTATATCCCACAAATACAAGTGCAGAATATTCTTTTTATTACCAATACTTTTTTTGTTGTGTTTCCACTTATAATAAAAAGGAGTACATGATAATATAGTAGTATTATATGGCGTATCCGTATACTGTACGCATATTTTTGCTTGCAATGCAAACAATTTTATGATAATACAGTATGCGAATGGCATATCTGTGCTTATTTGCACATTTTTAAAGGTAAAATGATGTATCTTGTGAATCATATACTTCCTACAGTAGGAATGCGTATACCAGCTCACATCTATCGTGAGAGGCTGGTTGCACTGGGATATACCCCTATCCAAGCCCTTAGCAGTCTCAGAGGCTGTATTTCTCAAGGAATTCTGATAGTTGATACCAACGGAATCTTAATAAGGGTCAAGTAAATAGGAACTCTCACTATCAAAAATGCAAGTGCCAGCCACAATTCTGTACCTGGCACTTGTATTTCTTCAGTGCACCTATAACGTAAGACTGCACCGCAAACTCAGAGGACGAAGTTACAAATATGATCTTGACGTTTTTATCGTATTTGCGTATCTCCGCTGCCGCTTCAATTCCATTCTCTCCCGGCATCAAGACATCCATAAACAGGATATCATATCTGTTTCCCTTCTCTATCTCCGCCACCAGGTCAAATGGATGATTAAAAATATTGTATTCTATTTTGCAGTCTCTCTCCGCACAATACTGTTCCATGAGCCTTTGCATATCATAAAGTACAGAAACATCGTCGTCACAAAACGCAATTTCTGCCATAATCCCCTTTATGCCTCCTTGGCGCCAAATATTTTTCCAGCACTCATTATCGCACATTTTTCACAATTCGACAACAAAGGGGGCTATTGCATTGATATGTATGAATTTATTTTCTCACCCATCTGGCATAGAGTTTCCTGCTGCCGGTGCTGCAGGCCGCAATCTTCGTAACCCTTGTCTTGAACTTAGGATCGCTATACCAACCCTTGAATGTGTAGCCTTTTTTGCCACAAAAAACCCCGCTGCAGTGTACTTCTGCATCGGGGTTTTACGGTTGTTTTGGCGTTATGAGCTATTATAATTATAATAATGTGTCTGACTTAATTTATCTGTTGACCGGTTCAAATAACACCATTACTTGATTTTCGCGCTGACAAGCTTGCTGTAATCAGAAGCCACAACAGCCTTCCCTGCCTTCTTGTTGGCAACAACCTTGAAGTAGTATGTCTTGCCGCTTGAAAGCTTTTTGATGTCTGCGCTGTTTTTGATAACAGTGAGCTTTTTGAAGCCGCGGTTTTTGTTTGTGCTGTAATATACGGTATAGCTGTTTGCACTCTTAACCTTTGTCCAGCTGACGGTTGCCATTTTATTTCCTGCTTTGACCTTGACCGAAGTCGGCGCAGAAAGCTTTGTTGCAGTCAGAAGCTCCTTTGAAACGAGAGAAAGAACCTTTTTGCCGTCAATCGTCTTATAGGCTTTGACAACAATCTTGTACTCCGTACCCTTTGAAAGCTTTCTAAATGTGAGGGCGAGCTTCGTTGTGTCAACTCTCTTGACAAGTTTTTTGTCCTTGTAAAGGTATACTCTGTATCCGCTTACACCGGCAACCATTTTCCATGAAGCCGTGATTGAATTTGTGGTCTGCTTAGCGCTGATCTTGCTCGTTGCGGCGGGAAGAATGTTGAAGCTCAGCTTTTTGCTGCCGCTGTAATTGCCCTTGAAGGTAACGGTTACTGTTGCCTTGCCGATATTTTTGTTTTTGCTGTAAGCAACGGTGTAATCTGTTCCATTCTTAAGCGTTTTTTTGTTTGCGTCCTTAACGATGACCGAAGGCTTCTGAACCTTTCCGTTATATGTATACGCCGATTTTGTCAGCGAAACTGACTTAATTCTCGCTATCGAAATTGTTGGTGCTATCGTACTGCAAACAGTGCACTTCTTGGTAATCTTGCCATTTGAGGTAAGAGTAGCCTTGACAACAGACTTGGAGTACTTATGACCGAGAGCCTTGACTTTGGTCTGAGCGACTATAACGGTGTTACAAACCGAACAGTGCTTACCTTTGGTGAGACCTGTCTTTGTGCAGGTTGCTTTAATTTCGTTATCTATAACCGCATTATGTTCCTTACAGGATATGTTAACTATGCAGTCTTGACTTTCTGAATTAGTTATATACGGTGTAACATCGTAGGTTTTGTCTTTTTCAAGTCTGACTTCGGTAACTTTGCCTTTATCGTTACTAGAGACGATTTCACTAAACTGGTTATTCTCAACAAGGTTTACTTCTGTTCCCTGAATATTTTCGCTGCCGAGATTTGACGAAGTTATGGTGATAAGATAAACCTTCGTTTCCGTCGGAGTAAAGAAGTAAGCGGTTTTGTTTTTACAGGAATTGTCGCCGTAACCTATTTTGGTCGGGTTAACATATTGCTTGCAGCTTTGGCAGTATGTGCCATTACATACAAGGCTCTGGTGCTGCTTCGGAATGACTTTCTGAATTGCATACCCACAGCCTGTGTGTTTGCAGTGTCTGGATTCCCTTCCATCTTTGTCGCAGGTTGCCGGCCAGTCAACCGTATAGGTGTCGCTCAAATCGTGTCCAAGTGCTGGCAGTTCGGTGTAACCCTCATAATATCTGCAGTCGAAGCACTTATAGCCGACCGTTCTTCCCTTTCTGATGCATGTTGCCTCTTCAGCAGGGAGAGTTCTGCCAAACTGATGCTCCTGGAAGCTTTCAAGAGCATCACACTTTTTACAGTACTTGTAGTGACCAAGAAGTGATGTCCTTTTCTCTAATTCAGGCTCAGAATCGTGACAGGAGGAGATAATTTCTATATCCGCATCCAAGTTAACAAAGTCAGGCCAGGTATTGTATACCCTGGTACCGTTGTGCATACTAACATAGTTCGGCTTTTCCAGAGATTGTGATAGAACTATGTCATAGAAATGAGGAGGCTGGCCACCGTAATAGATTGAATTTACATTTCCCTTTTGTCCAATATAACAGCCGCCAAGCCTTACTTTTCTGCTGGATGGGGTGTTTTGGAAATATATTGTGCTGAACGGCTGTTCATTAAGAAGCTGATTTGAAATTACTTCTATTTCTGAGTTTCCTGTTATTGTAACATTGCCCTGCGGCTCCGGTCCGTATGAATATATACAAGACGGGACGCGTGCATTATTCTGAATAAGAGTACCGGTGATATAGAGATTGTTTATATCATAGAAGGAAATAACGTGGTGCCTGTTCTTATCGTTTATATAAGTGTCACTTCCGGATTGTGCTGTAAGAGTGAGATTATAGTTGATAAACTTCCCTGCTTTTCCAAGAATATTCACATCTGCGTTTGGGTTATTCACAGCGATCATCGAAGTTCCGTTGGCTGTTGAGTTAAAGATTATCTGTCCGCCGGACTGGGTTGTGGTAATTGTGAAGTCGGTGTTTGCCTTGGAACCTGAAAAAACCACAAACAGATCCCTTGTCTCCTCGTCTGAATGCATATCTGTTGTAACTTTCAGGGTTTTTCCGTTCAAGTCAAGGGTGATTTTTCCAGGATAGCTAACTGTGATTTCGGAATACCACTCCTGCTCATCCTGATAGCTCCAATCGCCCGGAACTTGCTCTTCGTAATCTATGTTGTTTTTGAGAACAACAAGCTTATCGGGTGGGTTTGTCTCGTTTGAGGTGGCTTCAAGAGCTTTTTCAAGCTCAGCAAAGTTGGTTACATAGGTTGTGTTTTCGTCAACCGAATGATTGTCCGCTGCCGAAACAGTGAATACTGATGCCCCAAGCATCAGTATGACAAGTGTTACGACAGTCAAAATTTTTTTCTTTTTGTTCATAGGTTTCCCTCCTTTTAAAATTAATAATATGTAAATGTTTCCCTTCTTTACCTTAATCAGCAATGTATAATTTTAACAGGATTCAGCTTTTTATTTTCCACTTTTCGCTATCTCCGTGAAGGGTATAACCACAATAAGAACAGCATCCGTTTTCATCGGGCAAGAATGTTGCTCCGCAGCTGGGACATTCCTTTTCAGCAAAAAATTCACCGTCAGACTTTCTTTTTTCTGGATATCTTGCCCTTTGCATGGTCAGTTTCTTTTTGAATTTTTTTGTAAATGGTTTCTTATTTTCAGGAAGAAAAGTTTTTGTTCCATAAACTTCAGACTTAACCGTTGTTATTTCATCTGTGTTAGAGACTTTTAAAAGCTTGATCGTGCCAACACTGAAATCAAGCAGATCATTGTCATTTTCGTTTTTGCTAAAGTATTCGTTTAAGCAGGATCTGAGGTAGTTCTCTGAATATCCTACGATCTTTTTCGCTAAATTGTCTTGTTTAACTTTTCCGTAGATAATAGGTGTGACAATCGTTCCAAAAGCAAGAATCGCTGCACCGACACCGGCCGCAAGGGAAATCTCCGTATCCTCGATCAAGTATAAGCATAGAAAGACACTTAAGAAAAGTATAAAACCGGATAAAAGAAGCTGTAAAAATCTTTTCATATTTGTACTGATCGTTTCATAAATCTCAAACGATTCGGTCTGCCAATCGTAAAACTCGTTTTTTATAACGGCGCCGCAATATTCACAGGTAACCTGCTGACTGTTCAGCTTGACTCTTGCACCGCATGACGGGCAGGTTATTCTCAACATATCGTGATAATAGCTTTTCTTATTCTCTTTTTTGTCTGTTTGGCGAACGTGTCTCGACTGGAGTATTCTGAGATATGAATTTTTACGGTATATCTCATGCTGAACCCTGTTGCCTTGCATTGACTCGAAACGCTCCAGGGTGCTGCACTTCAAAACCGATTCCCGCCATTCTCTGCCATCATCGTTCCACGTTTCAAAGTTATTTTTAGGAATGGGAACAACATCCGTGACGTAAATTTTGCGGCATAGCTTATTCTTATTAAGTACGTCGATCTGACTGACGATTTTTTTTCGGAAAGCCAGGTCCATTCTTGCCGTAAGAAGCTTTTGATCCGCTTTTCCAAGCGGAATCAGTACTCTTTCAAATGCTTTTCTTATATCCTTTCGGATTTTCGAATCCTGTAGAGGAGTTTCCCTTTTTGCCAGCAATCTTTCCAGCTTAGCTTTTTTCAAATTCTTGGGAAGATATTCCGAAAAATCCATTACAAGTATACTTTTACCGATATAGAATGTACATAATATAGCAAAAGCGGCTGCAATGCACAGCGATACTGATAAATCCATAAAATCACCTCTGATTTATTCCTTGCTGACCACTTCGTTTTCGCTCTTCTTTTTCCGTTTGTCTTTTACAATGTCACATATCATTATAACAACAAGGAACAAGCCAAAAGGGATCGCCGCGCAATAGAGAAGGAAATCAACGGGATTCCCCTCCGGGGAAAGCTTGTAATTTCCTTTTGTAGTTTTATAGACCTCTACTTTTATTGTATCGCCTTTTCTCAATTTATCGTATGTGTATCCTTTTGCGATATCTCTTGACCAAACGCGTTCTTCGTATTTTCCTTTATAGGTCTTTCCGTCAATTTCATATGATATTCTGAATTTATATGTTGTATAATCTACATCGCCATTGTCATCCTTACTATCGTGGGTTGAAAAGTCAACAATAACAGCGGTAACTTTCCGTATATCAGTTGAGGCTGCATATTCTTTCTTTTCAATTCTGCTTGTAACAATTCCGAAGGCACCCACAACCATCGATGCTATGCCGACGACCATAATAAATATGGTCATTTTAATGTCCTCTTTTTCCTTTCTTTTACTCATAACAAGTCCTCCTTTCGCAATCAGGACTGTGCCCGAAAGAGTTCAGGCACAGTTCCCAATTTTAAGCCATATTTATCTAAAGGCTGTCAAGAAGTCATGTCTATTTTTTTTGAATAGGATTTCCGTCTTTGTCAGTGAATTTGCCGGTAATTATCTTTATCAGATCAACAAGTACACCGATTCCAAAAACGCCGGCGGTAAAAAGATAGAGAATGCCTGTTCCGACTTTACCCGCATAAAAACGGTGGCCACCAACTCCGCCGAGGAAAAGGCAGAGCAGAAGGGCTACAAGCCAATCTTTTTCGGCCTGCCCGCTGCCGCTTACACCAACGGGTGCTACATAATCTTCAACCTGCTCGCCGTTGAGTATCTTTTTAACATTTTCGGTCACCTCATCAAGATACGCTCCTCTTTGAATAGGAAGATTGGCTACTCCGCTTACACCTTTTTGAATTACACTGTTTTTGTCAACTCGCATACCGTTGACGGTTGTTGTATTCTCCTGGATGTTTGCCATGACTTTAATTTTGTTGCCGTCCTTGACAAATACCCAGACCGTAACGTCGAGGTTCGGTTCTTTCTCAAAGGAAATGCGCTTTCCAGGGATGCCCCCTTTGATTTTGAAAGGCATTTTAAAAGCCGAAGCATGTGTGTTAAGCTTTTCGTATACGTCTTCAATTGTAGTTGTATAAGAGAGTTCAAACTCCCTCGGGGCTGTTGCAGCTGCCATTGATTTAATATCTACCATATTTTTCCCTCCTTTTTTATTTTATTATTCCGTGCTTTAACTCACACGGTAAGTTATGTGGATGTTTATCCTTTTCCGAGCACCTCCCATTTGTCGTTCAAGGAATCATAAAAATATATAAGGTTGTCACACACTCCGTAATAACGTTCTCTGACGAATTGATCGTCTCTATCCGTGCCGAGTGCAAAAATCCAACACGGCCGTCCCTCAATTTCATCAATCTGGCCCGTATACTGTACACTCATGCCCATGCTTATGTAGTATTGCACCTCCTGAGATTCCAAAAGGATTTCCCTTGCTATTGCTACATTCTTATCCTCGGACTCACCATTGTCGCCATAATCGGTATACATTGAAAAATCATAGTATTTTCCGTCGACAAGCTGCCCGTCCATTCCTGACAGCATCGGGGATACCGAAAAAGAGTCGTTTCCCTTTTTAAAGCTCAGCGATACATTTGAATATATTTCACTTTCATTGCAGCGCAGTAAAAAATAATCAATTCCATTTCCGTTGTCATTATAGAGTATATTGTCGGTATTTACAGAATATTCACCATTATCAGTTATTTCCGCCCGATAAACAGACACACTGTATTTTGTATCGGCAATAACTACCGCATAAAGCTCCGCACCGCCTACATTTACAAAGGGCGCGCCGCAGAGAAAATCATATTTATCCGCATACTGACTGTCTTTTACGAAATTTAGGATTCCTTCCTCATCAGCCTCGTAACCAACATAACCGATATAGGCAATCCCAACTGATTCTTTGCTATCAAGAATGGTGTTTTGAAGTTTTGATAAATCTGTGTCTTTTTGTACCGATGCTTCTGTGGTTGCTTCTATGGTCGCTTCTGTAGTTGCCTCTGTGGTTGCTTCTGTAGCCGCCTCTGTGGTTGCTTCTGTAGTCGCCTCTGTGGTTGCTTCTGTAGTCGCCTCTGTGGTTGCTTCTGTAGTCGCCTCTGTGGTTGCTTCT
>ULQX01015382.1_pt1 | contig 16784 bp, 15 predicted proteins | sample 1954941 | NCBI WGS metagenome assembly ULQX01 (sample SAMEA4835667, study PRJEB28245) | human gut metagenome | biome: gut microbiome; material: fecal sample | place: Denmark | collected 2008
CGGATGGAAATTCCCGGTAGGACTTAAACTCCCCATCCGGGAAATATACAGTGGAATAGAGCAAATACCGCAGAAGAAGAATTCGTGCCTTGGGGTTTCTGCCAAAAAGGTTGTCCTCCGAATCAACGGGGTTAATCTGGAAATCTGAACAGCGGGCGATATATGTCTGACCCAAAAAATAGAAGGTGAATTCTTTGCGCAGGGGATCATATGGAATTCCTAAACGGCGGCTGATTTTATATGGGTCTGTTTTTTCAAATACTTCCAAATAGTATTCCAACGGTTTTTCCGTCAGGTTGTTCCCACCATATTGATCCAGATAGTTGATTTTTTCCATGGTCTTATTCCTTTACAGTCCGATGTTCTGTAAAATGCGCACCAATGCCATCCGGACTGGGGAATCCTCCGGCAGCTGAACCGTGGGTTTTCCGTCGCAGTCATAGCGATAAACCTCATCACTCTGAGGTACTACGCCAAACAGGTGCAGCCCCTGCTTCTGAATTTCGTCCATGGTGCCGGCATCCAGTTTGCCATCCGGCGCACGGTTTACGATCAATCCCATCTGCTTGGGCTTGAAATTCAGCTCCTGCATCAGTGCCGCGATTCGTCCCGCCGCCTGAACGCCCCGGCGGGAGCAATCGCTGACCAGAATTGCCACATCCATGGTGGGAAGCAGCCCACGGCTAATATGCTCCATGCCCGCTTCGTTATCCACCACAAGATAAGGGTAGTTTGCTTGCAGTCGCTGAATTTGGGTCTGCACCAATCCATTCACAAAGCAATAGCAGCCCTGGCCCTGGGTGCGGCCCATGACCATCAGGTCAAAATCCTTTTCCTCTGTAATGGCATCCTCCAGCCGCATTTGCAGGTAGTCACCCTTGGCCATGCCTGCAGGAATGGGAGAATTTAGTGACATTCCTGCCCGTTCGATTTCCTCCCGGATTTCTCCCAGGGTGGGCGGAGCTTCCACACCCAGCACCTCATTCAGATTGGAATTGGCATCCGCATCTACCGCAAGAATGGGTGTTTTGCCGTTCTTACACAGGTATTGAATCATCAGACCGGTCAGCGTGGTTTTTCCGACGCCGCCCTTTCCGGCTACAGCAATAATCTTCGCCATAGTTTCCTCCTCATGTTGTTAATTGGTAGACATCCTGTTGACTTTTTGTTTCAATATCATTATACTGATTGTCAGCAGATTAACAATAATCAGATTCTGGAAGCTGTGCAGAAACAAAACAGTTTCCAGAATCTGTTGAGGAAGGTGTCATATTTTGCAGCGAAAAGAAATCAACACCAAAGATCGCCGGACGAAGTATACGCGCAGTGTCATTCGGGAGGCTCTGATGGGGCTTTTGCGGATCAAGCCCTATTCCAAAATTACCGTGACGGAGCTCTGCCGCCTGGCAGACATCAACCGAGGAACCTTTTACATCCACTATTTTGATGTAGATGATGTGCTGGACGGCATTGTGACGGAGTCCTTCTCGGACGTGAGTCAAACCATAGGTCATGTACTGTGTCCCCAAAAAGAAACCTGTACCTATCCGTTTTGCCAGAAGGTACAGGAGAATAAAGAGCTTTGGCCCCTGTTTATGGATGAGACTGTCTCGGAAAGGATCATAAAACAACTGGCGGGCAAAAGCAAGGAAGGCTTTGTCAGTTATCTGATGCAGCACAGCGATTTGACCTTTGAGCAGGCAGAGAGCATTTTCTATTTCCAGATTCACGGCTGCCTGACCATTAACCGGCTGATGCTTCAGAACAATTGCCGGGACTGGCACAACGTACAACAGACCATTGACCGGTTCATTCGGGCAGGCCTACAGGAGTTTTTGCAGGATGGAGAATAATAGACAGTTTGAATTGATGCGCTCTGCCGCCAGACAGAAATTGGAAGGCGCAGACCCTGTTCAGCTTTCCGTACTGACCGGACTGTGCTGGGATGGAAGGACATTTGGCACGGAAACCTTGGGAATCCCTATTCGGATCAGTTGGCCGGAATGTCAGATTTCTCCGGCACTGGAGATGTGGCACGACCTGACAATTTTGCAGTATCTGGCGAATACGAAAGGAACTACGCTCATGGGGAAATTCCTTGCCCTGAGCGAATTTCACTCCGGCGGCTTGGCAAAGGGTACAAGCTTTGACCGGGATAATGACCGTATTATCAGCCGGATTGGTCTGCATGACCCTCAGGCAATCCGGGAAGCCGCTGCGAAGCTGGGTGGAACAGAACTGCAGGAAAAATCTGATTTGTCCTTTTTGTTTTCTTTTTTGCCCCACATTCCGATAAAGTTCAATTTGTGGCTGCCGGACGAAGAATTCTCTGCTTCCGGAAAAATCCTTTTCGATGCTTCCGCAGAAAACGATCTGCAAATTGAAGCCGCCGGAACGGCAGCGGCAATTTGTCTTTCACTTTTGGAAAGAGTTATAGAATAAAAGAATTGAGATATTAAGCTGGCCTTGACGCACCTTCCATTTGTAATGGCCGGAACGGTTGATCCCCATGACTCTGCATAGAAAATCTACTGGATATTTTACTTTGAGTTCTTCGAGAACTTCGTAGTCTTTCCGCTGCCAGTAACGTATTCCCTGTTTGCACCAGCTCCTTCCACCCAGTACCCTTTTTTAGCCTCGCAATTTTTACTTCCTGCTTTGCTACCATAAGTCGCAGACGCTCCACTTCTGTCAGTGACTTGCTCCTATGCAGTGCTGCATATGGATTGCCATTGTGCGGTTCCAGAGCATCCTCGCCTTCCTTCAGATATTTCTTGACCCATGCTTCCACAAGAGCATACGCCCGCAGGCAGCGGCAACTACCGCTTCCTGTTTAAGCTCAGCGGCTGCAACGGCACGGCCTATCTGGACGACCTGCAATTAGAGCAGGCGGAAGCCGCCTCGACCTATAATCTGCTGCAAAACGGAAGCTTTGAGAACACGCTGTCCGGCAACTGGTCAATCAACGGCATGAGCAAGTCGTCTCTCACTACCACATTAAAGCCCTTTGGTGCATCCGGCATGAAAGTGACTGGAAGTCAGAATGCCATCCGGCGTGCAAGTCAGACTATTACATTGAATTGTTCTTCCGACACGACCTTCCTGCTCTCCGGCTGGGCATTGGCAGAGTATGCCGCGCCGAACTCCGCGCGGGAATACGCATGGGGGCAGCGCTATTTCGGTCTGATTGCAGAAATTTTCTATACAGATACCAGCACCGCCGAAACACAAAGCGTTCCCTTTGAATGGTCGGGGCAGGATTGGCAATGCGCAGTCGGAACCATCGTACCCAAGCGCAGCGGCAAAACGGTAAGAAAAATCATCATCTATTGCGCCTATGACTACAACTCCGGCACGGCATGGTTTGACAACATCTCTCTGCGGCAGGAGCCGGTGCAGACATATACCTACAACGAAAAGGGCAACCTTTCCGCAGCGACACAGACGGACACCAGAACGGAAAGCTACGGCTATAATACCTCAGGCGTAGATCTCACCTCTTATACGGCGATGAGCGGTATAAAGTACACTTACACCTATAACAGCCAGCACGATGTGAAAACAGAGTCCGGCGGTGGGCTTACCAACGAGTATACCTATGATTCCTCCGGCAATATTACGCAAAGCCATCTGAGCGCGTCTAACACGAAAGCCCTTATAAGCAAAGGAACGCTGACTGCCGACCGCAATCATACCGCTTCTACCACGGATGTCAACGGGACGATGACTTCCTACACATACAATACAACGAAGGAGCTGCTGGCGAGCGTTTCCTCTCCGGACCCGTCGCAAGCCGGCGGCTCGGTTGTGACAAATCACACATATGTTGCCGCGAATGATCGCCCGAACCAGACCTACATCAACGGCGTCGTGGCGGTAGCTTACGGTTACCAGAAAGGCGCGCTTTCGAGCTTGTCCCGCAAGACCTTCCGCAATGGCGTTGCCAAATGGCAGCAATACGGCTTCTCACAGGATAATTGGGGCAATATGACAGGCGTTGCGGTTTCTGCCTCAACCGACGGTACAAGCTACAGCGGCACGCGGACACTTGCCACCTATGCTTATGCGAACAACAATGGCAACCTGACCAAAATGACCTACGGAAACGGGCATTCTGTCAGCTATACCTATGATATATTTGACAGAGTAACCAGCATGCAGTATAATGATACTGGGATTGAGGTTCTCTACACCTATAACGCAGAGGGAAGTCTGGCAACGGAGAGCCTGCGCAAGAAAGGCACGGTCACTTCTGTCTACAGCTACGAGTACGACAGTCTCGGGCGGCTGATCCGCAGCCGCGAGATGAACGGGTCAACCACGGCTCAGCGCACGGAGCTCCTCTATGACACAGCGAACCGTCTGGTTGCGCAGAACTACAATGTAGGCAGCACAGACTATACGACCTCCTACACCTACAGCAGCACGGACGGCACGCTGAGCAGCATGAAGACGGCGGCAGGCGCAACGATCAATTACACCTACGATGGCTTGAAGCGCCTGCAAATGGCAGCTGCCACCTCCGGCTCGGCAACCGTCCTGACAACGAAATATGCCTACCGTGACATCAACGGGACACAGACAACGGCGCAGCCGCAGTACTACAAGGTGATCCAGGGAAACGGCGACGGCTTGTCGAGCGCAACGATCCTCGAGGGCGCAAAGTACACCTACGACGCGGCGGGCAATATTACGAAGATTCAGGAAAGCATCAGCCCGTTCCGCACGCTGGCGGTATATGCGTATGATAAGCAAAGCCAACTGACCGGCGCAACCTATTACACATATTCCGGCAGCTCCACGACGCCTACGACGACAACGGCTTACGCCTACACCTATGACGGTGCGGGCAATATCCTGACGGAAAAGAAGAACGGCGCAACGGTCAGAACCTACACCTACGGCGACAGCGGCTGGAACGACCTGCTGACGAAGGTCAACGGTACGACCATCGGCTACGACGCCATTGGCAATCCGACGAACTACTACAACGGCGTAAAAACCATGACCAATCTGACCTGGGTGCAGGGACGGCAGTTGAAGCAGCTGACGGTAGGCGGCGCAGCGGTCAGCTATACCTACGACGCCAACGGCATCCGCACCGAGAAATCAGCGGGCGGTGTGACCTATGAGTATATCACGCAGAGCGGAAAGCTGGTGCGGGAGAAAGCCACGAAGGGCAGCAAGGTCTATGTCATGGACTTTTTCTATGACAACAACGGTCTGCCTTTCGCTGTCAATTTCTCCAGCGACGGCGGCGCGAGTTTCAAGACCTATTACTATGTCCTGAACCTGCAAGGTGATGTGGTGAAGCTGGTCAATTCCAGCGGGACGACGGCGGCGCAGTACACCTATGACGCGTGGGGCACGGTCACGAGCATCCTCAATGCCAATGGCAACGAGATCGTCAACAACACCAGCGGCAGCGCCATCGCCTTCTGGAACCCCCTGACCTACCGCGGCTACATTCGCGACATAGAAACCGGCTTCTATTATCTCCAAAGCCGCTACTACGACCCAGTGCTGCATCGGTTTATCAATGCAGACCTCCCTGAGTACACGACGCTTTCCTCTGTATCAACGGCATCTGCAAATCTTTTCGCATATTGCGTAAACAATCCAGTTAATTTGCATGATGAAAATGGCGAATGGCCTTCATGGGCAAAGAAACTTGTTGCAGTTGTTGCTGTCGCGGCAGCAGTTGTAACTGCAACAGTAGTAACCGTTGCAACTTTTGGTGCAGGTTCGGTTGCAGGCGTGGCTATGATATCAGCGACCGCGACATTAGCAGCAAGGACAACGGAGGTGGTTGCTCTGCAAGTAAAGAAGGGTAAACAGGAGGGCAAAAGCACCAGCCAAATTGTGAAGGATTCTTTTGAATCGGTTTATGATAATGGAAAGAGAATTGTCGGGTTCACGCCTGCTACGAAGGGAGCAAGTATTACCTTTAATCATCTGCTGAGCAAATCTGTTTCCAAGATATTTGATGAGACTGTAACCATTCGTCAAACATTGAAATCTACTGGAGGCAAAGTGATTCCTTATGCGTTTGCCGCACTAGCTTGGGTTAGAACAGGGGTTTCTATTTTTAGCGACGATCCAGTGAAAAGAGCATCGCAAAGGGGGTATACTTTGAAATGAGGGATTTTCTAAAGACAGCTTTGCTCGTGACAAATATCATATCAGGTGTTTTTACATTTCTTTTTGGTGGCCTCGGAGTTTTAGCTGAAATACTGAATCCGCCAACATTTGAGAAGTTGCTTTCAAAGCTAAATATTCCAATAACATATGATCGCCTTCTTTTAGCAGCCTATATTAACTTGGCAGTTTTAATCATCACATATTTGCTTCGCAGGAAGTTCTTTGCGGCATGATCTTTGTGCCCCCGGAGTAGTCGTGCGATGACTCTGGGGGCGCAGCTTTTCAATATGCTGCCGGAGAAGGATAATCCTGCCCGCACAATGGGTTTCAGGAATTAATATAAGATCGACGACCTTTTCCAGTGGCACAGGCAATTCACCCTCTGAGAGCTTTTGCTTTGTTGCGGGGACGGCGGTTCTCACGCAGAGCGGCTATGTTGCAATCGAGGAAATCCGCAGCCTACGTCTACAACGCTGATGGCATCCGGGAAACCAAGCAGGTCACAGTAGGCGGCAGCACCACGACCCATACCTATGTCACGCAGAACGGCAAGGTCGTGCGAGAAACGATTGGCAGCGGCAGCACGGCGAAGGTCTTGGATTTCATTTACGACGAATCCGGCAGACCCTTTGCGCTGATTTACAAAAACGGCACCGCTACCGCTCAGACTTACTGCTATGTGCTGAATCTGCAAGGCGATGTGGTGAAGCTGATTTGGTACATCCCCGGCTTTGAGTATCAAGAAATGGCCGCCTACATCTACGACGCATGGGGCAACATCCTCACCGCCACAGGCACAATGGCGCAAATCAACCCTCTGCGCTACAGAGGCTACTACTACGACACCGAGACAGGACTATATTATGTATCCAGCCGTTATTACGATCCTGAGGTTGGTCGGTACTTAAATGCAGACGGATATGTTTCAACAGGACAGGGCATACTTGGAAACAATATGTTTGCCTATTGCGGGAATAACCCGGTAAATAACTGTGACCCATCGGGACAATTCTTTATTTCCGCTTTACTCGTTGGTGGACTTGTTTTGGGCAGCGCATTGCTTTTAAGCGGCTGTTCTGCTAAACCTGAGCCAAAGCCTGAACCGTACAAATCGGCTGACGATGCAGCGAGAGCTTTTTCGGAGCAGGTATATAGTTCAAGCGCGTATATACGCCATGAATATTCAACAGAAATATATTCTCGCACAGTTAAAGGAGAAACCACATATAACTACAATCCGCCACGAGCAGGTAAGCCCCATTCGGCATCTGTTGGTAATTCAACACCAAAAGGAACTAAAGCTGTTGCATATGCTCATACTCATCCAAACTCAAATGTTTTTTCAGGAGCAGATATACGAGCTGCTGAAAATTTGAAAATAGATGCATATGTGGTGGGGCCAAACCTCGAATTGCAACGGTATAGTTTATCTTCTGCATCAACAACTAACATTGGCGGCATATCACCGCTTGCTTTAACGGATGCGCAGCGTTCTTCTCTTGTAACGGAATTTCAAGTGTCATGGGATGCTCATATTGCTGCTGGATGTGATTTCGATTGTGGTAGTATGACATGGCCTACGCCATAGAAAGTGAGTACAACATGAAAAGAACACTTGTATTGTTTACAATTATCCTAAGCATGGTATTCTGCTCAGCTTGTGGAAATAGCAAAAAGGAGAATGATATGGTTAAATATGAATCGGGAAATTATCATGACAAAAATTGGAGCGAAACTATTGGAACTTATGGAGGAATGGTAATACCTGATGAAGAGACCGCACTCAAAATAGCAAAAGCTATTTTTGATGGAATGGAAAAAAGCAAAGATGCAAAGGAATATGTGCCACAATCCGTCTTTTACGATAACCAAGATGAAATATGGATAGTATCTTTTGGGGAGAATTCTAATCATATTATGCTTGGAGGAGATTGCAACATAGCAATGCAAAAGAAAGACGGAAAAGTATTGCGGATATGGTTTGGAGAATAATTATCTTTTCCAGAGTTGCATATAAACCACCCCAGCAAACACTACTCTATAATACAAGGAGGGCAAATGCTATGACCGCAATAGAGAAAATGCTCACCGGTAAAATGGATATGTGTGCATTCATAGATCTTTTAAAATCAGATCAAAATGTTCAGGAGACAATTCGAAATCTTGTTCCACAGAGTGCAATAGCAAATAAAGAACATCCGTTTTGGAAAAATGTCTCTTACGATGTTCTGCAAAAATATGACTTCGATTATTTAAGATTTATCCTCACGCTGTGCCATTTGGATGGAACGCTAGGTGAGAGCCTGAATATCTTTAGCATGATTAAAAGTGCATATTGTTTTTATTCACCGAGCTTAAACTGTACGACATATTATAATGACGCATATAATACGTATCTTGAAGCTGTTGGAGAGTATTACGAAGGTCCCGAAGTTGCATCGCTCCTTGAACAAATTGTCCGTGAGGCACTTTCGCTGTCCCCCAAAAGTAAACGTATCAAGGAAATACGGGAAAATCTTAAAAAGGCATTTCACATCGAGCATTCGAAACGTCCCTACTGGATTCAAGGAGGCGAATGGCCCATGGGAAAGAACTCACCAATGCAGTACATCAGCAGATCGAAAATTCCGGACGGCGTTAAGTATATTTTTCAGGATGTTGACACTGGCGAAATCCGCGAAATCGAGCAATTCTATTGACCTTGTGCGTTCCGTTCCGAAGATGTACCATATTCCCAGAGGGTGCTTATTGCGCCCTTTGGGAGGCATATCCTTCCTTACTGTGTTGTAGGGTATGAGATGAGAAGACTGGAATAGGTTGTTGATACCCCTTTCAAAAACACGACCGAGTTGACGCACATTTTCGTGGGCAGCGCGGAAATTGTCTATAGTTTGGTATTCAAACTTTTTAATTCCCCAGCCCTTGGGCTTCGCACAATTAGAGTGTCCACTTTATGGGGTACATTTTAGCGAAAAAGGCAATGATTTAACGAATACCCTAAAATTCAACGAATACCCATAAATTTAACGCTTACTTTGGCCAAACTCACCACAAAAAACGTAAAACGCACAAAACCACGCCGCAGAATCGTTCTGCGGCGGGGTTCACTTATGCGCTGAAACAGCCGAAAAGCCTGATTTCAAACGGTTTTTGGGCATAGAAAAAGTCCACCGTAATTCTATCAAAATTACGGTGGACTTATGTCATAACTCAACACTATAGATTTTTATTCCTGTGGGTTATTTCCTGTGACTAAGTCCTTCAAGCTCAGGAGGAGTATCCATGTATAACTTATCGCTCCCAATTCTATTCAAAAAGTCTTTAATGATTGTTTCAATATCATATTTGAGCTTTTCAAAGAGTTTTCTTCGCTCCTCCTTATCTGCAAAATACTCGCTATAGTAAAGAGGTAAACTATCCATAAGCTCATATAAATGAATGCAAAGGTACCTATCAATATAGTATCCATTTTTACTTATTACTGCATGCTGATAATTAAGTTCAAGTCTACACATGCCCTTCTCGTCACTTTTTCGATAAATATTCCAGCTTGTCTGATTCGGAGAACAGTGGCTGTACTTGTTTAGTCCATGTCTGATATTTTTTCTGTAGTCTCCAAGCGGAATGGATTGATCAACCACCTTATCTGCTGTCCACGTTCTTGCTGCTTGGCTTGCCTTGAGTTCGCCATTAAGCCATTTGTTTGCATTTATGTCACTTTGAACTACTGCGAACAAGCAGCCTAAGGCGTCTTCTATCGATCTCATGAGAGTTACAGCAGCAGAGTGGTAATCAGCAGCATTGATCATTCCAATACTATTCATGGTTCCAAGCAGATGTAATACTATTTGTTCAGCGGCTGACTGCGATGCAATCGATTTATTATTGGGTAATGGATGATTCGCAAAGATTTCCCATATCATTTTAATTGCTTTTTGGACAGGACTGCTTTCTCCGACGATATTAGAAAAAGGAGGTTGCAAGCTATTCATGTTCTCACCTCAATGGCCCGCTTTTTATTATATCACATCTCATAACGGATAGATTTTCGAACCCCCGACCTGAAAATCACGGTGTGCGAAACGACTCTTCAATCTTTATTGCGGTTTCTCTGTATCATCAGCCGCTTCAAGCTGCAGAATCCTGTGATCCTCCGTCAGCACCTTCATCTGGCTAATAGCAATGGCGTTGAGCTTTGCCAGCCGTTCAGGCTGCGATATTCCTTCATTAATGAACACGGCATTCAGATTTTCCAAGTTTGACAGGCACACAAGCTGCGATACATTCGCATAGTCCCGGATGTTCCCCTTGAGATCCGGATGGGAATCCCGCCACTGCTTGGCCGTCATGCCGAACAGAGCCATGTTCAGGACATCCGCCTCATTGGCATAGACCAAGGAAATCTGACGAGCGGACAGTTCAGGCGGAATCAGATTTTCCTTGATGGCATCCGTATGAATGCGATAATTGATCTTGGCAAGGTTGCGCTTGATATCCCAGCCAAGTTGTTTCATCTCCTCGGTCTTGAGCCGTTCAAACTCTTTGACTAAGTAGAGTTTGAACTCCACGGAGATCCATGAGGCAAACTCAAATGCGATTTCCTTATGAGCGTAGGTCCCACCATAGCGACCGGCCTTGGAAACAATGCCAATGGCACCGGTCGCGTCCACCCACTTCTGCGGCGTCATCACAAAGCTGTTCAGCCCTGCCTGACTTCTAAACGCATCGAATTCGACACGGTTAAAATCTGGATTGTAGAGTGTTTCCCACACACCGAGAAACTCGATGGTGTTTCTATTGCGAAGCCAGTTTTGAATGATGTACCGTGGATTGTCATTATTCTTGATTTTTGCAATGTCTGTCAAGCTGAGAAAGTCATCACGCTTGAGATCCCACTGCACATTGATCTCCGTTCCGCGAACAATTAGCTTATCCATCTTCACCGCACCTCCCAGCAGTTAACTCTTTTAAAAGTCCTTGGCACCCCGCCAGCACATCCTGCCAGGTCACCTCGAAGTCCTCGGTGTACCACGGGTCTGCCACATTGCCGGGACGAGCGGTGTGGTCCATCAGGAGGGACATCTTTTCGGCATAGTCGCCGCCGCAGATACGGTACATATCCCGGAGGTTGGCCTGGTCCATGCCGATCAGGAGATCGTATTCGTCGTAATCCCGATTTATCAACTGCCGTGCGGCATGGCCCTCGCAGGAGATCCCGTGCTCGGCCAGCTTGCGACGTGCCGGAGGATAGACCGGGTTGCCGATCTCCTCCCGGCTGGTGGCTGCCGATTCGATATGAAACTGTGATGCCAGTCCGGCCTTCTGTACCAAATCCTTCATCACAAACTCGGCCATCGGGCTGCGGCAAATATTGCCGTGACAGATAAACAGGATCCTCTCCATACTATGTTCTCTCCGAAATCTCGTCGTTGTCCTCATTATACCACACATCGACCTTTTCGTCGAGAACACTTTCCAAATGTGCAAAATCCGTGATCATTCGCAGAAGCTCCGACTTGGATAGATTCCGTGCAGCAGCCCTCCGGATGTACCAGCGGCGCTCCTCTGCGGTCAGCTCCGCCTCCATGATGACCACATTCTGTGTCCAATTCAAGTGAAGCGCTTCGCAAAGCAGTTCCGGCATATCACTGTACAGCTGCCAAAAGTTCCGCATCCGGCGCACATTGCGTGGAGAGAAGCCGGTCATATCCGGGTGCTGTTCTCTCAGAAACTCCGCAGCGGCCACCGCTGCACCTTTTTCCGAGCGGGCACAGACGGCCTTGCCGATTTCGCAGTACAGCTCCATCTGCGGCAGATCTGCTTTCATGACAGATTCCAGTGTGGCAAACATTGTGCTGTAGTCCACAGCCTTTCGGATATTCATAGTTTCTCCTTTCCGGCGCACAGCGCCTGATTCAACGCTCAAGGCAGAGAAAAGCACGGTAACATCGCCGTGTTTTTCTCTGCCTTGACCTGTTTCAGATAACTTGTACGATCTGCTCCCAGAGCAGTATGTGCTTTTCATCAATGGCCCGGTTGTCGTGGTAATGGCCGAACAGCCAGTAGTGATAATGTGCTCTCTCCTTGACCTCCTGCAGGAAATCTGTGAGCGGGTCTGCCTCATTGTGGCGGTTTTCCATGAGAGCAATGCTGGTGGGAGCGCAGTGCGTGATAACATAGTCCACCGCCCAATCGACCTTGGCCAGATTTTTCCGTGCTTCAGCGTACTCCTCCTCAGAAGGCATCTCCTGCGCCCACCACGAAATGTGATTGATGCGATACCTCGCTCGGGGCTTTCTCTGCAGCATCAGGAGCTTTCGCTCAAAATCCGGAGCACCCGGTTCCAGAATGCCGTCCTCCGTATCATGGCTTTTTGCTCCGCCCATGGTGAAGAAGTGATAGCCTTCCAGCTCGAAGACCTGTCCACGCATCAGGTGCAGGACATGAGAGCGAATGCGGTGTACCTTGCCGCCGTGCCAGTCTTTCACCGGATATCGTTCCAGTGCGTCGTAGTTCTCATGATTCCCGCAGACGAAGGCCAGCGTGAACGGAAGACTTTCCAGCCAGTCCAATGCAGCCTCGTCACGGCCGTCTCCAAACCACACACCACCAAAGTCTCCGGCACAAATCACGATGTCCCGCTTTGTCATTTGTGCCTGCTCCGGGAAATATTTCGGCTTGAAGCGTTCAAAGTTTCCGTGGCAATCACCGGTTACAAAAATCATCTTTCCACCTTCTTTCAGTACATAATTTTCTGGCAAATCTCAATGCCACCCTTCAGGGTGACTGCGACCTCATCCTTGGAGAGAATTTTTACTGTCTCCACCAGTTGGCGAACGGCGCTCTCGTCCCACTCCGTAATGTGGAGCGATGCGTTTTCCAATGTCTGTGCGGCATCCATGATGCGCTGATTGGCTTTTGCCTGTTCGTTGTTATTCGCGAGGATCACGGACCGTTTTTCCTTCAGGAAAGTCTGCTCGTCCAGTATTTCTTTGAACTGACCGCCATAGGCGGCAGGATCATCCGCGGCTTTTTCCAGCAGTGTTTGGAATTGCTGCTCCAGTTCTCTCAGCCTGCGTTCAATGTCTCCGAGGCTCATCATGCCGCCAGGGAATGGGATGATCTCCGTTTCCATGGCATCTGTGATCTGCCGGATCAGGCTATTCTTGTCGGCCATGGCCTTGTTCAGAGCGGCGAGGATCGCTTGCTGGAGCGGCGCTTCATCCAATGTGGGTGAATTGTGGCAGTATTTCTTGCCGTAGTCTAATCGGCTCACGCAGCGCCACACGACTCGTTTTTCACCGTTTCGTGTCCATGTGCAGCGACGATACAGGGTCCCGCATTCACCACAGACCAGCCGCTCCGAGAGCGCATACTTGCTGGCGTAGGAGGCCATCCCTGTGACTGCGTTTTTAGAAGGACTCTTTGCTGCATTCCGCCGTGCCATCTCCGCCTGTACGGCATCATACTTTCCACGGCTGACAATGCCCTCGTGGTGATTTTCAATGAGGTACATGGGAAGCTGGCCTGTATTCTTGATGGCCTTGCGGTTGATAAAGTCCTGCCGGAAGGTCTTCTGCATCAGCACATCGCCACAGTATTTTTCATTCTGCAGGATGCTTCGGATGCGGGAGATGGTCCACTCCGGAGAATCTTCGGAGCACTTGATACCTTGCTGTTCCAGTTCCTCTTTGATCATCCGCAGGCTGGCCCCGGTGAGATAGCGCTCATAGAGCCATCGGACGATCTCCGCCTGTTCCGGAATGATCTCCGGCTGACCATCCTCACCCTTGCGGTAGCCGTACAGCTTTTTATATTGGATGCTGACCTTTCCGGCTTCCATGGCACGGCGTTTCCCCCATGTGACATTGGCGGAGATGGATTCACTTTCAGATTGGGCGAAGGCACCGGAGAGGGTGATCCGCAGCTCACTGTCCTCCTCCAGAGAATTGATATTTTCCTTCTCGAAGATGACTGCGATGCCAAGCTGTTTGAGCGCCCGGATATAGTAGAGGCAGTCCACCGTGTTGCGGGAGAAGCGGGAAACCGACTTGGTCAGGATCACATCGATTTTCTTCTGGCGGCAGTGCCGGATCATCCGCATGAAGTCCTCGCGCTTCTTGGCCGAGGTTCCGGTGATGCCCTTGTCCGCAAAGATGCCGGCCATCGTCCAAGCGGTGTTGGACATGATTTTATCGGTATAGTACTCTTTCTGCACTTCATAGCTGTTTGCCTGGTCCTCCTCTTTGGTGGAGACTCGGCAGTAAGCTGCCACCCGGAGCTGTCTGCGAGCTTCTGCCTGGCGGGTGGCTTCCGGCTTGGCAGGGATTTTGATCACTCTCGGGGCATCATCTTTCATTGCAGGTCACTCCTTTCTATGATTTGCCTATTTTTTAATCGCAGTTTGACATTTTGGCGGGTCACCAGCACCTCGGATACGGTGCTTTTCAGAAGATCAGCGTTCAGTTCCGCCACACATTCAAATGCGGAGAAGAGACGCCGGAGACGATTTGTTTCATACTCTTCATTCCCCAGAGCGGCATATTGCTCTGCCGCAAGCCGGAGGATCAGCCCTTTGGCGCTGTCCTCGTCGATTGGCTGCTGCTCCAGAGCATTGTCCAGTGCCTCCTGCGTTTTAGAATGTGCAGCCGGCGTGGGATTGCGCTGATGCTGTATGCGTTCCGGGCAATTTGCGAGGCCGTTGAGCAGGTCTGTAACACTCTTTTCCACCCGCTCAGATGGCGGTGTACCGCAGAGTCTGCGCAGCACCTTTTGGGCTTCTGTCTTTTTCGGAAGTTGGGGCTTGTTTGAGCGTTTTTCATTTGCTGCGATGAGCTGTTCCTTATCTATGAGCTTGGGATATCCTTTCTCTCCGGTATAGCGCGTGTCCGCCAGAATACGGGCAATCATATTTTTGTTCCAGAGCCGTCCCTCGTCATATGGAATAGTCTGCTGGCGAAGCGCCTCGGTCAACTCATTCAAGGATTCTCCCGCGATATATCGGTGGAAGATCTCCTGCACAAGTTTCACCTCTGATTTCTGTATAACGATCTCACCCAGAGCCATCTTGTAGCCGAAGGGCTGCTTCCGGTTTCCCATCACCGCACCGTCCTCTCTATGGACTCCCGCAGCTCCAGCCCATTTTTCAGGCAGAAGCGGACGGAGTCGTTGCTCTCTATGATAATTTTCTCAACGAGTTCACCAAACAGTTCTGCGTCAAAGCTGTCGAGGAATTCCGGCCCGCCTTCCAGAATGTCTATTAAGTTTCGCGTTTGCAGGGCGGTCATGTCGCTCTCGGCATCCATCAGCTTTTCTTTTTCCAGCTTGGCCTGCCGGAGCTGCTTAGTCAGCTCATTGGTTTTGGCTATAAAAATGTCAGGATCAACAAGGCCCTGCTGCTTAAGGAAGGCCAATGTCTGATTCTGACTGGATAGATCTGATATTCTTTTATTCAGGGCAACGATGTCAGGACTCCAAAGCATCCTGCGATTGCGGATCATCTGGAGGTTTGTAAGCACCTGTTCCAGAATGGGGATGCTCTGATGTTTCAGCTTGTAGTATAGGCGGCAGAAGGATTCATATAGGTTTGTTTCGGAAATCGGCATTAACGGGCACTCTTCACGATTCGTATCGTGTCTCATGCAACACCAATAGTATTTACCTCTCTGAGGTTTCCTTCGGAGCACTGTCTCACAACACCCACAGATAACCTTTCTTGAGAGAGGATGAATTGTCTCCGTGGGAAGCTTTCCATAGTTTTCCTTTCGCATTTGGATAAGCGTTTGAACTTTTGTGAAGACTTCTTTCGAAATAATAGGAGGATGAGTTCCTTCTACATAGTACTGCTCACGCGCCCCTGTATTTCTGTGCCGAACCGTAGGAATTGCTTCAGTTGTATAGGTTTTCTGCCATAAAGAATCACCAATATACCGTTCGTTTGTGAGGATATAGTGGATTCCACCAGCTCGCCATGCTTTATTCTGATTACTAAGCACACCAGCTTCATTTAACTTGTGGGCGATCTGCTCTTTACTGATTCCATCAAGATACCACTGGAATACTTTGCAGATAATCACGGCCCGTTCAGGGTCGATTTCGATTTTTTTATTTACGATTCTATAGCCATAAGGTGTGGAGGGTGGAAGAAATGTTCCGCTTTCCATCCTGCGTTGATAGCTCCATCGCATATTTCCCGAGATAGACTCGCTCTCTTTTTGGGCGAAGGTAGCGTAGATGGCGGTGATGAGCTCACTGCTCACATTGACAGTATCGATACCTTCACGCTCGAATCGGACGTTGACACCCAACTCTTTCAGTTCACGGATATTCTGAAGGCAGTCTTTGGTGTTGCGGGCAAAGCGTGAGATAGACTTGACAAGGATCTGGTCGATCAGGCCCCGACGGCAGTCCGCCATCATCCGCTGGAAGTCATCCCGCTTAGCCACCGAAGTTCCGGTGATCCCCTCGTCGGCATAGATGTCGACCATGCGCCATTCGGCCTTACCAGAGATCAGTTCCGTGTAGTAGCGGTTCTGAGCTGCGAAGGAATTGAGTTGATCCTCAGAGTCTGGGCTGACACGAGTGTAGGCCGCGACCCGCAGCCGCACATTTTGAGACCGTTCCGCAGGCTCGATTTTTATAAC
>ULQX01028441.1_pt1 | contig 16750 bp, 7 predicted proteins | sample 1954941 | NCBI WGS metagenome assembly ULQX01 (sample SAMEA4835667, study PRJEB28245) | human gut metagenome | biome: gut microbiome; material: fecal sample | place: Denmark | collected 2008
CAACTACAAACTACAGAGGCAAAGATAATGAAAAGCAGGGGGCCTAGCAAAGGAATGCTAATCTTTTTCAATAGCAAGCATTATTTTCCGAATAGAACACTTTACAGTCCCGATAAATCCACTTTATAAAAAGGTCGGAGCAACATTGTTTTTCTCGAAGAACATCGCCATATAGATCGGAGCGTAGATAATTTTACCTGCGACGCGCAGATTACCGTTATTGAACACAACTGCTTCGGGGAGGTCGTATTCCTCGCAATCCATGATGTTGGACAAAGCGCGGTGTGTTTCGTAATCTTTACCTGATTTCACCTCGATAGGCAGTACCTTACCCTCAAGCTCAATAACAAAATCCAATTCACCGCGCTTCTTGTTGTTGTAATAGTAGGGAACAATGCTGTGAGCCACCAACTCCTGCGCTACGGCATTCTCGTAAATTGAACCGAAATTGATGTCCTTATCACCTTTTATAATCCGCATCTGAATGCCCTCGGCATATTGACTGGCCAGCAGTCCGATGTCACTTTGGAAGAGTTTGAACAGATTGGGTGAACGTGCAAGCAGGAGCGGCATTTTCGGCTCCTCCACGTTATAGACGGGTAGCGCCACGCCCGCGTTCGTCAGCCATAAAAAACTGTTTTCGACCCGGTCGAACTTTGCGTGTTCATTCAGCCGTTTCAGTATGAAGCGTTTGTTTTTAGCGTTTAGCTCAGAGGGAATAAGATTAAAAATCTCCTCGATGTAGAGTTTGTCATTAGGATCATACTGGGCGATGTCACGTTTGTACAGACGAATGATATCCTGCTGCACAGTCATCACCTCTTGCAGGTTGTTACTCTCGAGATATTTGCTCACGACCGCAGGCATACCGCCCACAACAAGATAGAGCTGGAACAGCTCCATAATTTTGCCGTGGACAAACTCATCGACGGCAGTGCGATTCCGCCATGCCTCATGCAATGCCCCGATAACGGCGTCATTTATACCCACACACGAAATAAACTCCTCGAAATCGAGTGGGAACATATCCTTTACACCCATGTAGCCAACCGGTTCCGAGCGCAGGTCTTTCAATTCTACGCCCAGCAACGAACCGCTCAAGATGTAACGATACGAACCGTCATCCACCAGAAACTTAATTGCCGTAACAATATCGGGACATTGCTGTACTTCGTCGAAAAAGACGAGCGTTTCACCCTTGATGAGCGGCACGGAAGTGATTGCCGATAGACGGAGCAGAATATCACCGCTGTTCTTTGCTCCCTTGAACAAATCCACCGCTTCGGGCATCTCGACGAAATTGATTTCAATGAAACTTTTAAACGTCTTACCGAACTGACGAATGGAATATGTCTTACCTATTTGTCGTGCTCCGGTAATAAGCAGGGCGTTACGGTTAGTTTCGTAGTAATTGCGAATGTAATCATCTATCTTTCTTTTTATCATAACCTATTCTTGTTTATTCAATTATTAAATGCAATAATCACACTATGCCTCTTTTCTATTGCAAATAGAAAGCAATTATGCCACTTTTCCAAGATTTACACCTATACAAATTGCCGTTTTTCCAATTTAGTAACAGCATCCAAATGCATGCTTTATATGCCGAAGAGGAACTGCGGAACGAGATTGAAAGACAGAAAAACTTTTACCGGTTGCAGCACACGGAAAAATCAATAGAGTAACGACGTATGGTGAAAAGATTGGTTATAATGACGAACACTCAACAACACTAATATCAAGCATGAAGATAGCAATAAAAGATAGAAACACCCGTTGCCGGACATGGAAACCGGATGCAGATATGGAACGAATTCCATCAGGCCACCGACCGGTTTGCCGTCGAATGCTTACAAGCAAAGATAGAAATTTATTGATAAGAAAAGCTATATTATAGGTTTTTCTATTCTAAAAAATTGCCAATGATGAAGTCAGCCTTCCCCAATATAACTTTCCATCCGCAAAATAATACCATATAAAGCGAAAATATGAATAACTCAAAAATCCGTGTATGTGCGATAAATATATTTTATATTATTTCTATTTCTTCCGCTTTCTTTTGATACTCACTGGGAGTCATCCCGTAGACTTCCCTAAACGAAGCCGCAAAATACTTATGGTCATTGTATCCTAATGCCACAACCACTTCTGCAATACTCATTCTTTTATTTTTCAACATTTGGCAAGCATGTTTCATCTTTATATCCTTAATGAAATCCAAAGGTGTTTTTCCCGTAATTCCTTTTATCTTACGCGCCAGCGTTGAACGAGACATGCCTAATTCACTGGCTAATGCTACTACGTCAAACTCTGGCTCTGAGAGATTCCGTTCGACAACTTTAATGGCCTTCTCTATCAACTGTTCATCCAGTGACGTAAAATCAATCTTAGAAATCATCCCTATAGAAGGATTATTCTTGGAATTCGCTTGTATTTGTTTCCTCTTATTAAGTAAATTTTTCAGACGGACTTTCAAGACATCAGGCTCAAAAGGTTTAGATACATAATCGTCAGCACCCAGTTCATAGGAAGTAATCTCATTCTCCATGCTTATTTGTGCTGTAAGCAATACTACGATAATATGGCTGGTCGCAGTGTCATTCTTAATATGTCGGCAAAGCTCTATGCCGTCCATTTCCGGTATCATGATGTCACTCACCACTATATTCACACCATTTTTTCGGATAGACTCCCAGGCTTCTCTCCCATTTTCCGCCATTAGCACCCGGTAATCTTCCGCGAAGATATCTTTCATCAGATAGAGAAGTTCCCGATTGTCTTCCACAAGCAACAATGTTTCCCGTAAATTTTCCTCCCCAGATGGTTCCAACTCGCTTGTCTCCGACAATACCGGCTCTGACATCTTGCAGTATTCATCCGACAGATAACACTCCTTATCCAACGGTATCTCTATAGTAAATGTACTGCCTTTACCCAAAGCACTTTTCAATGCTATATGCCCATGGTGCAGTTCCACAAGCTCTTTTGTCAGTGAGAGTCCGATGCCGTTGGACAGTCCGGGCTTACTATTCTTATTATTATAAAACCGGACAAAAATTTTATCCTGCTCCTTGGATGAAATGCCAATTCCCTCATCTCCCACTTTCAAGACAAGGTATTCATGACCACCTGCATATTTAGTACCGACACTAAGAAATACTGATTTGCCCGATGGGGTATATTTATAGGCATTAGACAACAAGTTTGATACAATCTTGTCCAACTTGTCCCGGTCAAAAAAGCCTTTTACGCTATCCTCCTCTGCCACCAAAGAGAAATTTATTTGCTTCTCACTCATCATTATCGAAAAGCTGTCTTTACAGAGTTCCTTCAAAAAAGCAAGTACGTCGCCATAAGAGACGGACAGCTCCATTTTTTTGTTGTCAATTCTTCTTAAATCCAAGATTTGCTGCAACAGAGCTTTAAGCCGCTTGATGTTCGCCAGCATCATGTCGACATACTTCTTGTCTTCCTTGTCAGAGGAACGAATGGAGCCTGCCAAACAAGAAAGCACGGCAAGAGGACTCAGCAATTCATGAGAGACATTTGTAAAATACCTCAATTTCAGTTGTGTCATCTCATCGACAAGTTTTTTATTATTTTCCCTTTTCATCTGCCGGATATACAGATAGAAAAACAATGCTATCAGCCCCAAACTGATGCATATATAAATCAGATAAGCCCACCAGGTTTCGTAGAAAGCCGGTAGGCGATAAATCTCCAGTTCAGTAATTTGGTTGCTCCAAAGTCCGTTCTTATCAGTGGCTTTCACCTGGAAGGTATAGGTACCTTTGCTTAATTTATTGTAAAAAGCCTTGTTTTCACCGGGATTCAGATAGATCCAGTCCTTATCTACTCCCACCAGACGATAGGTATAACGAATTTGTTCCAAGCCACAGTAACTGAGGGTGGAAAAACTTATCTCCAAGTCCTGACTATCCGGAGACAACCGGATGGAATTTCCCGGACTGATTTCCTTGCGGATACTTTTCCCCTTGACCCTCATATCGGTGATATGGGTGGCAATTTGTTCCGGGATGCTCTCCAAAGCCTGGGAGGGGGCGATGGATATGAAACCGGAAACCCCTCCGAAGAAGATCTCCCCAGCCTTGCGGTCGTAATAGACAGATTTCTCCATGAACCGGCTCAATGACAACTGCAGGTCATTGGTTGCATAACTCCGATATGCCCCATTATTCGGATTGTATTCTTTCAGCATCTGATTGGTGACAATCCATATATGGTTATAGGTATCTACAACAATCTGGTTGATAAAATCACCTTTCATACCACAACTCATGCTATGGTCAGATAATGTTTTCAGCTGGGTATCAAATTGTAAGACTTCACCCAATCCGGTGCCTAACCATAGCTTCCCGTCGCTGGATACATCCATACACATAAAATCTTTTGCGGAGGGAAACAGTTCATACTGTCCGTCGTTTTTCATAAATCCGAGTCCCTTATCGGCAACTGCAAACCAGATTTTCCCGTCATTGGCTTGCACAATCCCGTTTACGGAACCCAATTCACTGTCAATCATTTCCAAGTTCCCCGTACCAGTCCGGTAAACAAACAGCCCCCGGTTCGTCCCTATCCATAAGTCCTGCTTCTTGTCTTCCAGCATACTTACCACATGCCCAGGTTGCCGGACCACCTCATTAAGATTAATGCGAATCTCCTGGCTAATCTCCATATTATCCTGATGCAGCCTGACAATCGATGAAGAAAAGGGGTACAACACTCCCCACACCGAACCCTCCATCTTCGATGCTGTCAGATTCGTAACATTTCCCAACGGCAACATTCCGGCTTTCGGACAATCCGTATAATGCCTTAGCCTATCTGTCGCGGCATCATAGATACACACGCCATACCGTTCTTGTGTGAACCAAAACATCCCCTTACTGTCTTTACATAAAGAAGTGACAACCGGATTTGCCTTTATTCTATTCCGCAACGGAGCCAGCGGATATTTATCGACTCCATTATCACGGATATCCACCATAAAACTCTCCATATCGAATGCCGAAACCCATAGCTGTCCTTCCCGACTTTTGTATATCTCATAAAGCATCTTGTTTCCTACCGGAAGAAAAGGGGAAGTATCCACTTGTTCCAACCTTCTCTGCTCTGTGATTCTAAAAACAAAAAGGTCTTTATCCGTAGTGACCCACAGATAGTGAAAAACATCGTCCTGCACCATATGGAACACATCCCCGGTAGCCTGATGCGCGATATCTACGGGGAGCGGCTGGGAGACATACCATCGTCCGGCATCGTCTGCTTCGGGGTCGAAACAGACAATACCCTTTTCCCAAGTTCCCAGCCAATAGCAATGATGAATTTCATCCCAGATAATCCGCTCTATAAAGCGGTATTCCTTATGATGGAAATAGGGCTCGAAAGCATCTGTTTCCTTGTTCAGCCTATACATTCCGCAGTCTGTTACGGAGATAAGCAGGTTCCCTTTCCGATCCTCATACACGATGTAGACACATTGAGCTACCTGATTAAATGTCATCTCATACTTCTTCAGCAGTGTCCCGTCAGCATTGAACCGATACAACCAGCCTGCTACACTTACCCATACCGTGCCATCGCTGGTGACATTGATGGTGAATATATTTTTTTCAGAGATATCATCCACCTCCACAGGAGTAATCCGGTATGTAGCCTTGTCCAATATGTAAAGTCCTTTCATCGTTCCAAACCATATTTTCTTTTTGTGATCTTCTACGATGTAAGTGATGTAGTTGTCTCTCAAAAGGTTGGGAGTGAAGATATCCGACCGGAAGACATTGATGTCATATCCGTCATAGCGACATAGCCCGTTAAATGTCCCATACCACATATATCCGTCGCTATCCTGAAAAATACGGTGGATAGCCTTGACCGGAAGCTTGTCCAGCAGCGGTATCGGTCTAACTTCTATTTTCTGGGCCGAAAGCGAACCGACTATGAGGAACAGCCCCCACAAAAACAGCAGAAACGAATGTTTGCAAGTTTGAAAATTCATAGTACAGATCTCATTTGAAAACAAATATAAAGAAAAAATCTCCATTTCATGTGAGAAAAGCATAAAAAACGTAGATTTTTACATGAGAGCTGTAATGAATTTACTACCGGAACCTTATTTTCACATCCACCGTTTCTCCTTTCATAGGTATACAGGCTTCATATAATCCGGAAGAAAGCTCTCGCACAGAAATGTCTTTACCGGAAGCCGACATGGAAACATGAGGCAAATATGTATCTGTTTCTATCGTTATCAACGTGCCGTGCTCTTTTCCTTCCCTGTTTTCAATGGAGAAATACAGTTCATTTTTCTTATAAAAGATAGGTTTCCCTCTCATAAAACCATTTTTCTTTAATTCGACAGCGATGCGTGCAGGAGTAAAAATACGTAATTGACGGCGAATGCCATCATAGGGCATAATACTCACATACCCTTTTTTATCGACTTCCACATTGCCTCCATAAGCCACCATGCCCAAATCCGGATCCTTGAGCAGATAGATACCGGCACCATGAATGCCACTGGTCAATCCATGGTCAATCTCTCCGTCATACCGTAAAGGTCCCCGTTTTTGCTTGACTGACTTCAAATCCCAAAGATAGGAATGCTGATATGGGGAATAGATCCATCCGGCAGCTCCGTCGTTCATCTTTCCAGGATACCAATAGCCGTAACCAGTCTCTTGGGTTCCTGTATTCACAAGTGCCCAAGAAGAAAGTAATGAATTATACCCCCAATTGACGTACCTCTCGGGAACATCGGCAAATCGGAACGCATAGTCCAATAGAGCGACACCACCCATCTGAGACATATAGTCGAGATTGTCCTTACCGCCGCTCCAGGCCGTGCCTAAATGGCTGAAGTCAGACTCATACAATCCGCGTATGGCAAGATTCCCGTCTAACTGTTTTTTCATGAAGCTGTCCACTTTAGTTGTATCAAGCGATTTGTAAGTATGCCATTTATGTTCATTCTTGTCATACCATAATTGTTCTTGCGGCACGAGTTTATGATGTTTTGCATATTCGGCCACATAGTATGACGATTCGTACGCGGTACGGTCTACAAACATTTCCGAGCCGAAAGGCCATGGATCATCATATATCATGTAAAGCACCTTCTTTTCCCACTCTTTACGTAATTTTTCTGCCGCATGATTTTTTCCTTCTTCCTTTAACGCCTGCATGATGTACAGCAGATAGCGTTCATGGAAATTACCTATTTTATAAGCCCAATCGCTCCAGCCCTTGATGGCCCATTGCTTTCCCATAAAAATACTGTATGGCACCTCAAAATAGGCCATTGCCGTGCGATAGGCGCGTTCCAAATACCCTTTCGCATCCAGATAACTGACAAGATAGGGATAATTCTTTGCAATCTTGTAAAGGTTATAGTAGATAGTAAAATGAGTGGGATAATCATACGTTCTCCACATACGCTCCTTGCCACTTCCACCGGAATTATAGTCACCCAACACCCCGTTGCGGAGTTCGTACCAATTGTCACATCCGTAAATACCGTATGGATAAGGAAACTCCTTGTCCGTGCGTTGTAGCTTTCCCCATACGAAGTTCTTTTCGTAATACTCCAAAGAAGCTATTTCCTCTTTATCGGGATAGACCACATTCTTCTCGCTCAAGTACAGAGCCTTGCAATTAGACGGGTCGTCCGAGCCACCTACCATGTATGGGTATGGTAAACCCCCTTTGTTTTCGGGAGAAAGTAATTCCTCATTCTCCATGTCCCATAAACTATACAACCCATTATACCATTTTGTGGTATCACGATGTTGTTGGTGGGTAACAATAAATGACGCCCTTTTTTTTATGATATTTTCTAATGGTTCTATGACATAGAAATTGAGGTAGCACGTTTTTCCTTTGCCATATTGTATGGTAATCGTATTTTCACCTAAACGTGAGAATTTAAAATCAAATAAAGATTTTCCATTTGATTTTCCCTTATTGACTATTTGTATCTGTTGCGGATACTCCGGTTCTAACAACTTGATTCTTTGTTTGCTGGCAATGACGCAGCGTACGTTCATTTCTGGTGAAACGACCATGCCCGGTACTATTCTCGCAACAATATTTCCTTTATCATACAGCTTATCTTGAATGGTGTTATAACTATCTACCAAGGAAAAATTAAACCCGGTGGTATAAGACTTATTAGATAAAATCACTTTCGATGTGCTCGGTATCCGCCAAGTATCATTAGTCCTGTCTACCGATGTCTTGGAATAAATATAATAATAATCCCCTATCTCCTTATATTCCAATGATGTTTCATCTTTCATTGTCATTAATAGCACATTGCCTTGTCCGTGAAAGGGCAGCCAATAAATATAAGAAGAATGGCCGTTCAAAAAAATATGTTTTGCCAGGTTGTCTTTTGCTGACAACGTCTCGTCCCGTTCGCCAATGGGGATATGAACCTTCAAGTCGGTTATTTCGACGGGCTGCCTGTTTCCATTGCGGAATGTGATGTTCCAGTCCATTTCTGTACCGACAACCGAAAAAGTCTGGTTCAGTTCGACCGAGCCAGGCAATTGCCAGGTAATCTTTATGTGCTGCAAGTCATTGGATATAACCTTCGGAGAGAAATCCGACAACTTTACGGCATATACGCTCCCCGACAGGAGATACCTTACAGATAAATCGCCCAAATAATCGTTTCTATTCAGATAGTTCCTTCCGCCATTACTTAAGCCATAGGTCATGGATGCCACTCCCCTTCCTTTTGTATCCAATTTCAATACCGGAGTGCCGGCATGCCCGACCGCTGTACACAGCATGATTCCGATAACGATAAAAAAAAGATAGTTACTTATTCTCATAATGATTAAGTATAAAATAAGAGGACGTACCGCAATGTAAGATTGAAGCGCATCCTCTTAAACATATTGCTCAATTCTTCAATTAGTAGCCCGGATTCTGTTTCAGTTTAGGATTTGCAGTCAACGCCTGTTCCGGTATGGGGTAGAGCGACCGATAATCTCCATTGGGCTTGTGCGACAGCCAGCTTTTCGTAGTAAATACCCCAAAGCGGATCATAGTCCGACGGGAATAGCACTCATAAGCAAATTCGCGAAGCCATTCATCAAACAACTGTCCGAATTTCACCGGTGTCTGGTCGCCCTTGTCAACTATCTTATAGTTTTCCACATATCCCCATTCAAACGAAGAGTCATTGTTCTTCAATTCATCATCGGTGACAGTCGCATCGGCAAGATTCGCAAAATTACGCTTGCGTACCTCTGTAACCAGCTGACCGGCACCCGGCTGCCCCAGACGGAGCAGGCACTCCGCTTTCATTAACAGGACTTCAGCATACCTCATTAAAGGAATATCAGTACTGGAGCTCCAATAACTTCCCTCTTCCACCTCATACTTATTCATACGATAACCTTCCATTTCGTCCACATACTTTCCATCGGGTAAATCTTTCGTAAAATTCAAAGGCTCTCCTTTCCTGTCGTACTGTCCATACAACAGATTCCCTTCTGCATCATATTGCAATCCATGAAGCCAGGTGTCATCCAACCTACCGTCTCCCTCTTCATAAAGGTCAATGTATTGAGAGACAGCACGCTGAACACCGGCTTCGTTTGGTGTGTCATTAGTCAGGAATTTCTTTTTCAATTCCTTATGCCATGAATTCATCCAAAGCCAATTAGCAGTCACCCCTTTATCATAGTCATAAGGAATAGTCATCAAAACCTCCTTTGAATTCTCTACTCCTGTTGCCCGGAAGCAGTCTCGGAATTTGGGAGACAAAACACACTTACCGCCCTCAATTATCAGATTGCACTGCTCCATGCACGCCTCCCACTGCGGGTTTCCGGTATACACTTCTGCATTCAGATAGATATTGGCTAACAGGCATCTTGCAGCCCATTCGTTGAAACGTCCATAAGTGGTCTCATCCTGATTCTTGCTGAGACCAGGAATGGCTTCGAGCAACTCTTTGACCATAAAATCATAAATATCCTTCCGGCTGCTTTGCTCGGGCATTTCCTGACTGGTAGTAGTCACCAAAGGGATACTTCCAAAGCCATCGCACATACGCCAATAATAAAATGCTCTCAGTGCGCGCAACTCTGCAATGCCTTCCGCTTTGTCCTGCTCTGCAATGTCGGGAAAGACATCACGCTCAATCCGCTCTATGGCATAGTTGCACAACACGATTCCCTGAAAATAGCCGTTCCATATATTATTCAAGAAACCAAGGGTGGAATTCCAAGTATGATAATGGATAAGCGGATAGTCGCTGTTATAGATGGAAATATTTTGGGGACCTACGACACAACAGCCCGATTGTTCTTCCACATACCAATAGTACATCTGATTGTCAGAGCGCAACGGATTGTATGCACCGGCAATGTTTGCTTCAAAATCATCCGTCTGATATTGATAGGTTTCATCCAATATTTCAGAATATACCTTTTCGTCCAGATTGTTACTGCATGATGTCCAAAGGACAACCAGCAATAAAGGAAATATCGTTATAGTAAACTTCTTCATAATGATTCTTTTTTAAAATGTAAGATTAATGCCCAGTGTATATGTACAAGTCGTGGGGTATTGGTAGATATTGTCAACTCCCGGAGTCAATCCCGAAATACTTATTTCCGGATCGATTCCACTATAACCGGTAAAAGTTGCCAAATTAGATATGCTGGCATAGATACGGAGTTTCTTTATCCAATTCACTTTTGATAGGTCTGGGGTATATCCCAATGTGATATTATCTATCTTCCAAAAATCACCGTCTTCTACCCAATAACTTACGTATCCATTAGGCTCGTCGTAAGCTAGGTTCCGATTGTCCATTTTAGGTTCCAGTGCACTAGCAAGTACATTGCCGGTACCCAATGACGAAGGAACACCCAGATCTTGTTTCACAAGATTGTACACCTGAAATCCAAACGCTCCACGCATTGTCAGACTTATGTCGAACCATTTATATCGAAGAGAATTGTTGAAGTTCAAGTAATACTTAGGCAGTGCGTTTCCTATCACCTTACGGTCGCTGGCTTGTGCATCGGCAAAACTCTTGACAGTTCCGTCGGCACTTTCAATCAGCCACCCACCATTTTCGTCAATGCCTACAGATTTCCATCCATAAAAATCGCCGAGCGGCTTTCCAACTTCCAGCCGGTGTGTAATGGAATTGAACACCAACCCATCTATATAGTTGCCTGCCACATATTTGTCGTTGGACAGTGAAAGTAGCTTGCTCTTATTAGTCGAGAAGTTCAGGTTTGAGTTCCAAGTGAAATCCTTGGTCTGAACTGGCACCGCATTGAGGGAAACCTCCACTCCCGAATTGCGGATAGATCCAGCATTAGCCGTAATGCTAGATGACACATACGGAGGAACCGCAACTTTATAATCCCATATCAAATCTTTCGTAGTGCGAATGTAGTAGTCGATGCTACCGAAAATCCGGTCGTTGAAGAATCCATAGTCCAAACCCAAATTAAACTCTTTCTTCTTTTCCCAACGCAAATCCGGATTGGCATTTCCACTCGCCTTCAGCTGGTTAATCCATTGTCCTTTATAATAAGCGTAACCTCCCAAATTCAGGCGGGTCAAACTCATATAGGAACTTGCCGGAATGGTGCCCGTGATTCCATATCCAGCACGCAGTTTCAAGTTGTTTATGAAACTGGCATCTTTCATGAAATTCTCCTTCGCCATATTCCAGCCGGCAGACACAGCCGGAAATGTTCCCCACTTATGGTTTGCCCCGAATTTGGATGAACCTTCGTACCGGATGCTGGCAGAAAGAAAGTATTTGTTGGCATAGTTATAGTTTAGGCGGGCAAACCATCCTACCAGCCGGCTGCTGTTCTGGCTTGTCCCTACCGTTGCCTTACCTTCAGTCAAAGCCGTGCCCACACCCATGTTGTTGAATGTATAGTCGTCACTTGGAAAATCATAATTGCTCATTGATGAATAACGATAGTTATAATCATTCCAGCTATATCCTACCAGTCCGTCGATATTGTGACTGCCAAAATGGTTGGCATATTGTGCCGTAATTTCCATCATGTCGTTCTGCGTGCGGCTTGATGTTTGGGAAGCATACCCGTTCTTACCATACATGGTTGTCGACTTATGGCGTGATGTCTCATAATAAGAGCCATAGAAGTTGTCTATCTCACGGGAGAACAACCAATTGATATTCAACCCCTCTATCGGATTTAGCGTGGCCTTGCCATACATCTTTATGTTCGTATCCTTATTATCCCCTTTGGTCTCTTCAAGCAAGGCTACTGGATTCAGCCTAGTAGGCGAACTTCCGCTCTCGTTCCAGGTACCATCTTCATTCTTAACGGAGTAGGTGGGGTTGTATTTAAGGGCATTGTAGTAAGGATTCTCATACCAGTCGCTGTAGGGGAAACCATACGAGCGCTGATATCCACTGATTTGAGCTTCCAGTTTCAGCAGGTTGTCCCACATACGGTGTACCACATTGATGCGTGGATAAAGCACTTCCACCTCCGACTTTTTAATGATACCCTCGTTGCTGGTATAGTCTAGACTAGCCACGTAGGAAGTATTTTTGGACGTTCCCTTCAAGCTCATGCTAAACGTCTTGTTGAACGGGGTCTGGGTTATCTCTTTCATCCAGTCCGTGCGGCTTCCATAATCGAGCGCACCTTTCATCCCTTCTTTCGCCAGTTCCGCATATTCATCTGCCGTCAGCATGTCCAATTTTCTGGAAATGGTCTGGGTGGAGATATAACTGTTGACATCAATTGTCAGCGGCGTGTTCCCCTGGGCCTTTTTGGTGGAGATAATGATGACTCCATTAGTTCCGCGTGTACCGTAAATGGCGGCAGCAGATCCGTCTTTCAATACATCTATCTGTTCGATGTCATTGGGGGACACATCGTTGAGGTTTCCTTCCACTCCATCGATAATCACCAGCGGAACCGAGCTTGAAGCCAATGTCGTTACGCCACGGAGCATAATTTGGGAAGTGGACAACGGATTGCCATCAGCCTGCACCACGTTCAGGCCGGCAATCTTGCCGCGAATCAAGCTGGCAGCATCGACTGATGAAACCTGCACAAAATCATCTGCCTTGACACTGGCTACGGAACTAGTAAGTTCTTCCTTACGTTGTGTGCCATAGCCCACCACCACCACTTCGTCCAGTAGCTTAGTGTCTTCGGTCAATGCTATTTCCATGTTTCTATGGGGAATAGCTTTCAACTCCTCTGTGCGGAATCCGACATATGAAACCACTATCGAGGCACCGGGAGATACCATTAACACAAAATAACCGTTCAAGTCCGTAATTGTGCCGTTGGTAGTTTTCCCTTTTTCTACAACACTGGCACCGATAATTGGTTCTCCATTCGCATCTTTGACGATACCTTTCAGCGTAACGCCTTGTTGTTGTAACTCATGCACTACCATTACACCGGCTTCCGAAGATGCCATGAGTGGGGTTGCAATAGCACTTCCCAATAGGGTCAACAAAGCGGCAAATGTGTTCTTTTGTTTAAATAGATAACTTAACATAGCTTTTTGTTTTTATAGTTAATTAAGGTATTTTATTTACTGTTTTAAGTAACTGTAACTACTCAGCGAATATATGTAACTACGGCTACTTAAAACAGCTCTGTATTATTTTGTTCCTTCTTTATACAGCCAGATGCCGTAGGTGAATGCATCTGCATTCTTGTTTGGTTTCTGCTCATTCGGACGGAACCATTGGCTACTATCGGTAAACGGTGTCAGGTAAATCGTTACGTTAGTACCCTTATAAGAGGCTTTCGTCTGATAGACAGGTCCCAGCATGTGCAGGTAGGGTTTCTCTACGCGTTTCGGCTGCCAGCTGATGTCTACTCGAATGTCTTTCTCGAAGTTGAGGTCATCATTCCCAATCTGTTTGTTCCATACCATGTCCAGGCAATAGACCACAGGACCACGGGTGAAAGCGTATGGAATGCGGTCAGTAGGCTCTTCGCTATACATGATTTCGCCTTTGGGCAACGTGTAGGATATGTATTTGTTATGATGTTCGCGTATCACCCATTTCTCTTCCATGGGGAAAGTCAACGTCACCTTATCTCCCTTTTCCCATTTCCGGTTAAGGATGAAATAGGTTTCCGGCTGTACACCCGTTTGTGCTTCACCATTCACCGAAACTCGAGGCTGCTTGCACCAAGCGGGTATACGCAGGTGAAGATTCTTCTGAACCCCTCCGGTAGACACGGTTATCTCCACTGTTTCCGATTCCGGATAGTTGCCTGTTACCTCGAACGAGAAGTCATCGCCAGTATAGTTGGCGGAGAGGTACTGGTTAATGTAGAAATTGCCTTTGTTTTCTGCATACAGGAACGAAGGTAGCAGGGAGATGATGCGGTGTCCGCTTGCTGTGCAACAGTCCGGTCCGTGGAAGTAGCCGTGATGGCCGCTCGGCTTGTCACCGTTGGGGGCCGTATGATAGCGGCATACGCCGGTCTCGCAGTCCTGGGCAGCAAATACGTGGTTCAACATCAAACGCTCCATAGCATCAGCATACTTGGTCTCTCCAGTCAGTTCCAGCAACATCTGCGTCAGTTGCATCCACGACATGGTGGCACAAGTCTCCACAATGTTTCCCGACAGCGGTTTCACATAGTCATGTTCGTAGTGCTCTGCCACACTCACACCGCCGGTGATATACATCTGGCGTTCGCGAATGTCATCCCAGGCTCCCGCCACCTTGCGGAGCAATGTTTTGTCACCTGTGATGCGGTACAAGCGCAGAAAACCCATGAAATTCATCTGGAATGTGTGCGAATGTACGTAAGGCTGCAATTTGTCTACGCCTAACTTCCCGTCTGCCACCGAGTCCAGTCGCGAAAAGGCATCCCATCCGCTCCATTTGTCTATATTGCCAACCACCCACTGACTCCACTTCAAATACTTTTTCTTTCCTGTTATCTCATATAGGCGGGCTACCGGGTCGCACAGAAGCGTGCCTTCCCAGGAGTAGTGTACACCATGCCCAGCAAAATCGGAAAGTGCATCGATATGCTTATGCTTGTTTTCAGGTACTCGCAAGTCCGACGGCCAGAATTCCAGCTTGCCCGGACCAAAATATTTCAAATAGTAATCTGCCAGTTTTTCTGCCGATGCCAGCGCCTCCTTGTTTCCGGTCTCTTCATAGGCAGTCAGAAAAGCATGGAACACAAAATAGAGTTCGTAAGCATCCATACCGCGCACCGGACGTTCGGCAGTGCGGAAGCTTTTGGCAGTGGCGCCCACATATCCACTCTCTTCCTGCGAGTCGATGATACGCTTCAGTACTGCCTGCACTTTCTTTTGCAGCTCCTTATCGCCACTCTGGATGGCAGACAGATAGGCAGACTCCACCCATTTCCCATGTTGTTCTGCCTTGGTCCAATCCCATGCGGTGTGCTGGCGGTTTACAATAAAGTCTACATACGTATCAATGGGGAAATCTTTCAGGTATTGCCGGTTCACCTCCATGCGTTCTCCAAAAAAGCCCGTGATTCCTTTCACAGTAGAAATGGGTACCGGTTTTTCCAATAGACTGATGTCGTCATGTTTTTGAGCAGACATTGATTGTATCGATAAAACAATCAATAATGATAATGTTGCCAAATTCTTTTTTTTCATATCTTCAATAAATATTAGATTTAGTAAATGCATTCGTTTAATGCAAATAAAGAGTGTTTTTCAGCAGTTGCCCTAACAATATGTCTCAAAAAATAGGGAGAATCCATTCATAGAACGATTTGATTAATTTCTCTCCATTAAATGAGTAAATCCTCTCCCTCTTCATAATAATGGATAGGTTTAGGATTGGTCTGATAATGGATGTAAAACTATCTAATCGGATATTATCACGGATATAAATTGATTGACGTAAATTCAAGAAAAGCATAGCGGACGCTCAATGAGTCATTTATAAAGAGTTTCATGATAACACATTGAAAAAACAATGCATTTAGTTATAAAGAATTTAAAGGATTTCCCGTTTTTTTCAATTCCATAGGCTTTATGATAACTCACCCCCAGTGCTTCTTTTAATTTCAGCAAATTCGGATTTTTTTTGCTCATCAACCGGAAAGGTTCCATATGGCATCCAGCAATTGTAGGATGGAAGGGCCCTTGCCCACCAGCAAATCTCGGAAATGAAAGAATTGTTTGAAATCCTCCACATAGTATCCTTGCAAGACCTCTGGCTTATTCTCAAAAAAGCAATACACTCCCAGCACGACCACCAAATTCACGAGGAAGTTCGTAATGGCTCTATACCTTGAGTGTACAAGTTGTGCCTTGTTCTTGAGCAGGTCATTAATGGTTTCGATGATATAAGCATCATCTTATCATAAAAAGCCATGAGTTTGTTTTTCATGTTCGTTTTGATTCCATGAACGAGCCGATTAGAACATAAAATCTATATAAGTTATTGAATACCCAATCTGAACTTGGATTATGTCTCTTTTGTAAAGTTAACATTAGTAGGAAAGCGTATTTTTTCTTTTTGCTGGAACTTTTGAGATTGCTTCAGAATCTTATTTTTAAAACACCTCTCATATACACTTTTTATAAGACGAACCGCCCTCGTACCCACTTCCACAATATCCTCATCTTTATGAAGAGTAATCCAAAAGGGCCAATAAGTATGGTTGTTTGCATTATTTGTATCGAATAGGCATGGAATTTTCATAATGCATGAGTTTAACCATCCATA